>Ga0207427_100967_pt1 | contig 12190 bp, 14 predicted proteins | sample AraplaCL_Cvi_mMS_FD_184268 | JGI IMG/M metagenome (GOLD analysis project Ga0207427, IMG submission 184268) | Arabidopsis root microbial communities from the University of North Carolina, USA - plate scrape CL_Cvi_mMS (SPAdes) (version 2) | ecosystem: Host-associated > Plants > Roots > Endosphere ... | reverse complement strand
CGTTGCCGTTCGACGCGCCGTTGGCTGCCGGCAGCGAACTGCGTGCGTATGCTTTGGCGATTTCCTGTGCCTGATTAGCAGCCTGTGCATTCGACACGCGGCCGGCGAGCACGAGATCTCCCGCGACCGTCGAGACGCGGATGTTCGGCTCATCGGGCATGAGTTGCGACAGCGAAGTCTGCAGGCCGCCTGAATCCGCGTTCACTACCACGTTGATGACCTCGCACGCGCCGCTCTTGCCTTGCACGATCATGTTGGTGGTGCCGACCGCCATCCCGACCACGTACAGCGTTTGCGGCGACACCATGGTGGCCTGCGCGATCGACGGGTTGCCCAGCGTGCGATTGCGCACCGGTTCCGCGGTGTGCATCAGCGTCGACTTGCCGATTGGCACTACCACCGTGCTCTGCTCGTTCTGCGTGCGGCTGCATGCAGGACCGCGGGCGGCGGCAATTTGCATCGCGCTGGCAGGCTGTGCCGCCGTAGGATTCATGCTGATGGTCATTTGCACCGGACCGCGCGGCATGGGCACGGCAACGCCTTTGCCGGGCATGCCGGGATCGAGCGCTTCCTGGGCGTGCACCGCCTGCGTACCGAGCAGCGATGCGCATATCGTTGTGGTCAGCAACGCGGCGCGCATCCCGCAGCCGTTCATGAGTTTCCGTTGACTCGATTTCATTTCTTTATCTCCCCGTAGCCCCGTTGCGAGCGAACTGTCGTGCGCGACACGCGGCGGCATTGCCCGACTGTTATGTGATCAAAAGCATTCCTGACTACCTTGCGTTCCGGACAGCACGCCGACGCAGTCGCGCTTCGGCGCAGGGCGGGCCGTGTATTTGACGCGCGCAGGCGCCGCCGCGACAACGGGCGCGGATGCCGGCGCGGCGGGCCTGCCTAGCAGCGTGACCTTAGTCGCGCCGCCGGTGGGCAACGCGCGGTCGTCGATCTGGTTGCGCAGCACGAGTGACAGGCTGCCGACGCTGCGCGCGAGATCGAGTTTTTCGGCCTGGTCAGGCGTCACTTCGAGTGTGACCGCGTTGACGACCTTGGGCTGCGTGTCGTCGCGGCTGACCTGCTGCGCGACGGCAAGCACGAGAATCTTTTCGAGGACGATCTTCGATATGCTCTGCTGCGGGTCGGAGTTCTTCGCTTCGGGTTCCTGAGTGTTGACGATCACGTCCACATAGTTGCCGGGCAGTGCGAAGCCCGCCACACCCACGACATCGTTCACGCGCACCGTGATCGCACGCCTGCCTTCGCCGATCACCGCCGAGAGCCCGCCCTTGGTGCCTTGCGGAGCGAGCTTCGATTCGATCACCGGCTCGCCGGGTTCGAGGCTCGTGCGCACCACACGTCCGTCAAGTGCTTTGGCATCCTTGAACGCGCCGGGTGGGACGCTTGCGGACGGCCAGTTCACCGTGCGGATCATGTTCGGATTCAGCGGCTGCCCGAGACTCACTTCGGCGGTGGCCACCGCAACCGGCGTGACGGCCGACGACGACGCCTGCAGCAACCATCGCGACGCGAAACCGACGGCGGCAAGACCCGCGAGCAGAGCCATTCCTAACATCACAATTGCGCGACTGGTCTTCATGTTGATACTCCTTTCATGAGTTGCGATGGCACCTGCTGATCAGACGCCGGCGTACCGTTTGCCGGCTTCCCCGGCATGGGATAAATGCGTGTCTTCATGTTCCGGCGCGCTGCCGAAATAGCTGTGCCATGCATGCGCCAGACGGTATTCGGTGACGACCGGTGCGTCGCCGTGATAGAGCGCGAACGAACGCAGCACGGCGAGAAGATCGGCCGGATAACAGGCGAGAAGCGGTGTCCGGCTGCGCAGATGCAATTGGTGCAGCAGGTACTCGAACACGCCGGGTGCCTGTTCAATGTCGTGCGCTGCGCATTGAGCGTCGAAGAGGCGCCGGTAGTCGTCGAGGCACAGCGGGCCGACATGGAGCTTCGAGCCGAGCCTGCGCAGAAAGGCGTTGTCGTTCAGTTCGGCAGGGGTAAGGTTGGTCGAGAATACGGGCCACACATCGAACGGGCTCACGAAGCGCGCGCCCGATTGCAGCGAGAACTGATCGACGCCGCGATCGAGCGGCGTGATCCAGCGATTGAGCAGATCGGCGGGCGCGACGCGCTGGCGGCCGAGATCGTCGACGACATACATGCCCATGTTCGCCTTCATATGCGGCGGCGCCTGATAAAAGCCGCTGTTCGCGTTGTACTGAAGATCGAGCATCGCCAATGTCAGTTCGCCGCCGGACATCACCACCGGCCGTTCGCATACTCGCCAGCGGCGATCGGTTACGTGAGGCAGAGCGCTAGCGCAAGCGTCGCGATGAATCAGCGGATCGTGCAACTGGATGACATCGCCCGCTACATGAATCGCATAGGGAACCGGCACAGCGCCTTGCAACAACTCACCAAGCCGTTCGGCGAGGTAGGTCTTGCCGCCGCCCGCCGGGCCATAGAGCATGACCGGGCGGCCGGCGTTCAACGCGGCGACTGCGGAATCGATCAACGGCATATCGGCGATCAGGTCCGGGAAGGCGGCGCGCACGTCGTGCTGCGCAATGCGGATGCGTTTTACCGAATACGCGTCGACCATGCTCACATACGCCTGGAGCGTGACCGGCGCGGGGCCGCAATAGGTGGAGCGGCTTGCTTCGTGAGCCGCGAGAGCGCGGCCGGCGTCGGTGAGGCGCAGATAGACATCGGTATCGGCCGCACCGCGATGGGCGATTTCGACAAGATGTTCGCGCACCAGGAAGCCGATCGTTTCTTCGAGTGCCGCTGCTGTCAGGCAATGCCGCGCAATCAGATCACCTAGCGACGATTTGCCGTTCTGCAAAAGGGACTTCAGAACCAGATGCGCGACGAAGAGCGCGGGCAAGCCGGTGTCCGCAACAGTGCGCGGCGCGCGCAATCCCATGTCGTTCGTGCAGCTCTGGCCGGCGTCCACGTCGAGAGGTGCGCTTGCTGCCTGGGCTGTGGCCGTAACGTTCGTGTTCATGTCCTGCTCCCCGGTGCCGCGCGCTATTTTGAGCACGGCTTTATCGCTTCGGATGCCGGATCGTCGTCCGGCACACGGTTGTGATTCTGTTATGCCGTTGCCGTCAGCAAGACGGAAATGGTTCCTGCTGCGATGGCTGCGCCGTAGGGCACCGATCCCACCGATTCGATGGAAGCCGCGCCTGTTTTGCGCAACGCGGGCTGGACAATGACGCGAAGATTTGCCCACACCTTTCCCAACTGATGACGCCGCCCGGTGCGCGCAAGCATCCATATGCCGCCGATCACGCACGTGGCGAGAGCCGCATGGAACACGAGCAAAGGACCAATCCATGCGCCGACCATCGCGAGCAGCTTGACGTCGCCGGCGGCCATGCCGCGCATGAGATAAAACGGCAGAAACAGCGCGAGTCCCACAACGGCGCCCGTGAACCACGCGCCGGTACCGTCGCCTAATCCCTTGAGCCAGCACTGCACAAAAAACGCGCCGAGCAGACCGGCGCCGACCAGCATGTTCGGAATACGCCGGCACTGGATGTCCGTACTGGCGGCAGCGACCACGAGCGCGATGACGCACGGGGCGATCGGTGGCATGACGTTGCTGGTAATCAACATGGCAAGCTCTTATCGGCAATACCGCAAACTGAAAAAGGGCGGTGCGATGGACGACGGCGCGAACGCGGCACGCCCATCGGCACTTCGCGCGAAACTAGGCCAGATAGCCGGAGATCGCGATGAACTTCGCCTCGAGGTTCGTCCCGATGGCCGTCACACCGACGATGATGGCGAGCGCGATGAGCGTGGCGATGAGGCCATACTCGATTGCGGTGACGCCTTCTTCGTCGTGGGCGAATGCGTCAATGGATTCAATGAGCGATTGCATGATCAACTCCCGTTCAACTGGATGGCGGCCTTGCGGGCCGGGCAGCGGCTAACGGCGGTGGCGGCGGACGGTACGCTTGCACGATTCGTCCGCCGGCACCGGCCCGTATTTACGCGAGCTTCCCTGCGATGAAGTTGAACTTCGCGTTGAGATTGGTACCAACGGCCGTCGCGCCAACGATGATGGCGAGCGCGATGAGCGTGGCGATCAGGCCATATTCGATGGCGGTCACGCCGTCTTCGTCGCGAATGAATGCCTTGGCGCTGTTGATAAACGATTTCATGATTGAACTCCATTTAGGATGGCTAACGTAAATGTCATCGAATAACTACGGTTTGGGTACAACGTGCTGCTCACTACAAGGGTGCTACAGAAAATGGCGTCCGGGCGCTGCGGATGAGAGCGGCCGGGCAGGAGCCGAAAACGGCCCGCTACGACCCGTGTGCTGGCTATGCCGCGGCGCGACTGTCAATGGGATTAGCTTGCGGGAAACAGGGAACATAAGCGGCGCATTGAAGATGACCGCGAGATGCGATGCCAGAAGACGACGCGCGATGTGCAAGGCACACCGCAAGCCCGTTCGAATGAGGATGAGAGACTGCATCTTCTGGTACTCCTTGCATTCTTCTATTTCGCAGCCGGATCGTTCTTCTCGCTGCTCGTTCTCGAGCTGTAAGAGAAGCCCCCGTTGGCAAGACCTGGTCGACGGTCGTGTCGCCGGCTGTATGAAAAGATAAAGGCAAGGAGTGGGCCAGTCATGGTCGATTCCATAGCGCGCGGGGGTTGCAGCCCGTTGATCGCACTTCGCAAGATGCCAGCGCGCGTAGTTCTGACCGACTTGAATCACTTCTGCCTCATCTGCAGGTCATTTTTGCCGTGGCGGAACTTCGCGCTTTCCGGCCATGGCTATGCCGTGCAGCCCAAATTTAGGGATTTGACCCAGGTGCGTCGTTCGCGGCTTTCCTCGACGAATTGAGGCGGTTCTTTGGCCGGCATCGGACCGATTCGTTTCAACTTTGAATCGCGGGTAGTCAAAGCGGCACTTCAAACGGCACAGTGGCGGTTTTTTGCGTGTACTGGAGCACTCACATACAAGCCTCGCAACGACCTGCATGCCCTTCGACTTCGACGCTCATCGCGCGCGCCCGACGCCAAAGCGCGCCGGCAAATAACGTTATCGAAATCGATTCATTCCCATGCCGCGCGCGGCTCGATACGCTGACGTATCGACCAGACGTGAGGGCTTATGGCTCATTCCGCTCCAACTTCTTTTTCAACGCGACGGCGCATGCTGAAACTGTTGGGTGCCGTGCCCGCCTTCGTGGCAACCGGCGCTTTGCATTCGCAACATACGCTGGCTGCGGATCTTGCATCGACCACGCTCGTACTCGGTGACCAGGCCGGCGGCACCCGCGCGCTCGTCGAGGCGGCCAAAGTGCTGGACGGTGCGCCATACGCTTTTCGCTGGGCGAATTTTCAGGGGGCGGCGCCGCTGTTCGAAGCGCAACGCGCGGGCGCCGTCGATCTCGCACCGGCAGGCGATCTGCCGGTACTCGCGGCGGCGGTTGGCGATCCGACGCTGAAGATCGTGGCGACCCGCGTGGGTTCGGGTGCGCAACTCGGCATCCTTGTCCCGCCGAACTCCGCGATACGCACGGTTGCCGACCTGAAAGGGCGCACCGTGTTTGTGTCATCGGCACGCGGCAGCATTTCGCAATTCCAGTTGTATGGCGCGCTCGCCGAAGCGGGCTTATCGAAAGACGACGTGACGGTGCGCTTCATTTTGCCCGTCGATGCATTTGCGGCGTTCGCTTCCGGATCCATCGAGGTGTGGGCGACATTCGATCCGTACTACGGCATTGCCGTCCAACGCGGCGCCCGCATTTTGCGCGACGGCACTGGCATCAATAGCGGGCTAGGCTTTATTACCGCGTCAGGGGCGTCGCTTGCGGACGCGGGCAAACGCGCGGCCATTGCCGACGTGCTGTTGAGGCTGCAACGTGCGGGCGACTGGGCATTGGCGAACCCCGATGCATACGCACAAATTTATGCAACGTTGACGCGCTCTCCGCTCGATGCCGCGAAAACAATCACGCGGCGTGCGTCGCTCAAACAGCATTTCGTCAACGATAGGGATATTGCCGCGCTTCAGAAAGTGGCCGACAGTGCGAATCGCGATGCGATTTTGCCGCGCCGCGTGGACGTTCGGGCGATATCGGAGACACAGATTGCTCGACTGGCGAGCGGCTAGGGCGTTACTGCGTTATTGCGTTCGGGCTTTAGGGCTTTAGGGAAGCAATGGCACGTCTTCAATCAAATCGGCTTTCACCGCGCGAATTCTGCGATCGACAAAATAGCCGCCGCCCTCGGTGTAGTGCAGATAGAGACGTCCGCATAAGACGCACTTCCACACTGCACAGCGGTTGTACGGAAAGTAGCGCGGCGCAATGGGCGCGTCGGCCGACCAATAGCTTGTCTTGTCCGGCAAGTACTCGCTGAAAGTAGGCTCGGCATAGTCTTGCGGCAGCAGCGTGCCGATTTCCTCGAACTGCGTTTCGTCGAGAGAAAGCGGTTGCGACTGCCAGCCGTCGAGCGGCGTTTTGATGCACGCGCATGGCCCGGTGACGCGCGCCTCTGCGGCACGCGCCAGTTCAACAAGCATTTCAGCGTTCAGATATTGCGCCATGAGGCTCACTGTCAGGTGTTCATCATCCTGTCGCGTTGAGGGGCAACCCACGAGCGGTCGAAGTTGCCTTCGGCAATCGACTTCAAGGCTGCCATCTCTTTCGCTTGTTGGCGGCGCGCGCCTTCGATAACAGCTTCGGCGTCGGCGGGCGCGATTGCGAGCAGGCCGTCTTCATCGCCGACAATGATATCGCCTGGATGGACCACCATGCCGCCGACGGTGACAGGCACGTTGATTTCGCCAGGTCCGTTCTTGTACGGACCACGATGCGTGACGCCGCGTGCGTACACCGGAAAGTCGCGCTGACCTAGCGCGCCGACATCGCGTATCGCACCGTCTATCACGAGTCCCTCCACGCCCAGACTCTGAGCGAAGCTCGCCATGATCTCGCCCATCAGCGCCTGGGTCAGGTCGCCGGCGCCGTCGATCACCAGCACGTCGCCGGGTCTGCAGAAATCGAACGCGCGATGAATCGCCAGGTTGTCGCCAGGCCGGGTATGCACCGTGACCGCGGTGCCTGCAAGCGGCTTCGGCCGATGATACGGTCGCAATCCGAGCATGCCGCTCGCGCGTGCCATGTTGTCGCTCAGGAGGGATACCGCAAGTTCGCGCAATGCACCAAGAGTCGCCGCTGCAGCCTGGGGTGCCGACTCGTACTCCCGCCATCCGATTGGGTTCATACAATAGCTCCTTGCGCCGCGAGTTGGCGGTCGAGTTGACGCGAAAGCCGCGGATACACGGCACGCGCGTTGTCCTCATATATGCGTTGGCGCTCCGCGTCGCTAAGCCATTCGATTGCATCGATATAGCGGCGCGTATCGTCGTAATGGTGTCCTGTCTCCGGATCGACGCCTTGCACCGCGCCTATCGTTTCCGATGCAAACAGTATGTTTTCAACGGGGATGACTTTCGCGAGCAACTCAGCGCCCGGTTGGTGATAGACACAGGTATCGAAGAACACGTTTTTTAGCAGGTAGTCACGCAGCAGCGGTCGCTTCATGTCCTGCGCGAGGCCGCGATAACGTCCCCAGTGATAAGGCACTGCGCCGCCGCCGTGTGGAATGATGAAACGCAGCGTGGGAAAGTCCGCGAACAGGTCGCCAGTAAGCAACTGCATGAACGCGGACGTGTCGCCGTTGATGTAATGCGCACCGGTTGCATGGAAGTTCGGGTTGCACGACGACGACACGTGGATCATCGCGGGCACGTCGAGTTCGACCATCGTTTCATAGAGCGGATACCACGAGCGATCCGTGAGCGGCAGACCCGACCAGTGTCCGCCGGATGGATCGGGATTCAGATTGCAGCCTATAAAACCGAGTTCTTCGACACAGCGCCGCAATTCGTCAATACAGTTCGCGGGCGGCACGCCTGGCGCTTGAGGCAACTGGCATACGCCCACGAAGTTGCGCGGAAACAGCGAACACACGCGATGCACGAGGTCGTTGCATTCGCGTGACCATTGCGCGTTTGCTTGCGCGGTGGCGAGATGGTGACCCATGCCCGCGGCACGCGGCGAAAAGATCGTGAGGTCGGTGCCGCGTTCGCGTTGAATGCGCAACTGGCCCGTTTCGATGCTCTCGCGGATTTCATCGTCGCTAATGTTGGGGCGTGCGGGCGGCGTGTGGCCGTCCTTTAACGCGGCAATCTGCTGCGTGCGCCAGGCTTCGTGCTGCGGCGGCGAGGTCGTGTAATGCCCGTGACAATCGATGATCATGGTTTGCAATGCCTTTGCTTGTTGTCGCGATGTCCGTTACGCACGCGGCGCGGCGTCGCCTGTGGCGAGCGATTGTGTTTCGTCTTCCGATGCCGTGACACGCATCACCAGTGCGATGACCGTGGCCACGAGCAGGAATGCTGCAATCGTCAGCAACGCGAGCTTGAAGTTGCCGGTTGCGCTGCGCACGAGACCGATACTCCATGGGCCGACCAGGCCGCCGAACTGCGCAATGGTATTGATGAGCGCGATGGTCGCGGCGCCCGCCGCACCGGTTCTGAACGACGATGCAAGGCTCCAGAACAGCGGATTGCCCGCATAGATAAACAGACCGGTCACGCATAACAGCACGTAGGCGATCACCGGATTCGGCGCATACGCGCTGCCGGCAATGGCCAGCGCACTCATTCCGTACACGAAAGCAAGGTGTCTCTTCCGGTCGCCGGTGCGGTCCGAGCTGCGGCTGATCAGGAAAGTGCCGAGCACGCCGAGTAAAGGCGGCGCGGCGGACAGAAAGCCGACTTCGAGATTAGTAAGGTGTCCAAGGCTTTTGACGATCTGCGGCAACCACAGGAACAATCCATAAATGCCGACCAGTGCGCAGCCGAACAGGCAAGCCAGACTCCATACGCGAATATCGCCCGCCACGCGCAGAAGCGGAAAGTGCGTGTTGCCGCCCAAGGCTTCTCGTTCTGCGGCGAGCGTGGATTCGAGCCAGCGCTTTTCGTCGACGGAGAGCCACTCGGCGTCGGCCGGGCGCTCGGTCATGATGCGCAGGGTGAGGAGACCGAGCAGCATTGCCGGCACGCCTTCGAGAATGAACATCCACTGCCAGCCGTGCAAACCGAGAATGCCGTCCGCGTAGGTCATGAGCGCCGTGGAAATAGGCCCGCCCAGCACTGCCGAAAACGACCCGGCGATGATGTAGCCGCCCACCGCTCGCGCCCGGTAGCGCACCGGAAACCACTTCGTCAGATACACCGCGACGCCCGGCAAAAAGCCTGCTTCCATGACGCCGAGCAAAAAGCGCAGCACGTAGAAGCTCGTGTCGTTGAACACGAACGCAGTCACCGCGGCCACGGCGCCCCACGTCAGAAGAATGCGTGCGATCCAGCGCCGTGCGCCAACGCGATGCAACAGCAGGTTGCTCGGCACTTCCAGCAACATGTATCCGACAAAGAAAATGCTGCCCGCGAAACCGAACACAGCGGGACTAAAACCCAACTGCTTGTTCATGTCGAGTGCGGCGAAACCGATGTTGATGCGGTCGAGGTAATTGAAGAACATCATGGCGAAAAGCAGGGGCATCAGGCGCCCATATACCTTTCGCATGGTTGCGGCTTCGTCGATCGGGTTCATGCTGTCTCCTACCTTGCGGCGACGGCGAGTGCGCCGTCCCTGCGTTCTTGTCATATGTGCAGGCAATGATAAGAACGGGCGGGTGAGCAGTCCAAGACCGGTTGCTTATGCTTCTATAGGCTTTTGCTTATAGTGCAGTGTTCTCAAGCGGCGGCGGAAGGCAGGCGAGGAACGCACGCAAGTGCGGCGACGCGTCATCCGAGCGGAAAGTCGCGGCAAGCGTCGAGCGATATCTGGAAGCCGGTCCTGTCAGGTGGCGATAGACAACGTCGCTGCGGCCCAGACGCGCTACCGACTCGCCAATGAACGTGACACCCAGCCCCGCGGCCACGAGCGCGATAGCGGTTTGAATCTCATACGCCTGATGAGCGACGAACGGCGTCAGTCCGGCATCGCGATACAACGATAGAACCGAGCGCTTGAACTGCGCATTCTGATGCTTCGGGTAAAGGATCAACGGTGTATCGGCGAGATCGGTGATCTTCAAGCTCTTGCGGGCGGCGAGCGGATGGCCCGGCTCCAACGCGGCCACCACCCGTTCGCGCAGCAGCGGGTACGACGTGCATCCTTCGATTGCCAGCGGCTGACGGCCAATGCCGATGTGAATCCGCATGTCGCGAAGCGCATCGGTCTGTTCTTCGGTGAGCATTTCGAAGAGCTTCAGTTCCACCTGCGGATACGCTTGATGAAACGCTTTGAGCGCGGGCGGCAGAATGCTGTACATCGCCGAGCGCGTGAAGCCGACGCTGAGCCAGCCGCGCCGGCCTATGCCGATTTCCTGCGTCGCGAGGCTCGCCTGCTCCAGAGCACCGAGTATCTGGCGAGCCTCTGTACACAAGTAAAGTCCCGCTTCGGTGAGCGTGAGCGGCCGTCGAGCGCGATCAACCAGTTGCGTGCCGAGCCGCTCTTCGAGCGAGCGGATCTGTTGACTCAGCGCGGGCTGCGCAATGTGAAGCCGTTCAGCGGCACGGCTGAAATTAAGCTCCTCGGCGAGAATCACGAAGCACTGCAGGGCCCTAAGATTCATAGCGATTCTGTTTGACGTCGGTACGCGCAGAATACCCTACACTGTTGCGTATGATCCGCGAAAATGAGGAGCGCAATCAATGCGACTGACTGACTTCGACACGTTGACGTTCGATTGCTACGGCACGCTAATCGACTGGGAAACAGGCATTTTCGAAGGCTTGCGGCCGCTTCTCGAACGCGTCGAGCAAACGCTGACACGCGACCAGGTACTCGAAGCACACGCGCGACACGAGTCGTCGCAGCAAAAGTACACGCCTTACCGGCGATATCAGGAGTTGTTGCCGATCGTCTATAAGCGCCTCGCCGAAGAATGGCGCGTGCCGTACACGCTCGACGACTGCATGGCTTATGGCAGATCGATTCAGAACTGGCCGGCATTCGACGATTCAGCCGCGGCGTTGCAGTACCTGAAGCAGCACTACAAGCTGGTCATTCTTTCGAACGTGGACAATGAGAGCTTTAGCTTTAGCAACGCAAAGCTGCAGGTCGAATTCGATGCAATCTTCACCGCTGAAGATATCGGTTCATATAAGCCGTCACCGCGCAATTTCGAGTACATGCTGGAGAAGCTCGGTGAACGCGGCATCTCCAGGGACAAGATTCTTCACACGGCGGAAAGTCTCTTTCACGATCACAAGCCGGCAAATGAGTTCGGACTTGCGTCGTGCTGGATCTATCGCCGGCATGCCAAAGAGGGCTTTGGCGCGACAATGGACCCGGGCTCCCAGCCGAAGATCGACTTTCGCTTTAACAGCATGGCCGAACTGGTGGAAGCCCATCGCAATGCTTTGGTTTAACGCAAGCCGGTTGCTTACTGGTCGAAGCCGCCCTGGCACAGGTACTTGATCGACAGATAATCGTCGAGTCCGTACTTCGAGCCTTCGCGGCCATAGCCCGATTCTTTTACGCCTCCAAACGGCGCCGCTTCGCTCGACACAGCGCCTTCGTTGATACCGATTACGCCGGCTTCCAGCCGGGCGGCAACACGGTCGATACGCCGCACGTCCTGCGTAAAGAAGTAAGCGGCGAGGCCGAACGGCGTGTCGTTCGCGAGACGCACCGCTTCGGCTTCGTCGCTGAAGCGGAACAGCGGCGCAACCGGTCCGAAGGTCTCTTCGCAGCACACCAGCATGCCGTCATTCGCGTCGGTCAGCACAGTCGGTGCATAGTAGTTCGGGCCCAGTTCCGTTAGGCGTTTGCCGCCGGTCAACACTTTTGCGCCTTGTTTTACCGCGTCTTCCACGTGACGCGCGATCTTGTCGATTGCGCGTTCGTTGATCATCGGGCCGATCTGCGCGCTCGGGTCCGTTGCAGGCGCAACCTTCAGGGCCGCCACGCGTTTCGCGAGCAGATCGGCGAAACGCTCATAGACACCGGCTTGCACATACACGCGATTCGGGCACACGCAGGTTTGCCCGCCATTGCGGAACTTCGCTGCCATCAGACCGGTGACGGCGGCGTCGAGATCGGCGTCGTCACCGGTCTGATGGCAGCGAAG
>Ga0207427_100966_pt1 | contig 12191 bp, 9 predicted proteins | sample AraplaCL_Cvi_mMS_FD_184268 | JGI IMG/M metagenome (GOLD analysis project Ga0207427, IMG submission 184268) | Arabidopsis root microbial communities from the University of North Carolina, USA - plate scrape CL_Cvi_mMS (SPAdes) (version 2) | ecosystem: Host-associated > Plants > Roots > Endosphere ... | reverse complement strand
GCGGCAGGTCAAACGACCCGTCCTACGATCCTGAGCGGCGTCGCCGGGTGACAGGGGCACAATGGCGCCCATCGCGTCTCGCCATCCGGAGCGCCGCCGCCATGAAGCCCCTGCTCGCCTTTGCCCTCGCCGCCGCCCTGGCCGGCGCCGCGCATGGGGTGGACGTCTACAAGTGGAAGGACAGCAAGGGCGTCGTCCACTACGGCGACCGACCGGCCTCGGGCGCGTCCGCCGCGCGCGTGAGCGTGCGCGACGACCAGCCCGACCCCGACGACGTGGCGCGGGCACAGCAACGGCTGTCCGAGACGCAGGATCGCCTGCAGGACGACGCGAACGGCGACGAGCCGGCCCCGCCGCCGCGCGCGCTGCCGCGGCCCGCGACCAAGCCCGATACCGGCAGTTGCGCCTACAAGTGGCAGCTGTACATGCAGTCCCAGGGCTGCTTCCAGCGCAACCGCGTCGCGGGCGGCAAGGGCGTGACGCGCAACGGCGCGCGCGTCTGCCCGCAGATCGTCCAGCCGGACTGCCCGCAGCAATGAGGGCGCTGCACGCCGGCGCCCTCTGCCTGCTGCTGGCCGGCGCCGGCCGCGCCGCCGCACCGGATCCGCTCGCCGCGCAGGCCCTGCCGGTGCGCATCGCATCGGCCTCCACCGACGACTTCGCCGACCTGGCGCCGTTCGGCCACGCCGTCGATGCCGCGCGCGTGGTCGCGCTCGACGAGCAGACCCACGGCGGCCACGAGGAGTTCGCGCTCAAGCTGCGCCTGCTGCGCTACCTGCACGAGCGTCTCGGCTTCGACGTGCTGGTGCTCGAGAGCGGCTTCTTCGACGTCGGCCTGATCCAGCAGGCGCGCCAGGACGGCGGCCGGGTCGACGCGCTCGGGCCGGGCAACATCTTCTTCATGTACTCGAAGTCCGCCGAGGGACGCGCGCTGCTGCAATACATCGACGCGACCCAGGGCACGGCGCACCCGATCGTGCTCGCCGGGATGGACAGCCAGCACAGCGGCGCGCTGGCCCAGGCGCAGCTGCTGCCGCGCCTGCTGTCCTTCCTCGGCGCCAACACCCCGGCCAGTGGCGCGCCGCCGCATCCGGACTGGAGCGAGGACGACTGGAACGCGTTCGCGTCGACGACCAGCGCGATGCTGGCGCTGCGCGCGGAGCCGCCGTCCGCGCCGGTCCGCGCAGGCTTCGACCGCGTGTGCGGCGCCCTGCTGCACCGATTCGCCGCCCTGCCCGACCCGACCCCCGCGATCGGCAGCGCGAGCTGGTGGACGCGCACGATCGTCGACCTGCAGGCCCAGGCCCAGCAGCTGTGGAGCGCGCCGCGCGGCAACGCCCGCGACGTGGCGATGGGCGACAACGTCGCCTGGATCGCCGACCGCCTCGTGCCCGGCCAGCGCGTCGTGGTGTGGGGCCACGCGATCCACCTGGTGCACGACGCGCCCAGCCCCGACGCACCGCCGCTGGCCGGCACGGTGATGCGTCGCCACTTCGGCGCGGCGTACCACGTCGCGCATCTGACCGGCCTGGGCGGCCGCTATCTCGACTACACGACGCTGCGACCGCGGGCGATCCCCGCCGCCCCGCCCGGCAGCCTGGAGGCGCGCCTCGCGACGCGGCCCGACGCCGCGCTGTACCTCGCGCCGCCGGCCGGGCCGCTCGCCGACGCCCCCGCCGCGCGTTACACCGACTACCAGCTCTTCGGCCCGCTGCCCGGCCGCGGGCGCCACTGGGAGAGCACCTTCTTCATCCGCAGGCTCACGCCGGTGACGATGGTGCGCTGAACCGCATGCCAACCCCGACCATCCGCCCCCTCGCCCCTGCCGACCGCGCCGCCTGGGCGCCGCTCTGGGACGGCTACAACGCGTTCTACGGCCGCGCCGGCGCCACGGCGCTCGCCCCCGCGATCACCGACGTGCTGTGGCGACGCCTGTTCGACGCCAGCGAGCCGGTGTACGCGCTGGTGGCCGAGGACGCGGGCGGCCTGCTGGGCCTGGCCCATTTCCTGTTCCATCGCAGCACCACGCGCATCGAGCCGGTGTGCTACCTGCAGGACCTGTTCACCGCACCGCAGGCGCGCGGCCGCGGCGTGGGGCGCGCGCTGATCGAGGGCGTCTATGCGCGGGCGCGCGACGCCGGCGCGACGCGGGTCTACTGGCAGACGAAGGAAGACAACGTGACGGCGCGGCGGCTCTATGACCAGGTCGCGCGGCACCATGGGTTCGTGGTGTACGCGCACGATGGGTGAGCGGCGCACGCATGGCGGGTCAAACGACCCACCCTACGGTGCACATGACGCTCACGATGGGTAAGGCGGGTCGTCTGACCCGCCATGCGACACGCCTCAGCGCCGGCGCACGCCCGGCCACGCCTCGGTCGGCCCCATCAAGGGCATGTGCTGGCTGCTGCGCAGCGGCATCTGCCCGGACAGCGGCATCTCGCGCGATTCGTCGCCATCGTCGGCGACACCCGCGCGCAGGCGCGGCGGGTACTGGCAGTCGAGGCCGGACAGGTCGGCCAGGTCGTCGGACTCGCGCACGATCCAGTGGATGGCGGTGGTCGAACGCGAGCGGTCGGCGCTCAGCGTCTTGACGATGTGGCTCAGGGCGACGGGGCGCGAGGCGTCCGTGTCGCCCAGGTCCATCGCGAGCTGGCCGGACTGGCGGCGGAACACGCCCGAAGGCGGCTGCTCGCTGGCGTGCGCCCAGACGAAATGGCTGGGGATCATGTCCCCGGCCACCGCGACGCGGTCGGGGAACATGCCGACGTCGAGCATCAGCTTGTCCAGGATCGTGCGCGTCTTGTAGAGCTGGGGCTCGCGCATGCACTGGAAATAGAAGTGGATCTCGACGCCCGCCGGCACCGGCCAGAGCGCGGCGTCGACCTTCATGCCACACCCGGAAACGACGTATGTCTTGCTCATGGCTCCACGGCGGGTTCCTGGCCCGCGATGCCGGGCCCGACGCCCGATGTCCGAATTCTAGGCAGCGCCCACCTGCCGAGCATGGGTGGAAAACAACAAGGCCAGGACATGCCTCACGGCCAGCGGAGATTTTTGTTCACCTCCGTAACGTGTCCAGGTCGGCGCCGTGAATTTCTACCGCCCCACGCCCTGCGCCGAGCGCCCAACGCCGCGAATTGTAAGTTCGGCGGCCTCGCTCCCCACGTTCGTGGGATGGGCCATCGTCTGCGCTTCGTACTGGCTGACCAGCTCCGCCTCCGACCCGGCGACCCGCCCGATGACCAGGATCGCCGGGCTGCCGATCCGCTCCACGGCCAGGGTGTCCACCAGCCCGCCCAGCGTCGTGCGAACGACCACTTCGTCGGCCGCGGACGCGCGCTCGACGATGGCCACGGGCAGCGCCGCCGGCAGCGCCACGCGCAGGCGATCGACGATCTCCGCGGCCCGCGCCACGCCCATGTAGACGACCAGCGTGACGCCGCTGGCCGCGGCCTGCGCGATGGCGCCCCAATCGGGTTCATCGCAGCCATGGCCGGCGTGGCCGGTGACCAGCAGCACGCCCTGTGCACCAGCGCGGCGATCCGTCCAGCCGATGCCGGCCGAGGCGGCCGCGGCCAGGCCGGAGGTGATGCCGTTGACGATCCGGACGTCGACGCCGCCGGCCCGCAACGCGGCGATCTCCTCGCCGGCGCGGCCGAAGACGAGCGGGTCGCCGCCCTTGAGCCGCACCACGCGCTCGCCGGCCAGCGCCTCGCGCAGCATCAGCTTCTCGATGAACTCCTGCGGCGTCGACGCGCAGCCGCCGCGCTTGCCCACGCGCACGATGCGCGGCGGCGCGGCGAGCTCGGCCAGCGCGGTCTGAAGCACCTGCTCGCCGACGAGGTCGTCGACCAGGATCACCGTGGCCTGGCGCAGCACGCGCAGCGCCTTGAGCGTGAGCAGTTCCGGGTCGCCGGGACCGGCGCCGACGAGGTGGACGGGGTGCAGTTCGGTGGCCATGGCGACGTTCAAGGAGTGGCGGTGGAGAGCTCGCAGGCCCGCTGCGCGAGGCCGCGCAGCTTGGGCAGGCACGAGCCGCAGTTGGTGCCGCAGCGCAGCTTGCCCTGCGCCTGCGCGAGGCGGGCGCCGGCGTCGCCGGTGGCCGCGGCGAGCGCCTCGGTGACCTGCGCGACGCTGACGTTCAAGCAGGTGCACAGCTGCGGGCTGGCGGGCGCGGCGTCGGCGCGACCCTCGCGCGCGCCGGGCGCCAGCAGCCGGTGCGCGGGCATGGTCAGCGGCGCGTCGCCCTGCAGCGTCTCGCGCCACCAGGCCGCCAGCCCCGCGTCGGCGGCGTCGCCGCCGGCGACCCAGAAGCCCTGCAGCCGTTGCGCGCCGGCCGCGTCGCGCGCCACGCGCAGCGCGCGCTGCACGCCGGTGCGCGGGTCGCGGTAGTCCAGGACGGCCGCCGCCTCCAGGCCCAGCTCGGCGCGCAGCGCGTTCAGCGCGATGTCGTCGGGCACCTCCTTGTCGGCGATGTCCAGCCACAGGCCGGTACGGCCCTGGGCATCGGGCTCGCGGCCGAACGGCAGCAGGGCGGCGTAGCCGAACTGCGCGAGCTGCGGGCGCAGGCGCTCGCGCCGCGCGAGCGCTTCGTCCTGCGGCAGCCAGGCCATCGCGCGCAGGCGCCAGGGCAGCGCGGCGCGCACGATGCGCACGGCGCAGTGCTTGAGCTCGGGCTGGCGCGACGTGGGACAGCTCGCCGGCGTCGTCACCGCGTTGATGCCGGCGAACGGGTCGGCCTCGTCGCCGCGCCCGGTCAGCACCTCGCTGCCCCAGTGCATCGCGATGAAGGCCTGCGCCGATATCTGGCTGGCGCTGCGGCGCGCCGGCAGCACCAGTTCGCCGCGGCGCGAGGTGACGCGCACGAGGTCGCCGTCGCCCAGGTTCAGGCGCGCCATGTCCTGCGCGCACAGGTCGACCGAGGGCTCGCCGACGTGGCCGAACAGGCGACCCAGCGTGCCGGTGCGGCTCATGCCGTGCCACTGGTCGCGCAGTCGGCCGGTGGTCAGCGAGAACGGGAAGCGCGCGTCGCGCGGCTCGGCCGGCAGCCTGGCCTGCGCGTCGTGGAAGCGCGCGCGGCCGTCGGCGGTGGCGAAGCGGCCGTCGGTGTACAGGCGCGCGACGCCGGTGCTCGCGCCCTCGGGGAAGGGCCACTGCTGCGGGCCGTCGCGCTCGATGCGCGCGTAGCTCAGGCCGGTGATGTCCAGGTCGCGGCCGCGCGTGGTCTCGCGGTGCTCGTTCCACACCGACTCGGGGTCCTCGTACGGGAACAGCGAGCGACTCGCAGGACGCAGGCGCTGCTCGACGCGGCGGGCGATGTCGACCACGATGCGCCAGTCCGCGCGCGCCTGCCCCGGTGCGGGCACCGCACCGCGCACGCGGCTGATGCGGCGCTCGCTGTTGGTCACGGTGCCTTCCTTCTCGCCCCAGGTCGAGGCGGGCAGCAGCAGGTCGGCGAAGGCGGCGGTGGCCGTGGTGGCGAACGCCTCCTGCAGCACGACGAACTCGGCGCGCTCGAACGCGCGGCGCACGGTGGCCTGGTCGGGCATCGACTGTGCCGGGTTCGTGCACGCGATCCACAGCAGCTTGACCTGGCCGTCGGCCGCGGCCTCGAACATCTCGATGGCCGTCTTGCCGGGCCTGGAAGGCACGTCGTCGACGCCCCAGAGCGAGGCGATCTCGGCGCGGTGCGCGGCGTTGCCCATGTCGCGGTGCGCGGACATCAGGTTCGCGAGCCCGCCCACCTCGCGACCGCCCATCGCGTTGGGCTGGCCGGTGAGCGAGAGCGGCCCCGCACCGGGCCGGCCCACCTGCCCGGTAGCCAGGTGCAGGTTGATCAGCGCCCCGTTGTTGGCCGTGCCCTGCGCGCTCTGGTTCAGGCCCATGCAGTACATCGACAGCACGGCCGCCGATTCGCCCCACCAGCGCGCGGCCGTCACGATGTCCTCCTCGCGCAGGCCCGTGACGCGCGCGGTCTCGCGCGGCGTGCACTCGCGCACGCGGTCGCGCAGCGCCTCGTAGCCGGTGGTGTGCGCGCGGATGAACGCCTGGTCGGCGAACCCTTCCCACAGCATCAGGTGCAGCAGGCCGTGCGACAGCGCGATGTCGCTGCCCGGCAGGATCTGCAGGTGCAGGTCGGCCATCGCGGCCGTCTCCGTCTTGCGCGGGTCGACCACGATCCACTTCTGCGACGGCTTTGCCGCCCTGGCGTCCTCCAGCCGGCGGCACAGGATGGGGTGCGCCCACGCGAGGTTGCTGCCGGTGATGTAGACGAGGTCGGCGAGCGCGAGATCCTCGTAGCAGGCCGGCGGCGCATCGGCGCCGAGCGTGGCCTTGTAGCCCGACACCGCGCTGGACATGCACAGCCGCGAGTTGGTGTCGATGTTGTTGGTGCCCAGCAGCCCCTTGGCGAGCTTGTTGAACACGTAGTAGTCCTCGGTCAGCAGCTGGCCCGAGATGTACAAGCCGATCGCGTCGGCGCCGTGCTGGTCCACCGTCGCGACGATGCGGTCGGCGAGCAGCTGGTTCGCCTCGTCCCAGCCGATCGCGCGCGGCGCGGCGCCGCGGCGGTCGCGGCGCATCGGCTGCAGCAGGCGCGCCTGCGCGTTGACGTGCGGCGACGCGGTCAGGTGCAGCGTGCTGCCCTTGGTGCACAGGCGGCCGAAGTTGGCCGGGTGGTCGGGGTCGCCGCGCACGTCGACGATGGCGGCGCCTTCGGTGCGGATGATCACGCCGCAGCCCGTGCCGCAGTACGGGCACGTGGACCGCGTCTCGCGCGCCTGGTGCGAGACGATCGGGATGATCCGCGGCGGCGCAGACATGGGCGTGTCAGGCGGCGACGATGGGGATCGTCTTCGGCCGGGGTGGATCCTGCGACTGCGCGCAGGACGACACGTCTTCTTCTTCGCTCACCACCATGGCTGTCATCCTGCGCGCAGTCGCAGGATCCGCCCCGACCAAGGCGTCGCCATCGATCGCGAGCGTCGCCAGCTCGCCCGCCGACAGGCTCACCACGCCACCTTCGACGCGCACCGAGAAGCGCGTGGCGCAGCCGACGTCCGGCGCCCGCGCCTGGCCGTCCTCGAGCGCGATCGCCCAGTTGTGCAGCGGGCAGGCCACGTGCTCGCCGAACACGATGCCCTGGCTGAGCGGCCCGCCCTTGTGCGGGCAGCGATCGAGCAGCGCGAAGATGCGGTCGCTCTCGGTGCGGAAGATCGCGACGTCCGTGCCCGCCGGCCGCCGCACGCGGCGTGCGCCCAGCACGGGGATGTCGTCGATGCGGCAGATGTCGATCCAGTCATTCATTTTCATGTCTCCTCACACCGGCACCAGGGGGATGAACTGCCGCGTGTCCACCGATGCCTTGTCATGTTCGAACCACGGGTCGGGCTCGCCGTCGAGCGCGAACTGCAGGCGCTCCCACAGCGCCTTGCGGTTGGCCACGTCGTCGAGCACCCGCTGCTTGATCGAGTCCAGGCCGACGCGCGCGATCCAGTGCACGGTGCGCTCCAGGTACCAGCCTTCCTCGCGGTACAGCTGCAGGAACGCGCCGCTGACCTCCATGACCTCACCCGACGTGCGCACCTTGCAGAAGAACTGCCCGGCCTCCGTCTTGATGCCGCCGTTGCCGCCGACATAGAGCTCCCAGCCCGAGTCGACGCCGATGATCCCGACGTCCTTGATGCCCGACTCGGCGCAGTTGCGCGGGCAGCCCGAGACGGCCAGCTTGACCTTGTGCGGCGCGTACATGCGCCACAGGCTGCGCTCGAGGTCCTTGCCCATCTGCGTGGAGTCCTGCGTGCCGAAGCGGCACCACTCGCTGCCCACGCAGGTCTTGACCGTGCGCAGCGCCTTCGCGTAAGCGTGGCCGGAGGGCATGCCGATGTCCTTCCAAACGTCGACGAGGTCCTCCTTCCTGACGCCCAGCAGGTCGATGCGCTGGCCGCCGGTGACCTTGACCGTCGGGATCTTGTACTTGTCCACGACGTCGGCGATGCGGCGCAGTTCGGCCGCCGTCGTCTCGCCGCCCCACATGCGCGGGATCACCGAGTACGTGCCGTCCTTCTGGATGTTGGCGTGCGAACGCTCGTTGATGTAGCGGCTCTGCGGGTCGTCCCTGGCCTCCTTGGGCCAGGTGCTGATCAGGTAGTAGTTCAGCGCCGGGCGGCACGACGAGCAGCCGTTGGGCGTGCGCCAGGACAGCGCGCGCTGCGTGTCGGCGATGGTCAGCAGCTTGAGCTTGCGGATCGCTTCGCGCACGTCCTGGTGCGAGTGCTCGGTGCAGCCGCACATCGCCTTCTTGCGCGGCGCGCTCGAGTAGTCGCCGCCGGCCGTGGCCATGATGATCTGCTCGACCAGGCCCGTGCACGAGCCGCAGGACGCGCTCGCCTTGGTGTGCTTGCGCACGTCGTCGAGCGTGAACAGGCCCTTGTCCTTGATCGCCTTGCAGATCGTGCCCTTGGTCACGCCGTTGCAGCCGCAGACCTCGTCGGCATCGGCCATCGCGGCGGCCTTGTTCTGGCCCTGGTGGCCGGCGTCGCCGAGGCTCGATTCGCCGAACATCAGGCGGTCGCGGATGTCCGAGACCGAGCGGCCCTCGCGCAGCAGCTTGAAGTACCAGCTGCCGTCCACGGTGTCGCCGTACAGGCACGCGCCCACGAGCTTGTCGTCCTTGATGACGAGCTTCTTGTAGACGCCGCCCTGCGGGTCGGACAGCACGATGGAGTCGCAGCCCTCGCCGCCCATGAAGTCGCCGGCCGAGAACAGGTCGATGCCGGTGACCTTGAGCTTGGTCGACACCTGGCTGCCCAGGTAGCGGCCGATGCCGAACTCGGCCAGGTGCGTCGCGCAGACCTTGGCCTGCTCGAACAGGGGCGCGACCAGGCCGTAGGCCGTGCCTCGGTGCGCGGCGCATTCGCCGACGGCCCAGACGCGCGCGTCGGTCACCGTCTGCAGCGTGTCGGTGACGACGATGCCGCGCTGCACGTGCAGGCCCGCGGACTCGGCCAGCGCCGTGTTGGGACGGATGCCCGCGGCCATCACGACGAGGTCGGCCGGCACTTCATGGCCGTCCTTGAAGCGCACCGCCTTGACGCGGCCGGTGGCACCGTCGGGGCCGTCGCCCAGCAGCGCCTCGGTCTGCGCGCCGATCAGGAAGTCCAGCCCGCGGTCGACCAGCGACTGGCGCAGCAGGTTGCCGGCGACGTCGTCGAGCTGGCGCTCCATCAGCCACGGCGCGATGTGCACCACCGTGACCTTCATGCCGCGCAGCATCAGGCCGTTGGCCGCCTCGAGCCCCAGCAGGCCGCCGCCGATGACGACCGCGTGCCTGTACTTGGTGGCGGCATCGATCATGGCCTCGGTGTCGGCGATGTCGCGGTAGCCGATCACGCCCGCGAGTTCCTTGCCCGGCACCGGCAGCATGAACGGCGTGGAGCCGGTGGCGATCAGCAGGCGGTCGTACGGCGCCTGCGTGCCGTCGGCCGCATGCACCACGCGGCGCACGCGGTCGATGCGCGTCACCGTCTTGCCCAGGTGCAGCGTGATGCCGTTGTCCTCGTACCAGGCCAGCGGGTTCAGCACGATCTGGGCGATCGTCTGCTCGCCCGCGAGCACCGGCGACAGCAGGATGCGGTTGTAGTTCGGATGCGGCTCGGCGCCGAACACCGTGATGTCGTACAGGTCGGGCGCGATCTTGATCAGCTCTTCGAGCGTGCGCACGCCCGCCATGCCATTGCCGATCATCACGAGCTTCAACTTCTTCATGGCGGGCACCTCTTTCACGCGAATTTCAAGGAATCGGGAAGCGAACCGCTCAGGCCGCCTTGGCCAGTTCGACGGCCGGCACGGGCATCGCCTCGGGCGTCGTCGTGCCGCGGGCGCGGCCGCCGGCGCCGACCCAGCGGCTCGTCCAGTCGGCCTGCAGGCTGCGCAACAGCACCAGCGTGCCGAGCGCGAACAGCGCGAAGAAGGCGAAGCCCCAGGCGAAGGTGCCCAGGTACTGGCGCGCCAGGCCCATCGCGTTGGGCACCAGGCCGCCGCCCAGCGCGCCGAGCTCGCCGATCATCGAGCCGGCCACCGCGGTGGTCAGCGGCCAGCGCAGCGGCACCAGCTGGTAGGTGGCGCCGTTGCCCGCGCCGAGCGCGGCGAAGCACACCACCAGCAGCAGCGTGGTCAGGGCCAGCGAGCCGGTGGCCAGGCCGCAGCCGGCCAGGCCAAGCGCCACCACGGCCAGCACCACGGTCAGCGTGTTGATGCCGCCGAAGCGGTCGGACAGCCAGCCGCCGCCGATGCGCATCGCCGCGCCCATGAAGGCGACGATGGTCGTGAGCTGGCCGGCCTGCACCTTGGACACGCCGAACTGGTCGCGGTAGTACGAGGGCAGGAAGCTGATGAAGCCGATGAAGCCGCCGAAGGTCACGGCGTAGATCAGGCTGAAGGCCCAGCCGTCGCGCTCGACCAGGCAGGCGAGCTGCGCGCGCAGGCCGGCGTGCGGGTCGATGTCGGTCGGCTCCTTGGCCAGGAAGATCACCGCGGACATCGGGATGACCATCGCCACCGCGGCCACGGCGTACACCGCCTGCCAGCCCACCCACTGCGCCAGCGGCGGCGCGATCAGCACGGCCACCGCGGTGCCCACGTTGCCTGCGCCGACGATGCCCATCGCCAGGCCCTTGTGCCTGGCCGGGAACGAGCCCGAGCCCAGCGACATCGCCACGCCGAAGCTCGCGCCGGCCACGCCCAGCAGCACGCCCATCGCGAGCAGCGCATCGAAGCTGTGCACGAAGAAGAACGCGAGCAGCATCGACACCGAGATCAGGCTCATCTCCACCAGCGTCGCGCGCTTGCGGCCGATGTACTGCGACAGCACGCCCAGCGGGAAGCGGAACAGCGCGCCCGCGATGATGGGCACCGACAGCATCAGGCCCTTCTGCGCGGGGCTCAGGTGGAACGTCTCGCTGATGAAGGGCGCCATCGCGCCGTTCAGCACCCAGGTGCAGCACGAGAACGCGAAGTACAGGAAGGCGGCGAACAGTGTCGGGGCGTGGCCCGTCGCGAGGAATTTCCTGAATTGAGTCATGTCGGCGTCATCCGGAAGAAGGTTGCGAAGGCAGCGGCCACGCCGGCGCGCTGAGCGCCTGCGGGACGATGGACGAAAGGGGGAAGCTCGTTGGGCTGGCGCGCGCTCTGGGTGAGCGGGTCGGCAGCGATGGAACCGGTGAAGCCGGTGAGGGATCGAGCGCTCTCGCGCGTCGAGGGCCGGCCTGCGGGCCGGGGGCTTCACGGGCGGTGCGTCGTTGCACCACGAGCACTCCAATGCAAGGCCCGTGCCGGACTTCCAATGGCACGGCACGTGCAAGTGGACAAGCGCCCGGTCAACTCTCCGCCACCCCCTGCCACGCCGCGCGACACCATGGATTCCGCCGCCCTGCTCGATCTGACCACGCCTCGCGAAGCGGCCTGGCGGAGCGCGCTCGAGCACAGCGGCGTGCACCTGGGTGCGGCATCGGATCGCAACAAATTGGTGCATTGCACCATCGCCGATGGGCCCGAGGAGCTGGTCTGCCTGGCGCCCGGCGTAACCAGCGAGCTGCTGTCGGCCCTGTCCTGCTGGAACGGCGAGCCGCCGCTGGCGGTGCTGTTGCTGACGCCGCCCGGCGCGGTGGACGCGGCCTCGCTGCAGGTGGCGGTGGCGGCCGGCGTCCATCACTGGCAGGTGCTGCAGCCGGACGCGTCCGGGGCCATCGCCGCGGCGCCGGTCGCGGCGGCTCGCGCGATGGCGCGCGCGCGTCACGCGCACGACCGCGCGCTGCGCCTGGCGGCCGTGCGCGCGCAGGAACAGCTCGACGAGCGCAAGTGGGTCGACCGCGCCAAGGGCGTTCTGATGACCGCGCGCGGGCTCGACGAGGACGAGGCGTTCCGCCTGCTGCGCGGCGCCGCGATGAGCGTGAACCTGCGCATCGGCGAGGTCTCGCGCGCCGTGTTCGAGGCCGCGCGCTGGGCCGACGCGATGAACCGCGCGGGCCAGCTGCGCATGCTCTCGCAGCGCCTGGTGCGCCTGGCCGCGCAGCGCCTGCTGCGCATCGACACCCGCGACGCCGCGACGCAGGCCGCGCTCTCGCGCCAGCGCGCGCGCGACAACCTCGACATGCTCGCGTCGCAGTGCGCCGGCTCGGTCGCGGCGCCCG
>Ga0207427_100962_pt1 | contig 12264 bp, 8 predicted proteins | sample AraplaCL_Cvi_mMS_FD_184268 | JGI IMG/M metagenome (GOLD analysis project Ga0207427, IMG submission 184268) | Arabidopsis root microbial communities from the University of North Carolina, USA - plate scrape CL_Cvi_mMS (SPAdes) (version 2) | ecosystem: Host-associated > Plants > Roots > Endosphere ... | reverse complement strand
CGTCACCACCGACCTGCGCCTGAACGAGCCGCGCTACGTGACGCTGCCCAACATCATGAAGGCCAAGAAAAAGCCGCTCGAGACCGTCAAGCCGGACGCGCTGGGCGTGGACGTGGCGCCGCGCATCAAGACGCTCAAGGTCAGCGAGCCGCCCAAGCGTGGCGCGGGCGTGAAGGTGCCGGACGTGGCCACGCTGGTCGCCAAGCTCAAGAACGAAGCCAAAGTCATCTAAAGAGACAACGACATGACCACTCTCGTCATTGCCGAACACGACAACGCCACGCTCAAGGGCGCGACGCTCAACACCATCACCGCCGCCGTTCAGGTGGGCGGCGATGTCCACGTGCTCGTGGCCGGCCACAACGCCGGCGCCGTCGCCACCGCGGCGGCCGCCGTCGCGGGCGTGAGCAAGGTGCTGCACGCCGATTCGCCGGCCCTGGCCGAAGCCCTCGCCGAAAACCTGGCCGCCCAGGTGCTGGCCGTGGCCTCGAGCTACTCGCACATCTTCTTCCCGTCGACCGCCAACGGCAAGAACACCGCCCCGCGCGTGGCCGCCAAGCTCGACGTCGGCCAGCTGAGCGACATCAGCAAGGTCGTCTCCGCCGACACGTTCGAGCGCCCGATCTACGCGGGCAACGCCATCGCCACGGTGCAGTGCTCGCAGCCGGTCAAGGTCGCCACCGTGCGCACCACCGGCTTCGATCCGGCCGCCGCCACCGGCGGCTCGGCCGCCGTTGAGACGCTGGCTGCCGTCGCCGACGGCGGCAAGTCGACCTTCGTCGGCAAGGAGATCGCCAAGCTCGACCGCCCGGAACTGACCGCCGCCAAGATCATCGTCTCGGGTGGCCGCGCGATGGGCTCCAGCGAGAAGTTCAACGAAGTGCTGACGCCGCTGGCCGACAAGCTCGGCGCCGCGCTGGGCGCCTCGCGCGCCGCCGTCGACGCGGGCTACGCCCCGAACGACTGGCAGGTGGGCCAGACCGGCAAGATCGTCGCGCCGCAGCTGTACGTCGCGTGCGGCATCTCGGGCGCGATCCAGCACCTGGCCGGCATGAAGGACTCCAAGGTCATCGTGGCGATCAACAAGGACGAGGAAGCCCCGATCTTCTCGGTGGCCGACTACGGCCTCGTGGCCGACCTGTTCGTCGCCGTGCCGGAAATGATCAAGGCTCTCTGAGCCCTGTCGAACGACTGATCCGAACGACCAGGGGCGCTCGCCGAGGCGCCCCTTTTTTTGCCAGTGTGGAGACAAAGATGACCTACCGTGCCCCCGTCAAGGACATGCTCTTCGTGATGAAGGAGCTGGCCGGCATCGACGAGCTGTCGGCGCTGCCCGCGTTCGCGGACGCCGGCTTCGACACCGCGCAGGCGGTGCTCGAGGAATGCGCCAAGTTCAACGAGGACGTGGTGGCGCCGCTGAACGTCGAGGGCGACCGCAACCCGTCGTGGTTCAAGGACGGCCAGGTCACGGCCACGCCGGGCTTCAAGGAAGCGTTCAAGCAGTTCGGCGAGGGCGGCTGGCAGGGCCTGCAGCACCCGACGGACTTCGGCGGGCAGGGCCTGCCCAAGCTGATCGGCGCCGCGTGCGGCGAGATGATCAACTCGGCCAACGTCAGCTTCGCGCTGTGCCCGCTGCTGACCGACGGAGCGATCGAGGCGCTGCTGACCGCCGGCTCCGACGAGCAGAAGCACAAGTACCTGCCCAACATGCTCTCGGGCAAGTGGACGGGCTCGATGAACCTGACCGAGCCGCAGGCCGGCTCCGACCTCGCGCTGGTGCGCACGCGCGCCGAACCCCAGGCCGACGGCACGTACAAGATCTTCGGCACGAAGATCTTCATCACCTGGGGCGATCACGACATGGCCGAGAACATCGTCCACCTCGTGCTCGCGCGCGTCGCGGGCGCGCCCGAGGGCGTCAAGGGCATCTCGCTGTTCATCGTGCCCAAGTTCCTGGTCAACGCCGACGGCTCGCTGGGCGCGCGCAACGACGCGCACTGCGTGAGCATCGAGCACAAGATGGGCATCAAGGCGAGCCCCACCTGCGTGCTGCAGTTCGGCGACCACGGCGGCGCCGTCGGCACCCTCGTGGGCCAGGAGAACCGCGGCCTCGAGTACATGTTCATCATGATGAACGCGGCCCGCTTCGGCGTGGGCGTGCAGGGCATCGCGGTGGCCGAGCGTGCGTACCAGAAGGCGGTCCAATACGCCCGCGACCGCGTGCAGTCGCGCCCGGTCGACGGCTCGATGACGACGGCCGCGCCCATCATCCACCATCCCGACGTGCGCCGCATGCTCATGACCATGCGCGCGTACACCGAGGCCTGCCGCGCGATGGCGCTGGTGGCCGCGAGCGCGTTCGACGCGGCGCACGAGCACCCGGATGCGTCGGTGCGCGCCGAGAACCAGGCGTTCTACGAATTCATGGTGCCGCTGGTCAAGGCGTATTCCACCGAGATGAGCATCGAGGTGGCGAGCCTGGGCGTGCAGGTGCACGGCGGCATGGGCTTCATCGAGGAGACCGGCGCGGCGCAGTACATGCGCGACTCCAAGATCCTGACGATCTACGAGGGCACCACCGCGATCCAGGCCAACGACTTCGTCGGCCGCAAGACGGCGCGCGACGGCGGCACCGCCGCCAAGGCGATCGCCGCGCGCATCGAGGCGACGGAACAGGCGCTGGCCGCGTCGTCGCACAAGGACGCCCAGGCCTTCGGCAAGCGCCTGAAGGCGGCGCGCGAGGCCTTTGTCGACGCCGTCGGCTTCATCGCGAGCAACGCCAAGGGCAGCCCGAACGCCGCGTTCGCCGGCTCGGTGCCGTACCTGATGCTGGCCGGCAACCTGGTGGGCGGCTGGCAGCTGGGCCGCGCGCTGCTGGTGGCCGTCGAGCGCGCCGCCGCCGGCGACGATGCCGCCTTCATGGCCGCCAAGATCGCCACCGCGCGCTTCTACGGCGACCACATCCTCAGCAAGGCCCCCGGCATCCGCGACTCGATCGTCGACGGCGCCGAAGGCACGCTGGCCATGCCCCTGGAAGCCTTCTGACCATGAACATGTCCATGACCCGCCGTCCGCTCCCCGCCGCCCTGTCCAACCTGCGCCTGCCGGTCATCGGCTCGCCGCTGTTCATCATCAGCAACCCCAAGCTGGTGATCGAGCAGTGCAAGGCCGGCATCGTCGGCTCGATGCCGTCGCTCAACGCGCGCCCGGCCGAACTGCTCGACGAGTGGCTCGCCGAGATCACCGAGACGCTGGCCGCGTACGACAAGGCCCATCCGGAAGCCCCGTCCGCGCCGTTCGCGATCAACCAGATCGTGCACAAGAGCAATGACCGCCTCGAGCACGACATGCAGGTGTGCGCCAAGTACAGGGTGCCCATCGTGATCACGTCGCTGGGCGCGCGCGAGGACGTCAACGCCGCGGTGCACGGCTGGGGCGGCATCGTGCTGCACGACATCATCAACAACACGTTCGCGCACAAGGCGATCGACAAGGGCGCCGACGGCCTGATCGCCGTGGCCACCGGCGCGGGCGGCCATGCCGGCGTGAAGAACCCGATCGCGCTGGTGCACGAGATCCGCGAATGGTTCGACGGCCCGCTGGCGCTGTCCGGCGCCATCGCCACCGGCGACGGCGTGCTGGCCGCGCAGGCGATGGGCGCCGACTTCGGCTACATCGGCTCGGCCTTCATCGCCACCGACGAGGCGCGCGCCTCCGACGACTACAAGAAGATGATCGTCGCCTCCACCAGCGACGACATCGTCTACTCCAACCTGTTCACGGGCGTGCTGGGCAACTACCTGCGCGGCTCGATCACGCAGGCCGGCCTGGACCCCGACAACCTGCCCACCAGCGACGCGAGCAAGATGAACTTCGCCGGCGCCGGCGCCGCCAAGGCCTGGAAGGACATCTGGGGCGCGGGCCAGGGCGTCGGCGCGGTCAAGGACATCGTGCCGACCGCCACGCTGGTCAAGCGCCTGTCGGGTGAGTACGCGGCCGCGCGCCGCCGCCTCGCGCTCGCCTGAGCGCGTGCGCGGCTGCTTCGCGCAGCCAGCTCAGCGATAGTTGCTGAAAGTGCCCGATCGTCCTTCGATGGCCGCTCGTCCACCGCTTTGAGGATGCGTTACCGCTGCTGATCCATTTCAATGACCGCACGACGGACAACCGGATTGCGGAGGCGAAAATGGGCGTGAAGTGGGCGAAATCGGTTGCGGGTATTTGCTCTGCCCCGTTCTTCGGCGGGTGCGCGACCACCGATACGGGCCCAATGCCCGTGGACGCCGCGACGCAGCTTGTGAGCTACATCAACGATGCGCGCGAGGCGGCACGCGCGCGCGCAGCCCTTCACTGGGAGGCGAGCAGCATTCGCTCGATCGACCTGGCGTCGCCTCCCGCCGACATCGGTGAATTCAAAAGGGCGGCCTGCGATGGCGTTCTCTACGGAGCCTTGATCGTGGTGCGCCAGCTCACGGGATTCAATAGCGACGTCACGGACCTCGCCAAAGCGCCTGATGATTCGTTCGCTGCCTATATGGAGTCGATCCATCGGCACAAGGAGGCGATCAAGGACGCTCAGGCGAAGCGCGCGAGCGCCCCGAGTGCGGCCGAGCTTGTCGCGAAGGAGAGGACGAAGTGCGAAGCCTCGGTTGAGCGGGACCTCGGGGTCGACAAAGGAAATCTCCAGCCTCAGAACGTCATCGCGATCGCGACGGCTCTCCAGGCGCTCCTGGCGGTTGCACAGAAGGGCGTGCAGATCTACGAGAGCAAGGAACGGGCGGAAGCCGTGAAGGCCTACGTCGCGGCGAACCAGGCTGAACTCGACGCCGCGCTCGACGCGTTAGGCGAAAAAGGGGGGCTCATGCAAGAGAGTCTGGACCTCGATCGCCGGCTCCTGTTGCGCAAGGCCTACGTGGCCTACAGCGAGGCGAGCAACGGTGCGCCGGGGCTCGCGCGAGTGCATGCGGGGGAGGACTACGCGCGCTACATCGGACAGTACATGAAGATCCGTGACCTCGACGGGAAGGTGTTGATCGAGGATTCGGATGAGGGCTTGCGCGCGGCGTACAAGCAACTGGTCGCCGGCGTACTCCACCCCAATTCGAACCCTCTGCGCGCCTTGGACAACTTCCTGGCGGCTCTCAAGAATCTGACCGGTCTGCACGACGCGGTCGGCGATTTCAACGACGCACGCAAGGCAGCCGCAGGCTGATTGATCGTCAGGCTCGTGCGCGGCCGAGTCGCTGAGTGTCGCGCGAATCTCCAGGCAGGAGCAATCGTCATGAAACCCGCGTCATCGGTCGCCGCGACCATCCTCAAGTGGACGTCTGCGGCGGGAAGCATAGTCTTGTTCGCCTCGGCCTCGTTCGGGCAAACCTCCGCGGACATCAAGGCCAATACTAAACCGCAGATCGCCGCCTTGCAGGCCGCGAAGGCGGAACGCTCACCGGCCCAGCAAAAAATGTCGTCGCATTTGCTGGACGCACTCAAGCAGACGCAGACCGGAGTCGTGGCTGCTGCTGCCCCTCTAGCCTCGGCAGGGCCGCTGACGAAGACAGACGAAGGGGTGCTCGTCGACATTACCGCCAGCGTCACCCCTCAGCTCATCGAGCGGATCGAGGCGGTAGGAGGTCGGGTCGTCAACAAACACCCCGAGTTCGACGCCATCAGGGCATCCCTGCCACTGGACAAGGTCGAGGAGGTTGCGGCTCGCGAGGAGGTCAAGCAGATATTGCCCGCGGTGAAAGCACGAAAGAACGCGACCCTCGCCTCCGAGGGTCTGATTGCCCATGGGGTCGACGTGTTGCAGCAGAGGTTTCCTGCGTTCGGCGCGGGCATCGTGGTGGGCATTCTTTCGGACAGCATTGACAACGGATTCGGAGCCTTCGACGACTCGGTTGCACGCGGCGCGATAGATCCGGGGGCTCTGACGGTACTTCCGCAACAGGAGGGCGAAGGCGAGGGCGAGGGGCTCGCGATGGCTGAGATCGTCCATGCCATCGCACCGAAGGCCAGGATCATCTTTGCGACCGGAAATGGCGGTCCGGCGCAGATGGCGGCGAACATCGTCGACTTGGCCCAGGCCGGATGCAAAGTGATCGTCGACGATCTGACCTACTACAACGAGAGCCCGTTTCAGGACGGGCCGATCGCGAAGGCCGTACGGCAAGTCTCCGCCAAGGGCGTTCTCTACTTTTCGTCTGCGCGGAATTCGGGCAGCAAGCTGCAGGGCACTTCCGGCACGTGGGAAGGCAACTTCGAGGATGGCGGCTTGGCCGGCCCGGGATTCCAGGCCAATGCAGCGGGAGGGCGCATCCATGTCTTCGACACCGTCAAGCGCTTGACGCTCAACACGGTGGACAAGGCATCGCCAGAAGACCGGGTCGACCTCTTCTGGTCGGATCCGCTCGGCGCATCACGGAGCACGTATGACTTGTACGTGGTCAACAACAAGGGGCAGGTCGTTCGATCGTCGACGACATCCCAGAGCGGTTCCCAGGATCCCTACCAGTCGGTCGACCGCATCCGGCCAGGAGAAAGTATCGTCATCGTCAAGGCCGGCAACTCGGACGCGCGCTTTCTGCATCTCGACACCGGTCGGGCAGTGCTGCGCATCGGCACGGACGGGAATGTGCGCGGACACAACGCCAGCGATGCCGAATTGGCCTTCTCGGTAGCCGCCATCCGTGTCCCGGCACCGCCTTCACTCTATTCGGCGGCAAGTCGATACACAGTCGAGACGTTCAGCTCCGATGGTCCGCGGCGAATGTTTTACGAGGCCGATGGCACGCAGATCACGCCTGGGAACCTCCTTGCAAGCGGCGGAAGGGTTGTCCACAAGCCCGATCTGACGGCTGCGAATGGCGTCACCACCAGCCTGCCCGCAGGGGGGCTCAATCCCTTCTTCGGTACATCCGCGGCTGCGCCGCATGCGGCCGCCATCGCGGCGGTGCTGCTGTCCTGCCCTTCGCGACCGAGCGCCCAGCAAGTCAAGGCTGCACTCCTGACTTCCGCATTGCCGATCGAGGCTTCCGTTCCGAGCGCGACGTCCGGCATGGGCGTGGTGATGGGCCCGAGTGCGGCCGATCGGCTCTGCAGCCAGACCGTTGCGACGCAATGAGCAGAGGCCTTCGGGCCTTTCTCGATTCAGGTCGGTGGCGTTGCCCTGCGCAACCGAGCTTTCGCCCGCGCCAGCATCGGCTGCCCGGCCAGCCAGGTGCGCGCGGCGACATCGCTGGCGAACGCGTGGGTCTCGTACAGCCCGTGCAGGAACGAATCGGACGCCGGGTGCGCGAACGGCGCCAGGCGTTCGTCCGTGGTCAGCAGCACGAGGTAGATGTTCGGGTTCGTGAAGCGTGCGCCGTAGCGGATCGCGGCGATCGGGTCGCAGGCGTCGGGCTGGATCGCGTGGTCGTCGATGGCCAGCAGATCCTTGATGACGAACTGCAGGTCGTCGAAACGCGGGTCGGCGCAGATGTCCTCGGCCGAGCGCACGTACTCCTCGGCCGTGACGAAGCCGGTGAAGCGGGTCGTGACCCCTCCGGGTTCCCAGACGTTCATGTAGGACATCGTTCGATCCGCTCCAATGGGCCGGGCGTCCGCGCGGCCCCGGGCTCCGGACGGATATTGAACCTCGCGCCCGCGCTCGGCAAGGGCCGGTCAGGAGGCCTCGACCACCAGGCTGCTGTCGCATCCGCTCGCCGCCGAGATCCAGCGGCGGGCCAGCCGGGTCACGGCCGGGGCCAGCGCGGCGGGGAGCCGGGGCAGCACGGTCCGGGGCGCGGCGACCAGGCCGCAGCGGTACAGCCCGGCGTCGTCATTCCACAACAGGGCCGCGCAGGCCCCCGAGCGGCGTCCGCTGACGAGCACGCCGACCGGGCACGGCTCCGCCGCGCAGCAGACGCCGCAGCCGTTGCAGGCGGCCGTCTCGGGCGGCTTGGGCGGGGCGGCAGAATGGAGCCGGATGACCTGGCGGGACATGCACCTCGACTGTGACAGGGCGTTTCACTTGCGTATCCGCGGAGAAAGTCCATGTTTTCGGGACAGAAGTGTCCCTGCATGGACTCAGGGTAAGTGCTACATTCATGGTCTGAAGTACCCCAATAGTCCTTCTGTGTCCCCTTGCTGGCATCCGATCCGCAGCAAGGCGTTTGCAATCCGCCTACCGGTAGAGCCGGGCCGCGGAAGGTTGTCCAACCCATCGTAGCCCCGGAAACCGAGGCGAAAGTGAGCGAAGAAATGATGGAACAAAGCAGGTCCAACTCCTACCTGTTCGGCGGAAACGCGCCGTACGTGGAGGAGATGTACGAGGCCTATCTCGAGAACCCCGGCTCCGTGCCGGACACGTGGCGCGCCTACTTCGACGCGCTCCAGCACGTCCCCGCCGCGGACGGCTCCGACTCCCGCGACGTGCCCCACGCGCCGGTGATCGAGTCCTTCGCGCAGCGCGCCAAGGCCAACGCCTTCGCCGTCAAGGCCAGCTCCACCGACCTGGCCATCGCGCGCAAGCAGGTCCACGTCCAGTCGCTGATCGCGGCCTACCGCTTCCTGGGCTCGCGCTGGGCCGACCTCGACCCGCTCAAGCGCACCGAGCGTCCGCGCATCCCCGAGCTCGATCCGGCGTTCTACGACCTGACCGAAGCCGACATGGACATCACGTTCTCGGCGACGAACACGTACTTCTCGACCAACGAGAACATGACGCTGCGCGAGATCGTCCGCGCGCTGCGCGAGACGTACTGCGGCACCATCGGCGCCGAGTTCATGCACATCACCGATCCCGGCGAGAAGCGCTGGTGGCAGGAGCGGATCGAGGCGATCCGCGGCAAGCCCACCTTCAACGCCGGCGAGAAGAAGCACATCCTCGACCGCCTGACCGCGGCCGAAGGCCTGGAACGCTACCTGCACACCAAGTTCGTCGGCCAGAAGCGCTTCTCGCTCGAAGGCGGCGAGAGCTTCATCGTCTCGATGGACGAGCTGGTGCAGCGCGCGGGCACCAAGGGCGTGCAGGAAGTCGTCATCGGCATGGCCCACCGCGGCCGCCTGAACGTGCTGGTCAACACGCTGGGCAAGATGCCCAAGGACCTGTTCGCCGAGTTCGACCACACCGCGCCGGAAGACCTGCCCTCGGGCGACGTGAAGTACCACCAGGGCTTCTCCAGCGACATCACCACGCCGGGCGGCCCGGTCCACCTGTCGCTGGCGTTCAACCCGTCCCACCTCGAGATCGTGAACCCGGTGGCCGAGGGCTCGGTGCGCGCGCGCATGGATCGTCGCGGCGACGCGTCGGGCGCGCAGGTGCTGCCGGTCATCGTCCACGGCGATGCCGCCTTCGCGGGCCAGGGCGTGGTCATGGAGACGCTGGCGCTGGCGCAGACGCGCGGCTACTACACGGGCGGGACGGTGCACCTGGTCATCAACAACCAGATCGGCTTCACCACCTCCGACCCGCGCGACATGCGCTCCACGCTGTACTGCACCGACGTCGTCAAGATGATCGAGGCGCCGGTGCTGCACGTGAACGGGGACGATCCGGAAGCGGTCGTGCTGTGCACGCAGCTCGCGCTCGACTACCGCCAGCAGTTCAACAAGGACGTGGTCGTCGACATCGTCTGCTTCCGCAAGCTGGGCCACAACGAGCAGGACACCCCCAGCCTGACGCAGCCGCTGATGTACAAGAAGATCGGCGTGCACCCGGGCACCCGCAAGCTCTACGGCGACAAGCTGGTCGCGCAGGGCGTGCTGGGCGACACCGGCCCCGACGACATGGTCAAGGAGTTCCGCGCCGCGATGGACGCCGGCCGCCACACGCGCGACCCGGTCCTGACCAACTTCAAGGGCAAGTACGCCGTCGACTGGTCGCCGTTCCTGGGCAAGAAGTGGACGGACGCGGCCGACACCGCGATCCCCGTCACCGAGTTCAAGCGCCTGGCCGAACGCATCACCACGGTGCCCGCCAACTTCAAGGTGCACCCGCTCGTCGAGAAGGTGCTGGCCGACCGCGCGGCGATGGGCCGCGGCGACATCAACGTCGACTGGGGCATGGGCGAGCACATGGCGTTCGCCTCGCTGGTGGCCTCGGGCTACCCGATCCGCCTGTCCGGCGAGGATTCGGGCCGCGGCACGTTCACGCACCGCCACGCCGTGCTGCACGACCAGAACCGCGAGAAGTTCGACACCGGCACCTACATCCCGCTGGAGAACGTCACCGACAAGCAGGCCCCGTTCGTCGTCATCGACTCCATCCTGTCCGAAGAGGCGGTGCTGGCGTTCGAGTTCGGCTACGCCTCGTCGGATCCGAACACGCTGGTCATCTGGGAAGCCCAGTTCGGCGACTTCGTCAACGGCGCGCAGGTCGTGATCGACCAGTTCATCGCGTCCGGCGAAGTCAAGTGGGGTCGCGCGAACGGCCTGGTGATGATGCTGCCGCACGGCTACGAAGGGCAGGGCCCGGAGCACAGCTCCGCGCGCCTGGAGCGCTTCATGCAGCTGGCCGCCGACATCAACATGCAGATCGTGCAGCCCACCACGGCCAGCCAGATCTTCCACCTGCTGCGTCGCCAGATGGTGCGCGCGTTCCGCAAGCCGCTGGTCATCATGACCCCCAAGTCGCTGCTGCGCAACAAGGACGCCACGTCGCCGATGTCGGAGTTCACCAAGGGCGAGTTCCGCACGGTGATCCCCGAGCTCGACGCGAGCATCGATGCCGCCAAGGTCAAGCGCGTGATCGCCTGCTCGGGCAAGGTGTACTACGACCTGGTCAAGAAGCGCGCCGAGCGCAAGTCGACCGACACCGCGATCATCCGCGTGGAACAGCTCTACCCGTTCCCGCACAAGGCGTTCGCGGCCGAGGTCAAGAAGTACCCGAACCTCTCGGACATCGTGTGGTGCCAGGACGAGCCGCAGAACCAGGGCGCCTGGTTCTTCGTGCAGCACTACATCCACGAGAACATGCTCGAGGGCCAGAAGCTCGGCTACGCCGGTCGTCCGGCCTCGGCTTCGCCGGCCGTGGGCTACGCCCACCTGCACCAGGAGCAGCAGATCGCGCTGCTGGAGCAGGCCTTCACGAAGCTCAAGGGCTTCATCCTGACCAAGTAATCGCACGCCGGCCGCAGCGTCGCGTTCCGGAGGGAACGTGCGCCTCGCGGCCGGGCTCGCGTCCACGTACACACAAAGAGAATATTCATGGCCATCGTTGAAGTGAAGGTTCCGCAGCTGTCGGAGTCGGTGAGTGAAGCAACCCTGCTGCAGTGGAAGAAGAAGGTCGGCGAAGCCGTCGCCGTCGATGAGATCCTGATCGAGGTCGAGACCGACAAGGTCGTCCTCGAGGTGCCCGCGCCGTCCGCCGGCGTGCTCACCGAGATCGTGCAGGCCGACGGCGCGACCGTCGGTGCCGAGCAGCTGATCGCCCGGATCGACACCGCCGCCACGGCCGGCGCCGCCGCGCCCGCGCCGGCCCCCGCGCCCGCCCAGGCCGCCCCGGCGCCCGCGCCGGCGGCCGCTGCTGCTGCCACCGGCGGCTCCAAGGGCGACGTGGCGATGCCCGCCGCCGCCAAGCTGCTGGCCGACAACAACCTGAAGACGACCGACGTCGCCGGCACCGGCAAGGACGGCCGCGTCACCAAGGGCGACGTCCTCGGTGCGGTCGCCGCCGGCGCCAAGCCCGCCGCCGCCCCGGTGGCCGCGCCGGCCCCGGCCGTCGCCAGGCCGCTGCCGGCCGTCGCGCCGCCGCCGATCGCCTCGCTGGGCGACCGCCCGGAACAGCGCGTGCCGATGTCGCGCCTGCGCGCCCGCGTCGCCGAGCGCCTGCTGCAGTCGCAGTCCCAGAACGCCATCCTGACCACCTTCAACGAAGTCGACATGGCCCCGGTCATGGCGCTGCGCAAGAAGTACCAGGAGAAGTTCGAGAAGGAACACGGCGTCAAGCTCGGCTTCATGAGCTTCTTCGTCAAGGCCGCCGTGGCCGCTCTCAAGCGCTACCCGGTGATCAACGCCTCGGTCGACGGCAACGACATCGTCTACCACGGCTACTTCGACATCGGCATCGCCGTCGGCTCGCCGCGCGGCCTGGTGGTGCCCATCCTGCGCAACGCCGACCAGATGACCTTCGCCGAGATCGAGAAGAAGATCGCCGAGTTCGGCCAGAAGGCCAAGGACGGCAAGCTGTCGCTCGACGAGCTGACCGGCGGCACGTTCTCCATCTCCAACGGCGGCACCTTCGGCTCGATGCTGTCCACGCCGATCATCAACCCGCCGCAGTCGGCCATC
>Ga0207427_100961_pt1 | contig 12266 bp, 7 predicted proteins | sample AraplaCL_Cvi_mMS_FD_184268 | JGI IMG/M metagenome (GOLD analysis project Ga0207427, IMG submission 184268) | Arabidopsis root microbial communities from the University of North Carolina, USA - plate scrape CL_Cvi_mMS (SPAdes) (version 2) | ecosystem: Host-associated > Plants > Roots > Endosphere ... | reverse complement strand
CGGCGTTCCGCGGCCGCGGCGTGCAGACGGCGCTGTTGCAGGCCCGGCTGGCGGCGGCCCGCGACGCCGGCTGCGCGCTGGTCTTCGTCGGCGCGCGCCCGGCCAACACGAGTGCGCGCAACACCGAGCGCGCCGGCTTCGGCCTCGCCTTCACGAAGGCGACGTTCGCGCGGCCCGTCGCGGCCTGATTCGTTTCGATGACGCCGGCGCATGGGGGCCATGCGTCGATTGCAAGCGCCGGGCGCGAGTGCGACCCGCATTCGATTTATCGTGGAGGGCCGCCGGCAGCCGCCGGCCTTCGCCCAAGGAAGACTTCGATGCGCCTGATCGGCATGCTCGACTCCCCGTACGTCCGCCGCGTGGCCGTCACGCTGCGCCTGCTGGGGATCCCGTTCGAACACGTCCCGCTGTCGGTGTTCAGCACCTACGACCAGTTCCGCCGGATCAATCCGCTGGTCAAGGTGCCGACGCTGGTGTGCGACGACGGCACCGTGCTGGTGGACTCGAACCTGATCATCGACTACGTCGAGGCGCTGTCGGGCCGCAGCCTGTGGCCCCGGGCGCTGGCCGAACGCACGCGGGCGCTGCGCAGGGCGGGCCTGGCGATCGCGGCCTGCGAGAAGGTGCAGCAGATCGTCTACGAACTGCAGCTGCGTCCGGCCGACAAGCGCCATGCGCCGTGGCTCGAGCGCGTCCAGGCGCAGGTGCGGGCGGCGCTGGAGGCGCTAGACGCCGAGATCGCGCGCGTGCCGCCGGTCGCCGGGCAAGAGACGCTGGACCACGGCGGCCTGGCCGCGGCCATCGCGTGGCGCTTCATGCAGATCAAGCTGGACACCCCCGTGACCGACGCCGACTGCCCCGCGCTGGCCGCGCATTCGGCGCGCGTCGAGGCATTCCCGGCCTTCGCGTCGACGCCGGTGGAGGACACGGCCAACGTGTCGACGCCGGGCTATCGCGCGCCCTGAGCGCGGGCCGCTGCAAGGGCGTATAGGCCGCGGCGCGGCGTCCGGGCTATATTGCAGCCTGTTCGCGGCTTCGGCGTCGTCGAGGCCTTTCCGGTTGTCGATGCGATCGCCCGAGGGCGCCGCGAGCCAGGAGGCCTCGAGTCCGCATGCCTGCCGCCACGATTCCCGTGCCGACCCCGGCCGCCGCCCAGCCCCTGGTGCGCTTTGCCGGCGTGCAGAAGACCTACGACGGCGTGCAGCTGGTGGTGCGCCAGCTCGATCTCGATATCCGCCGCGGCGAGTTCCTCACGCTGCTGGGCCCGTCCGGCTCGGGCAAGACGACCACGCTGATGATGCTGGCCGGCTTCGAATCGCCCACTGCCGGGGAGATCCTGCTCGATGGCCGCCCCATCACGCGCACGCCGCCGCACAAGCGCGACTTCGGCATGGTGTTCCAGAACTACGCGCTGTTCCCGCACATGACGGTGGGCCAGAACGTGGCCTACCCGCTGACGGTGCGCAAGGTGCCGGCCGCCGCGCGCGCGGCGCACGTGGCCAGGGCGCTCGCGATGGTGCGGCTCGAAGGGATGTCCGAGCGCTTCCCGTCGCAGCTCTCGGGCGGCCAGCAGCAGCGCGTGGCGCTGGCGCGCGCACTCGTGTTCGAGCCGCAGCTGGTGCTGATGGACGAGCCGCTGGGCGCACTCGACAAGCAGCTGCGCGAGCACATGCAGATCGAGCTCAAGGAACTGCACCGGCAACTGGGCGTCACCTTCGTGTTCGTCACGCACGACCAGGGCGAGGCGCTGACGATGAGCGATCGCGTGGCCGTCTTCAACAATGGCGTGATCCAGCAGATCGACGCGGCCGACCGCATGTACGAGACGCCCGCCAACCGCTTCGTGGCCGGCTTCATCGGCGACGGCACGATGCTCGAAGGCACGGCGGCCGACGTGGGCGGCGGCCGCTGCACCGTCGTCCTGCCCGACGGGCGGCGGCTGGCCGGCGTGGATGTCAACGGGGCGGCGGCCGGCGCGCCGGTCGCGGCCGGCATCCGGCCGGAGCGCCTGGTGGTGCACGCCGCGGCGCCGGCCGCGCAGGACAACGTGCTGCAGGCCCAGGTGCGCAGCATCGTGTACTTCGGCGACCACCTGCGCCTGATGTGCCACGTGGCCGAGGGCCAGCCGACGGCCGTCGCCAAGCTGGCGCTGTCGGCGACTGCCATCCCGCAGCCGGGCGACGCCGTCTGGCTCGAGTTTCCCCGCGACCTGACGCGCGTCTACACCTGACGCGCGGCGGGCCTTCACAACCTGGATCCGGAGGAAGAGTCCATGCGCAAATCGTCCTGTCTCGTCGTGGCACTGGCCGCACTCACGTGCCTGCCGGCGCTGGCGCAGAAGCAGATCACCGTCGTGAACTTCGGCGGCGCCAATGCCAACGCGCAGAAGAAGGCGTTCTACGAACCGTACGAGAAGACCGGCACCAAGGTCGTGGCCGTCGAATACAACGGCGAGCAGGCCAAGATCAAGGTGATGGTCGACAGCAGGAACGTCACCTGGGATGCCGTCGAGGTCGAATCGCCCGACGTGGCGCGCGGCTGCGACGAGGGCCTGTTCGAGAAGCTGGACTGGGGCAGGATCGGCAACAAGGCCGACTTCCTGCCGGCCGCCGTCACCGACTGCGGCATCGGCATCTTCGTGTGGTCCACCGTGATGGCGTGGGACGGCGACAAGCTCAAGGCCGGCCCCAGGAGCTGGGCCGACTTCTGGGACACGAAGAAATTCCCCGGCAAGCGCGGCCTGCGCAAGGGCGCGCGTTACAACCTGGAGTTCGCGCTGATGGCCGACGGCGTCAAGCCCGCGGACGTCTACAAGGTGCTGGCCACCAAGGAGGGCGCCGACCGCGCGTTCAAGAAGCTGGGCGAGCTGAAGTCCAGCATCCAGTGGTGGGAGGCCGGCGCGCAGCCGCCGCAGTTCCTGGTGGCCGGCGACGTGGTGATGACCACGGTGTTCAACGGCCGCATCGACGCGGCCAACCGCGAAGGCAAGCACCTGCAGATCGGCTGGATCGGCGGCATCTACGACCTCGACTACTGGGTGATCCCCAAGGGCGACCCGAACAAGGACGCCGCGCTCAAGTTCATCGCCTGGGCGAGCACGGCTGACGCGCAGGCCGAGTACGCGAAGAACATCGCCTACGGCCCGACCAACAAGCATGCGCTCGCCAAGCTGGATGCCAAGACGCTGTCCAACCTGCCGACCTCGCCCGCCAACGCGAAGGACGCGCTGCAGATGAACCTCAAGTTCTGGGCCGACCAGGGCGAGGACCTCGAGAAGCGCTTCGCGTCCTGGGCCACCAACTGACGCCTCCGGCCGAGCGCGCCCATGACCGCCGCCGCCGCTGCCGTGCCGCCCGCCGCCGACCCGGCGGCGCTGCGGCGCGCGCTCGCGCGGGCGGGGCGGAGGCGCCAGTGGCGCGCGTTCGCGCTCACCCTGCCGCTGCTGCTGTTCCTGCTGCTGACCTTCCTGGTGCCGATCGCCGCGCTGCTCAAGCGCGCCGTCGAGAACCCGGAGGTCGCGCGGGCGCTGCCGCGCACGGTGGTCGTTCTGGCGGACTGGAACCATGCGGACGTGCCGCGGCCCGAGGCGTTCGCGGCGATCGTGGCCGACCTCGGCGCGCTGGCCGACAGCGCCGACGCCGGCGCGCTCGCACGCCGCCTGAACACCGAGAAGCCCGGCGCGCGCTCGCTGATCATGGGCACGTACCGCGCGCTGCCGCTGGAGGGCACGAGCAAGTCGACGCCGCCCGCCCAGATCCGCGACAAGCTCCTGGCCCTGGACGCGCGCTGGGGCGAGACGGCCTACTGGGACGCCATCGCCAAGAACGGCTCGCGCTGGACGCCCGACTACCTCCTGACCGCCGTCGACCTGCGGCGCGACGCGCAGGGCGCCATCGAGCGCGTCGACCCCGAGCAGCGCGTGTTCGGCGGCATCCTGCTGCGGACGTTCGCCATCAGCGCGCTGGTCACGCTGTGCTGCCTGGTGCTCGGATACCCGCTGGCGTACTGGCTCAGCACGCTGCCGCCGCGCCGGGCCAACGTGCTGATGATCGTGGTGCTGGTGCCGTTCTGGACGTCCATCCTCGTGCGCGTGGCCGCCTGGATCGTGCTGCTGCAGTCCGAGGGGCTGGTCAACCACGCGCTGGAGAGCCTGCACCTGATCGACCAGCCGCTCGCGCTGCTGTTCAACCGCACCGGCGTCGTGATCTCGATGACGCACATCCTGCTGCCGTTCATGATCCTGCCGCTGTACAGCGTGATGACCGGCGTGCCGCCCAGCTTCCTGCGCGCCGCCGTGTCGCTGGGCAGCCGGCCGCTGGCCGCGTTCCTGCGCGTGTACGTGCCGCAGACCTACGCGGGCGTGGGCGCCGGCGCGCTGCTCGTGTTCATCCTGAGCATCGGCTACTACGTGACGCCCGCGCTGCTGGGCGGCCCCAGCGACCAGATGCTCAGCTACTACATCGCGCAGTACACCAACGTCGACGTCAACTGGGGCATGGCCTGCGCGCTCGGCGCGCTGCTGCTGGCCGCCACGCTGGTGCTGTACGCCATCTACCGGCGCGTCACCAAGACCGAGCTGAGCCTGGGATGACGCGCATGAAGTGGCTGCCCGAGTTCCCCGCCTACGCCACGCCGCTGGACAAGGCCGGCTGGTGGGCGCTGCGCGGGTTCTGCGTGGCCGTGCTCGGCTTCCTGCTGCTGCCCATCCTGGTGATCGTGCCGCTCTCGTTCAGCGACAGCTCGTTCCTGGTCTATCCGATCCCGGCGTTCTCGACCAAGTGGTACCAGAACCTGTTCGGCTCGGCGGAGTGGGCGCGGGCGGCCAGGAACAGCTTCCTGATCGCGCCTGCGGCCACCCTGGTGGCCACCAGCCTGGGCACGCTCGCGGCCGTGGGCCTGGTGCGCACGTCGTTCCCGTTCAAGGGCCTGCTGATGAGCCTGCTGATCGCGCCGATGGTCGTGCCCATCGTGGTCGTGGGCGTGAGCACCTACCTGTTCTTCGCGCCGCTGGGCCTGGCCGACAGCTACACCGCGCTGATCATCGTGCACGCCGCGCTGGGCGCGCCGTTCGTGCTCACGACCGTGCTGGCCACGTTGCAGGGCTTCGACCAGAACCTGGTGCGCGCCAGCCTGGGCCTGGGCGAGAGCCCGCTGCGCACCTTCTTCCGGGTCACGCTGCCGGTGATCGCGCCGGGCGTGGTCTCGGGCGCGCTGTTCGCGTTCGCCACGTCCTTCGACGAGGTGGTGGTGGTGCTGTTCCTGGCCGGCCCCGAGCAGCTGACGCTCCCGCGCCAGATGTTCAACGGTATCCGCGAGAACATCTCGCCGACGATCGCCGCCGTCGCGACGCTGCTGATCCTGTTCACCACCGCGCTGCTGCTGGCGCTGGAGTGGCTGCGCGGCCGGCGGCGTTGAATCAAGCCGCCTGCAGCGCGTCCTGCTTGTCCTTCTCCAGCAGCCCCGTGGCCGTCTCGGCCGGTGCCGGACGGAAGCGCAGGAAGCCCTGGATGACGTCGCAGCCCCAGCCCTGCAGCACCGATTCCTGCTCGATCGTCTCCACGCCCTCGGCGGTGACGGACAGGCCCAGCGTGTGCGCCAGCTCGATGACGGTGCGCACGATGGTGTCGTCCTGCTCGCTCATGGTCAGCTGCTTGACGAACGAGCGGTCGATCTTCAGGCGATCGAGCGGGAAGCGGCGCAGGTAGGACAGGCTCGCGTAGCCGGTGCCGAAGTCGTCGATGGCCAGCTGCAGGCCCAGCTCGCGCAGCGCGTGCAGCTGCACGATCGAGGCCTCGGCGTCGTTCATGACGCTGCCCTCGGTGATCTCGAGCTCGATCTGGCGCGGATCGACGCCGGTACGGGCCAAGGTATCACGCACGGTGGACAGGAAGTCGGGGTGGTTGAACTGGCGCGGCGAGATGTTGACCGCCACGATGGGCCGGCCGGCGCCCGTGTCGGACCAGGCCTTGGCCTGGCGGCAGGCCTCCTCCAGCACCCAGGTGCCGATGCGCACGATCAGGCCGGTCTCCTCGGCCAGCGGGATGAAGTCCGCGGGCGAGATCATCTTGTCGCCGTCGCGCCAGCGCAGCAGCGCCTCGAAGCCCTTGATGCGGCCCTCCGGCAAGCCGCGCTGGCCCTGGTAGAACAGCTCGAAGTCGCCGTGCTCCAGCGCCTTGAGCATGCGGCTCTCCATGCGCAGCTTGTCGCGCTGCACCTCGCCGATGCGCGAGTCGTACACCAGGAAGCTGTTGCCCGGGTCGGCGTGCGCCTGCAGCTTGGCCAGCTCGGCCAGGCGCGCGACCTCGTCGGCGGTGCCGGCGTCCTTGGGGTATTCGGACGCGCCCACGCCGATCGAGACGATCAGGTCCTGGTTGCCGATCTCGAACGGCGCGCCCATCGCGTTCGTGAGCGCCTCCAGGATGCCGGCCAGGCGCTTGGGATCGTGGCCGAAGTGGAACAGCGCGCCGAACGTGACGCCGTCGACGCGGTACAGCCGGCCCTCGGCGGCGCGCACGACCTGGTCCAGGCGCGCGGCGATCTGGCACAGCAGCGCGTCGCCCAGCTGGTGGCCCACGCTGCCGACGATCAGGCCGAACTGCTTGACGGAGATCGAGACGTTGCAATAGCTCTGGTGGCCGGCCAGCTCGATGGTGCGGGTGTCGGCTTCCATCGCGCGGCGGTTCAGCAGGCCGGTGACCTTGTCGTGCAGGCTCGCATGCGCCAGCTTCTCGTTGGTGACGGCCAGCTCGCGATTGGTGCGGCGGGTGCGCAGGTACAGGCTGGCGGCCACCGCGACGCCGATCGCCAGCACTGCGGCCAGCGCGATCATCAGCGAGCGCTCGGCCGAGCGGCGCTGCAGTTCCACCGTCTGCAGCGCGTTCTCGTGCTCCAGCTGCTCCATGTGGCGCTGGTGCTGCTCGAAGCTGGATTGGCGCTGCAGCGCGACGACGGTGCTGGTGCGGTCGCGCCGCGCGAGCTCGTTCTCCAGCAGCAGGGACTGGCGCAGGCGCACCAGCGCCTCGTGCGTCTCGCCGCTGCGTTCCAGCATCGCGACGTAGCGGTTGATCTGGCCCAGCAGCTCGGGGTCGCGCTTGACGGCCTCCATCGCGCGCAGGCCGCCATCGACCTCGTTCTTGCCGAGCTGCACGTGGCCCAGGCCGATGTCGGCCATGCCCAGGTTGATCAGGGCGCGCGCGGCCGTGTCCTGGTCGTGCTGCGACTCTGACTGCTGCTTCGCGCGTGTGGCGGCGACGGCCGCCTTGGCCCAGTCGTGCACGTCCAGGTACATGCCGGCCAGGTTCATCAGCGCGTCCTGCTCGCTGCTGAGCCACTCGGGCTGGCCCGCCAGCGAATTGATCGACTGGGCGCCCTGGGCGCCCGACGCGGCGCTGCCCAGCGCCCGGCCGATCTCAGCCTGCACCCGCACGGCCTCGTCGCGCGCGTGCGCGGCGCGCTCGGCCTGCCCCGATGCGGCCGCGGCCAGCGATTCCATCACCCAGCCGGCCACCACCAGGCCGCGGTCGGTCGAGCGGCCGCCCAGTTCGCGCACCAGGGCGGCTTCCTTCAGCGCGGCGCCGGTGTCGCCCTTGACGATGCGCATGGGCACCAGCGACACCCAGGCCTGCGCCTCGCGGCGCGGGTTGTCGGTCTCGCGGGCGGACTTCGCGGCGGCCTCGAACAGGCGCATGCCTTCCTCGAGCTGGCCGTTCTGCAGCGCCAGGTCCCCGGCGGTCGACTCGACCCAGTAGTGCAGGTCGGGGCTGGGATCCTGGTGGGCGAAGGGCAGCGCCTCCTCGATCCAGCCGTAGGCCGCGCGGGTCTGGCCGGCGAACGACAGCTGCGACGCCTTGAGCGTGTACGCCGAGGCCAGTGCACCGGGATTGCGCGTGCGCTCGCCCAGTTCGGTCAGTTCCTCCACCGCGGCATCGGCGACGGCGGGCTTGTCGGTGGCGGCGTGGGCGTAGCCCCAGGCGGCCAGGAAGGTGCGCAGGTCGTCGCCACCGCTGGCGCGGGCGGGCGCCTCGAGGGCGCGCAGGTGCTCGATGGTCTCGCCCGGGTCGTTGCCGTAGCGCGACTCGACGTCCAGCACCTGGCGCATGATCGACGGGGCCGCCTGCGCGGGGCCGGCGACCGCGCCCAGCAGCGCCAGCGCCGTCGCGAGGGCGGTCAGGCGGCCGCGAAGGGCCGGGCGCCCGCACGCGGCGGCGCGGCGCAGCGACGGGACGATCTGGGGGCGATGCGAGGAGGCCACATCGCGTTATCGACCTGAAGCCGGGCCAATTGAAGAAGGGAGACCCGGATCCGGGCCGCCCGGGCCGTGACTTATTGCCGCCCCGGCGGCCCACCGTCGACGCGAGCGTCGGTCAGCCCGTGTTGCGCAGGCCGGCGGCGATGCCGTTGATCGACAGGTGGATGCCGCGCTTGACCCGCTCGGTGGACGGATCGTCCGCCTTGCGCATCCGGTAGCGCCGCATCAGCTCGACCTGCAGGTGGTTCAGCGGGTCGAGGTAGGGGAAGCGGTGCTCGATGGAGCGCGCCAGCGACGGGTTGGACTGCAGGCGGTGCTCCTCGCCCGTGATGGCGCCCAGCATCTGCTGCGTGCGCTCCCATTCGGCCTTGATCGCGCCGAAGATGCGCTTGCCCAGCTTCTTGTCGTCGAGCAGGTCGACGTAGCGCGCCGCGATGCGCAGGTCGCTCTTGGCCAGCACCATGTCCAGGTTGGACAGCAGCGTGCGGAAGAACGGCCACTGCTTGTACATCTTGCGCAGCAGCTCCAGCTTGCGTTCGTGCTCCTCGCCGGCCGCGCCCAGGAAGGACTGGACGGCCGAACCGAAGCCGCACCAGCCCGGCAGCGCCACGCGGCACTGGCCCCACGAGAAGCCCCAGGGGATGGCGCGCAGGTCCTCGATGCGGCGCGTGGACTTGCGCGAGGCCGGGCGCGAGCCGATGTTGAGCTCGGCGATCTCGCGGATGGGCGTGGCCGAGAAGAAGTAGTCGGTGAAGCCCGGGGTCTCGTAGACCAGCGCGCGGAACGCGTCGAAGCTGGCCTGGCTCAGCTCGTCGGCCGCATCCAGGAACGCCTTGGGCGGCGTCTTGGTGGTGTGCAGCAGCGTGGCCTCCAGCGTGGCTGCCACCAGCGTCTCGAGGTTGCGCAGGCCGATCTCGGGATTGGCGTACTTGGACGCGATGACCTCGCCCTGCTCGGTCAGGCGGATCTGGCCGTTCACGGTGCCCGGGGGCTGCGCGATGATGGCCTGGTAGCTCGGGCCGCCGCCGCGGCCGACGGTGCCGCCGCGGCCGTGGAACAGGCGCAGGCGGATGCCGTGCTCCTGCTCCAGCTGCGAGAACAGCGTCACCAGCGCCACCTCGGTGCGGTACAGCTCCCAGTTGCTGGTGAAGAAGCCGCCGTCCTTGTTGCTGTCGCTGTAGCCCAGCATGATGTCCTGCTCGGCGCCGCTGCGCTTGACCAGTTCCGCGATACCCGGCAGGGCATAGAACTGCTGCATGATGGGCGCGCCGTTGCGCAGGTCGGCGATGGTCTCGAACAGCGGCGAGACGATGAGGTCGGCCTTGGCCTGGCCGTCGAGCGTGCCGCGCATCAGGCCGCATTCCTTCTGCAGCAGCAGCACCTCCAGCAGGTCGCTCACGTCCTCGGTGTGCGAGATGATGTAGTGGCGGATCGCGTCGGCGCCGAAGCGCGCTCGCATCTTCAGTGCGGCCTCGAAGATGGCCAGCTCGCCCACGGCCAGCGGCGAGTACTCGGCGCCGTGCACGCGCAGCGGGCGGGCGTCGTTCAGCAGCTCGAGCAGCAGCTCGCGGCGCGCGCCCTCGTCGAGCGCGCTGTAGTCGTGCTCCACGCGCGCGGTGCGCAGCAGCTCGACGATCACGGCCTCGTGCTGGTCCGAGCTCTGGCGCAGGTCCACCGTGGCCAGGTGGAAGCCGAACACCTGCACGGCGCGCTGCAGCGGCGCCAGGCGCGGCGCGATCAGCGCGTCGGCATGGTGCGAGCGCAGCGAGCGCTCGATGATGGCCAGGTCGGCGCTGAATTCGGCCGACGAGTCGTACGGATCCTGCGGCACCACCGCGTGGCGCAGGGCCTCGGTGCCGGTGAGGTGGTGCAGCGTGGCGGCCAGGCGCGCGTAGATGCCCACCAGCGCGCGGCGGTAGGGCTCGTCCTCGCGGTGCACGTTGTGGTCGGGCGAGCGCTCGGCCAGCGCGATCATCTCGGGCGTGACGGGCGCGAGCATCTGCGAGATCGACAGCTCCGCGCCGAGCGCATGCACCTCGTACAGGTAGTGGCGCAGCGCCGTCTCGCTCTGGCGCGAGAGCGCGGCCAGCAGCGTCTCGGCGGTGACGTTCGGATTGCCGTCGCGGTCGCCGCCGATCCAGTTGCCCATGCGGAAGAACGAGGCGATGTCCTGGCCGGGCAGGGCGTCCTCGATCGCCTTGTACATGCGCGGGATCTGGCGCAGGAAGGTGGCGTGGTAGTACGACAGCGCGTTCTCGATCTCGTCGGCCACCGTCAGCTTGGTGTAGCGCAGCATGCGCGTCTGCCACAGCTGCGTGATGCGGGCGCGCATCAGGGCGGTGTTCTCGTTGAGGGCGCGCTCGGTGAACAGGTCGCTGCGCTCGGCCAGCAGTTCGGCGATCGCGCGCTCGGCGTCCAGGATGCTCTTGCGCTGCACTTCCGTCGGGTGGGCGGTGAGCACCGGCGAGATGAAGGCCTTGTTCAGCGCGGCGGCGATCTCGGTGGCGCGGTGGTCGGCCTCGTGCAGGCGCTCGAACGCCATCGCGAGCGAGCCGTCCTGCAGGTTGCCTTCGCGCTCGTGGTGGGCGCGGCGACGCACGTGCTGGCGATCCTCGGCGATGTTGGCCAGGTGCGAGAAGTAGCTGAACGCGCGGATCACGCTGACCGTCTGGTCGGCCGTCAGGTTCTTGAGCAGGCGATCCAGCACGCGGCCAGCGCTTGCGTCCTTGTGGATGCGGTAGGCCACGGACAGCTGGCGCACCCGCTCGATCAGCTCGAAAGCGGCCAGTCCTTCCTGTTCCCGGATCACCTCGCCCAGCAGGCGCCCGAGCAGGCGGATGTCCTCCACCAGCGGGCGTTCCTTGTCCGCCGTCGAGGGCGTCGGCTTGGTCGCCGCGGTCTTGCGGGGCGCTTTGGCGGGCTTGCGGGCGGCGGCGGTGCGAGGCATCGAAGGCTTTCGTTTCATGTAACCGAATTACCAATCGCCAAATGTAGCAGGCAGCCTTCGCGGCGGGAAGAGGGTGGCGTCACGATCCGGTCGTCCGGGGCTGGCCGATAATCCGCGAATGAACAACATCGTGATCGCCACCCGCGAAAGCCGACTTGCGCTGTGGCAGGCCCGGCACGTGCAGGGGCTGCTGGCCGGCGCCGGCGTGACCGCGGCGCTCCTGGGCATGACCACCCGCGGCGACCAGATCGTCGACCGCACGCTGTCCAAGGTGGGCGGCAAGGGCCTGTTCGTCAAGGAGCTCGAAACCGCCCTGGAATCGGGCGACGCGCACCTGGCCGTGCACTCGCTCAAGGACGTGCCGATGGAGCTGCCGCCCGGCTTCCAGCTGGCGGCGGTGCTCGATCGCGAGGATCCGCGCGACGCGTTCGTCTCCAACAAGCATGCATCGCTGGACGACCTGCCGCAGGGCGCGCTGGTGGGAACCTCCAGCCTGCGCCGCGTGGCGCAGCTGCTGGCGCTGCGGCCCGACCTGCGCGTGGCCCCGCTGCGCGGCAACCTCGACACCCGCCTGCGCAAGCTCGACGAAGGCGGCTACGACGCGATCGTGCTGGCCGCCGCCGGCCTCGTGCGCCTGGGCCTGGGCGACCGCATCCGCGCGCGCTTCGACGTCGGCCAGATGATCCCGGCCGCGGGGCAGGGCGCACTGGGGCTGGAGATCCGCGCCGACAACGCGTCGCTGCACGATCGGCTCGTGCCCATGATCGATGCCGACACCTGGCTTGCGGTGCATGCCGAACGCGCGGTGGCGCGCACGCTGGGCGGCAGCTGCAGCATGCCGCTGGCCGCGTTCGCCACGCGCGACGCGGACGGCCGCTTCACGCTGCGCGCCGCGCTCGGCGACGCCGCGGTGGGCGCCGCGCTCGAGACCGGGATCGGGCACGCAGGCCCGCGCGTCGACGCCCGTCCGCTGCTCAAGGCGAGCGAGACGGCCGCCCTGGCCGACACCGCGGCCGCCGAGGCGATGGGCCGGCGCGTGGCCGCCGCGCTGCTGGCCGCCGGCGGCGACGC
>Ga0207427_100959_pt1 | contig 12286 bp, 10 predicted proteins | sample AraplaCL_Cvi_mMS_FD_184268 | JGI IMG/M metagenome (GOLD analysis project Ga0207427, IMG submission 184268) | Arabidopsis root microbial communities from the University of North Carolina, USA - plate scrape CL_Cvi_mMS (SPAdes) (version 2) | ecosystem: Host-associated > Plants > Roots > Endosphere ... | reverse complement strand
GAGCCAGTCGGCCGCGTGGCGCGAGAGCAGGCTGACGAGCCGCCTGGGGTACTTCGCGTCGGCCAGGTGCGCGATCGCCTCCAGCGCCGGCGCCAGGCCGCGCGCGCGGCCCAGGATCTCGAAGTCGCTCGCGAGCGCCACGCAGTAGACCGGCGTCGGCACCGCGTCGCCCGAATGCAGCCCGGGATGGCCGCGCCCGTCCCAGGTCTCGAACACCTGGCGCAGGCCGCGCTCGACGGCCGCGTCCATGCCCAGCTGCGACGCGATGTCGCCCGACACCTCGCAGTGGATCTGCGCCAGCGGCCAGATGCCGGCGGCGCGCGCGGCGTCCACCGGCAGCGTCATCGCCATCAGCTGCTCGCGGCCGGCGACGTCGTCGCCCAGCAGGCGGTCGAAGCCTTCGGCGTTGGCCGTGCAGCCCGACCAGCGCAGCAGCGCGACGTCATGGGCCGTGCGGGCGTCGGCGGGGCTGCCGCCGTCGGCCTGGGCAAGATGCGCCGCGAGCCAGGCGGTGCGGCGCGAGTGGTCGGTCGGGCGGCCCATGCTGAGGTCGCCGACGAAGGCGAGCGCGAACACCGCGTCGCGGACGGGGATGCGGGTGCCGGTGGAAGGGTCGGTCATCGTGTCGGGGCGTCGTGTGGACGCGGGTCGGTCGATCGACCGATACCGGGTGCAGCATCGATTTCCGACACTGGCCACTCGCGTTCCACAACCCCGACTCTATCCCGGAGAAATGTCATGAAAGCTCGCCATCTGCTGTCGTCCCTCGCCCTCGGCGCCTCCCTGCTGGCCGGTGGCCACGCCGCCGTCGCCGCGGACCTGCCCGCCGTCGTCCTCGTGCACGGCGCGTTCGCCGACGGCTCCGACTGGGCCAAGGTCATCCCGCTGCTGCAGGCCCAGGGCGTGCACGTGACCGCGGTGCAGAACGGCCTCGAATCGCTTGCCGGCGACGCCGCGGCCGCGCGCCGCGCGATCGACAACCAGCCCGGCAAGGTGGTGCTGGTGGGCCACTCCTGGGGCGGCGCCGTCATCACCGAAGCGGGCCTGGACGACAAGGTCGCCGCGCTCGTCTACGTCGCCGCGTTCGCGCCGGACGCGGGCCAGTCGGTCGGCGAACTGGGCAAGGACTATCCGACGCCGCCCGGCATCCAGAAGCTGGTGGCCGATGCCAAGGGCTGGCTGAGCCTGCCGCCGCAGGCGCTCGCGGAGGACTTCGCGCAGGACGTGCCGGCCGCCCAGGCAGCCGTGATGGCCGTGACGCAGGGGCCGATCCAGTCCAAGGCCTTCGGCGACAAGCCCAGCGGCGCGGCGTGGAAGACGCGTCCGTCGTGGTACATCGTCAGCGCCAACGACCGCATGATCGCGCCCGACCTCGAGCGCGCGATGGCCAAGAAGATCGGCGCCACGACGACCACGCTGCCGACGAGCCACGTGCCGCAGCAGTCGCGCCCGGCGGACGTCGCCGCGGTGATCCTGGCGGCGGTCAAGGCCTCGGCCAAGTGAGGCGGCGGCGGACGGGGGCGCCTCGTCCGCCGGTTCCGGTCACGGGTTCTCAGGCCCGCGGCCAGAGCACCCACATGCGCAGCGGCTGCTTCATGCGGCCGGCCTGGGCCTCGGCGTCGCCGCCCCAGCCCCAGAAGTAGTCGGCGCGCACGGGGCCGACGATGGCGGTGCCGGTGTCCTGCGCCATCACGGCGCGCTGCAGCACGCGCGCGGACAGCGGCTCGGTGGTGTCGAGCCACACGGCGGTGCCGTAGGGCACGGCGGCGGGATCGACCGCGATCGAGCGGCCCGGGGTCAGCGGCACGCCCTGGCCGCCGCGCGGGCCCACGCGCGCGTCGGGCAGCGGCTCTTCCTTGAGCCACACCACGCGCGGGTTGGCCCACAGCAGTTCCTGCACGCGGCCCGGGTTGCGGCGCGCCCAGTCCTTGATCGTCGGCCACGAGGCCTCGGTCAGCTTGAGTTCGCCCAGGTCGACCAGCCAGCGGCCGACGGACTTGTACGGCTGCTCGTTGTTGCCGGCGAAGGCCAGGCGCACGACGCGGTCGCGGCCGTCGGGCTCGACGACGTGCAGCCGGCCCGAGCCCTGCACCTGCAGCATCAGCGCATCGAGCGGGTCGGCGACCCAGGCGATCTCGCGGCCGCGCACCGAGGCCTGCGCCTCGGGCAGGGTGTCGAGCTCCTGGCGCGTCCAGGTCGGCTTGTGCGGGACGTAGCCCAGCGGCGGCCCCCACAGCGGCGTGCGGAACGGGCCGCCGGGCCGGCGGCGCGCCTCGACCAGCGGCTCGAAGTAGCCGGTGACCAGGCCCGTCGTCTCGCCTTCGGCCGATTCCAGGCGGAAGACCTCCAGGCGCTGTTCCAGCCAGCGCCGTGCGTCGGCGTCGTCGCGCGGCGTGTAGCGCAGCGCCTCGCCGCAGACCGCCGCCCAGCGCGGCGCGGGGCTCGCGCAGCCCTGGCGCAACGCCGGCCACAGCTCCAGCGTGCGGTCGACCTGCCAGCCCGGCAGCTCGGCGAACGCGGCCGGCACCCAGCGCGCATGCGGGTGCTCGGGCTCGCCGGCCAGCGGCGTCAGCGGCGGCAGCGGCCGCGCCGGCGGGGGCGTCGCGCCGGGCGCGGGCGCGGCGCCGGGCGTGCGCGTCTCCGTGGGCAGGCCGCCATACGGCGCGTGCACCGCGCAGCCGACCAGCGTCCCTAGAATCGCCCCCAGGGCAACGAGTGCAAGACGAGATCTCATGGGCTGGATGTTGTTCGAGGCGATGTTGGCGCTCGGCGTGATGCTGGCGGTGGTCTGGTGGACGTTCCGCGGCCGCGCGGAGCGCGACGAGGACGACGACTCGACTCAGTGAAGCGCTTGAGCGATCGCGAGCGGGAAAGGTTCCACGATCGCCTCGAACGGCTCGGCGCCGTCCGTCATGCACAGCAGCTCGCCACGCATGCTGCCGCGCGGCGTCGTGATGCGCGTCCAGCTCGTGTACTCGAACTCCTCGCCCGGCTTGAGCAGCGGCTGCTGGCCGATGACGCCCAGCCCGCGCACCTCCTCGACCTGGCCGCTGCCGTGGGTGATGACCCAGTGGCGGCCGATCACCTGCGCGGTCACCTCGCCGGTGTTGCGGATGGTGATCGTGTACGCGAAGGCGTAGACGTCGTCCGCGGCGGACGACTGTTCGTGCAGGAATCGCGTGACGACGCTGACGCGGAGCTCGGGACGTGGCATCGCCGCATTCTGATGCATAAGGCGCGGTGCCTGTCGTTTGCGACGCCGCCGGCCGCTGGCAAACCCTAAAATCGCGGCTTCCGCCAGCCGTCCGAGCCTGCCCCCATGAAGCCCACCTACCGCATCGCCCCGTCCATCCTGTCCGCCGATTTCGCCAGGCTGGGCCAGGAATTCACCGACGTGATCGCGGCCGGCGCCGACTGGATCCACTTCGACGTGATGGACAACCACTACGTCCCCAACCTGAGCTTCGGCCCGATGATCTGCGAGGCGCTGCGCAAGCATGCCGTCCAGGCCGACGGCGCGCGCGTGCCCATCGACGTGCACCTGATGGTGCAGCCCGTCGATGCGCTCGCCCAGGCCTTCGCCAAGGCCGGTGCCGACTACATCAGCTTCCACCCCGACGCCAGCACGCACGTCGACCGCACGCTGCAGCTGATCAAGGGCGCGGGCTGCAAGGCCGGCCTGGTGTTCAACCCGGCCGCGCCGATCGACGTGCTCGAGTGGGTGATCGACAAGGTCGACCTCGTCCTCGTGATGAGCGTGAACCCCGGCTTCGGCGGCCAGAGCTTCATCGACAGCGCGCTGCGCAAGATCGAGAAGCTGCGCAAGGTGATCGACGCCTCGGGCCGCGACATCCGCCTCGAGGTGGACGGCGGCATCAAGGCCGACAACATCCGCGCCGCGGCCGACGCCGGCGCCGACACCTTCGTGGCGGGCAGCGCGATCTTCGGCCAGAAGGACTACGCCAGGGCGATCGCCGACATGCGCGCCGCGCTGGCGGCCTGAGCGCGCCTCTCGGCGTCCCCTCGCGAGAAGCCCCTTGGGGCGGGTCAGACGACCCGCCCTGCATCACTACGGCCGCGCAGGCTGCTGGGTGGCAGCAGCCATGTGCGCGATCGTGGATCGACGGCGCGCGCTTGTCAGCGGGGCAGCGCAAACGCGCGCGCGCGAGTGGGCGCCCGCTCGCGTGACGCCCGGGGGCGCTTCCGCCCGCGCGCGTGTAAGGTTTTCCGACCGTCGACCGACCAAGCCGGTGAGGCCGGCCCGCCTGCTGACATCGTCGCCGCAATGCCCCCTGCTGACACCATGGTCGCGCAGCGGCGGGCCCCTGCACGGCGCGGCGTTTGCCCCTAGCATGGCCCCTCGGTCGAACGGCCGGGCCGGCGTCCGTCAACGTCGGGATCACACGCCAACCCGCGGCTCCCGTCGCACCCTTGCATGACTCCCTCCATCGATGCCTATCGCCAGGTCCGGGCCGCCACGTTGCGGCTGGTCGACGGACTCGACGACGCCGACCTGACGCCGCAGTCCGCCGAGTTCGCGAGCCCCGGCAAGTGGCACCTCGCGCACACCACCTGGTTCTTCGAGCAGTTCGTGCTCGGCGGGGTCGGCACCGGCTACCGCCGGTTCGACGAGCGCTTCGGCTTCCTGTTCAATTCGTACTACAACGCGGTCGGCGCGCGGCACGAGCGGCCGCGTCGCGGCCTGCTGACGCGGCCGGCGCTGGCGCAGGTGCGCGCGTACCGCGAGCACGTCGACCAGGCGATGGCCGACCTGCTGGGCACCCGCCTGCCCGCCGCGGCCGGCGACCTGGTCGAGCTGGGCCTGCACCACGAGCAGCAGCACCAGGAGCTGATCCTCACCGACCTGCTCCACCTGTTCGCGCAGAACCCGCTGCGGCCCGCGGTGCGGCCTGCACCTGCGCCCGAGGGGTCGACTGTCGCGGCACCGTCGGGCTGGGTCGCGTTCGACGGCGGCGTGGTCGAGACGGGGCACGCCGGCCCGGCCTTCGCGTTCGACAACGAGTCGCCGCGCCACGCGGTCGCGCTGCGGCCGTTCCGTCTGGCCACGCGGCCGGTCACCAACCGCGAGTGGCTGGCGTTCGTCGAGGCCGGCGGCTACGCGGACGCGCAGCTGTGGCTGTCCGACGGCTGGGACACCGTGCAGGCGCAGCGCTGGCAGGCGCCGCTGTACTGGGAGTTCGCCGACGACGGCCGCACCCGGTTGCAGATGACGCTGGCGGGCCTGCAGCCGCTCGCGCTCGACGCCCCGGTGGCGCACGTGAGCTTCTTCGAGGCCGACGCCTACGCGCGCTGGGCCGGCAAGCGCCTGCCCACCGAATTCGAGTGGGAACGCGCCGCACGCGAGCTGCCGGTCGAAGGCAACTTCGTCGACAGCGGCGCCTGGGCGCCGCGCGCCGATGCGCAGCCGGCGGCGACGGGCCTGCGCCAGATGTTCGGCGATGTGTGGGAATGGACGGCCAGCCCCTACGTCGCCTACCCCGGCTTCCGCCCGGCGCCCGGCGCGGTCGGCGAATACAACGGCAAGTTCATGAACGGCCAGTACGTGCTGCGCGGCGGCTCGTGCGCGTCGCCGCGCAGCCACCTGCGCGCCAGCTATCGCAACTTCTTTCAACCCGGGCAGCGCTGGCAGTTCAGCGGCCTGCGCCTCGCGGAGGACGCATGAAGACAGACATCCAGTGGGCCGGCGCCGACCACGCGGCCGAGCCGTCGTTGCGCTACAACGTCACGCCGCTCACGCCGGCGTTCCGCGTCGATCCGCAGTTCGAGGCCGACGTGCTCGAGGGCCTGGACGACGAGCAGAAGCACGTCCCCAGCATCTGGCTGTACGACCGCCTGGGCTCGGAGTGGTTCGAGGAGATCACCGAGATCCCCGAGTACTACCCGACGCGCACGGAGACGCGCCTGCTCGCGGGCCTGGCGTCCGAGCTCGAGGCCGAGAGCGGCGCCGTGCGCAGCCTCGTCGAGATCGGCAGCGGCTCCAGCCGCAAGACGCGCCTGCTGCTGGCCGCGATGCCCGCGCTGCAGCGCTACGTGCCGGTCGACATCTCCGCCGACTTCCTGCACGACGCGGTGGCCGGCCTGGCGCGCGACTTCCCGCACGTGCAGATGGAGCCCGTGGCGGCCGACTTCACCGCGCCATTCGCGGTGCCGCCCGCTGCCGCGGCCGACCCCGCCGGCAACCTCGGCTTTTTCCCCGGTTCGACGATCGGCAACTTCACGCCGGACGCGGCTGTCGCGCTGATGACGCAGCTGGGCCGCACGCTGGGCCCGCGCTCGCGCCTGCTGATCGGCGTGGACACGACGCAGGATCCGGCGCTGCTGATCCCCGCCTACGACGACGCCGCGGGCGTCACCGCGGAGTTCGACCTCAACCTGCTCGATCGCATCAACCGCGAGCTCGATGGCGATTTCGACCGCCGCGACTTCCGCCACCAGGCGCGCCACGACCCGCAGCACGGGCGCATCGAGATGCACCTGGTGAGCCAGCGCGCGCACGAGGTGCACGTGCGCGGCCGCGCCTTCGCGTTCGCCGAGGGCGAGTCGATCCACACCGAGAACTGCTACAAGTACACGCCGTCGCAGTTCCTGCGCATGGCGCACGCCGCGCACTGGCGCTGCGAACGCTCGTGGCAGGACGGCGGGCGCACGGGCTTCACCGTCTACCTGCTGCGGCGCGAGGCGTGAACATACATCCTGGGGTATGCCCGCATTAACCGGCTACTACGGCCGGCCGAATGCAGTGGCAGCACAACGCGGGCCGCACGGGCCGGGCGGCAGTGCGTGTTTCGGCTTGACAGGGCGAGGCCATCGGAGTGAACTGCCTCGAGCTGTCTTGGACAAGGCCCGGCCTGTGAGCCGTCGCCTGGACCGGGCGGCTTCGGGAGATCGCAGCAGATGAGTGAACAGGATGGCCGCGCGGCGCAGGACGGTGCGTTCCGCCGGGTGATCGAGAACGTCGCCGCGGGCATCGTCGTCCTGCAGGACGATCGTCTTGCCTACGTCAACGCGCGTGCGGCCCGCCTGCTCGGGCGCGAGCCGGCGGCGCTCATCGGCATCGATCCGGCCACGCTGCTGGCCGAGGACGAACGCGGCCGGCCGGCCGAGTCGTACCGCGCGCTCGTCGAGGGACGGGCCGAGGAGGACTACAGCGAGTACCGCGTCACGCTGCCCGATGGCCGCGTGCGCCACCTGGCCGTCTCGGCCACGCGTTCCGAGTGGGACGGGCGGTCCGCCATGCTGGGCGTGCTGCACGACATCTCGCGCCAGCACGCCGCGATGGCCGCGCTGCGCGGCAGCGAGGAGCGCTACCGGACGATGATCGAGTCGCTCAACGAGGGCGTCATGATGTTCGACGACGAGGCGCGCCTGAAGGGCGTCAATGCCGCCGCCGAACGCCTGCTGGGCACGACCTTCGAGCAGATGCGCCACAACCGCGTCTCCGACTGGCAGCCGCTCGGCCTCGATGGCGAGGTGATGGCGCCCGACCAGATCCCGATCGCGCGCATGCTGGCCACCGGCAAGCCGGTGCGCCACGCGTTGCTGGGCATGCGCGTGCCGGACGCGGACACGCGCTGGCTGGACGTCAACGTCGAACCGCTGCGCGACGTCGGCGGGGCGGTCACCGGCGGTTTGCTGTCGTTCACCGACGTCACCGAGGCGCGCCGCGTGCAGGAGGCGCTGCGCGTCAGCGAGAGCACCAACCGCACGCTGATGGACGCGCTGGCCGACGGCGTGTTCGTCGCGCAGGACTACCGCTTCGTCTACGCCAACCGCCTGCTGCTCGAACGCCTGGGCTACGAACGCGAGGAGTTCGTCGGCCTGCCGTTCGAGCGCGTCGTGGCGCCCGACGTGCTGCCGACCTGGAACGAGCGTTTCGAGGGCCGCGTGGCCGCCGGGCCCGAGCCGGTGCGCACGTACGAGGTGCGCTTCCTGCGCAAGGACGGCGGCCTCGCCGAGTTCGAGCTGGTGGCCAACCGCACCACGTTCCAGAACCGGCCGGCCGTGCTGGGCGTGCTGCGCGACGTCGCCGAGCGCAAGCGCGCGGCCGCGGAGCTCGAGCGCCATCGCGACCGCCTCGAGGAGCTCGTGCACGAGCGCACGCGCGAACTGGAGACGGCGGTGGCCGCGCGCATCCAGAGCGAGAACTTCGCGCAGACGATGACCGACCACCAGCCCACGCTGCTGGCCTACGTCGACCGCGAGCGCAAGGTGCAGTTCGCCAATCGCGCGTGGCTCAACTGGTTCGGCAAGACGCGCGACGAGGTCATCGGCCGCGACGGGCGCGAGTCGGTCGGCGCGGTGATGCTGCAGACCGATGATGACGTCATCGCCCGCGTGCTGGGCGGCCAGGCCCAGGGCACCGCCGCCGAGATGCGCGGCGCCGACGGGCGCATCGGCAACTTCTGGATCTACCGCCTGCCCGACATCGTCGACGGCGCCATCCGCGGCTACTTCTTCATCGCCACCGACGTCACCGAGATGCGGCGCAGCGAGCGCCGGCTGCAGGAGCTCAACGCCAAGCTGATCCAGGCCGAATCGTTCACGCGCGGCATCGCCGACAACCTGCCGGTGCGCGTGGCCTACTGGGACGCCGACGAGCGCTGCCGCTTCGCCAACAAGGTCTACTGCGACTGGATCGGCAAGTCGCTCGACCAGGTGCTGGGCAAGTCCAAGGCGGAGATCTTCGGCCGCGACGACCCGGAGCGGCTCGAGCACGCACAGCGGGCGCTGCAGGGCGCGCCGCAGAAGTTCGAGACCGAGGAGGCGAGCGCCGACGGCCGCCGCGGCATCTGGGAGGTGCAGTACATCCCCGACGTCCAGCGCGGCGAGGTGCGCGGCTTCTTCATGCTGGCCGCCGAGATCACGGCCTCCAAGCGCGCGCAGGCCGACCTGCTGTCCGCTCGCGACGCGGCCGAGGACGCGGCACAGGCCAAGTCCGCCTTCCTGGCCAACATGAGCCACGAGATCCGCACGCCGATGAACGTGATCATCGGCCTGACGCACCTGATGCAGCGCGACGCGCACGACCCCGCCACTGCCGACCGCCTGGGCAAGGTGGGCGACGCGGCGATGCACCTGCTGGACATCATCAACGACATCCTGGACCTGTCCAAGATCGACGCCGGCAAGCTGGCGCTGGCGCCGGTGGACTTCTCCGTCGACGCGCTGCTCGCGCGCGCCACGGCGATGATCACCGACAGCGCGCGCCGCAAGGGCCTGGCGCTGACGGTGGACCGCGGCAACCTGCCGCAGGCGTTGCGCGGCGACGCGCTGCGGCTGTCGCAGGTCCTCGTCAACCTGCTGAGCAACGCGGTCAAGTTCACCACCCGCGGCAGCGTCGTGCTGCGCTGCGACGTGGTGGCGCAGGCCGCCGGCGAATGGACGATCCGCTTCTCGGTGCGCGATACCGGCGTGGGCATCTCGCCCGATGCGCAGGCGCGCCTGTTCACGCCGTTCGAGCAGGCCGACGGCTCGACCACGCGCCGCTTCGGCGGCACCGGCCTGGGGCTGTCGATCGCGCGCGAGCTGGCGCAGCTGATGGGCGGCGAGGTGGGCGTGGACAGCGAGCCGGGGCGCGGCAGCGAGTTCTGGTTCACCGCCAGGCTGCAGTCGGCCGGCGCGCAGGCGGCCTCGGTGCCGGCGCCGCTGGACGCGGTCATCGCCAGCCGCGACGTGGAGGCCCTGCTCAAGGCGCGCCACGCCGGCGCGCGCGTGCTGATCGCCGACGACAACCGCATCAACCAGGAACTCGCCACCGAGTTGCTGCGCCTGGTGGACCTGCAGGTGGAGGTGGCCGACAACGGCCGCACCGCGGTCGACATGGCGCGCCGCGGCGCGTTCGACATGATCCTGATGGACATGCAGATGCCCGAGATGGACGGCCTGGAGGCCACGCGCAAGATCCGCACCGAGCCGCGCCTGGACGACACGCCCATCGTGGCCATGACCGCCAGCGCGTTCGGCGCCGACCGTGACGCGTGCCTGGCCGCGGGCATGAACGACCACATCGGCAAGCCGGTGAACCCGGCCGCGCTGTACGACAAGATGCTGCGCTGGCTCGACGAGTCGCGCAAGGCGCCGCGCCGCGTGCCGGTCGACGCGCCGGCGCCGCCCCCGCCGCCGCCCCGGCCGCAGCCCACCGACGTGCTCGAGGACATCGAGGCCCTGGACGTCGTGCGCGGCATGAGCCTGTTCGCCGGCCAGCGCGCGCTGTACATGCAGGCGCTCGGCTACTTCGTCGACCTGTACGGCGACGGCCTGGCCGCGGTCGACAAGTTCCTCGCGGGCGTGCCCGGGGGCACGCGCGAGGCCGCGGGCCGCGAGATCCATTCGATGGGGGGCGCCGCCGCGGCGCTGGGCGCGATCGAGCTGGAGAACGCCGCGCACCGCGTCGACAAGATGGTCCGCGGCGAGCGCGCCCGCCAGTCCGACGACGCCGAACTGCGTGCCGAGCTGCAGGCGATCCGCGACGGCGTCGCCGACCTCGTCGCCCGCCTGCGCGAGGCGCTCGGGCGGCGCGGCAAGCCGGCTACTTGAGGGGGATCGGCGTGGCGCGGTCGATCGCCACCGCCGTCACCGAGTTCTTGGGCGAGCCGTCGATCAGGCGGTCGGAATAGGTCAGGTAGACGAGCGTGTTGCGCTGGCGGTCGACCATGCGCACGATGCGCAGCCGCTTGAACACCAGGCTGATGCGCTCGCTGAACACCTCCTCCTGCTGCGGCAGCGGCTTGGCGACGCTCACCGGGCCGACCTGCCGGCAGGCGATCGAGGCCTCGGCCTTGTCCTCGGCCACGCCCAGCGCGCCCTTGATGCCGCCCGTCTTGGCGCGCGACACGTAGCAGGTGACGCCGGCCACCTTGGGGTCGTCGTAGGCCTCGACCACGATCTTGTGGTCGGGCCCGATCCACTGGAAGGCGGTGTCGACGTCGCCGATCGGCTCGGCGTGGGCGGCCGCGACGAGCGCCAGCGGCAGCAGGGCGGCGGAGAAGAGCGACAGGCGCATGCGGTTCCTCGGACAGTTCGGTGCGAAGCACGAACTCTAGTTGAATAGAATCGCCGCATGCGCGTGTACCTGGACGACGAACGGACGACCCCGGCGATGCAGGCCGGCATCGGCGCGATCGAGGCCCTGGCGCACACGCGCGGGCAGGCGCGGCCATGAGCGCGCACGACCCCCTTCTCGCGCCGATCCGCGCGGCCATCGTCGACCTCGACGGCACGATGGTCGACACCGTCGGCGACTTCGAGCAGGCACTCGCGCGCACGCTCGCCGAGCTCGGGCTGCCGCCGGTGCCGCGCGCCTTCATCGCCCGCACCGTGGGCCGCGGCAGCATGAACCTGCTGCGCGAGTCGCTGGCGCACGTGGGCGGTGCGCCGACGCTGCTCGACGCCGCCTGGACGCACTACCAGCGCCACTACGCCGACGTGAACGGCACGCATGCCGACGTCTACCCGGGCGTGGCCGAAGGGCTCGCCGCGATGCGGGCGCGCGGCTGGCAGCTCGCCTGCGTGACCAACAAGCCGCGCGCGTTCGCGCTGGCGCTGCTCGAGGCCAAGGGGCTGCGGCCGTTCTTCGCACAGGTCTTCGGCGGCGATTCGTTCGAGCGCCACAAGCCGGACCCGCTGCCGCTGGTCAAGGCCTGCGAGGCGCTCGGCACGCCGCCGGCGCAGACGCTGATGGTGGGCGATTCGCGCAACGACGCCGAGGCCGCGCGCGCCGCCGGCTGCCCGGTGGTGCTGGTGGGCTACGGCTACAACCATGGCGAGCCGGTGGCCGAGGCCCGCCCTGACCGCGTGCTTGCGCGGCTCGACGAACTCGCCTGAACGTCCGCGCGCTTCGCGCGGGCAACAAAAAAGCGGCCCGCGGGCCGCTTTCTCGTTGCAGGCGTCGCCGCCTCAGGAATCCAGGTTGAACGCCAGGTCGACCATCGCGGTGTGACCGCGCGGCGTCGGCTTGAAGCGCCACTGCTTGACCGCGGCGACCGCGGCGGCGTTCAGTTGCTGGTTGGTGGTCTTCATCACCGTGACGACGTCGACGACGCCGTCCGGACCCACCTCGAACTTCACCTCGACCTCGCCCTTGCGCAGGCGGCGCATCGTGGCGATCGGGAATTCCGGGTCGGCCGACTTGACCATGATCAGTCCCGGATCGGGCTCTTCCTCGACGGCCGGGATGTCGACCGGCGCCGCGGACGCGCTGGGCGCGGCGAGGCCGGCGGCCGCGCCGCCCGCCGACAGGCCGGCGTCGACGCCGCCGGTGGTCATG
>Ga0207427_100958_pt1 | contig 12288 bp, 15 predicted proteins | sample AraplaCL_Cvi_mMS_FD_184268 | JGI IMG/M metagenome (GOLD analysis project Ga0207427, IMG submission 184268) | Arabidopsis root microbial communities from the University of North Carolina, USA - plate scrape CL_Cvi_mMS (SPAdes) (version 2) | ecosystem: Host-associated > Plants > Roots > Endosphere ... | reverse complement strand
TCTCCGGCCGCCGCGCCAACCGGAGAAACAATGGTTCCCATCGATTCGGCTTGGTCGTCGTAAGTCATCGTCTGGTGGAGATTTGATACGAGCTTGGGAGGGACGGGACAGCCGCAAATAACGATGTCGTTCTCCAGCGCCACTTCACCCATGAAATTCATCCGGCGCGGCCCGCCTGCCTTGGCGATGACTCCCACGCCTTTACAAGCTAGGCAGGTTGCCTGCCCACCGATTAGCGCGACCTTATGGCCGTCATCGCCAACTGAAAAAGTTGAGTTCGCGTTCGGAAGAATCGTGCCGCCTGTTGTCGTCTTGTCGCCAACAACGACAATCTTTCGCATCACCATAGATAGTCCCTGAAATTGCCATTAGGCTATCTTTACAGAAGATTAATTAATTTGCAAGCAGGTTTGAATTCTAGCCTTGACGCATCAAGATTGGTCGGGGCTCAATTACTATCCATTGCTATTTTTAGAAGCGCAGCGCCGATGCCAGCAATGGCCGCAATTATTCCAAATATGGCGGCTCCTTTGTTCCAGCTTCCAGATACCTTAAACGCCTCTGCGTTCTCGTAGTTCTCTACTGCCTGCATCAGCATTTGCTGTTCCGGCACAAGTACCGGGGATGGGGGCTCCTCCGAGGTCCGTTGGTAACGAGGACCGGCCTTGACCTCGCTTGCTTTGAACCACAAGCACGCCGCCAAGAAGGTGGCAACTAAGCCTATGGCGATACAAGCGATGTACGCGACATTTAGCATGGTTTTCTCTTGCAGATTACGGCCAATATAACTGCAGCTACGGCTTTACTTCCGCCACTCGTTCAATTCCAACGAAATTATCCTCATGGTCCTGCAGCAACGCAGCTATAGAAACCATTGTATTCACTGGAAGTATTACGGTAGCCATGTCATCAAATTCAGCATTTGGTAGAAATAGGTACTCACCACCACGCGGCATTAAGTCTACTTCTTTTATCAAGCTTCCCTTTTCTATATCAAGTGCTGCGCCTGCCTTCATTTCTTCCGGAATTTTCCTCACAGTCAACGTGAAACTATCTTTTGCTTTCCTATCAAATTCCACCGTCGCAGCGCGTGGGTTCTTCGACTTAACATGGACCACCAACATTCTCAGATCGTCTTTGTAGGGTAGTACTTCTGTCGTCATATCTAAGTTCACCATCCAACCAGTACTTCCTCCAACATTGTATTGATAACCGGCCCACCAAGCGGCAACCAAGAACGCGGCGATTGAGACCACTTTCAGCGTGAATTCGGCATACGCAGTAGATTTTACTAAGGGCTTGCCTGCCTCTCCCGTAGCAATGACGGCACCGCGTTCATGGGAGCCAGAGCGTGCACGAGGCGGGCGCAGTGTCTTCATCAATTTTCCTATTTACAGTAGAGGTCCGAAGCTTCTTTTATACCCGTTAAGTTGCCACCAGTAAACTGCAGCACGACTACCTCGCCATAACCCCGCCTTCCCGGAGACTCCTCTATAAGCAATCTCAGCAAGACCCCCATAGCACTCGCTGTGGAAGCAACGCTCGACCCTCTCAAAGCCGACTTTCGTAACTTCCTATACGTCACCTGGAAGCATCTCGGACTTCCCGACCCAACCCCAGTTCAGTACGACATCGCTCACTTCCTCCAACACGGACCGAAGCGGGAAATCATTCAGGCGTTCCGTGGCGTAGGTAAGTCTTGGGTTACCTCGGCTTTCGTGTGCTGGCTGCTGTACTGCAATCCTGAGTTGAAGATTCTGGTTGTGTCCGCATCCAAGTCCCGCGCTGACGACTTCTCCACATTTACCAAACGACTCATCCACGAGATGCCGCTGCTGCAACACCTCCGCGCACGAGAAGGCCAGCGTGATTCCAACCTAGCTTTCGATGTCGGCCCCGCACGCGCTGCACATGCTCCTTCGGTGAAATCGGTAGGTATCACCGGCCAGATTGCGGGCTCCCGCGCAGACGTAATCATTCCCGATGACATTGAAGTGCCGAACAACTCGCTGACCCAAGCCATGCGAGACAAGCTATCCAATTCCGTCAAGGAGTTCGATGCAGTCCTCACACCTAAGGAAGCGTCCCGCATCATCTACCTGGGCACGCCTCAGACTGAGATGAGTGTCTACACCACGTTGGAAGAACGCGGCTACACCCTGCGCATCTGGCCTGCACGGTATCCCTCGGAAGCACAGCGGGACAAGTATGGCGCCAGACTCGCTCCATTCATCTGCGACCGACTGGACCGCGACCCGACACTGGCGACCGCCTGCGACAACCGTGGCGCACCTGTTGACCCCAAGCGGTTCTCCGACTTCGATCTAATCGAGCGTGAAGCCTCCTACGGACGCTCAGGGTTCGCCATGCAATTCATGCTGGATACTTCAAGCAGTGACGCCGACCGCTACCCACTGAAGCTATCTGACCTCGTGGTGTTGAACCTCAGTCCGTCCATAGCTCCTGTGAAGTTGGCGTGGGCATCTGGCCCTGACCAGATCATTGCCAACCTCACCAACGTTGGCCTCAATGGCGACCGCTGGCATCGCCCCATGTTTATTTCGAAGGAATTCACGGAGTACCAGGGCGTGGTCATGGCTATTGATCCTGCTGGCCGTGGCGGCGATGAGTTGTCCTACGCGGTCGTGGCGATGCTCAACGGCTACCTGTTCCTCCTCGACTGCGCCGGACTGAAGGGCGGGTACACTGATGAAAATCTGAAGCGCCTCGCAGAGACGGCTAAGAGGCTCCAGGTGAAGAAGATTATCGTGGAGAGCAACTTCGGTGATGGCATGTTCACGAAACTCCTCACGCCCTTCCTGACGCGTCTATACCCCTGTACAACAGAAGAAGTCCGCAGTTCCATGCAGAAGGAGAAACGCATCATCGACACGTTGGAACCTGTAATGAATCAGCACAGGATTGTCGTGGATGAAGCGCTCATCAAGAAGGACTACGAGAACTACAACAGCTACGCGCAGGACCAAGCGCATCGCTATCAATTGTTCTACCAGATGACCCGCATCACTCGTGAGCGCGGGGCATTGAGTAAGGATGACCGCATTGACGTGTTGGCGATGGCGGTGGCATATTGGACTGAGCAGATGGACAAGGACATTCTGAAGACTCTACAGGACCACAGAGCAGCAATGCACGACGCTGACCTGGAGCAGTTCCTGGATGATGTCTTTGAGAGGGTTGCGGCTGGCCCGAGTTGGTCCAGTACAGGGCACTGACTTGTATGGATGCCATCTTCGCCCGACATGGAGCATACTGGCAATCATGTTCATAAAGGGGGCAACCAGATGATTATGACCAAGGACGAAGTTAACCAGCAAAAGGAGATTGAATACTATGCCGCTAATGTCACCGCTTGGTATAACACGGCACTTGAACGCGACAAGGGCCTATTCACTCTATCTGCAGGTGGAATCGGCTTACTCACGACCCTACTTACTACTGTCGGCCCTCTGTCTGTTTTGGTCATTCATTTCTATTACGCTGCATTAGTCTGCTTTGGTGTAAGTTTAATTGCTGTTCTACTCATCTACGATCGAAATAAAACACATATCGAACAGGTTATTTCCAGCAAAGCAGAAATGAGCGACCGCGTTCTCGGAATACTGGATAAGACCGCACTATTTGCCTTCGGACTTGGTGCTGTATTTTCGGTCGTGATCGGCATATCATCAACCATAGCTTCGCCACATACTAAGGAGAAAATCTTGGCAACTATTATTGTTAAGGACTCTACGTCCATAAAAGATGATTTAAGTGGGCCGCGTGAATCCTTGCGCCCTCCTTTGACTAAAAGTTTTAACGAATCAGGTAAATTACGACCAACCCCAGCTGCGGAGACTCCAGAAGCTGTACCACCTGCCAACGCGCCGACCGCCCCCACCACAAGCTCTGTGCCGCCGCCTGGACAAGGCGCAGGCAAATAATCATCCATCCGTAGTAGAAAATCGGGCCGGAAGCCGCTTGCAGTATGGCTCCGGCCCTTTTTGTTCCTCTAAACCCCGACTATAGCAGGGACCCCCGATTGTTACACCTATAGTGTAGCTAGTGGTTATGCCAGTAGACGCTTAGTTGTACTATCTCTATTTGTTATTGACGTCTAACTGTTAGGAGTCCACTGCATGCTACTAACTCTCGCCACCGTTCATCAGATTCTCGTCGGTCTCGTGACCGTCATAATACTTGGCTTTGGTGTAAAGCCGCTGTTGAAACATGCTACGCCGCCCGCGATATCGTTACCGCCACCGAACGTGCAGCGAAGAGAGCAATGGGAACGAGTGACACATGGCGATGAAGGCGGAAAGGTGCTGGGCTATCTTGAGCGATTCTTATTCTTCGGCGCTTTCTGGGGCTGCGCATACATTGTTATCGGGGCCTGGCTCACGTTCAAAGTCGCGTCAAAGTGGAACGTTTGGAGCAACGTGATTGCTGTACCAACAACCATTGAGGGCATCGACCCAATCGATCTTCTCAACGCACGCCGTCATTGGGGCTCACACTTGCTGATGACTTTCCTCATCGGCACTCTGGCGAATCTCATTATTGGTTTCTTGGGAGTCCTCATTGGTCAATACGGCCTCCAATTACTTCGGTTGACCGTGTACTGAGACGACACATGGCAAACCACCGCCACCACTGCCGACGATGAGCCGCGACGACATGGAGAAGAAACGTAATAGCCACCAACCACGAGCGGATATGGACAAATAATTAGCCCGAAAAATTCGTGCCCCCTCTGACAAGCTCACGACAACCTCACTCCCCCCTTGCCCCCGCACACGCGCCACGATTGGAGTCTGCATCATTCCGGTCTAGGCCCTCCTCGTGGCGCAACTGGTCACAACACTGGACACACTACACGCTAACCCGTTGATTCGTAAGGCACACCAACGGATTATGAATCCACAGGCCGGGTACGTTGGGCACAGCAGGACACGACAGCAGCACCCGCGAACACCGACAGGTACGCTCTAGCATTCTCACAGCTTTATATTTGTGAGCGTGGCAGAGCGTACCTATTTTTTGCTATTCACCACCGGATACACCGCCTGGTGTAGTTATTGTATGAAGGCATTAATTCCCAATAGACAAGGTGTTGTTCTTTGCGTAAGCTACTCGACAACACTTTATTGAGACCCACACCACCATATGTCCTCCACATTAGACACCGCAAACGCTGTAATGGGCTTTGTAGGCGGGGCGTTGGGATTGACTGCGGCAATCGTTAGCGGCGTCGTAGCGTTTCTTCCCAAAGAGAACCCGGCAGCGGCGCTCCCGAAGATTGGGGGTTGGGTACTAAATCTAGCGCCCATGACCCTGACTATAATTTCAGGCATCTTTACCATTGTGTTTGATTTGGGCGGTGTAGGATTCTGGTTCTTCGCCGTAGCCACCTTTGCTACATTTGTGAATTTCGTGCGTACCAATGTCCCTATCAGGCGTCTGGAAGTCGTGCAGATGGTGCTGCACGTGGCGATACTTGTCGCATTCGGCTTGATGCTCCAGATAAACCACGTCTACGAATCTCTAGTCAGGGTAGCTGAACACCTCCGCTAGCGTGCTGCATCAAAAATATCGCTTGCAATAGTTCTACATGTAAAATAGAATGCAGTCCTGCGCTGAAGAAACGAGCGCTTAGCCGTTAACTCATACTTTTACATATAACATCATTAAAGGAAATAAGCATGTCATCTACCTACTACGCACAGCCCTACAACATCGGCGCTACCGGCTTCTACTTCGACAGCTATGAGGACTATCAAGGGCAAGCGGCAGCACTGCGGGACGACTGCGGCAGCCCTGTGGAAGAGTTCGAGATTCAATATATCAACGGCGATGACGGCCAGTTGTTCCGCGCATGTGATGTGCAACAGGGCAGCCTTGAGCAGTGGTTTAACGATATTGAGAACCTGGACGACAACGAGAAAGCCGCACTGTTCTACCTTTGCGATGATGTCGGATACGGCATCCAGGACGCACTGGAGAAACTGGAAGACGTGACGCTATACGAGGGCCCATTAAAGGACGCGGCGGGAGAACTCTTTGATGATTGCTACCTGTCCGACGTTCCCGCGCTTGTACAGCAGTATATTGACTATGACGCCTTTGCCCGGGACTGCCAGCAAGCAGGCGACATGGCGGAGTTCGACTTCAACGGAACAACCTACACATGCACTAATGCAAGCGGCCTATAAGCCCAAATTGCGCCCAAATACTTTTATATGTAAAACTATATAGGACAACAAAAACATGAGCCTCCGCAAGATTCAGTCATTTACCAAAGCGACCCGCGTAGCCACGGTCTACCGGGACTCCGAGTGGAACGAGTACCGCGTAACGTTCCGCTTCACCGACTGTAGCGCGTCTGACGGCACCTACCACTGCGACGACAAAGCCGAGGCTCTGAGCGTTGCTGAGATGTGGGCAGAAGGGAAGATAGGTTAGAGCCCAGCCGCTAGGCCATCTACTAGCAGCAAAAGGTGGCCTACTGGATGCGTTTTGATGCCCGCAAAGGATGCGGTAGACGCCTATGAAGCGAGGGCTATTATTCTTGCCAAAAAATAACTTACAGTGTTGCAATCAGTTACAACTACTGTATATAATTACAGCACTCCGAACCCCTATAAGCAGTGAAGCTAAACCGGAGCACTTGGAGGAATAGTTCTACATGTTGATTAGTTGCGCCATCATAGATATACTCATTTGCGCCGACTTTATAGTCCGGCACCACAAGCCAAAAGCACTTATCGATTTCCTCCGAGGCGAAGCGCCGGGGGAATTTGAGGTATTGCTTTTCCGGCGCGTGTATATCGTCGCAGTCATCAAAGGAAAACGTTATGCCATCCACCGAAGTAAGCGCAGTCACCCTCCGCGCTCTGGAGATATTAAGTAGCCACCTGAACGCGCCGCAGATGCCCTTGCAGGTTGCTATTACCTTTCTTCACGTTGCCACGCGCAGCGAAGTCCATATGTCGGACCTGGAAAAGCTGCTGGAAGTCAGTAAGCCTACGCTTTCGCGCACAGTGGCAATGCTCGGCAGGGGCATCAACATTGACAAACCCGGATACAACCTTGTGCAAACTGCTGAAGACCCGATGAACCGCAAGTTCAAAATCATCAGCCTTACAGCAGAGGGCCATGCAGTGCTAAAGGAAATCGAAAAGAAAGGAGGCGCGTGGAATCGGCTGCTTGAAACCCGTTTAGACCACTAACTCAAAGGAGGTATTTTGATTAAGTTGAGAGGTTCAGTGTGGTGGGCTGACTTTAGACGACCAGATGGCAAGCGAGTACGGAAGTCACTCGGCACCAAGGATAGAAAGGAAGCGAAGCTCCTGGAGGCAAAGCTAATGGCCGATGACAAAGCTGCTGCTAAAGTCCAGGCCACACATGGAAACAATACGATTACCCTCGAAGCCGCCTTCAAACGGGCCAAGAGAGAACGTAGGGAGTGGGTCGAGGCCAAAGACTTCAAATCAATCGAGTCAAAACTCGGGCTGATTGGAAAGGATTTTCCACTAGATACAGACCTATCCCAATTCACATTTCAGGTTGTACTTCAGTACGTCGAAGACCTCAAGGAGGCAGGACTTTCTGCCTCTACGATCAACCAACGGCTTTCTTTCCTATCAGTTTTGATTAACATGGCCGCGACCAATTGGGGCCTACCATTGGCACCTTTTAAAATGCCCAGAGGTCGCCAAAAGAAAGGAAGAATCCGAACCCTGTCGTTTGCGGAAGAAGAGATAGCCATAGCACTATTTAAGAAGCACACCTGGAAATGGCACGAGGAGATGGCGTCACTCGTCCCCTGCTTGTTGGATACAGGTTGCCGACTCTCCGAAATGCTAAACCTGGATGTAGACAGGGATGTATCCTGGGAACGCAATACAGTCTATATCTGGGAGAACAAGGCTGACCATCCGAGAGGCATCCCGATGACAAGCAGGGTTAGGGAGATTCTAGCCAGGCGTGCAGAGTATGGGAAACCATTCAGGATGCTAACCACCTTCTCTGCGGCCGTCTGTTGGGATTGGGTACGTACCGAGATGGGCCTAGCTGATGATAAGGAGTTCGTCTTACATGCGCTTCGGCACACCACAGCGTCCCGACTAGCAGCAGCAGGTATGGATGCTTTCCGCATTCAGAAATGGATGGGGCACAAAAACATCGCCACCACCATGATCTACGTGACGCTGTTCGCTAATGATCTGGAGGACCTAGTAGGAGTTCTCGACAGAGGGGCAAATAGGGAAAATGTAGTGTGCCCAGAACGTGACCGAACGACTATTGATGTTGATGCATACGAGATCAACGAAGACATATGTATAGGGGAGACGCTTGAATTTACAGCGAATTACAGCCCTCATAATCCGTTGGTGCCCAGTTCGACTCTGGGGGGGCCCACCAGTAACACTGAAGTAAACAAAGGGCTCACAGCGATGTGAGCCTTTTTCTTTTGTCCAGGATTTTATCTCCGGGTTACACCGGGGTTACGTTCCACATCCATCTCCATCAATTTCAGTGCATTTAATTTTTCCGGGATGGGATGCTGCCCGGCCTCAAGCTGGCAAAATGATCATCGCCCAAACAACTCGCCTCCCCCCGCCAAAATGAGTGCCTCAATATTTGCCTGCCCAGATTGGTTTGACATACGCCGCTACGCAAGAACTGCAGCCCTTGACTTTGAGGGATGGCAAAACCAGATCGGAAGTCGTATATTTTTGGCGGGACTGCTAGCAGCAAACAAGCAGGAGGAGTTCGATCTGCATTTCGCTGAAATCAAAGATAGCCCATTCACATACATTGACGTTATCTACGATCACGCTTCAAGTAATGCCGTGTACCCACTCACGTTCGGCGTAGCAGATACGATGGTAGCGGCTCTTAAGCCACTTTCACCGCATCGGAGGGATGACTGCGACAAGATACTGAGTAACGACGGCCAAAAATCATTTGCCATGCAGGCGCATCTAACTATCGACTTCAATGCATCCGAAACTGAAATCATCAATGACTTCAAGGCCTGGCTAGGTCCAGCTGCAGCGGCCAATCGAACGCAATTTCCACGAGACCGAAACGCCGGGATAACGAGTGCCATGATTGGAAGTTGGAACGAGCACCAAATATTACCGTACGAGGACTTGCGACTATGGCATCGACGTCAAGGTCTTGCGATGCCATCAGGTACGATTCTGGTACATTGGCTGTTTCCAGACTCTGATGCTGGCAAAGATAAAGCACGAGATACTATTTCTAAGGCCGAGTCTGCATTTCAATTGACGACTTGTTCCTTTGCTCGCGAAATTGACCCTCTCCTGTTGATCCAGTCGCCACTGCCGTGCAAAGGCAGCAACCCGGTCGTACGATCCCTCAAAGCCTAGCGCACATAGATCAGCATGGATCTGCTTTAAGCTACGGCGCTGCTTCCGAGATTTGGTCGCTTCAGTTTTAAGCCAGGATGAAAGTTTGAAGGCGTACTGATCAAGAGCGCTGGGAGTGCGTCGATCCCGATAAGCTGGCTCTATGACCTCAGAGCGTAGATAACGTCTGACAGTGTTCCTGGAGATTCCCAAGCGCCTGGCGATCTCCCTCAAGGAGACCTGGTCACGAAGGTGCCAGCGTCGAATAATACCTAATAATGCCACGTCGATCACTCCAATCTCCCATTCACTATATTGAGTAGGATTGTGGTCTATACGTGGGTCAATTTTCGATGCAAATTATCCAGCTAAGTGGGTCAGTTTTGGATGCAAATCAACAGACACACACAACCAATTTTCGCTAGGAAAGAAATGTTGCCTTCAAAAATGCTTGCCAGCGATGAAGCTGGTATTTATTTTTTCGAGGTGACCAAGCCCAATACAGAGATGTCGACTGCATGGGTTAGCAAATCCCCGTTAGAGACGATGTTGCCAGATGAATTTATCGAATGCACCAAAGTCCTATCTGCTGTGATTTTCGTAAATTACCGGGCAGACCAAAAAGTGAGTACTGATGTATTCATACACGAACTTGGTCATGCCATGGGAATGTTCCGCCATTTCCCGGGCTTTGATAATGAAGCTAAAAAACCGGTCGACACGAACTTCTGGCCAGTTCTTCAATTGTTATACAGCTACCGGGCTGGTACCTCAGAAGCAGACGTCTCCAGATAGCGCTCGACGAACCAGACGATGACATCGTCAGCCAATGGCTTGGTTCGCACGTCACAACGACAGTCTGACCTATTCTCCAATTCACAATAAGTGAAAGCCATCTCCGAGAGATAGGTAATCCTGCTTATCAATTACTCAGATATCAAAAACTATCCCGAGGCAGTACGCACATTTTGCTTTTAACGCAGCTCGCAAAAACCCCGAGCCTATAAATAAGCTACTTGGTCTTGCCAAAGAAATTACCCGTGGCGGATCAACGCAACTGATGGATTTTGCGACGCATTTTCTAGCGCAAAGAGGCAATCCATTTATTGCCTTTTAATTAAAAACAACTTTGAATTCCAAGCGCTGAAAAACCGCCCGGCCAGATTTTTGTTTACAGAAAAAGACATATTTTTGTGAATATTTCTCGCCGAATTTGATAGTAATTGCTAATTGCAATCATTCTCAATACCATTCGTATCCTGATGTTTCGTAATGTTTCAACTAAAAATACAACAATGAGACACACGGGGAGGCGAATCTGGAGCCACATTCCGGCCGGCGCCATGCGTGCTCAAACCAACTAAAAAAAACTATCCACATGTTACAAAACAACCATGAGGTGCGGATCCGCGTTTGGGAAAAAATCGGTTTGCCGTTGGCATTCGCAGCAGCATCCATGCTCGCTGCCTGCGGTGGCGGAGGCGGCGGCGATACTGCCAGCACCCCGATTACGCCCGTGGCCGACGGCGGTTTGAGCAAGGTCGCCAGCCTGGGCAAAAAGATATTCAGCGATCAAAGCCTGTCGGCTTCCGGCAAGCAGTCATGCGCTACCTGCCACAATCCCGACAATGCGCACGCGCAGAGCAATGACCTGGCTGTGCAGCTGGGCGGCGCCAATCTCGATGTGCCCGGCTTTCGCGCCGTGCCGTCCTTGCGCTACCTGAACCTGACCCCGGCCTTCTTCTTTGCCAGCGACGGCACACCGACCGGCGGGTTCAATCGCGACGGCCGTGTCAATACACTGGCCGACCAGTCGGAGCGGCCGTTCCTGGCGCCGCATGAGATGGCCAACGACAGCAGGGCCAACGTGATTGTCAAGCTGAAGCAGGCAGCGTATGTCGAAGAATTCCGCCAGGTGTTCGGCGCATCCATCCTGGACAATAGCGACGACGCTTTCAACCGCATCCAGCTGGCGTTGCAGCAGTACCAGAAAGAAGACACCGATTTCCATCCATACGACTCCAAATACGATCAATTCCTGGCCGGTAAGGTTTCATTGGACGCGGCAGAGTTGCGCGGCCTGGCGTTGTTCAACAATCCGGCCAAGGGCAACTGCGTCGCCTGCCACCTGAGCGCCAAAGGGAGCGACGGTTCGTCGCCATTGTTTACCGACTTCACCTTCGACAATCTGGGCGTTCCGCGCAATCCGGCGATTGCAGCGACCGCCGATCCCGCTTACCACGATCTTGGCCTGTGCGGCCCGGACCGCACCGACCTGAGCAGTCGCAGCGCACTGTGCGGCGCCTTCAAGGTGCCGACCTTGCGCAATGTCGCTACCCGCAAGGTGTTTTTCCATAACGGCTACTTCAAGACGCTGCGCGAGGCGGTGAGTTTTTACGTCAAGCGCGACACCAATCCGGAGCTGTGGTATCCGGCCGACGCTAACGGCGTGGTTCAGAAATTCAACGATCTGCCCGAGCAATACCGCAAGAACGTGAATGTCACCGAAGTGCCGTATAACCGGCAACCGAATATGCCGCCAGCATTGTCCGACAGCGAAGTCGACGACGTCGTGCAATTTCTCGGCACGTTGACTGATGGCTACAAAGCACAATAAAACTTAAAGGGGAAACCGAGATCATGAAAAAAAATATCCTGGCGCAAGCCATTGCATTGGCCTTGATGGCAAGTCCGCTGGCAGCATCCGCCAGCGAGGCGGAATTGTTGAAACGCCTCGACAAGCTGGCGGCGGAAGTTGAACAGCTGAAGGCTGAACTGGCTGCCACCAAGAAGAAAACCGACACGGTTGAAAAACGGCAGGATGCTTTGGCCGCGACCCCTGCTGCTCCGGCCGCCGTTGCGGTAGCTGCCGCGCCGGCCGCCGCCGCGCCCGTCTCGTCGGTTGCACCTG
>Ga0207427_100956_pt1 | contig 12306 bp, 10 predicted proteins | sample AraplaCL_Cvi_mMS_FD_184268 | JGI IMG/M metagenome (GOLD analysis project Ga0207427, IMG submission 184268) | Arabidopsis root microbial communities from the University of North Carolina, USA - plate scrape CL_Cvi_mMS (SPAdes) (version 2) | ecosystem: Host-associated > Plants > Roots > Endosphere ... | reverse complement strand
TCTATATCGAGCACATCACGAGAACAGTCAACTTGCGTCTGAAGGTACTTACGTCAACGGCAAAGAAGATGGCTTATGGCGCGACTATCATCCCAACGGTCAACTTGCGGCTGAAGGTACTTACAGAGACGGCGTGGAAGTTGGTGATTGGCTGTATTGGAACGACGATGGCAGCACGTGCAGTTAATGGCAGTTAGCAGCGTCCGCAGTCGGCCAGGAAGGGACGTTTGACGTGACCGTCTAAATTGCCGACAATCCGTCATCCTCGGAAAACCGAGGGATGTCTCACAGAGTGCTATTGCGATGGTCTACGCCAAGGATTTTTTTGATCTTCAACTCCAGTTCGCTCGAAAAGTCGCGGGATTAGCGGGTATACCGCTGGACGTGGCTCTTCTTGACTACACGAATCTCTACGTCAGGTTCGTTGGTGATCGAGAATTCAATCGAGATGATCCGATCTGGTCGGCGTACCTTGCCGGAATGAAAGAGAAGATCGACCTCGGTGATTGGACTTACGATTTCTACTCTCAGCGACCGCATCGTGTCCAGCCTGAGTCCGTGATCGCGACGTTCGGCTGTTTCTCGTACGCATTGGGCGAGCAGGGCCAAATCCGACTTCATTTCCATAACGCGGACCAGAGTTTGCATGGGCCTTTGAGCGATGAACGCTTTCCATCACGGTTATCTGAGCTAACTTCGCTTGTGGCCCACATCCGCTCACAGCAGGGATCGGCCAAGCAGATAGCAGGTGTCTCGTGGCTCTACAACTTAACTGCGTATAGACGATTGTTTCCCCTGTCATACGTTACAGCATCGACGATAGCCGCAAACAGGTTTCGCAACATGCCGCTGTGGGGACAGTTTTTAAACCGCCACGGTGACGTCAGGAAGAACGCTGCGACGCTGTTCGTTCGACAGGTTTGCGATCAAATCAACATGGACAATCTTGCACAATGCTTCCCGCTGCAACCGCTTGCCGTCTCGGCGCCGGTCGATGCATTTTACGACTTCTACACACCGGAACCTGCCGCCAAATTTTAATGACTGAGGAGGGAGGCTTTCGAGACGATCAACTGTCTTTTGCGGGGCGAAATCAGTTGTCGCGCCCGGCTCGAAACGGCAAATTCCAGACGTTGGCGTATGCTCCTATTAAAAGCTATTAGCGCAAATATTTTGGCAGGCAGCTATTCTAAATTTTCCTTTTGTTGAATACCTATTTTTGGGGCAGTCAAACTGTGAACGAAATCGCATCCCTGTCTTCTCTCGCCAATGAGTTCCAGCGATTAGTTAGTACTCTGGACGTTGATAGCGGCTTCAAATATTTCCGTACGATGCCCCAGCATGACGGCTCACCTCACGTCGAGTTCGTAAATGGAAAATTCCACTTCGTTGTAACTGAGCGAGGAACAGAATTTGAAAGAATTAAAGATCTTTCGGCAGGTGATGTGCTTTACCTGTTGTTTGATGGAATTACCCAGCATATGGCCACGAGGTACGAATTACAGAATCGTAAACAAGGAATAGATGGAAGGTCAGTTTGGTTCCCATACCACGAAGACCTAATGCGAAAACTTAATCCCGTATGGGGTGAAAGGCTGAAAGCCGAACATGAACGTATCCTTGCGGAGCACCCGCTCAGGCCGTGAATTTAAACGTCGAATGACTGCTTTTTTGAACTGGCTATGACTGCAAAGGGTCGGAAGCAGCTCGTGCGAGGATGTTGGTTCGAACGGCGGGAAAGAGAGCGGCAGTCGTCGGTCAATTCAAACAATCCCGGCCAACATGTGCCAAGCCAGATAACCGACCGCGCCGGGTGGTACGTCGCAAAGTTCGCTAAAACAGTCGTAAGGCATACGCGCGGCATGCATTGGCTGAAAGCAGGTGGCCTTTGCTATTACAACGATGATGATGTCGCCAATGGGACGTTGTTCTGCAATACGGACTGCCGGGATGACTGCCAAAAGAAATAGGGGGCGCTCAGGCATGTCAAGCGCAGACGGCACTCTACCTCCGCCATGTTGTTAAGGCCGCGTCGCCGATTGTAGCCCGGGCATCATGCTGACAACAAAGTCGATGAACGCTCGTACCTTGGCAGGAACATGGTTCCGACTGGGATAGTAGACGTAAAGAGGAAACGTCTCGTCAGGCCAATCTGTCAGAACTGGCTCCAGCGTGCCCGCGCGCAAGTGTGTGTCGATTCCGAGGTCGATCACCTGAGCGATCCCGTAGCCTGCAAGGCAGGCTCCAATTTTGGTTCCCGCATCCGTGAGTGTCAGATTTCCGCTAACGGCCACCTTCACCTTCTCATCGCCACGCCAGAATTCCCATTCGAAGGGCATGCCGGTAGCCGGGTCGATGGCATGAATGCATTCATGGCCATCATCGACCAGATCCTGCGGCGACTTCGGTCGACCGCGTTGCTCCAGGTAGGACGGCGCGGCCACAGTCAGGATTCTCGGGCTGTATAGCCTGCGACAGATCAAGGCTGAAACGGATGGCGGCCCAAATCGTATGGCGAGATCAAATCCGTCGCTCACCAAGTCCGAGAGATCGTTCCTGGTTTCCAGCTTTAGCTGAAGAGCTGGGTGATCCTTCAGGAACTGGGCTAACTCCGGAGCTAACACAAGACGGGCGAACACGGCATCACATGCTACACGGAGCGTGCCGTTGACGACTGAGGTTTGGTTTGAGGCTCCGACGGTCGCCTCTTCAATCCCCTGGAGTAACGGCAGCACCTTTGACAACAGCTCATGTCCAGCGTCCGTCACTTCAACCTGTCGGCTGGTGCGATGCACCAGCTTCGCGTACAGGCGATCTTCCAATCGTTGTATAGCGCGGCTCACAGCAGGCTGCGTCTTGCCCAGGCGAGATGCGGCGCGACCAAAGCTCTTGAATTCGGCTACGGCCGCAAGGACAAGCAAGCCGCTTATAAGTCCTCCATCGAGATCTTCCATGATCTATGTGTTCCTGTAATGGCAGCGATTACCGATTCGCAGTAGTAGAGGGTAGGCGGATCGTTCATTATACGAGTCGTTCAACTCTTGAGGAGATCTTGCAATGACCCAAACCCAAGCCGTAGCTGCTTTGATTGAGGACTATTTCAATTTGGCTTATGAGCCGAAGAGCCGTGACTTCAATAAAGTCTTCCACCCAAATGGTCTTGTCCAGTGGTTGAATGACGGCCAGTTGCAGACGCTGTCTTCGCCGGATTATGCGGCGCTCATCAATGGAAGGCCGAGTCCTCAATCAACCGGCGCGCCCAGAGATGAGGCGATCCTCTCCATGGAGAACATCTCGGATTGCCTTTCAACGGCAACGGTGAAGGTGAGGATTGGCAAGAAGCTGTTCAACGATCACTTCGTCATGCATAAGGTGGACGGCAACTGGCTGATAGCAACCAAGGCATCCTTCGTAGTGCGTACGTTCGACTGAAGAGTAGAGCTGCAGGTGCGCAAGGCGAAGGAAGCCTGATGGGCGGCCGTTTCGAGGAATTCTGCCGCCATCGATTCCGCTGGTGGGCATCTCGCGCAACACCGTCCGGCGCTACGCGCCGTGTTCGGGGAAAGCGTCTGCAGCGTCACCATGGAACGGTGTGCCCGTGACGATCCAGGAATTGCAAACCAGGCTTGCCCTGCTGAGAAAGCAGCACGTTGACAACATCCGGAATGGTTTCTTCGATGCTGAATGGCGCTTTCGGGCCTCCTAAGGCGGTGCGGATCCATCCCGGAGCCATCAGGATCAATGGGCGTCCCTCACCGGCATGGCGGGCGGCGTAGCTGCGCATGTACATGTTCAGAGCAGCCTTGCTGCCGCGATAGATTTCGTTCCCTCCGTTCTCGTTGTTGCTGACGCTCCCCTGTCCTGACGACATGATGCCGATCAGGCCGTTGGCACGAACGAGATGTTGCAGGCTCTCGATCACACGCATCGGACTTAGCGCATTCGTAACCATCACATGCACGAACTCTTCCGTCGAGACGGTGGCGATGGTGTCTTCTTGCTTCTTGTTGGCGGTGCCGGCATTGTGGAACAGCATGTCGAAGCTGCGGCCAGAGAGACGGTCGCGCAGAGCCGCGATCTGATCGGGTTCGGTTACATCGAGCGATGCGATCTCGATGCGGCCAGCATGTTGGTCGGCCAGATCGTGCAACTCCGTTCTTTCATTGCCGCAGACCGTGCCGACCACGTTCCATCCTTGCGCCAGGAACTCGGCTGCCATGGCGAGTCCCAAGCCGCGTGAGGCCCCAATAAGGCAAACTGAGCCGGCGGTACCTGCAGATGTGACTGGATTCATATCAAAGCCCTTTCCTTGTATTCGAGTAACCATTATTATTTGGCTCGAAAGAAAGCGCCAGGCGCAAGGAATGCACAATATGATTGCATCAGGCGCGATGTTCATATGTCAATTTACGGACTGTCACCATGGCCGATGTGGATATGAATCTTCTGCTGGCATTGGATGCATTGCTAGCGGAGGGCAGCGTGACTGGCGCGGCCCGTCGTCTTGGCTTGAGTTTGTCTGCCATGAGCCGGACCCTTGCGCGGCTCCGATCCGCAGTCGGGGATCCGCTGCTCGTGCGCGCCGGGCGCGGCCTGGTGCCAACACCCCGGGCCATCGAAATGCGCGACCATGTGCGTGAGCTGACCCGCGATGTGCGGACAGTGCTCAGTCCGCAGACCAGCCAGTTGGAGGTTGCATCGCTGGAGCGAACCTTTACAATCCGGACCAACGCAGGGTTTCTCGAGTTATTCGCCGCCCCCCTGATAGCCGCCGTCACGCGTGTCGCGCCGCGCATCCGCCTGCGCTTCGTCTCCAAGCCCATCAAGGATGCAGGACCGCTCCGAGACGGGCAGATCGACCTGGAGATCGGGGTGTTGGGAGAGTTCGCTCCCGAAGTTCTCACCCGGTTTATCTTCCGCGACAAATTCGTTGGAGTGGTCAGGGCAGGGCATCCGCTGCTGGCTGGCCCTGTCACCCCCGAACGCTATGCGGCGTATAAGCATGTCGTTGTTTCGCGTAAGGCGTCCTTCACCGGTCCGGTCGACGAGGCCCTGGAACAGCTCGGGCTCACGCGAGAAATCGTCGCTGTCGTACCTGGTCATCCGGATGCAATGCGCATCGCCCGCCAGTCGGATTTGATTGCGCTCGTGCCAGGCACCTGTATCGCCAGTGCGCTGGCGAGTGGCGATCTGCTGCTGACAGGCTTCGAACTTCCTGTTCGCACGCCCGAAATTACCGTATCAGCGATGTGGCACCCTCGGCTGGACGCTGATCTCGCACATCAATGGCTACGTGATACCGTGATTTCGACTTGTCGGGCCACCATTCAGTAGTCCCCCTGTTGCGGCCAGCCGGACCTTGATTGCTGTAGGGGGAATCTGAGTCATTTTAGGGATTTGCCGATAGGGGTTTAATATGGATTATCAGATCATTGACGGGCAATAATGCAGATTAAAAATGATGGAAATCTGTTTATTGAGGTCTCTCCTAAGTGTTTGGCAAACGGTTCCATGCACTGTTGACGCACGGAGTCGGATTTTAAATACCTGGTTGAATGAGCGAATTTATTATTGATCGAGAGTGATTTGATGTCTAACCTTGCATTGCGCTGTACTGTCGCGATCGCCATTATGGCCGCATGCGCCATTGGGCATGCGGATTCCCAGGCCGGCAGTCAATCAACCACGTACGCGTATCCGAAACTCATCACGGATTTCACACCCCAGGCGCATGAAACCAGAGATCCGGTTTCCGGCTTGCTCCATCCTGGTCTAAGTCTGACTAAAACCCAACTGGACACGATGCAACGTCATGTGCGCAAAGGGGATGAGCCGTGGGCAAGCGCCTTCGATGCGTTTGCAAAGAACGATCGCAGTGCGCCCAACCCTCGCATCTACTATCAAACAGGATGGACAGAAATATTGCATGGGCGAGCCAATGAGACTGGCAATTTCATCACCGTTCGAATGGCGATGGACGCAGATGTCGCCTTTCACCAAATCGTGATGTGGTATGTCACCGGCAAAGAGCAGTACAGGCTCAATGCACTGAACGCGATCAGAAACTACTTCGCCATTACCAAGGTTGAACCGCACTGGGGTTCCCAGATTCGTTGGGGAATTGCCGCATACAAACTCTGCCTGGTCGAGGATCTCTTGCGTCACACCGACGGCAATACCGAAGCCAGCCGATGGACGGAGAGCGACCAGAGTCGTTTTGCACATTTGATGAAAATGGGGTTGCCCCTTGTCGCGGACCCCGGCTACTGGATGAACCAGCATCAGTTCGCGACGATGGGGATGATCGGGACGGCCGTCGCTCTGGACGACAAATTACTCTACCAGCAGGCGATCGAGCGCACGACAGTCAATTCGGCTGGACAGCAAGGAGGGCGCAACGGCTCAATCAAATGGCAGATGCGTCTGGTTACGAAAGATGCCGACACTGGGCAGCAGGTTGATACGCCGCAGGTACAAGTTGTTGAAATGGCGCGCGACCAGGGCCATGCATGGATCGATCCGACCGCCCTTTCGCTCCTCGCGCAAGTGGCATTCAACCAGCGTACCCGCGTCGATCCGGTGAGCGGCTTTCCAAGTAACGACCGCAACGCCGTCGAAGTTTTCGACTTTCTTGACAATCGCCTGCTTGCCGGCGCCGACTACATCACGCGGTACAGCTTCGGCGAGACAGTTCGCTGGATTCCAGTCGTGATGTCGGAGGGGACGCCGCCGCAAATCGGAACGGTGATCGTTGGACCTCCACGTCAAATGACGGAAGGCATCCTTTACAACTACTACCGCTACGTCAGGAAGTGGGACAGAGAAGACCGTCGATTCCGAGCCGTTGCTCACGCCTATGAATCGATTTTCCCGGAAAAGGATGGCGGAACCGACCTGCCGGGAAATGCAACGCTGTTCTATACGCCGGATGCAGGGCTCATCCAATGATGGTTGAGTGAGAATGATCGGATAACACGCATTCGCTAGTATCGAGAAGCAAAAAAGTCCGCGTAAATGCGGGCTTTTTTGTTTTTCGATTCCGCGTAGTCTGGTACGCCGATGGTGGTTTGCAATGGTGGCGGCAGCGGCAATCGAACCCGCCGTAAACTCGACATTTACGGGCCTGTCTACGACCACCCATTAGTGGCTTGGCGCATTGTTCCTGCTCAATGCTCGTGGCGATGATGAATATCAGGATAATGCGGATGCGCGTGCCGCAACGGCTGATGCTGGTGCGCGTGCACGTGCGGCTCGATGCCATCCCAGGTAAAGTCATGCTCGTGTTGGTGGTGAGCGTCGTGGCCGTGCGCATGGGTATGTATCAACGGCTCATGTTCATGTTCGTGCTCGTGCGTTTCGGTCAGGTGCAGCCAAATCCCGCCACCCATCAGCGCTGCAGCTATCCAAAAAGTCATACCTGGGTTCTCGCCCAGCATTACCAGCGAAATGACCGCGCCGACAAACGGCGCTGCAGAGAAATACGCGCCGGTGCGCGCAGTCCCAAGGTGACGCAGTGCCAACACGAACATCACCAGACTGAGCCCGTAACCGCAAAAACCGACGACAGCGGCAGCGAGCATGGTGCGCATTTCGGGCAAGTGAAAGCCGAGCGCCAACGCAATACCCAGGTTGACCGACCCAGCAACCAGCCCCTTGACACCGGCGATCTGTACTGCGTCGCTGGCCGACACCTTGCGCGTCAGGTTGTTGTCGATGCCCCAGCACAAACAGGCCCCAACGATGGCCAATGCTCCCCACGGCACGCCCAATTCCGGGACTTGTTCCCACGACAACAGCATGCCTGCGGCCACGATCAGCATCATGCCGATGAAGATGCGGCGGTCGAAATTCTCTTTGAACACGAACCAGGCTAGCAGCGAGGTCAGCACGCCTTCCATGTTCAGTAACAATGACGCTGAAGAAGCGGGAGTCAACGCCAGCCCGAACATCAACAACACGGGACCGGCGACGCCGCCGGCTGCGATGGCTCCTGTCAACCAGGGAATGTCGGGGCCGGTAAGCGGGGCTGTGGCCGCCTTGGGCTCATTTTGCCGGGTCGTGCGAACGATATACCAAACCAGCAAGCCAAGACCGCTTCCCAGGTACAGCAAGCCCGCCAGCATGATTGGTGCGATCTGGCCAACCAGCGTCTTGGAAAACGGCGTGCTGGCGCCGAATAGCGCAGCGGCCAGCAAAGCATAGACGACACCTTTGTGTATTCTCGAATCCATCGTTACTCGGCCTAACAATACAAATGACCATTGATCATAGCCGCGTTATCGCCAGGCAGTAAACATGGGCGAAAATTGGGTAAAGAATAAGAAGGGGGAAGCGTCTAATATTCGTTTGGTCGTAAAACTCCATGTCCTGAATAAAGGTATTTTTGAATGGTCCTGAGTCAGCTTTGCGACTTAAATTCAACTGTCCTTCACTGGAGCGGCGCAACGCCCCATGCGGCGGTGACGTTGCCGCCCAGACGCCATTCGCGAAACGGTCGGCGCGGAGCAATCAGCGCGGCGAGCCGCGGGTCGCGCGTGCGAGCGTAATACGGTTCCATCCACGAAAGCTCGTCCTGGAACGTCCAGGGGAAGAGGTTCTGCTTGACCGGGGTGATCTCGGTGAAGCTGTCGGGATTCTGCACCGCCTTGATCACCAGGTTCGCCAGCCGGCCGATGGCGCCGTGATTCTCCTGGTAGAGATTCACGCCTTGCCGCTCGGTCAGTTCCGCCGTGAAGACCAGCGGAATCAGCGCGAACGTGTGGTAGTGGAGGGCGCGATCGCCGCGCTTGATCTCCCGCTCCAATTCGCCGCGCGGGCCTATATCGTGGATGCCCTCCCGGGCACGCGCGAGTCCGGCGTCGATTAACGTCTGCTGCTGCGCGAGCGTACCGATAGCGACAAGATTCAGTCCAGCCCAATAGACCAGATTGTTGTGCAAATGGTTGATCGCATCCGCGTCCCGCGTGGCGATAGCGATGCGGGTCAGCCACGACGTGATGACGCGCAGCTGGTCCGCATTAGCATCGCTGATTTCTCGGGGCAGCCGCAGCAGCACGAGCGCAAAATCCGTCCCGGCCCAGGAGCGTTCGTAGTAACCCTGGTAGCCGCTGATCGGACCCATCAAGGCATCCGCGCGGGCCCAGCCTTCCAAAAGCGCGAGAGCGCAGGTCCATTGCTTCGATTCTGCCGCCTTGTTGAGCTGGTAGATATAGTCCCGCATCGGCTTGACCGCCTGTGCGTAGGCAGCCGGATCATCGTAAAATCCTGCCGAATCGATGGACCTCACTGGCGCGGGTACGGCACACGCAGCCTCCGCATGGTTAATGCCAAGACCCATGAACATCGTCACTGAGGCAGCGCTCAGCATTCGAATGAATCGATTATGCATAACTACTCCTGTCAGGTTTCATCGTCCTGCGGATACTAACGCGATACATATCGGCGGCAGCATTTGCCGTCTGAAAAAAACGTGTGAAGATGTAACAGGTCGCAGGCGCCAGTCTGCAGGGATCAGGGCATTGATCGAGGCGATGAAGGCATAGGTGATGGTTCACTGCTGCAATATCAAGCCGCGCAGCAGAGTTGCTCCGAAAGCCTCGTTGGCATCAAATTGCGTGGCCCGTTTCCTGGCAGGGGCCGCTAAGCCGCGTGACGCCGGTATAGAGCCAGAGACCACGCGAGCCCAACCAGCACCGCGCCGCAAGACCGTTCGAGCCATAGCGCCGCCGATTTCTTTAACAGGCGGATTGCCCGCGCACCGAGCAGCGAGTAGCCGAACATGATCAAGCAATCGAGCATCGCGAAGGTTATGGCGAGTGTCACGTACTGCGGTACAAGTGGCGCGGACGGCGCTATAAATTGCGGCAGGAATGCGGAGAAAAACAGGTATCCTTTCGGGTTCGTGACTGCGGTAAGGAAGCTCTTGAGGAAAATCGCCGAGTTGCTGTCGCGGCTTGTTTCGCCAGGCGTGCTCGCGACGTTCAACGAACCCTTTGACATCAGCAGCCTGACGCCGATGTACGCAAGGTAGGCCACGCCCACCCATTTGACGACGGCAAACCAGAATGCCGACGCTGCCAGCAATGCCCCAAGGCCAAGCGCCACGGAAAAAATCAGCACGAAGTCGGATGTGACCGCTCCTGCGAACCCATAGGCGGCGCGGCGAAGTCCATAGCGGGAGCCATTGGTCAACGCCAGTAGCACCGTCGGTCCGGGAGTGACGATACCTGCAAAAGCCACGGCGGAAAAAATGAGCAACGTACTTTCATGCATGATGGTCTTCTCCGTTGTGAGTGAGTGGGATATGTCAAATGACCACCCAGTATAGTTCTGCAGTCTCGCCTGCAAGTCACGCATCAGCAAAAAAAAGAACAATATCAAAGTGGATATCGTGGATGAGAATTTAGTAATCGGTTTATATATCCGACTCTCTAAAAATTCACCCAAATGCTATTTCATGAAATTCAGCGGCCAATTTTGGAAGAACAAATTCTGACCAAAACTGAAAATACTGACAAATTTTGTTAGCGCTAACATCAATTGCATTCTTTGAATGCGCTATTCGTCATTGGCACAGTATTTGCAAAAAGATCGCATGATTGAAAGTCGTGTCGAAAAATATTCCGACGTCATCGAAATCAAAACTGAACGTCTGGTTTGTTGTTCCTGACAGAAAACGAGCCACGCAACCCGCAGCAGATTACATATCGCGGCGAGATAGACCTTCAATTTCCAATGTGATTTGCAAGATATATTAAAAGGCCAGAGCGTGAGTAATCCAGAGATCGATGACAACGACAAATTTTCATTAGCACTTCTCGACACAAACGAAATCATCGGTGATGACAGGATTGCCAGCGGCATGACGCGCCGCAATTTCATGTCCAGTCTTGGCGTTTTGTTCCTGGCCGGCTGTGGCAGTGGTGATATGACATCCGCCAGCACCAGTGCTGGTTCACCTGCCACGGCTGTTACTCCGGTGCAGACGCCAACATCCACGCCGGCATCGATTTCAACGACGACTGCAGCGCCAACACCGTCAGAAAGCCCGCCACCTGAAACGACTCCACCTGAAACGACTGCACCGCCCGCAAGCAGCGCATTTGTTCATCCGGGGCTGTTGCACACGCAAGCCGATTTTGACCGGATGAGCCAAAAGGTGAAAGCACAGGCATCGCCGTGGATCGATGGCTGGAACGTATTGATTAAGAACAGTCATGCAAGCTTGTCATATACGCCGAATCCGCAGGCGGTGGTCTATCGGGGCAGCGATGGCGTGCATGCCCAAAACTTCGGCGCGCTCTATAACGATGTCGCTGCAGCCTATGCCTGCGCACTGCGCTGGAAAATTTCCGACGATGAGCTCTATGCAAAAAAGGCCGTGCAGATCATGAACGCATGGTCGTCGACGCTGACCGGCATCGGCGGCAGCATCGATGGTTTCCTGGCGTCCGGCATCCAGGGCTACCAGTTCGCCAACGCCGGCGAGATCATGCGCAGCTATTCGGGTTGGGCGGCGACGGATTTTTCTCGCTTCCAGAACATGATGCGCACTATCTTTTACCGTGATAACGAACATGGACTGAACGGCAGCCTTACCCCTATTACGGTCTATTCCAATTGGCAGCTCTGCTGCATGGCGTCGATGCTGGCGATTGGCGTGTTCTGTGACGATAAGACCATATTCAACGAGGCGATCGATTATTTCAAAAACGGCGTGGGCAACGGCGCTGTTGCGCAAACCATCTATTACATTCATCCCGGTTATTTGGGACAGACGCAGGAATCCGGCCGCGACCAGGGGCACAACACGCTCAGCATTTCGTTGCTGACTACCATCTGCGAGATGGCCTGGAATCAGGGTATCGATCTGTATGGCTACGATAACAACCGGGTCCTGGCCGGCGCCGAATATGTCGCCAAGGGCAACCTGATCCAGTCTGGAACCACCTACTATACGGTGCCGTTTGCAACTTATCAGAACTCAAGCGTGACCGATACGGTGTTCGCCACCGGATCCCAAGGCGCCGCGCGGCCCGAATGGGCGCTGATTTATAACCACTATGTCAATCGCAAGGGACTGGCCGCACCCTATTCCCAAAAGTTCGCCGCACTGGTACAGCCGGAAGGCGGCGGCGGCAATTACGGGCCGAACAGCGGCGGCTACGATCAGCTGGGCTACGGCACGCTGACCTGCACACGCGATCCGATAGCCAGCGGCGCGGCGCCGAGCGGCCTCACGGCGATTGCCAGTGCGAGCGCGGCCCAGGTAATCCTGTCGTGGTGGGGCAGCGCGTATGCAAGCAG
>Ga0207427_100955_pt1 | contig 12311 bp, 19 predicted proteins | sample AraplaCL_Cvi_mMS_FD_184268 | JGI IMG/M metagenome (GOLD analysis project Ga0207427, IMG submission 184268) | Arabidopsis root microbial communities from the University of North Carolina, USA - plate scrape CL_Cvi_mMS (SPAdes) (version 2) | ecosystem: Host-associated > Plants > Roots > Endosphere ... | reverse complement strand
GGTGACATCCGATGAGTTTCGCTGTATCACTGAAGCGCTCAACGTCGAAGCCGATGCGTGCAGCGCGGATTTCTCGTGCGGTCAAAAGTTTCATTCGTTCTCTCGGTTGTTAGTGCCGTGCGGGGCACGTACGGCGTACACGGCTTCGTTCATGTTCGGCAGTGCCAAGGGCGGGTTGCCGTGCCAGCGGCGCTGCGGCGTGCTCATCAGTTCCGGTAGCCTCGATTCACGTCAAGCACGTTTTTGCGTAGCGCCTCGAACGGCTCGTCAGCACGCGCCAGAATCTCAGCCGGGATCAGTTCCGGGCGCCGCGCTACGGCTGTCAGTAGCACCCGGCTCTGATTCGCCAAAGGCTGCTCGAAAGGACGCCCTTCGTACGTGCCGAGCACGTTGTACTTGCGCATCGCGTTCGCTAGGCGACCCTCATCAATCGGCGTGATAGCGGCAATTTCGTAGTCGTCCACCTGCCGCTCGAATTCTGCGCGACGGATACCGTCGAGGTTTTCATTGATGAATGCCATCTCGGCCTCTGCTGCCCGCAGCACGTCTTTGGACGCGAGTAGCTTCTCAAGCTGTTCGACAAGGGGCTTTGCGACGCGGATCAACTCCGCAAGCTCCTGCATGCGTGCCTGTGCTTCCACTGTATTAGTCGGGATAACGAATTTTTCTTGCTTCTTTGATGTCATGTGCTGCTCCTGTGTTGGTCTGTCAGTTGGTAGTGCCGCGATGCCGCTCGCGGCTGGCGTGTTACTGGGCGTGCGTTATTTGCCGGTACAGCGGCTACACTTGCACAGAGGCGCCTCGCCTGCGGCGCGAGGCTGGTGTAATTGGCTCTGCCGGAAAGCCATCGCGTGATACGCCGCGCGTTCTTCGGCCGTGCGTACGGCCAGTGCGGTAGATGCCGCACGCGCTGCGCGTTGTTCCGGGTCCGTCAGCACTTCAAGTGCGGCAATCACCTGCTCGCGTGGTAGCGCACTCATCACAGACGTCCAGCGATCAACCGGAAGGTGCAGCGGCAATCCGCAGGTGTGTTCGAACCGCCGACCGCGTGAATCGTTCGTGGGCCAACGATGTGCGCACTCGAATAGAAACGGCCAACGTCCTGATTCACCGTACCCGCCAGCCCATGCAAGGCAAGCTCTGGGTACTTCCGCAAGTTCTCCGCGTCCTGCTCGCTTGCCGGAACAAGCCCTGCCGCCGCAGCGTATTCGAGTGGATGGGTCTGGTAATTCCAGCTTACGCCGCTGCCGTCGCGAAGGGACACAGGCGCTGAGCCTGCTCTGATCCAGTCCTCAACGTTTCGGTCGTATTGAACCGGCGAACCGGCCGCGCCGAACCGGTTGCTGCGTACCGCGCCGCTGCCCGCGCTTGGCAGACTGCCTCCGAATGCTCGGGGTGCCTCGGTGCCGTCTGCCTTACGTTCAATGATGTATGCTCCACCTGCCATGTTTGTACTCCTTAACGATTGGTTGTGAATTGCCGCACTCGAAGGCGTGCGACGGGGCCTTGATCTGCCCGATTAGTCGGTTAGTCGGTGCGCTCTGCTAGGTGCTTCGCGGTGCGTTTTACACGTGCCGCCCGCTGACGTGCTGCCCACGATGGCAGACTCCCGGTGAGTGTTTCCACGGCCTCACGCCATACGACCACCGCCCCCTTGGATTTCCGAGATGTCAAGCGGTCGTAGTAGTCGCGCGCTGCGGCGTTGTGTTCCAGTGGGTGTGCGATGGTCTTCATGCTGTGCTCCATAGGACGCCGCTGCGGGCGTCAGTGTTTAAGAAGGTGATCTAGGTCGAGTTCAGCCTCCGCCGCTCGGGCCTCTTGGATGCGCCGCAGATGATCTGGATCGCGAAGCAATGCGGCTGTACCGCATCGATGCTCGCTCGCCGCATTCCACACTCGGTCGAGGTCTGCATGCTGGCGAGCGAGCATTGCGGCGATAGGCTCGCGCTTACGGCGGTGATCCCGGCTCATGCCGCCCTCCGCTCTGCGAGCCGCTGGATTGCTTCATCCGACAAGCGCTGCGGGCTAACCAAGCCGCGCCGCTGATACAGCTTCGCGCTACGGTGCCGGTTCAATACTGCGATGTACTTCGGTTGTGTGCTCATACTTGACCCTTCGATGTCAGCAGGCAGCGTTGTGCGACTTCCCGCGCCTTTGTTAGTAGGTGAGGCCATGCGCCGCGTACGAGGTCCATAACGGCGGATTGTTCATCTGCGTACTCGGCTGAGTCAGGTTCAGGCACAGCAGCGAAGTACGCGTCCATCGCCGCATTGGCGAACGCAGAGGCGCGCTCCAGTCCGAGATGCTGAATGAGTAGCGCCGTTGCTCGGACCCGCGCTTGATCGGGCGTTAGGACTTCATCCGGGAGCCCCGCCATAGAGAGATAATCTTCCCTGTTCATTTGGTATCCTGATTGTTGATGACGTGCCGAAGCTCCTGGTTCCAGTGCTGCCTCATCCTGTCCTTCTGCTCGTCGGTTTCCGCATTCCATAAGGGGCGATCTGCTCGCGTTTCTCCAGCGCAGATCAGTGCGGAGCGCTGCTCACGCTGCTCGGCGGTGGCTGCTGCCAGTGCCTTCGCGTCTGCATCCTGATACTGCTGGATGCCGAGGCCGCGCATCGCCAGCACTACCGTCATCGGCAACACCTGCCCTGCGAACCGAATACCGAGCCGATACCACGGACGGTCGTCGTACGAAGTAATCGGCGTGTACGGATAGAACTTTGTCTTCTCATCGAAGCTCACGCCATCCGCGTGAAATGTGGTAATGATCGCGCACTCGATAGCGCCCGAAGTCGTCTGCTTACCGGCCTTAACCGCGTCTCGGATGCTCAGGCCAGTTGAGACGCCCGATGCGTCGTACATGGCGTCCGTCAGGATGGATGCCACTACCTGCCGTGCCTTATCGCTCAGAGGCTTGGATAACCGTGTAGGTGGGAATGGATCGGGATGCTGTAACTCGGACTGGATCAGGTCGGCCATGTCCTGCCGGGTTCCATCTGCGCGTTCGGGGCTGGCCACCAACGCCTTAGCTAACGTACCGGGCCAATTCCGGTATCCATCCACTACATACACCTTCGTTACGATGGCGAGCGTGGTGCCGTCCTCGGCGTACATGCTGGCCTGCTGCTCTGCTGCGTTCGCCATGTTCGCGGCCGCGTACGCGGCGTGTTCCTGCCGCACTTCGCGGCTGTTCATTCGGGTCAATCGTCCTCCGGGTCGTGTAGGTGCCTACTGAGGTGACACCTGCTGGATCGGCGGGCGAACGGTCTTATAAGGGTTTGCGGGGTGGTGACATGGCACAGGTGCCTAGTTATGCACACCGGCCTTCACTGCTGCATTACGAATGTCTTACGCACAGCCCTTACGAGAGCATTCGCTCGGTTGATGAGATGCGGGATAGTCGCCGCCCGTACTGCTTAATGACCTGCGGGTGTAGGTCGGCTGCTCGCGCTCTTGCGTCGGCTTCGCAATTGCCTAGCAACACGGGCCCTAGGCGAAGCGGCTTATTCGTCTTTCAAGTCGTCCGTAATTGGTCATCTCGAATCGGCAAGGCGACGTTCTGCGTCTTGTAAGTGGTCCATAATCGGTCACTAGGACTGTCGATAGCATCCAGAAAGCAAAAAGCCCGCGCGTGGCGGGCCTGCTAGGTAATCTGCCGCTGTCAGTGGGCGTGTGGGGCGGCCCCTTTCATGTACCGGCTATCCAGCATGTATTCTCCTGCGGCCTCGGCCCGGATCAGCGCCTCAATCGCCCGGAATGCGTCTGCCTGCTCGCCAGTCGCCTCGGCCAACGCCTGCCAACGCTCCGCACCTGCCCAAGCCGCACGAACGGCGCGCAGCGCCTTCTCAGTGTCGCTGGCGTTCGCCGCCCAAGGCTCGCATTGAAGAATCCAGCCATCGGTATCCGCCACCGTCCCGACCTCGGCCAGCGCCTCGTATCCGGCCTCACCAGCGTCCGCAAGCTCGGTGGCGCGGTCCTCATAGCCGATGAAGAACGAGAGGCGTGCATGCTCGCTATTCCACTCCGGGCAGATGTTCTTCGCAACGTCGGCCCACACCACGGCGCAATGCTCGGCCATGCTCGCCGGTCCCCACAGGAAGCCCGGGCGCTTGCGGCAATGCTGCCAGTCCGTCTCGGCGTAGAACGCTCCCTCGTTGTATGCCTCGTCGTGAAGGTCGCCGCCGTCGATGTCACTGGCGATGGCGTTGGCTTCGATGTTCAGTGCGATGTTCTGGTTCATGATGTTTGCGATAATGTGCAGGCGCGCTGGCCCGCGTGTTGGATGGTTGCCCGGTCTATCCGCCAAGACTGAACCGGGTTGCTACGGTGTGCGGTGCCAGCGCCTTACCCTGCTGAGTCCTCCTTCGCCACCTTCAAGATAGTGTTCGGCGCTACGCCGTAATGCTTTGCCAGCGCTCTGGCGCTCGTGTCTCCCACCTTCAGCGCCGCTCGAATCTCGGCCTTCTGCGCGTCCGTCAGCGCATCCGGCCTGCCGCCCGTGCGTCCCTCTGCCCGCGCCCTTGCCAGCCCCGCATGCGTCCGCTCAATCAACAGATCTCGCTCGAACTGGGCGACAGCAGCGAGCACTGTCATGTGGAGTTTCCCCGCCGCGCTGGTTAGGTCAACGCCCTCTAGCGCCAAGCAATGCAGACGCACACCCATTGACGCCAGCCGCTCGACTGTCGCCAGCACGTCGCTCGTGTTCCGGCCTAGGCGATCCAACTTCGTCACGATCAATGTGTCGCCTTCGTCCAGCTTGTGCTCGACCAACGCACGGAACTTCGGGCGCTCCATAGCCGCGACGCTGCCGCTGATCGTCTCCTCGACAGTGCGCTTGGCGTCCACGGTGAAGCCCTTGGTCTTCGCCTCATGTAGCTGGTTAGTCGTGGTCTGCTCGCCCGTCGATACGCGGGCGTAAAGGAAGGTGCGGCTCATGTGCGCGTCCTGTTCAACAAAGGTGTTCACATACTGCGCGTGTTCAACAACCATGTCAACGGTGTTTTTGCACACATCGCGGCGGTTGTTGCATCTGTGCATCATTCGGTCGTTTGTTGAACATCAATCGTACAAGCTGCAAATGTCGCATTCTTGCGTTAGACATGGTTCAATCAGACAAAAGCCGGGGATCGAGATGACAAAATGGATTGCTGCGATGTTCGCGGCTTGTTCGGTGGCATGCACGTCGCAAGTGAACGCGCAAACAACCAAGCTAATGCTTTTCGGTGGTGACGATCACAAGACTTACTTGGGATGCATAAACTGCTCCGAATACGCGACGGACTCCGTTCACAATGAGTATGGCGATCACGGCTCGCAATACGCGACCGACAGCATCTTCAATCGTTATGGACAATACGGATCGCCATACTCAAATGACAGTCCTTGCAACCAATACGCGAACGACCCGCCTGTCATTGTTGACGGCAACGGCGCATTCTATGGTCGCCTGACACTGAACGCTTACCATCCGCAGGCCAACAAGAACGAGAAGTTGCAGGGTTGGCTCGCGGGCGTATGTGAGCGCTAGTACCATGCGTGCGCATACGGGGGAGCGCGGGCGCATGTGGGCGGCGTAAGTGCCCGCGAATAGGCATGGCAAAATTCAGTTGGACGTACTTCGGGACTAGTCTATGACTGACGACACGTTGGGAGATGAAGCGCCGCGCAAGAAGCTGTCCGGCCTGCCGCCGATGTTCGGCCCGATAGAGAACGGAGAATCTACTTGGGTACGGGTCGGTGAGATCGACTATGAGCTGATGGGATACCTTCTATCCTGTCACCTCATCATGGAACATTACATGGATGCGTTCCTAAAATCGCACTACCCGGAACTAGTATGGGAAGGGGCTCGATTAACGTTCGGCCAGCGCGTGGCGCTGCTTGCGGCGCGTAGTGTTGGTGACATCGCTAATCCGGTGGAGGAAATCGGACACTTGAATAGCTTGCGGAATCGCTTAAGCCACCGATTCGATTACAAGGTGACCGACACGGACATGCTGCCGTTCGTCTACTACTTGCAGCGCGTTGCGGACATGTCCGGACAACCGCCTGAGCGCCCTCTAACGCAGGAGTCACCAAGGGCTGTCTTGGAACTGTTCGTTTTGGTCGCCGCTGCCTATTTCGCTGGATCGGTTTCGCGCAGAATTAAAATGATCCGCACCGACAAGAGCGCGGTTGCGTCAGTTAAGGATGGAACGTAGGGCGGAGGACACGCCAGAAGATACGGGACCACAGCCGAAGGACCTTAGCCCGATGGCGCTTCTTGAATTGTTCACGTCAATGACTGCCGCGTGCTTCGCCGGGTCCGTATCTAGGACAGATGCAAGCAGAGGCGTCACGAACCGCACGCGCGGCTAGATGGATCATGTTCGGGCGCTATCCTTCTGTCGGACTGGCGGCGTGAGTCTCCGCGAATAAGTGCACCTCGCTTGGGCCAGACGTCTTGCTTGCGAGGCATCAAACGTCTCAGGCGTGTGTATCATTCGTCAACCAATCATGTCGAAAACCACGCAGCAACGCTGTTCGGCATCCATACAGAGGAAACGATGACGCTCTCGTTCAGCCAGCGAATGGGGCTTAGCCCACTGCCGGAAACGTTGGCGCCCGATGCTATGCCGCCCACGCTGCGAAACATGTTGTGGAACGCGTTCTCTTTGTGGCGTGAGTCCGTGGACGAAGGTGAATTTCTCAGCTTTGTGTGGATTAACTATTGGCGCCTGCCGGTAGACGAAATGCCGATCAGACATGTTTACGGTGATGTTAGTTATCACGAAGCCTGGGATGAGGTCCGACGCCGATTCTTTGCCTCTCCGTGGAACGGCGTCTACGATTTTCTTGACTTCGTGATCGGCCGAGCCAATGCGGGTGCGCAACTCGGTGGCATAGTGAACAAGGTGTTCACGAATGAGCTTGCAGCTTACCGTGTCGTGAGTCGTCAAATCGTTCGAGTTACGGATCCGCAGGAGGTCTCGGCCATTGAAGAGGCGCTTGCCGAGAGGGGGCGCTTTGCTAATGTCAGCGAGCATCTGGCAACCGCTCTCGCGCACCTGAGCAACCGCCAAAACCCGGACTATCGCAACTCCATAAAGGAGTCGATTTCAGCGGTTGAGTCAATGGCGAAGATCATCAGCGGGAAAGACAAGGCCGAACTTGGCGAGGCGTTAGGCGCGCTGGAGAAGACAGGCAAGTTGCACGGCGCACTGCGTAAGGGCTATACGGCTCTGTATGGCTACACGAGCGACGCGAACGGAATACGTCACGCATTGATGGACGAGCCCAATCTCACAGCGGACGACGCGAAGTATTTTCTGATCACCTGTACGGCCTTCGTCAATTATCTGAAGACGCTTGCATGAATCGGCGTCTAACCAATGCAGAATGCTCACGTTGCCTTTTCAATCACTAGTCACAAAGGGATTGTGATGAGTCAGGAACCGCGAAGTCTTATGCGTCCGCTTGTGGACGGGGTAAAGGACGCTAAGGAGGTCTTGGTAGAAATAGCGAATCGGGTCGCGGACGCCACGACCGATAGCGAAGTTCTCAAGAAGGTTCCAATCGTCTCCGCTGTTATCGCCGTGACCGGGTTCTGCGATGCCATGATGAGTTTCAGGCTTGCTCGTAACACTCGTGCGTTCCTTCTAGCAGCAGACAAAGGTGCTACACCCGATGCACTGGAGCAACTCCACGAGAAGGTCATGGGCGACCCTCGATTTCGAGATGACGTTCCAGATACGATTGTCCAACTGCTCATCGACAGTCACAAGCCATTAAAAGCCGAGATTGTGGGTCGCCTGTTCGGAGCAGTTGCCGCGCAGCGATTATCTGTGGACGACTTCAATACCTTATGCCTGCTCGTGCTCTCAGCGTCGGTCCCGGCGCTTCACGCATTAGACACTTTTTGTACGGGCTTAGGTGGCTTCACGCTTCACGACAATAATCTCGGGTTCGGGCTTGCGCGGGCGGCGGAGGAGGAGCCGCTGTTGATGGGTCTCGGCGTCGCTTATAGGACCAGCGGTGCCTTAGAAGTCAGCATACTCGGTCAGAAATTGTACGTGTTCGGCTTCGAAAACGACTTTTACGAAACTTTCCCGGCGTGGGGCACCGTTTATTCGACAGGTGCCAATTGATCACGGAGTGACCTTAAAGCAGCAACTCGAAGTTAGCTCTTCAGTCCATCCACCATCTGCAATACGCGTTCCGATAACGAACGCCGTTCTATCCACCGCTGGTTAGGAGTCGCCCGGAGATCGATCGCAAGCCATTGAGCGGACCCACGGTCAGACAAACCTGTGGGCATGATGTGAGCGCGCTTTGGGTCGTCTTTAACGTACGCGTTGAATGGTGCGTCCGGGTCAGACGGGTCACGTGTGAAGTGTATTGGGGCGCGAAGGTCTTTGTCCCACGCAATCTGATACTTTTCCATAGGGACACGCAGCAGTCCGAAGTCGTAAGCGAGCGGCTTCAACGCTTCCGATGCTATAAGCTCCGATGCCTTCGTAAGCCGCAGAATTTCGTACACGCCACCTACCCACACTTCGGCCAGCGTAAGCATCTGATCTGTCGCATACATTGCGACCACTTCAGGCTTCTCATCGAAGAACTCGTCCTCCATGCAACGAAGTACGCAGTCGAGCCGCCCTACTCGCTGAATAGACACGCTCAGTAGCGAGCCCTGCAGCAGTGAGCCTAGCCGCCATGAGGCGTCAATCCACTGCTGCATCACCTCGGTCCGATCATGTGCGGCAAGCTGGAACGCGGTTACGACCGCCTCGGTTACGGTGAGCATACTAGCCTTTTTGCGACTGCAGTCCCTGCCATTGTCCCAGTGGGACAATTCCGTGGGACAATGGCTGGACATGAATGGGCGTTTTGGGACGCTTACTGCACGCCTTGGCTCGCCAGGAAGTCTTCGTAATTCCCGCCGAAGTCGTTCAGCGTGCCGTCGGTCTTCACTTCGATGATCCGGTTGGCCAGGCCGCTCACGAACTCGCGGTCGTGCGACACGAAAATCAGTGTGCCTTCGAACTTGTCGAGCGCGATTTGCAGCGACTCGATCGATTCCATGTCCATGTGGTTGGTCGGCTCGTCCATGAGCAGCACGTTATGGCGGCCCAGCATCAGCTTGCCCCAGATCATGCGGCCCTTCTCGCCGCCCGACAGCACCTTGACCGACTTGCGGATGTCGTCGGCATTGAACAGAAGACGGCCCAGCGTGCCGCGCACCATCTGCTCGTCGTCGCCTTCCTTGCGATAGGAGTCGATCCAGTCCATCAACGTGACGTCGTTCGGAAACTCTTCGTACGTGTCCTGCGGCATGTAGCCGACGTTCGCGTTCTCGGCCCACTTCACCGTGCCGTGATCGAGTTGCAGATTGCCGAGCAGCGAGCGCAACAGCGTGGTCTTGCCTGCGCCGTTCTCGCCGATGATTGCGATCCGCTCACCAGGCTGCACGCTGATGCTGAAATTGTTGAAGATGGTGCGCTCGTACTTCTTCGAGATGCTGTCCGCGACCACCGCGATGTTGTGCAGCTTCTTTTCGAACTCGAAGCGAATAAACGGATTCTGCCGCGACGACGGCTTGAATTCCTCGATCTTGATCTTGTCGATCATCTTCAGACGGCTGGTTGCCTGGCGCGCCTTCGACTTGTTCGCGGAGAAGCGACGCACGAAGTCCTGCAGGTCGGCGACACGCTCCTTCGCCTTCGCATTCGCGTTCTGCTGACGCTCGCGCGCCTGCGTGCTGGCCAGCATGTAGTCGTCGTAATTGCCCGGATAGACCTTCAGCGTGCCGAAGTCCATGTCGGCCATGTGCGTGCAGACCTGGTTCAGGAAGTGTCGATCGTGCGAGATGATGATCATCGTCGAGTTGTACTGGTTGAGCACGTCTTCCAGCCAACGGATCGAGTTGATGTCCAGGTTGTTGGTCGGCTCGTCGAGCAGCAGCACGTCCGGCTTCGAGAACAGCGCCTGCGCGAGCAGCACGCGCAGCTTCCAGCCAGGCGCGACGTTGCTCATGGGGCCGTTGTGATCTTCAATCGCGATGCCGATGCCGAGCAGCAGTTCGCCCGCGCGCGCCTCGGCGGTATAGCCGTCGTATTCGGCGAACTTCGCTTCGAGTTCGGCCGCGTGCATGTAGTCGTCGTCGGTCGCGTCGGGGTTCGCGTAGATCGCGTCGCGCTCGGTCATGGCGGCCCACATTTCTGCGTGGCCCATCATCACGACGTCGAGCACGCGCACGTCTTCATACGCGAACTGGTCCTGGCGCAATTTACCGAGGCGCACGTTCGGCTCGAGCATTACGTTGCCCGAGCTCGGCTCCAGATCGCCACCCAGGATTTTCATGAAGGTGGACTTGCCGCAGCCGTTTGCACCGATCAGGCCATAGCGGTTCCCTCCCCCGAATTTGACCGAGATGTTCTCGAACAGGGGCTTTGGCCCGAATTGCATGGTGATGTTGGCAGTAGACAGCACGGCGCGTCCCTTTGAATGTGATATCGGCGAAAAACCCAATATTTTAGCAGGTTATCGTGAATCCAGCCCACGCGCGATGCGGGGCCGGCCGGTGACGGCGCGCGGCGTCTGAAAAATGTCGATGAACGCCGAAAACCGGCTCGCGTCGGCCTGTCCGCGCGCCGTTCAACACGATCAGCTGGCGCCAGGCACGCGGCAAATAGCGGCATCGGCTCTTCCGGCCTGGTTGAGCGGGCACGCCCCATGCAACATCGGATCGTCACGCGACTGACGTTTTACCCGTGCGCGTTACCTATACTTCCTGAACGCCAACGAAGATCAAAGGAGAGACCTCATGTCAGACCACGTCTACAAGCAGATCGAACTGACCGGCTCATCGCCGAAATCGATTGACGACGCCATCAGCACCGCCATCGCGAAGGCGTCGAAAACGCTGCGCAATCTGCACTGGTTCGAAGTGACGGAAACCCGGGGCCAGATCGAAAACGACAAAGTCGCCTTCTGGCAGGTGACGATCAAAGTGGGCTTGCGCATCGACGATTGATGCGGCTAGCGCCGGCGACGTAGAGCCGCCGGACAGCGCCCGACTGAACTGGAAGAGCCGCGTCCGTGGCGGACGCGGCTCCGGCAGTCTTTTGATGCGGCGGGGGCCTGCCGCAATGTAGCGCGTTATTTCGGCAACGAACCGTCCACGCCTTCCACGTACCAGTTCAGACGCTGCAACTCCGGATCGGTCAGCGTCTTGCCGGCCGGCACCTTCACCGTGCCGGACTGGTCCTTGATCGGACCGGCGAACACATCCCACTTGCCGCCCGCCAGTTCGTCGCGCTTCGCGGCGACCTTCTTCTGCGCGTCAGCCGGAATCGCCGAGGTGTTCAGGTCTTCCAGATCGACGGCCTTCTGCGGGATGCCCCACCATACCGGATCGTTCTTCCATTTGCCGTCGATCACCTGCTGGATCGCCGCGTTGTAGTACACGCCCCAGTGCGCGACCACCGAACCCAGATGCGCGCTCGGGCCGAATTTTTTCATGTCCGAATCCCAGCCGAACGCGTGCACATGTTTCTCGGATGCGGTCGCGAGCGTCGCGCTCGAATCCGTGTTTTGCAACAGCACGTCCGCGCCCTGGCCGATCAGCGTTTCGGCGGCCTGCTTCTCCTTGCCCGGATCGAACCAGCTATTGATCCAGATGACCTTCGTATGCACTTTCGGATTCACCGAGCGCGCGCCGAGGGTGTACGCATTGATGTTGCGAACCACTTCCGGAATCGGCACCGAAGCGACGAAGCCGAGCGTGTTCGTCTTCGTCACGTAACCGGCGGCCACGCCGGCGAGGTATGCGCCCTGGTACATGCGCACGTCGTATGTCCCGAAATTCGGCGCCTTCTTGTACCCGGTTGCGTGCAGGAAAACGGTGTCCGGAAAGTCCTTCGCGACTTTGAGTTCGAAGTCCTGATAGCCGAAGCTCGAACCGATGATGATCTTGTTGCCCTTGTTCGCCAGATCGCGGAATACGCGCTCCGAGTCGGCCGATTCCGGCACGTTCTCGATACGCGTGATCTTGACCTTGTTGCCGAACTTCGCTTCGGCTTCCTTGGAACCCTGGTCGTGCGCGAACGTCCAGCCGGCATCGCCCGGATTACCGAGATAGACGAACGCCACGCCCGGCGCATCCGCGGCTTGCGCGGCCTGCGGCAGCGACGCAACCAGCCCGAGCGACGCCGCGCCCCAGGCAAAAGCGGTCAGCAGATTTCTTCTCTTCATGTTTTCTCCTGTCGTGTTTATCGATTGATTTGAGATTTGGGGGAGCACTTGCCGATGATCCTCAGCCTGCCGAG
>Ga0207427_100954_pt1 | contig 12311 bp, 9 predicted proteins | sample AraplaCL_Cvi_mMS_FD_184268 | JGI IMG/M metagenome (GOLD analysis project Ga0207427, IMG submission 184268) | Arabidopsis root microbial communities from the University of North Carolina, USA - plate scrape CL_Cvi_mMS (SPAdes) (version 2) | ecosystem: Host-associated > Plants > Roots > Endosphere ... | reverse complement strand
CCCTCCCCTCAAGGGGGAGGGAAGCTGCTGCACGCCCCGTGCCTGCCCTTACTTCATCACCGTGTCGACCTTGATATCGCCGGAAGCGATCTTGGCCTCGATATCGGTGATGTCCTTCTGCACGTCGGCGGGGACGAGCTTCTTGTAGTAGTCGTTGATGGAGATGCCGACCGCGCCGTCCTTGAGGCCGAGCAGCTCACCCTTGCCATAGGCCTGGGTCCCGTCGATCGTGCCCTTGAGGGCGAGGTAGAGCGACTGCCCGACCTTCTTTTCCACCGAGGTGAAGATCACCGCGGCCTGGGCCGGATCGCTGGCCGCGAAGATTTCGGCCTGGTCGCTGTCGACGCCGACCGCGAGCTTCTTGGCGTCGCGGGCGGCCTGCAGGGCGCCAATGCCGGTGGCGCCGGCGATCGGGAAGATCACGTCGGCGTTCTGGCCGAGCTGGGCCAGGGCGATTTCCTTGCCCTTGGCCGGGTCGGAGAACGTGCCGGCGACCTGGTTCAGGATCTGGATGTTCGGGTTAGCCGCCTTGGCGCCCTGGTCGAAGCCGACCTTGAAGTCGGTGACGGTGGGGAAGTCCATGCCGACGATGGTGCCGAGCACGCCGGTCTTGGAAATCTTGGCCGCCGCATAACCGGCGAGATAGCCGGCCGACGAGGTCTGGTAGTTGATGCCGAGGACGTTGGCGCAATCGCACTTGGAGTAGTCGGGCGCGTCATCGAAAATGATGAACTTCTTGTCCTTGTACTGCGGCGCGATGTCGACCACGAACGGCGTCATGTCGAAAGTGCCGACGATGATCACGTCGTAGTCGCCGTCGGCGGCGTCGGCAAGCGCCGGCTGCCACTTGGCCTTGTCGTAGCCCGCCTCGATGGTCTTGACGGTGACCGGCAGGTCGGCCTCGGCCTTCTTCATGCCGGCTTCGGCGCTGTCGAAGAAGCTCTTGTCGCCGAGCGTGCCGTGCAGCACCAGCGCGACCTTGAGCGGATGATCCTTGGTGTAGGTGTCGGCGGCGGTCGCCGGCAGGGCGATGGCAGTCGACAGGCCGGCCGCGGCGACGAGGCCGAGGGCGACCCTGCGAGTGACTTTGAGGAACGACATGAGGACTCCTGTGGTACGTTTTCTCGTTTTCTTTTCCGGCGAAACCGGCAGGCTGTTGCCCGCCAGCCTAGGCGACCTTGCGGGCGCGCTCAACGCGATCCCAGAACTGCGCATAAGTTTCGGCGTAAGTCTGCCGCAGCGCCGCAAAATCCTGCAGCTCCAGCTGCCGGTCGCGGACCACGCGCACGCCCTCGACCCAGACATGCCGCACATCCCGGCCGCTGCCCGAATAGACGAGCAGCGTCTCCGGTTCGGGCGTCTCCGAGTAACCGGCGCCCGTCATGTCGATGGCGATGATGTCGGCGGCCTTGCCGATTTCGAGGCTGCCGATTTCGTGCTCGAGCCCGAGTGCCCGCGCGCCATCGATGGTCGCCATGCGCAAGAGATCGCGGCTCGACAGGGGCTGCGCGCGGCCCTCGCGGTGCGAGGCGACCAGTCCCGCCACGCGCATCTCGGCGACCATGTCGTAGGAATTGTTGGCGGCGACGTTGTCGGTGCCGAGCGCCACCACGACGCCCTTCTCCCGCAGCGTCACGGCGGGGCAGATGCCCTCGCGCCCCGATCGCAGCCCCGCCGTCGCGCAATAGGCGACCGATGCCGCCGGTGAGCGCGCGAAGATCTCGATGTCTTCCGGCGACAGGTCGAGGCAATGCGCCGCATGCACCCGGCCGGCGAAGAAGCCGTCGCGCTCGAGCGCCTGGCTTGCTGTCAGGCCGTAGCGCGCCAACGTGACCTCGTTGTCCTCGGGGCCGGCGGCCATGTGGAGGTGCATGCCGACGCCGTATTTTTGCGCCAGCGCCACTTCGGCGCGCAGCAGCGCCTCCGAGTTGTCGACGTAGGGAGCGTGCGGGCCGAACCAGGGGATCACCCGGCCGCCACCCTGCCGCTGCCGCTCGATGAAAGCGCCGGCCTTGGCCAGCTCCTCTGCCCCGCGCGCCTCGTCGCCGAGTTGCACGATGCCGTAGGCGACCACGGCGCGGAGGCCGCTCTGGGCCGCGGCGGCGGCAATCTCTTCGGCGAAGAAATACTGGTCGCAGAACGTCGTCGTGCCCGACAGCGCCATTTCGGCACAGGAAAGTGCGACGGACGGGCCGATGTCGGACGATTGGAGCGACAACTCGGGCTCGCGGATAGTGTTGTACCAGCCATCCATGGTGAGGAGGCTGTGGCCCTCCGAGCGGCCGCGGAACAGCACCATGACCGAATGGGTGTGGGCATTGACGAGGCCCGGCAGCACCAGATGGCCGGCGAGGTCGATGACTTCCTCGAAGCCTGCCGCATCGGGCTTGGTCTGGGCTGGCCCGACGCCGGCGATGCGACCGTCGCGGATGGCAACCCAGCCGCGCTCGAAAACCCGGTTTTCAGCGTTGACCGTCAGCACGGTCGCTCCAAAAATCAGCGTCGACGCCACGTTCGCCAGTTGGTCCCGCCCCGTTGGTAAACCGGTTTACAGGCCGATCTAACGACACTAGGATCGAGGTTGTCAAATGGTAAAGCGGACGCTCGGGGCCCTTGGTGCACAGATTTTCGCCTGAATGCGCGCCTGCCCAGACGAGAGGCAAGTGCTCCCCGCGGGCCCCCACATGAGCCACAACCCGTTTACCGCCGACGCCGGTCTGCGGGACCGATACGCCCGGCGCGCGGCCGAAATCGGGCTGGCGCTGTCGGCCGAGGTCGCCGCGCGCGCGGCGCTCGGCAACGCGGCTGCCGCCGCGAACATGGGCTCCATCCTTCCGGCAGCCTATGTCGACGAGCTCGTCGCCCGCTTCGATCTCACTGGCGTCGACGAACTGATGGTGCTGTCGCTCGACGCTGCCAAGGCGCTGGCCCGGCCGCCGATCTCCGGCTTCTATGTCGGCGCCATCGGGCTCGAACGCGAAACCGGCAACCTGATCCTCGGCGGCAACGTCGAATTCCCCGGCGCTTCCCTCGCCTATACGCTACATGGCGAGGGGTTCGTCTTCGCCCGCGCCTTCAGCCGCGACACCTCGATTGCCGCCATCGCCATCGGCGAGGCACATCCTTGCGCGCACTGCCGGCAGTTCATCTCCGAGTTCGCGGCTGCCCACGACCTGCGGCTGATCGATCCGCTCGGCCACCGGCTCGGCATGGCCGAACTCTATCCCTGGCCGTTCGATCCGGACTATCTCGGCGAGCCGGGAGTCGTCGCCGGGCAAATCCCCTTCCCCGACCTCCGTTTCTCTGCCGCGCCGCCGCCCGAGGCCATTGCCGCGTCCCTGCTCGCACCGGGGCGCCGGGCGCACGCCCCCTATGGAAAATGCCCCGCCGCCGTGGTGCTCGAGCTCAGCGACGGCACTAGGTTCACTGGCAGCGCCATCGAGAGCGTGTCGTTCAACCCGGGCCTCGTGCCGCTGCAGACGGCGCTCGTCGACCTTCTCGCGCACGGACGCCGATATGGCGAAATAGTCCGATGCTGGCTCGGCTGCGTCACCGGCGGGCGCGTCGGCCACGAGCGGGGCACGGCGGAACTCCTCTCGGCCATTGCGCCGCAGGCCAAGCTCGAAGTCATCGGATGGCAAGGATGAGTGCATTCCTCGACAGCGACAGCGCGACTTCCCCAGAGGTCGAGGCCGCCGCCAAAGCGGGCTCGTTAGCGGTGCTCTCGATCGGCGCGCTCGAGCAGCACGGGCCGCATCTGCCGCTGGTGACCGACACGGTGCTGGCGCATGGGGTGGCGCGTCGGGTTGCGGCGGCGCTCGGCGCCTGGCTGCTGCCGCCGATCGCCTATGGCGACGCCTGGAACAACGAAGGCCTCGCCGGAACGATCTCGCTGTCGCCGGAAACGCTGCGCGCCAGCATCGAGGACATCGGTCGCGGCGTGAAGCGCCTCGGCCTCGCCGGGCTGGTGACCATCAACGGCCATTTCGGCAACCGCGAGCCGATCGCGCTGGCCGCCCGACGCCTTACCGGCGAGTTCGGCCTGCCGGTGATGCACCTCGATTACCCCCGCCTCGAAGCCTTTGCCGCCGAAGTGGTGACCAGCAAACCGGCCGGCCCCGGCTTCTTTCACGCCGACGAGGTGGAAACCTCGATGATGCTGGCGCTGGCGCCCGAGACAGTCCGCATGGACTTGGCGCAGCCCGAATATCCGGAATTTCCCGAGACCTTCGGGCTCGAGCCGATGCTGCTCAGTACCTTCAACCGATCCGGCGTCTTCGGCGACCCCCGACCCGCGACCGCCGAAAAAGGCGACGCGCTGCTGCAGCGGATCGCCGACGAAACGGTGCGGCTCGTCGGGCTCTGGCGCGAGCGGCACGGCATTTAGCCGAGTTGCCGTCGAACTGCCGGCTCAGCCTTGGGCTCCCTGTCGCTTGATGGGAGTGCGCAATCTCATCTACTAAACCGCTTTACTAAACCGCTTGCGCCCTCTATCGCTTGAGCCGGAGGCAAGAGATGGCGACCATCCATGATGTAGCCCAGAGCGCTGGCGTGTCGCCGACCACGGTGTCGCGCTACCTCAACAACCGGATCGAACTCCCCGCGCCAACCGCAGCTCGCATCGACGCGGCGATCGCCGAACTCGACTATCGCCCGAACCTCTTGGCCAAGCGCCTGTCGACCGGCAAGAGCGAAGCCATCGCGCTGGTGACGCCCGAAATCGCCAACCCGTTTTTCGCCGCCCTCGCCGCCGCCGTGGAGGACGAAGCCGAGCAGCACGGCTATGCGGTCTTCATGTCCTCGACCCGCGGCGACGTGGCGCGCGAGGTCGCGAGCCTCAGGCGCCTCAACGATCGCCACGTCGACGGCCTCATCCTGATGACCAATCGCCCGGACGACGGCACACTGGCCGCCCTGATCGAGCCGGACAGCCCCGTGGTGCTGGTCGACGAGGACATCCCCACCGCCGAGGTGCCGCGCATCTTCGTCGAGAACGCCGAGGGCACCTATCTCGCCACCAGCCATCTCATTGCCGCCGGGCACCGCGACATCGCCCTGGTCGGCGGCCCGGCGGGGCTGATGAGCGTACGCGAGCGCCAGCAGGGTTTTGCCCGCGCCATGGCCGAACACGGCCTCGCCGCACCGGCCCAACGCACGCTGCACGGCACCTATACCCGGGAGTTCGGCCGCGCCGCGGCGGTCCAGCTGCTGGCGCTGCCCGATCCGCCGACCGCGATCGTTGCGGCCAGCGACTACATCGCCATCGGCGTGATGCAGGCGTTGCGGGAGGCGGGGCTCGTTGTGCCGCGCGACATGTCGATCGTCGGCTTCGACGACATGACGTTCGCCGAATTGATGGACCCCGCCCTCACCACCATCCGGCAGCCGGTGGCTGCCATGGGCCGGCTCGGTTTCCAGCTGCTGCTGGCCCGCATGAACGGCGACGCGCACGGCGATATGCTGACGCGGCTGCCGGTCGAATTCATCGAACGCCGGTCGGTTGCCCGGCCAAGGCAAGGAGGCTTGAAAACATGAGCGGACGCGTGCTGATCGCCGGCGAATCCTGGACGGTGCACTCCATTCACCAAAAGGGCTTCGACAGCTTTACCACCACCGAATACGCCGAGGGGGTGGGCTGGCTGCGCCGGGCGCTCGAGGCCGCAGGCTGGGAGGTCACTTACCAGCCGGCCCATGTCGCGGCGCGGGATTTTCCCTCGACGCCCGAGGCGCTCGCCGCCTATGACTGCGTCATGCTGTCGGACATTGGCGCCAATACGCTGCTGCTCCATCCCGAGACCTTCAGCAAATCCAAGGTCTTGCCGAACCGCCTCGTGGCGCTGCGCGACTACGTGGCGCAGGGCGGCGGCCTGGTGATGATCGGCGGCTACCTCACCTTCCAGGGCATCGAGGGCAAGGCGCAGTACGCCGGCACCGCGATCGAGGAGGCACTGCCGGTGACCTTGATGCAGACCGACGACCGGGCCGAAAACCCGCAGGGCGTCAGCCCCCGCGTCAGCGATCCGTCACACGCCATCGTCGACGGCCTCGGCGACGAGTGGCCGCTGCTGCTCGGCTACAATCGCGTCACGGCCAAGCCGGGAACGACCATCGTGGCGCGGGTCGAGGACGATCCGCTGATCGTCGCCGGCAGCTTCGGCCGTGGCCGGTCGGTCGCCTTCACCAGCGATTGCGGCCCGCACTGGGCGCCGCCGCCATTCGTCGACTGGCCGGGCTATGCAAAGCTCTGGGCGCAGATCGCCAACTGGGCGGCCGGCAAATGACGATCGAGGTCAAGCAACTCGCCGATCCCTGGCAGCGCACCACCACGGCGCATGGGTTCCCGGCCGACGAAGTGATCTCGGCGCTGCAGAAGTCGCTGCGCCGCGGGCTGGTCGACAACGCGCTGCTGCTGGGCTGGGAGATGTACCTCACCAGCCCCGAGATGGAGGAAATGCTGTGGTCGCGGCTCGGCGTCATCTCGGTGGAAGACGTAGGGCTTGGTAACCCCAACGCACCGGTGCTGGTCGAAACGCTCTACCAGATGCACAAGCGCTACGCCTACCCGCAGCACGATCGGTTCCTGTTCGCCGCCCACGCCATCCGCGTCATGGGTTCAGGGCTCAAGGACCGCACCACCGACGACATGGTGAACTGGGCCAAGCAGTCGATCGCGCTGGGCGAAAGGCTGCCCGAAATTCCCGACGTGGCGCTCGACATGCACACCCGCCGCGGCCAGGAGATGGGCCGCGACTATCTGTTCTTCATGCGCGAGGCCTCGCAGGTGGTGCCCGAAATCGCGGGCAAGGAGCAGAAATATCGCGACTGGATCCTCGCGGCACTCGGCGACGGACGGCTGAAGTAGGCAGCTCCGCGGGCTACCGTGCCCCCGCCGACTCGCACCAGCGGTGCCACATGCCGCGAAACGCGGCCTCGAGATGGCGGGCGAAGCGTGGGGCGTCGTAGAGCGGTGAAGTCGCAAGCCTGTGGCGGAGGTCTTGCCGCAGGGCCGCAAGCACCGCGGCATCGCTGGCATACGCCGCGGCCTTCTGCACGTAGTCGTCGGTGCCGGTCGCGATCCAGTCGGGCATCTGCATGTTGTGGAGAATGTTCTCCCCCATATGCGCGACGTAGCGGTCGCCTTTGAGGGTCAATACCGGCACGCCCATCCAAAGCGCCTCGACGGTCGTCGTCCCCCCGGCATAGGGGAACGGATCGAGCGCGATATCGACGTCGCCATAGCGCGACAGGTGCCGGCCGTAGTCGTTTTCCGCCGGATCCAGCACGAGCCGTTCGGCCCCGATATCGAGCGCGGCGAAGCGTGCCCGCACCTGTGCGGCCACGGCCGGATCGGCGAGCGGCCGCGAGCGGAGCCGGAGTTTGCTGCCCGGCACAGCCCTGAGGATTTCGGCCCAGCAGCGGGCCGTGCGGTCATTGAGCTTGTTGATGTTGTTGGCGCTGCCGAAGGTGATGAAGCCATTGGCGAGAGCCGGTGGTGGCACGACCGGCACGTGCAGCTGCGGCGGTGAAAAGCAGAGATAGGTTTCCGGCAGGTGCCAGGGCTGCTCCACCCATTGCCAGCGCTCCTCGTCTGGGATCACCCAGGGCGTCGCCAGCACGTAGTCGATGGCTGTGAGCCCGGTGGTGGCGAAATAGCCGATCCAGCTTACAGCGACCGGCGCGGGCTTGCGGGCGAACACCAGCAGTCGGTTATTGGCGGAGTGGCCGTTGAGATCGACAAGGATGTCGATGCGGTCCGACGCGATGCGGGCAGCGAGGTCGTCGTCGCTCAGGTGGTCGACCTGCTGCCAATGGGCAATGCTGGCCCGCAGCCGATCGGTGATGCCGTCCGAAAGGCTGGCATTGTGGTAGGCGAAAAGCTCCACCTGCTCGGCATCGATGGCGGCGACGACTGCCGCAAGGAAGCGACCGACCGGGTGCCCGTGGAGATCGGACGACAGCAGCCCGACCCGCAGGCGTCGACCCGCATCGGGAAGGTTGGGGTGATCGGCGCGGGGGAGGAAGCGGGCTGCAACTCTTTCGCCGTAACGCCGCGCTTCGGCGGTCATCGTCTCGACGTCGAGGTCGCCGAGATAGTTGATGGCGAAAAGATAGGCGCTCCACACCTGGAAATAGTCCGGATCGAGGGCCAGGGCCTGCCGGTAATAGGCCACGGCTTCGTCCTGGCGACCGAGCGCGCCGAGGGCCGAGCCCAGATTGCCGAGCGCCACCGGGTTGTCCGGCGTCGCCTCGACGGCAATGCGTTTTTGCGCCTCGTCGCGCTCGAGTTCGCTCAGCCGCCGGTCCTCGGCGATGGCGTCCGGGGCAACGCCCAGTTCTGCCAGCGCTGCCTCGATCTCGCCGCGTGGCACGCTCGCATCGCCGAGCCGGAGCGCCATGCGGGCGGCCTCGATGGCGCGCGCCGGCTCGTCCAGCGCGATCCATTCGCGGGCGAGGCGGAGATAGGTCAGCGACGTGGCCTCGAGGTAGGCGGCGGCCTTGAAATTGTCGGCTGCCGCCTGGTGCTGGCCGAGGCGCGACAGCACGACGGCAAGGCCGATATGCGCCCCGGCGTGCTCGGGCCTTGTCACCACCGCCGCGCGGTATTGCTCCGCCGCGGCATCGGGGGCCGCAGGGGCCAGCAGGTCGCCCCACCAGACGTGGGCATCGGCGAGGCCGGGCTGCAGGGCGACGGCTCGCGAAAAACTCGCGACCGCCTCGTCGCGCCGCCCGAGCGCTGCCTGCGCCCGGCCGAGATTGGCCAGCGCCATGGCGTAGTTTGGCCTGAGACGCAGTGCCCTCAGTTCGGCCTGCGCCGCATCGGCTGCCCGCCCCAGCTCCAGCAGCGCGACGCCCAGTTGGGCGTGCAGCGCGGCGGCCTCGGGGTCGATGCGCAGCGCCCGGCGATAGCTCTCGGCGGCCTCGGCTGGCCGCGACAGCGCTAGCAGCACCATGCCGAGGTTGGAATGGAACACCGGGTTGCCGGGCACGTCCTCGATGGCGCGGCGGAGCAGCCGCTCGGCGATCTCGGACTTGCCCATCTGGTGGTGCACCAGCGCCAGCGAGTGGCTCGCGTCCGGATGCCGCGGGCTGGCGGCCAGTACCTGCTGGAAGGCGAGGCCGGCCTCGGTGAGCTTTCCCGCGCGATGCAGTTCGAGGCCGCGCTGATAGGTTGCGGCGAGCGGATCGGCGGCCGGCCTTGGCGCAGCGGCGGGCAGTTTGAGATGTTGCCAGTCGGGAGCTGCCGGGGGCCTGCCGAAGGATTGCTGCTTGCGTGCCATTTCCGTCCGCTGCTGCCGTGGTGGCCGGGGTTGTTGCCGGCGCGGACATTGGGTGAAACACCCCGCCAAGGCAAGCGACGCCCTATCCCGCCGCCGAGCGGTTCGGCATAGTGCGGCCGGAAAACATGGAGCGTTTCCAGCAAAGTGGCCGCCACTTTTGCGGTTCGGAGACGGGACGACTGAAAGACAACGAGGAGGCAGGTCGCATGCAGGAATTGCTGGTGCTGCAGTCGCTATGGTCGATGCAGCGGCTGCAGCCGGATGGCGTCGAACGGTCGCTGGAGCAGAGTGTCGAAATGATCGCCGGCGCCGGCTTCGACGGGCTCGGTTCGATCTGGACCGACCGCCAGCAGGCGGCCCGCGTCAGTGCGCTGACGCGCCCGCTCGGCCTCGCCGTCGAAGGCATGTGCTTTCCCGCTACCATCGACGACCTCAAGCCGGTGCTCGAGATCGCCGCCGCCTTTCCGGTCCACCACATCGATATCCAGCCCAATGTGCGGCCGCGGCGGGTGGCCGATGCGGTGGCGATCCTCGAGGGCTGGGCCCGGCTGTCCGAAGAATCGGGCATCCCGGTCTATATCGAGACGCACCGCGACCGGATGACCAACGACCTGTTCTTCACCCTCGACCTGATCGAGGCCTTCCCGACCGTCAAGTTCGTCGGCGACCTGTCGCACTACGTCGTGGCGCGTGAACTTGCCCTGCCGCTCACCGAGGAGACTGAGGCGCAGATGCGCCAGGTGCTCGACCATTGCTGGGCCTTCCACGGCCGGGTCGCCAGCCCCGAGCAGATCCAGGTCGAGCTCGATTTCCCCGAGCACCAGCCTTGGGTGGAACAGTTCAAGGCTTGGTGGGGCTATGGCATGGCGAGCTGGCAGCGGCGCGCCGGTGCGGACGACACGCTGTCGTTCATGTGCGAACTCGGCCCCAAGCCCTACGCGATCGCGGGCCGCGACGGGTTCGACATCGGCGATCGCTGGGCCCAGTCGCAGCTGCTGCGCGACATGGCTAGGTCGCTCTGGGCCGAGCGACCGGCGAGCTGACCCCGGGGGTGTGGACGGGCGGTCGCACCTCGAGACAAATCCCTCCACTTGAAGCGTTTGTGATCGGCGGAGCGGCTGACCGCCCGCGTGGGGCCGCGCTATAGCTTGTGGCGTCTGCGGTGCTTTGCCGCAACCCGCTGGAACGCCGCGATGTTTTCAACCCCCGGGGTCGAAGATGTCGCAGCCGGAAGCGGCAGGCACCAGCAACCCGGAGCGGCATGAAGCGTTCGATCCGGCCGATCCATTGCTCAACCAGCGAGACTACCCCGATGATCTCCCTTCCTTCCGTGGGCCGCCGCCAACTCCTGCTGGGCGGCGCAAGCCTGTCGGCGCTGACGCTCGCCGGCTGCGCGACGACCGATATTCCCGAGCAGGTGCGGGGCGCGGAAGTCATCAACCCCTATTACCTCGCGATGTACGCGCCCTCGTTCACGGAGAAATACCCGCTGCCGCCAGTCGACCTGCGGACGGTCGATCCGAGATTCTGGCGCGCCGAGGTGGATGATCCGACCGGCGAGCGGCCGGGAACGCTGGTGGTTCACACCGCCGATCGCTACCTCTATCTGGTCGAGGAAGGCGGGCGCGCCATGCGCTACGGCGTCGGCATCGGCCGCGAGGGTTTTGCCTGGAGCGGGCGTGGCCATATCGGTCGGAAGGCCGAGTGGCCGACCTGGACGCCGCCGGCGGAAATGGTAGCCCGCGACCCCAATGCGCGCCCATGGGCCGGCGGCATGCCCGGCGGCACGAACAACCCGCTGGGCGCCCGCGCCATGTACATCTACACCGAAGCCGGCCGGGACTCGCTCTATCGCGTCCACGGCACCAACGATCCCTCGAGCATCGGCAGCGCGGTATCGAGCGGCTGCGTGCGGCTGATCGACCAGGACGTCATCGACCTGTTCGCTCGCGTGCCGGTAGGGACCAAGATCATCGTGGTGTGATGCGGAGCTCAACACGGCTCTCGCTGCCGCGGACTAGTGATCGGGGCGCGTGGTTCGACAAGCTCGCCACGAGGCGGGGATTGCGGGAACTGCGCGTCAAGGACGGGCGGCCGCGCGGATCGCGAGGCCGCGTCGGCACCAGCCGTCGTCGCCCTCATGGTGAGCCTCTTGAACCACGAGGGCGGGCATCTGTCCCTTCACCGCCCTCGCAGCGCCTTCTCCCCTTGTGGGAGAAGGTGGCGCGAAGCGCCGGATGAGGGGTGGGCCGCAAGCTCCGAGCCTACCGCTCCCCCCACCCGCCTGCCGCACCCTCTCCCACAAGGGGAGAGGGAAGATCATGGCGTCGCTTTGCTTCAGCCAATCAATAGTTTAGCTCGCCGCAATCGGCGAGAGCTGGATTTCGACCCGGCGGTTCTGTGCCCGGCCGACTTCGGTATCGTTGGAAGCGATCGGATCGGCCTCGCCCTTGCCCTCGATATAGAAGCGGCGCTGGTCGACGCCCTGGTTGGAGAGCACGGCGGCGACGGCAACGGCGCGGCGCTGCGACAGATCCTTGTTGTGGGCGTCGGAGCCGGTCGCGTCGGTAAAGCCATACACATCGACGACGGTCTTGTCGTACTTCTTGAGCACCAGCCCCACCGAGACCAGCGTGGCGCTGAACTGGCTCTTCACCTGCGCCTTGTCGGTATCGAAGGTGATGTTCGAGGGCATGACGAGGACGATCTGCTGGCCGTTGCGCTGCACCGAAACGCCGGTCGACTGCAACTGTGCCCGAAGGTCTGCTTCCTCCTGATCCATGTAGGAGCCGATCGCAGCGCCGCCGAGCGCGCCCACCCCTGCCCCGATCAGCGCCGCGACACGGGGGTCGTTGCCGGTGGCGCCGCCGATGATGGCACCCGCGACCGCGCCTGTTCCCGCCCCCACCACGGCGCCGCCCGCGGTGTTGGAAACCTGCGGCTGGCCGGTGAAGGGATTGGGCACGGTGGCGCAGCCCGAAAGCAGCAGAACGGCGGAAGCGGCAATGAGGAGGCGCGACGGCATGCGATTCC
>Ga0207427_100950_pt1 | contig 12333 bp, 11 predicted proteins | sample AraplaCL_Cvi_mMS_FD_184268 | JGI IMG/M metagenome (GOLD analysis project Ga0207427, IMG submission 184268) | Arabidopsis root microbial communities from the University of North Carolina, USA - plate scrape CL_Cvi_mMS (SPAdes) (version 2) | ecosystem: Host-associated > Plants > Roots > Endosphere ... | reverse complement strand
GCGTGCGCGTGCCCTCGCACACGCGCGCGCTGCGCGCCGCCGTGCCCGTGCTCGCGCAGGCGCTCGCGGATGTGCGCTGGCACGCGCCGCGCGTGGCCTGGATCGCGGGCATCACGGGCGCCGTCGAGCGCGACGTCACGCAGGTGCAGCGCGCGCTCGCCGACCAGGTCGCCACCACCATCCGCTGGGACGCGTGCATGGACACCGTCGCCGAACGCCGCCCGCGCGCCGTGCTGGAGGTCGGCCCGGGCACGACGCTCGCGCGGCTATGGCGCGAGCGCTTTCCCGCCATCCCGGTGCGCTCGTGCGACGAGTTCGCGCGCGCCGAGGACGTCCTGCGCTGGGTCGAGGCCGCTTCCGGCAGTTAGCGGCCACATACCCGCGACCCTATCCGGCCGCGATGCGGTCGAGCAGCGACGCTGACACGCGCCGCTCGCTGTGCCGTCACGTGCCGCAGCCAACATCCGGGGCTTCGCAACGCCGCTCCGGAGAGATCTCGATGACCCGCCTGCTCCCGTCCCTCGTCCTGGCCGTGATCGCCAACGCGTACTTCCCGGCGACGCCGATCGCCGCCGCCGTGGTCGCGCGCGGCAGCTCGTCGCTCGCGCTGCCGCTGGGCGCCAGCGACGGCTGGTACGACTTCAGCGTGCGCGTGAACGGCCGGGCCGACTTGAGCCGCCACTTCGCGGGCCGCATGGAGACGGGCGCCGACTCGACGAGCGATCCGGCGATGCATGGCCCGGCGATCGCCAGCCAGTACCGCGTGGGCTGAGCCCAAGTCCGTGGAAAGAGGGCGGTCAGGATTTCGGCGCTAAGCTCGGCCACACGCCGACCCGCCCCGAAAGCCGCCCTTGACGACCCCGCCGCCGACGCCCGCTCCGCCGACCCCGCCCGCTCCACTGCCGCCCGCGAAGTTCCACGCCGGCGGCCTGGTCAACGGCGCCGTGGTGCTGGGGCTGCTCTATTTCGGGCGCGAGGTGCTCGTGCCCATCACGCTGGCCGTGCTGCTGAGCCTGCTGATCGCGCCGCTGGTGCGCAAGATGCGGCGCTGGGTGCGCTCGCAGGTGGCGGCGGTGCTGGGCGCGGTGCTGTGGCTGACGCTGCTGGCCGGCGGGCTGACGTCGGTGATCGTGACCCAGGTGGTGGCGATCGCGGGCAGCCTGCCGCAGTACGAGGACACGATCCGCGACAAGATCAAGTCGGTGCAGGAGCTGACCGTCGGCCGCGTGATGCAGGGCGAGACGAGCCGCATGATGAGCCGCCTCGGCGCCGAGGCCGGCGCCGCCTCTGCGCCCGCGGGCCTGCTGCAGGGTGCGCCGCTGACGGCCTCGGGCGCGGTGCCCGTCGAGATCCGGCCGCGCCCGCAGACCTCGGTGGAGGTGATCTCCAAGCTGTTCTCGTCGATCTGGGGGCCGCTGGGCCACGTCAGCATCGTGCTGATCGTGATGGTGTTCGTGCTGCTGGAACACGAGGCGCTGCGCGATCGCTTCATCCGGCTGCTGGGCGGCACCGACATCCGCCGCACCACGCAGGCGTTCAACGACGCGGGCGAGCGGCTGTCGCGCTTCTTCGTGTCGCAGCTGGCCGTCAACGTCGGCGTGGGCGTGGCGATCTGGCTGGGCCTGATGGTGGTCGGGCTGCCGCACGCGTTCCTGTGGGCGGTGCTGACGACGCTGCTGCGCTTCGTGCCCTATGTCGGCGTGTTCATCGCCGCCGGCAGCGCCGGGCTGATGGCCGCGGCCGTCGACCCGGGCTGGGGGATGGGGCTGGAGGTGCTGGGCATGTTCGCCGCGGTCGAGGTGATCGCCGCGCAGGTCGTCGAGCCGCAGCTGTATGGGCACAGCACGGGGCTGTCGCCGCTGTCGGTGGTCGTGGCCGCGATCTTCTGGAGCTGGATCTGGGGGCCGATCGGGCTGCTGGTGTCCACGCCGCTGACGCTGTGCCTGGTCGTGGCGGGCCGCCACATCAAGGGCCTCGCGTTCCTGGACGTGCTGCTGGGCGACACGCCGGCGCTGTCGATGTCCGAACGCTTCTACCAGCGCGCGATGGTGGGCGACCACGAGGAGATCGTGGCAGCGGCGCACACGTACCTCAAGCGCAAGTCGTTCGCACGCTATTGCGACAAGATCCTGATCCCCGCGTTGCAGCTGGCCGCGGCCGACCTCGGCAAGCACAGCATCACGCCCGCGCAGCAGGCCACCGTCAAGAGCACGGTGGCGCGCGTGATCGAGGCGCTGGGCACCGACGCCTGCCGGCCGACCTGGCGCAACCGCCGCGGCTCGGTGCTGGACGACACGAGCATCGGCGCGCACCTGCGCCACCAGCGCGAGCGCGCGATGGGCAAGTGGCAGGGGCCACTCGTCGTGCCCAAGGGCTCGGTCGCGCTGTGCATCGGCCTGGGCTCGATGCGCGACGACCTCGTCACCGAGCTGCTCGTGCGCATCCTGCGCAACCAGGACGTCGACGCGCGCCACCTGTCGCTGGACGACCTCGCCCAGGGCCCGCCGCCCGGCGCGAGCCCGACCAGCATCGCGATGCTGTTCGTCGTCAGCGCCTACCCGGTCGAGGAATGGGATCGCATCGCCGATCGCCTGCCCGGGCTGCGCGAGCGTTTTGCCGACGCGGTCTTCGTGGGCATGCTGGCGGAGGGCGAATTCGCCCCGGCCGACGAGGCGATGGACGTCGTCGTGCACTCGTTCGAGGAGGCCGCCGCCGAGGCGGCCGAGCGCTACAGCAAGCGGCCGGCGGCCTGAAGGAGGGCGGCGAGTCGTCGTACCACCGCGCGGGCGGGCGCCGGTGTGCAAAACGCCCGCTCGCGCGTCGGGGACAGTGCACGGGCAGCTGTCCTGGACAGGCCCAAACCGGCGATACTGAAGCGACCGACCCGCGCGCCGTGCGCGTCGTGACGAGCCATCGAGATCCCGAGCATGTCCACCCGCAAATCCGGCCCCCTCGACTACAACGTCCTGCCCGAAGTCCTGCGTCCGCTGGCCGAGCGCAGCGAGATCCGGCGCTTCCGCAAGGGCGCGCTCGTGATCGACGAGGGCGACCGCGGCGACGCGCTGCTGATCATCCTGGCCGGCGAGCTGCGTGCCTTCACCGGCTCGGACACCGGCCGCCACGTCACCTACGCGCTGTACGGCCCGGGCGACTACCTGGGCGAGATGGGCCTGGACGGCGGCACCCGCATGGCCAGCGTCGAGGCGCTGTCCGACACCACCTGCGCCTACGTCGAGCGCGCCACGCTGCTGCAGTACTTCGCCGAGCGCCCGCAGTTCGCGTTCGAGATCATCGCCAAGGTGATCCAGCGCGCCCGCGTGGCCACGCTGGCCGCCAACCAGTACGCGATGAACGAGGCCTACCTGCGCCTGAAGCGTTGGCTCGACGCCGTCGCGCAGGCCCAGTTCGACGGCACGCGCCTCGTGCGCGAGCCGCTGGCCGAGATCGACCTGCCGCAGCGCCTGGGCTGCTCGCAGGAGATGGCCGGCAGCATCCTGCGCGACCTGGAGCACGCGGCGATCATCTCGCTGGAGGACGGCCGGCTGCGCGTCCTGCGCGAGCTTCCTTCGCACTGGTAAACGCGAGGTCCTTCGCCACCCCCGCGTGCAACGCGGGTCAGACGACCCGCCCTGCCGATCCCCACGCGAAGGCGCCTGCAACGCTGCCTGCATTCCGCCCAGCGGTAGGGCGGGTCGTTCGACCCGCGTCGTGCCCGGCGATGGCGCCTCGGCGTCAGCCCAGGAACAGCTTGTAGACGGGGTTGTCCGTCTCTTCCACCCGCGGATACGCCAGCGTCGACAGGAAGGTGGCCAGCGCCTTCTCGTCCTTGGGCGGCACCACCAGGCCCACCAGGATGCGGCCGTAGTCGGCGCCCTGGTTGCGGTAGTGGAACAGCGTGATGTTCCAGTCCGGATGCATCGAGTTCAGGAAGCGCATCAGCGCGCCCGGGCGCTCGGGGAATTCGAAGCGGAACAGGCGTTCGCCCGCGGCCAGCACGCTGCGGCCGCCGACCATGTGGCGAACGTGTTCCTTGGCGAGCTCGTCGCCGGTCAGGTTGGCGGTCGGGAAGCCGTGCTTGTCGAAGTGCCGGGCGATCTTCTCGGCCTCGTCGCGCCGGGCGATGGAGATGCCGACGAACACGTGCGCCTCGTTGGCGTGCGAGATGCGGTAGTTGAACTCCGTGACCTGGCGCGGGGCGCTGCCCGGCGGGCCGATCAGCGCGCAGAAGCGGCGGAAGCTCCCGCGCTCCTCGGGCACGGTCACCGCGAACAGCGCTTCGCGCTGCTCGCCGAACTCCGCGCGCTCGGCGACGAAGCGCAGGCGGTCGAAGTTCATGTTGGCGCCGCAGGTAACGGCCACGAAGGTCCTGCCCTTGAGCTTGTGCGTCTCGACGTACTGCTTGATGGCGGCCACGCCGAGCGCGCCCGCGGGCTCGAGGATGCTGCGCGTGTCCTGGAACACGTCCTTGATCGCGGCGCAGGCGGCGTCGGTGTCGACGGTGATGAATTCGTCGACCAGCGCGCGCGTCACGCGGAAGGTCTCGGCGCCGACCAGCTTGACGGCGGTGCCATCGGAGAAAAGGCCGACGTCGCTGAGCGTGACGCGCTTGCCCTTCCTGACCGACTGGATCATCGCGTCGGAGTCGGCGGCCTGCACGCCGATCAACTTGATCTCGGGGCGCAGCGCCTTGATGTAGGCCGCGACGCCCGAGATCAGGCCGCCGCCGCCGATGGCGACGAACACGGCGTCGATCGGGCCCTGGTGCTGGCGCAGCACCTCCATCGCCACGGTGCCCTGGCCGGCGATGACGTCCGGGTCGTCGAACGGGTGCACGAAGGTCAGGCCCTCGTCGCGCTCGATCTCCTGGGCGCGGCCGTAGGCGTCGGAGTAGCTGTCGCCGTGCAGCACCACCTCGCCGCCGAGCGCGTGCACGGCGTCGATCTTGAGCTTGGGCGTGGTCACCGGCATCACGATGACGGCGCGCACGCCCAGGCGCTTGGCGCCGAGCGCGACGCCCTGCGCATGGTTGCCGGCCGAGGCGCAGATGACGCCGCGCTGCAGCGCCTCGGGCGCCAGGTGGATCATCTTGTTGTACGCGCCGCGCAGCTTGAAGCTGAAGACCGACTGCGTGTCCTCGCGCTTGAGCAGCACGTGGTTGCCGATTCGGCGCGACAGGTTGCGCGCGGGCTCCAGCGGGGTCTCGATGGCGACGTCGTAGACGCGCGCTGTCAGGATGCGGCGCAGGTATTCGCCAGCGATGGCCTGGGCGGACTTGGACAGGGCTGCCGGCGGCGCGGGCGGAATCGCCGCGATGCCGGACGTGCGTCCCGTGTCGGCATCGGAGGGGGATTCACGCAGGGGGCGTGCGGCAGACATCGGGGCTCCAGTCGCGGGTGGGCAGAGCCGCAGGATGATACGGCCCCGATCGGGCACTGGCTTCTCGAAGCGACAACGAACGCCACGCTGGCAGCGAAAGCGATGCGACCAAGAAAAAGGCCCGGAGCTTTGCAGCTTCGGGCCGAATCCACCAGTTTTGAGGAGGTGGAGGAGACAACTTGCGGTCGCTTCGGCAAGCCGGCTTGCCCTCGGGGCAAACGTTTGCGTCAACGACAATGGAGCCAGTCTATCGCACCGGTTGTTGCACCGCAATATATCTTCGTGACCGGGCGTAGGGAGGGTTCTCGAATGTCAGGTGGCGGTGCAAAAAGCACGGTCTCGCACCAACTTGGAGCGCGTTTTGACGTGTCCTGAGGCAAACAGGGCCGGAGTGGGCGTTGCACAATGGAGACGGTTCCAAAAATCTCCTGGAAAAGACGCATGCACTGCACGATCAACTGGCTGCCCGCGACGGGCATGGCTTTCTCCGCCGAGACCGGCAGCGGCCACCTGCTGACCATGGACGGCGCCCCCGACGGCGGCGGCCGCAACCTGGCGCCGCGCCCGATGGAGACGCTGCTGGCCGGCGCCGGCGGCTGCACGGCCTATGACGTCGTGCTGATCCTGCAGCGCGGCCGCCACGCGGTGACGGGCTGCCAGGTGAAGGCGACCGCCGAGCGGGCGGAGCAGGATCCCAAGGTGTTCACCAAGCTGCACCTGCACTTCACGGTCACGGGCCGCGGCGTGTCCGCGACGGCCGTCGAGCGCGCGATCGCGCTGTCGCACGAGAAGTACTGCTCGGCCACCGTCATGCTGGGCAAGACGGCCGAGGTCACCACCAGTTTCGACGTCGTCGAGGGTTAGGGCCTCGGCGCGGGCGCGCCGTTCGTGTGAACAGGCCTCAGATGTAGTGTGCGGTCGCGGTCATGACCTTGGCCGCCAGCCGCATCGCGCCGCGCACCGGCGGGGGCAGGTCCACGCCGCCGGCCGCCCGGGCCGCCGCGCCGTGGGCGGCCTCGTCCAGGCGCATCTGGTCGACGATCGCGCGCGAGGCGCGGTCGGCCGCGGGCAGGCGCTCGAGGTGGCTTTCCAGGTGCTGCTCGACCTGGCGCTCGGTCTCGACGACGAAGCCCAGGCTCACGCGGTCGCCCAGCCGACCGGCGGCCAGCCCGATCAGGAACGCGCCGCCGTACCAGAGCGGGTTGAGCAGGCTCGGGCGGTCGCCGAGCTCGGCCAGGCGCTGCTCGGTCCAGGCGAGGTGGTCGACCTCCTCGCGCGCCGCCTGCGCCATCTGCTGCTTGAGCGCCGGATTGCCGGTGGCCACGGCCTGGGCCTGGTAGAGCGCCTGCGCGCACACCTCGCCCACGTGGTTCACGCGCATCAGCGCGCCCGACAGGCGCTTGTCCGTCGGCGCCAGCTCGGCCGGGACGACCGCGTCCGCAGCGGCCGGCAACGGCGTCGCGCGTTCCGCGCGGCTGCCGCCGGACAGGGTGCGCAGCGCCACTTCCGCGCCGCAGATCCAGCGATCCACAAGACTCATTTCCATGACGAAACGATAACCGATCGCGAGTGAAAACCCTGCCTGTTGGCATTCCGAAACCCCGCCTCACGGGCCGTTGTACGAGGACAACAGGCCCCCGCGATTTCCGACCCCATTCCTTTGCAACCGCCTGTGCCCAATGGTGCAATACGTCCAGCTTCCGATGAGGTTGCGGTCCTTGCGGTGAAACACGCCCAGCCGCGCCGCGACCGGAATCTCTTGTTAACCCTAGGAGATATTCGCAATGAAAAAGTCGCTGCTCGCTCTCGCAGTGCTCACCGCCGTTTCCGGCGCCGCCTTCGCCCAGTCGTCCGTCACCCTCTACGGCAAGGTTGACCTGGGCCTGACCATGGACGCCGGCAGCCCCCAAGGCAAGTCGATCCGCCTCGATTCCGGCGTGACCGGCGGCTCGCGCATCGGCTTCAAGGGCGTCGAAGACCTCGGCGGCGGCATGAAGGCCGCGTTCCAGCTGGAAACCGGCTACTGCGCTGACAGCGCTGCTGGCGCGAGCTCGAACGGCGCGACCGTTCCGAACTTCTGCACGGGCAGCAACGCGTTCATGGGCCGCCAGGCCCACGGTGACCTGACGGGCGCCTTCGGTGCCATCAGCGCCGGCCGCCAGTACAGCATCGGCTTCAACAACCTGAGCACGATCGACCCGTTCGGCACGGGCTTCGCCGGCCAGATCAACAACATCGTCGATCCGTCGGGCATCCGCCTGAACAACTCGGTGACGTACGCGACCCCGAACATGGGCGGCTTCGTCGGCGCGGCTGAAATCGCCTTCGGCGAGCAGACCGGCAACTGGGAAGCCAACCGCGAAACCGGCGCTGGCCTGACCTACGCCTCCGGCCCGGCCTACCTCGGCTTCTCGTTCTACGACGTGAGCAACGCGGCCGGCAACGGCGCTGCCCGCAAGAACTACACGTTCGGCGGCACGTACGACTTCGGCGTCGTCAAGCTCCACGCCCTGGTGCAGAAGTCCACCGGCCCGGCCACCCTCGACGTCCTGGACGTCATGGGCGGCGCCACCGTGCCCATCGCCGGCGGCAACCTGCTGGCTTCGTACATCCACCACAACGACCGCACGACCAAGGATGCGGACGCCCAGCAATTCGGCGTCGGCTACATCTACCCGCTGTCCAAGCGCACCTCGGTCTACACGGCTTTCGCCAAGATCCAGAACCGCAACGGCGCCACGTTCACGGTCGGCAACGCCACCGCGTCCGGCACGGGCAACAAGGCGTTCAACTTCGGCGTCGTCCACAACTTCTGATCCGCGCCCGGCCTGGCCGGACGACGTTTCAGCGCTCCGCTTCGCGCGGAGCCCCTCAAGGCTCGTCTTCGGACGGGCCTTTTTCATTGGCGCTGCACTACTCGTGCGCCGGGCCGGACCTGCTCGGCCGTTCCGGCCGTTGCGCGGCGGCTAGCGAAAGCCCGCGCGTGCCGGCGCGCTTGCGCGGGTATTCTTGCCCTCGATGCTGCCGTTCATCCTCCGCCGACTCGCGCAGGCCGTGCTCGTGATGCTGGTCGTCGGGATGGGAGCGTTCTCGCTGTTCCAGTACGTGGGCGATCCGGTCAGCAACATGGTGGGCCAGGACGCGACGGCGGCCCAGCGCGCGCAGCTGCACGCCGAGCTGGGCCTGGACCAGCCGGCGCCGGTGCAGTTCGCCCGCTTCGTCGGGCATGCGCTGACGGGCGACTTCGGCTTGAGCCTGCGCCAGGGCCGCGAGGTCTCCGCGCTGATCGCCGAACGGCTGCCCGCCACGCTGGAGCTGGCCGTGGTCGCGGCGCTGCTGTCGGTGGCCGCGGGCGTGCCGCTGGGCGTCTACACCGCGCTGCGGCGTCGACGCTGGGATGCGAAGCTCACGATGGCCGTGTCGCTGCTGGGCGTGTCGCTGCCCACGTTCCTGGTGGGCATCGTGTTGATCGAGGTGTTCTCCGTCATGCTCGGCTGGCTGCCCAGCTTCGGGCGCGGCGCCACGGTGCAGCTGGGCGGCTGGAGCACCGGCCTGCTGACGCTGGATGGCTGGCGCCACATCCTGCTGCCGGCCGTCACGCTGGCCGTCTACCAGCTCACGCTGCTGATGCGGCTCGTGCGCGCCGAGATGCTGGAGGCGCTGCGCTCGGACTACATCAAGTTCGCCCGCGCCCGCGGCCTGCCCGATCGCGTCGTGCACTTCGGGCACGCGCTGCGCAACGCGCTGATGCCCGTGCTCACGATCTCCGGCCTGCAACTGGGCAGCCTGATCGCGTTCTCCGTCATCACCGAGACCGTGTTCGCGTGGCCGGGCATGGGCAGCCTGTTCATCCAGGCGGTGCAGCTCCCCGACGTGCCCGTGATGGCCGCGTACCTGTGCCTCATCGCGCTGGTGTTCGTCGGGATCAACCTGGTCGTCGACCTGCTCTACGCGGTCGTCGACCCGCGCCTGCGCTCGCGTGGCCCGCGCGCGGGAGCCGCGCCGTGACGATGCGCGCGCCACCGACCCCGGACGCGGGCGCGGCGCCGCAGGCCGGCTGGAAGCGCTGGTGGGCCAGCGAGCTGCGGCACGACTTCATGCGCTCGCCGACGGCCCTGCTGGCGGCTGCGGTGGCACTGCTGTGCCTGGCCGGCGCGCTGCTGGCGCCCTGGCTCGCGCCGCACGACCCGTCCGATCTCGCGCACCTGGACCTGGCCGATTCGCACCTGCCGCCGGCCTGGATGGCCGACGGCCGCGCCACCTATCTGCTGGGCACCGACGACCAGGGCCGCGACATGCTGTCCGCGCTGCTGTACGGCCTGCGCATCTCGCTGATGGTCGGGCTGAGCTCGGTGGTGCTGTCGGTGGCGATCGGCGTGGTCGCGGGGCTGGTCGCCGGCTACGCGGGCGGCGTCGTGGACGCGGCGTTGATGCGCCTGTCCGACGTCATGCTGTCGTTCCCGCCGATCCTGATCGCGCTGCTGATCGACGGCGTGGGCCGGGCCATGTTCCCGCACGCCGACGACATGCTCGCGTTCGCCGTGCTGATCCTCGCGCTCACGCTGACCGAGTGGGTGCGCTACGCGCGCACGGTGCGCGGCTCGACGCTCGTGGAGCGGCACAAGGAGTACGTGCAGGCCGCGCGGCTGGTCGGCGTGCGGCCCGGGCGGCTGCTGCGCCGCCACGTGCTGCCCAACGTGCTCGGGCCGGTGCTCGTGCTGGCCACGATCCAGGTCGGCCAGGCCATCGTCACCGAGGCCACGCTCTCGTTCCTGGGCATCGGCGTGCCGCCCACGACGCCCTCGCTGGGCACGCTGATCCGCATCGGCAACGACTTCCTGTCGGCCGGCGAATGGTGGATCACGCTGTTCCCGGCCGCCGCGCTGGTGCTCTTCGCGCTCAGCGTGAACCTGCTGGGCGACTGGCTGCGCGACGCGCTCAACCCGAGGTTGCGATGAGCCCCCAGTCCGCGGAATACCGCGTCCAGTCCCCCGAGGGCGCGCGCGGCCTTGCTCCGGATCGGCCGAGCGCGGCGGCTGCGAACTTCCCCTGTTCAAGCGGGGCGGTCGTGCGATGAGTGGCCCGCTGCTCGAAGTGCGCGACCTGCGCGTCGAGTTCCCGACGCGCCGCGGCCCGCTGCGTGCGCTCGACGGCGTCACCTTCGACATCGCCGCCGGCGAGATCCTGGGCCTGGTCGGCGAATCGGGCGCGGGCAAGTCGCTCACCGGCGCGGCCATCATCGGCCTGATCGAGCCGCCAGGGCGTCTGGCGGGCGGCCAGGTGCTGCTCGAAGGCCAGCGCATCGACGACCTGCCGCGCGACGCGATGCGGCTCGTGCGCGGGCGGCGCATCGGCGCGGTCTTCCAGGATCCGCTGACCTCGCTGAACCCGCTCCACACGATCGGCCACCAGCTGGTCGAGACGCTGCGCACGCACCTGCCGCTGAGCCCGGCGCAGGCGCGCGAGCGGGCGATCGAGCTGTTGCGCCAGGCGGGCCTGCCGGCGGCCGAGGCGCGACTCGCGCAGTACCCGCACGAGTTCTCCGGCGGCATGCGCCAGCGCGTCGTGATCGCGCTCGCACTGGCCGGCGAGCCGCGGCTGGTCATCGCCGACGAGCCCACGACGGCGCTGGACGTCGCCGTGCAGGCGCAGATCGTGCGCCTGCTGCGCGGGGTCACGCAGGCGCACGGGGCGTCGGTGCTGCTGATCACGCACGACATGGGCGTGATCGCCGAGACCTGCGACCGCGTGGCCGTGATGTACGCAGGCCGCATCGTCGAGATCGGCCCGGTCGACGAGGTGATCCGACGGCCCGCGCATCCCTACACGGCCGGCCTGATGGCCTCGGTGCCGACGCTCGACGGCGACGTCGCGCGCCTCGCGCAGATCGCGGGCGCGCTGCCCGAGCTCGATGCGCTTCCGCCCGGTTGCGCGTTCCATCCGCGCTGCCCGAAGGCGAGCCCGCGCTGCGCCCAGGAGCGGCCCGAGCTGGCCCTGGTGCAGCGCACGCGCGCTGCCTGCTGGTGGCCGATCGTGGAGGGCTCGGCCGCATGAGCGGGACGCGTGCGCCGGCGCCTGGACGCCCGGTCGACGCGGCCACGGTGGTGGTGGAGGCGCGCGGGCTGGGCAAGTCGTATCCGCTGCGGCGGCCGCTGTCCGAGCGCCTGCTGCGGCGCGACGCGCCGCGGGCGATCGCGGCCGTGCAGGACGTGAGCTTCGCCATCGCGCGTGGCCGCACGCTGGCGCTGGTGGGCGAATCGGGCTGCGGCAAGACCACGCTGGCGCGCATGATGGTCGGCCTGGAGAGGCCCACCCAAGGCAGCGCGCGCGTCGAAGGCCTCGACGTGCAGGCGACGCTCGATGGCCCGGCCGATGCGGCGCGCGCGCTGCGGCGGCGCATGCAGATGATCTTCCAGGATCCGTTTGCCAGCCTGGACCCGCGCTGGCGCATCGGCGACATCGTGGCCGAGCCCCTGCTGGAGCAGGGCCTGATCCTGCCGGCGCAGGCGCCCGCGCGCGTCGCGGCCCTGCTCGCGTCGGTGGGCCTGGCGGGCGCCGACGTGCGCCGTTTCCCGCACCAGTTCTCCGGCGGGCAGCGCCAGCGCATCTCGATCGCGCGGGCCATCGCCACCAGCCCCGAGTTCCTGGTCTGCGACGAGCCGACCTCGTCGCTGGACGTCTCCGTGCAGGCGCAGGTGCTCAACCTGCTGGCCGACCTGCGCCGTGAGCGCGCGCTGACGATGCTGTTCATCTCGCACAACCTGGTGGTGGTGCGCTACGTGGCCGACGACGTCGGCGTGATGTACCTGGGCCGGCTGGTCGAGCTGGCCCCGCGCGACGCGCTCTTCGGCGCGCCGCGCCACCCATACACGCGCATGCTGCTGGCCGCGGTGCCCGACGCACGCGGCGCGCGCCGCGAACGTGCCCCGGTGCAGGGCGAGGTGTCGGATCCACTGG
>Ga0207427_100943_pt1 | contig 12373 bp, 12 predicted proteins | sample AraplaCL_Cvi_mMS_FD_184268 | JGI IMG/M metagenome (GOLD analysis project Ga0207427, IMG submission 184268) | Arabidopsis root microbial communities from the University of North Carolina, USA - plate scrape CL_Cvi_mMS (SPAdes) (version 2) | ecosystem: Host-associated > Plants > Roots > Endosphere ... | reverse complement strand
CATCAGCTGCGTCGGCGTGCGTCGGCGTGCGTCGGCGTGCGTCGGCGTGCGTCGGTGCTCGTCGCTGTGCGCCGGCATGCGCGTGCGTCGGTGTGCGACGAGCGCATCGACTCGGCTCGCGCGATGGCGCCCCGCTCAGCGCCGCGCCTCCCACTGCACCCGCCCCTGCGGCATGACCGTGAGCACCAGCAGCGGCGACTGCGCCGCATCGGTCAACGTGACGCGGCTGCCCACCTGCTGCACGCCGACCGGCTGGTCTCGCACCGACGCCTCGATGACCCGGCCCTGGCGCACGCGCAGCGCGAACGGCCCTGCAGCATCGCGGGCCTGGATGTCCAGCGTCGGCCCGAACGCGCTGGCCATGTACAGGTCGCCCAACAACGGATCGACCGCGGCAATCCGCCCCGCGCCCAGGACCAGCAGGCAGGCAGCGGACAGCCCGAGCGCGACCAGCATCCGATGCCGCGCGGGCGGGGACTCGGCTCGCCCCGCCGGCTCCACGAGCGCATGCACGCGTTCCACCAACCCGCCCTGCGACACCGCCAGCGCCAGCCCCGATGCCGGGCGCCCGGACGCGGGCGTCGCCGCCTCCGCCAGCTTCACCAGCGCGCGCGCGAGCGCCTCGGGCGACGCGCCATGGCCCACCGCGAGCACATCGCAGCAACGCTCGCGCTCGCGCGCGAGCTGCGCCTGCAGGCGCCACGCCACCGGATGGAACCACAGCAGCGCCAGCGCGAGGCGCTGCAGCAGGTTCCAGCGCAGGTCGCCGCGGCGCACATGCGCCAGTTCATGCAGGAGGACGGCGTCGAGTTCGGCCGGTGCCAGGCGCGCGGTCAGCCCCGGCGGCACCAGCAGCCACGGCCGCCACCAGCCGGCCACCTGCGGGCTGGCCACCGCCGCCACCCGCACGACGGGCGCGACATCGACCAACCCGCGCCGCACGGATCGCCGCAGCGCCGCGCGCAAGGGGCCGGGTGCGGGCGCGGAGGCGTCACGCTGGCGCACGAGCGCGCGCGCCTCGCGCGCGAGACGCCACAGCATCGCCAGCACGCCCAGCGACCACGCGGCCAGCACTGCCAGCGCGACCGCCCCCCGCACGCCATCGGACGCCGCGGCTCGCAACGCGACCGGCGCATGCTGCGGCGGGGCCTGGGCCGCCGCGACGAGCGCGCCCTGGGCCACGCCCAGCGTCAGCACGGGCAGCACGAGCAAGGCCGCCAGGTGCAGGCAGGCCAGCCGATGGCGCAGCGCCGGCTGCGGCACGGCGCGCCGCCATGCCTGCCAGGACAGCAGGACGAGCACGCCCTGCAGCACGATCGCCAGCCCGCCCCAGCCGCCCAGACGTGCCAACAGGGCCAACGTGAACCCGCTCACGATCGCCCCTTCTTGCCCTTGACCGGCGCCGCGGCGGGCTCCTCGAGGCGCGCGATCATCGCCTTCAATTGCGCGAGCTCGTCGGCATCGACCGGTCGCGCATCGAGCGCCTGCATCGCGAGCGCCAGCGACGAGCCCGAGAACGCCGTGTCGATCCAGCCGCCCACGAGCCGGTTGAGCGTGGGCCGCTCGGACACGGCCGCCGCGTAGACGTGCTGGCGCGCGTCGTCCGAGCGCGTGAGCAGGCCCTTGGCCAGCATGTTCTGCATGAGCTTGAGCGCGCTGGTGTAGCCCGTGTCGGTATCGGCGTACACGGCCTCGTGCACGTCGCGCACGGTGGACGGCCCGACGCGCCACAGCACGCGCAGGATGGCCAGTTCGGCGGCGGTGGGCGGGGGCGTCTTGCTCATGGCGTCATTGTGCGCGCGGCATCGCAGTGCCGCCATGCGCCGAATGAGCACTTAACCGTCGGTAAGGCGCCGGAAAGCGCGCGCGATCCACGATAGGCTTCCACCGCAGTTGCACGAGTTGCCATGTCCGACGTCCTCTTCCTCGCCTCGCCCTCGCACGGCCACGTCAACCCGACGCTGGGCCTCGTCGACGCGCTCGTGCGGCGCGGCGAGCGCGTCACGTACTTCGCGTCCGAGCCCTTCCGCGAGCGCGTCGAGGCCACCGGTGCCGCGTTCAAGGCCTACGCGCACGACCTCGACCTGTTCAAGGGCCCGCCCGCCCCCGGCCGGCGCTCCGCGATGCTGGACGTGTTCGCGCGCGGCGCCGAAACCCTGGCCGACATCTTCGCGCAGACGCAGTACCGCCGCTTCCACTACCTGGTGCACTCGGCGCCGTTCCCGTTGGCCAAGCCGGTGGCGCGGCTGCTGGAGTTGCCGGCGGTGGCGTCGCACGCCGTCTTCGCGGGCCTGGGTCCGTTCATCGAGCGCGACAAACCCTCCTCGCACCCGATGCTCGCGCCCAACCCCGAGCGCGACGCCGTGCTGCGCCAGGCCGCGTCCGACATCCGGCGCCGCTTCGGCGTCGAGGTGTCCACCGATTTGCGCGACTGGCTGTTCAACCCGGGCGAACTCAACCTCGTCTACACGTCGCGCCTGTTCGCGGGCGACTCGCCGCATTTCGACGCCAGCTACCGCTTCGTGGGCCCGCCGGTGCATGCACGCACCGAGACGACGGACTTCCCGCTCGAGCGCCTCGCCGGCAAGCGGGTGCTCTACATCTCGCTGGGCACGGTGTTCGGCCAGCGCGCCGCGGCGCTGTACGACGCGTTCATCTCGGCGTTCGCACGCTGGGACGGCGTGGTGGTGCTGGCCGCCTACGGCGTCGACACCACCGCGTGGCGCGTGCCGGCCAACTTCATCGTCCGCCACTACGTGCCCCAGGGCCAGATCCTCCAGCACGCCACGGCCGCCATCACGCACGCCGGCATGAACAGCATCAGCGACCTGCTCGCCGCGCAGGTGCCCTTCGTCTGCCTGCCCATGGGCGCCGACCAGCCCGCGCTCGCGTCCCGCGCGCGCGAGCTCGGTGCCACACTCGTGCTCGACCACGCGACGGTCACGCCGCAGCAACTCGAGGACGCGGTCGACCGCGTCACCACCGAGCCTTCCTTCCGCGCGGGCATCCACGCCATCGCCGAATCGTTCCGCGCCGCCGGCGGCTATCCGCGCGCCGCCAACGAGGTGTTCGCCTGGAAGAAAGCCCGCGGGCTCCATTGAGGCCGTTCGGGGCGAGAATGGACGCACTGCCCCATCGCCCCCGCCCGTCATGAAACTCGCCACCTGGAACGTCAACTCCCTGGCCATCCGCCTGCCCCACCTGCTTGCCTGGCTGGCCGAAGTGCAGCCCGATGCCGTGGTGCTGCAGGAGACCAAGCTCGTCGACGAGAAGTTCCCGCACGCCGAGCTGAAGGAGGCGGGCTGGCACGTCGAGTTCTTCGGGCAGAAGACGTACAACGGCGTGGCGCTGATCTCGAAGCGACCGGCCACAGACATCGTGCGCAACATCCCCGGCCACGCCGACGAACAGGCGCGCGTGATCGCCGGCACGGTGGACGGCGTGCGCATCGTCGGCGGCTACTTCCCCAACGGCCAGGCGCCCGGCAGCGACAAGTTCGCCTACAAGATGGGCTGGCTCGACGCGTTGAAGAACTGGCTGGCCACCGAGCTCGCCGCCCACCCGAAGCTGGTGCTGATGGGCGACTTCAACATCGCGCCGGAAGACCGCGACGTCCACGACCCCGTGCTGTGGGCCGGCCAGATCCACTGCACCGACGATGAACGCGCCCACTTCCGCGCGCTGTGCGGCCTGGGCCTGCACGACGCCTTCCGCCTGCTGGAGCAGCCGCCCAAGCTCTGGAGCTGGTGGGACTACCGCAACCTCGCGTTCCGCAAGAACCAGGGCCTGCGCATCGACCACATCCTGGTCAGCGACCCCCTGCGCGCCGGCGTGCGCGCCTGCACCATCGACAAGGCCCAGCGCAAGCTCGAGCGGCCCAGCGACCACGCGCCGGTGATCGTGGAGATCGAGATGCCGGCGGCCTGACGGGACGCGACGCCAGGCACCGTCGGCAGGGTTCGACCCGCTTCGCGACGAGATGACATGAGGCGATCAGCTTGAAGAAGAAGGACTACAGCCACCTCGATGCGGCCATCCTGGCCCTGGTCTCCGAAGCGCCCCGGGCAAAGGAGGCCCTCCTCGCCGAAGAAGCGCTTCGACGCCTCTCCCTTCATGTCTATCGTCCGCGTTCCGGCGAATCACCGGCTCAAAGCACCGACAAGACGATCCTGGAGCGTCTGAACATGATGCGCATCGCCGGGCGACTGGCGTACGACCCCGCGACCCGTCGCTGGATGGCCGGTGCCGCTGCATGACGACGCGCCGCTCGGGCGATGAGCCTGGCCGCCCCCGGACGGCCATCGGCCAGCCGCTGCTCCCGGAATGCATGCTTTCCCGGCTTGCCGCGGTGGCAGGCGACCTCAGGACGGTCGAGACGATGTATCGGCTGCGTCGCCTGGGGTCGACCAGCGATCCCGGCGGGCTCTGGCTGGACTACGAATGGGGGCCGGCGTTCGACAACACGGAGTGGCGGCCGTGCGTCGACCACTTCATGACGGAAGTGGCCGCGCTGGGCCATGACGTCGTTGCAGTCATCCCTCGGCCGCCCTTTCGTGCAGCCGAGGACTTCGTCGAAATCGAGTACTTGATCGACGGGAAGACGCTGACGTTCTCCTCGGACCACCTGTTGAGCCTGATAGAGCTCAGGATCGATGACGAGAGCGACCTTCGCGGCGTCTGGAACGAGGTCGGAGCGCGAATCGGCTGGACCGACGGATGACGAAATCCAGCCGCAAGACCAGCTAGCGCTCGCCGTGAACGGAAAGTCGAGAAGCCTCGCTTCGACCGTCGCGGAGAATGCCGCGGCAATCGCCTTGACGGCGGTCAGCCTGGCAGTCATGTGGCCTCGTTTCCGGCCGCCGGCATTTTGGGCGAAGTCGATCTGGACCCTGGCTGTACTGCTTCCAGCAGCCGTCATCGCCTTCGGATGGCGGCGGCAGCGGCCCGCGGCAAGACTGGCCGGCTGGACAATTCTCGTGCTCGAGGCGCTGTTGGTTGCTTGCGCGTGATCGCCTGGGCCCAGCGCGTCTCAAGCCACCCGCCGCGTGCCCCCCGGCCGTTGCGCCACCGGCCACAGCGCCACCACGTTGCCCAGGATCGCCAGCGCGATGCCGGCCAGCGTCAGGCCGGTCCACAGGAAGTTCTCGAACACGCTGGAGACGGCCAGCGCCACCAGCGGCGTGAGCACGCCCACGTAACCGGCCTTGGCGGCGCCGACGCGGTGCACGAGGGCGTAGTACGCGCCGAAGGCGACGATGGACCCGAGCAGCGCCAGCCACGCGAGCGAGCCGAGGAACATTGGCCGCCACGACCAGTGCCACGGCGTGCCGGCCAGCAGCGCGTGCAGCAGCGCGGCGCCCGCGCCCCAGGCCATGGCCCAGGCGAGCGGGCCCCAGCCGCGCACGCCCAGGCGCTGGTAGCCGGCCGCGGCGATCGTCGACAGGCTGGCCAGCAGCACCGAGGCCATCGTCAGCTCGGCGCCCCACACGACCTGCTGCGAGGCGGTCAGCCGCGTGAACTCGTGCCAGAAGATCAGGACGACGCCCGCGATGCCGGCCACGCCGCCGAGCGCCACGCGGCGCGACATCGGCGTGCCCAGGAAGACGCGCGCCAGCACCAGCCCGAACAGGGGCGAGGCTGCGTAGCCCACCGCCACCACGCCGCTGGCGACGAAGCGCTCGGCCTCGTAGACGCACACGTAGCTGGCATAGAAACCGGCCAGGCCCTGCGCGATCACCAGCGCCTGCACCTTGGGCGGGAAGCGCAGCGGCACGCGCCGCGCGAGGCAGAACGCGAACAGCACGGCCGCGGCCAGCCCGAAGCGGATGGCCACGCCCAGCGTCGGGGCGAGGACATCGATCTGCGCGGTGATGGCGAACCAGGTGGTGCCCCAGATCAGGATGCAGATGGCAAAGAGGGCGGAGGTCGGCAGCGTCATGGGGCCGCGCAGTTTGCCATGCGCCCGGGATACCCCCGCACGGCGCAGGCCCGCTTTCCGCGATTGCCCGTCGCGTTGGCTGCGGACAGAATGGACGGCGCGCACCATCCGGCACCCCGCCCGGCCCCCGCCTCTCCTGCATGAACGCCCTCGCCGCCCTCATTCCGCCGGACGCGCCAGTCAACGCCACGGTCCTGGAAGCGTTCGTGCTCGGGACGCTCGCCCTGGTGTTCGCCGCCCTGTCGCGACGCGACCGCGAACCGGGCCTGGCGTGGCTGGCGGCCGGCTTCGGGCTGACCTCCTATTGGTGCGCCTTCGACGCGCCGCACCTGCCCACGTCGCCGCTGCTCGACAGCGCCTTCGAACGCGGCTCGGCCGCCGTGCTGCTGCTGGCCACCACCTTGACCAGCCTGGGCGTCATCGTCTACCTGCGCGGGAGCGCCCGCGGCGCGCGCGGCTGGCTGCTGATGCTCGTGCCGTCGGTGCTGGCGCTGCTGCCGCTGGCCGCCGGCGTGGCGGAGTCGAGGCTGGTGGTCAACGCGGCCATCATGGTCTGCTACATCGCGCTCGCGGCGCTGGCGCTGCGCCACTCGCGCAAGGAGCCGGGGCACGGCCATGTGCTGCTGGCGCTGACGCTGCTGGCCGTGCCGGTCACTTTCGTCACGCTGATCGCGCTGCACACGGTGCCCGGCCACTACCGCGTGCTGGCGATGATGCCGCTGATCGTGTTCGGCACGACGCTGCTGACCATCAGCCTGCTGCGGCGCCGGCGCGCGCTCGAGGCCGAGGTGGCGCGTCGCGCGGCTGCGGAACAGGCGCTGCAGGAGGCGAACCGCAACCTCGAGGCGACGGTACGCTCGCGCACGCAGGCGCTCGAGGAACTCGTCGCCAGCCTCGAGGCCTTCAACCGCAGCGTGTCGCACGACCTGCGCGGCCCGCTGGGCGGCATCGCCGGGCTCGCGCGCCTGGCCTCCGACGCCCTGGGCACCGGCGACGTACCAATGGCGCAGCGCTCGCTCGCGGCGATCTCCGCGCAGGCCGACACGTCCACCAAGCTGGTCGCCGCGCTGCTGCAACTGGCGCGCATGGGCGACGCCGACATCGCGCCGCGGCGGGTGTCGCTCGAGACGCTGGCGCGCGACGTCATCGCCCAGCTCCAGCACGACCGCCCCGACGCGGCCAAGGCGCGCTGGATCGTCGGCACGCTGCCGGACGTCCATGCCGACGCGGACCTGCTGCGGCCGGTGCTGGTCAACCTGCTCGCCAACGCGCTGAAGTTCTCGCGCGACGCCGATCCGCCCACCGTGCGGCTCGAGGCCAGCGCCGACAACGGCGAGGTGACCGTCGTCGTGCGCGACAACGGCGTGGGCTTCGATTCGGCCGCGGCGGGCCAGCTGTTCGAGCCGTTCGCGCGCCTGCACGGCCGCGCCTTCGAAGGCCACGGCATCGGCCTGAGCATCGTGCGCCGGGCGGTCGAACGCCACGGCGGCCGCGTGTGGGCCGAGGCCGAGCCCGACCAAGGGGCCGCGTTCCATTTCACGCTGCCGCGGGCGGCCTGACGACTGCGGCGGCGCTCCGCTCGCGTGGCGACGGCGTGCCGGGCCCGGTGTCGCCTCGCTTGTTCAGCCGCCCCGCGACTCCACGACCTTCAGCGCCGCGCGCGCCTGGTCGATGGACTCGCGATTGAGCTCGCGTGAGGACGCCGTGCCGACGCGGGCGTTGTGCAGCACGCCTTCGAGCAGCGGGCGCGCCTGGGCGTCGCGGCCCAGGCTCGCGAGGTAGACGCCGTAGGCGGCCTGCGTCTCGGTGGTGTTGTGCACGTGCATCGCCTGGTCGAAGGCCTCGACGGCGCGAGTCGCGTCGACCTGGGTCAACGCCTGCGCGCGCCACAGCGCGGCATCGCCGCCGGCGTCGCGCGGCGAATCGGCCAGCAGCGCGTCCAGCGTGGCCGCCGCGTCGGCGTGGTGGCCGGCAAGCAGCTGCGCGCGCGCCAGGCCGCGGCGGAACTTCACGTCCTTCGCGTACGGGCCGCTGGCGCAGGCCTGGAACTGCTCGACCGCCTCGGCATAGTCGCCGCGCGCGAGCAGCGCCTCGGCCAGGCGCGAACGGTTGTCGACGGTGGGCGTGCGCTCGAACGCCAGGCGCGCCTCGCGCAGCTCGCGGTTCGGGTCGACCAGGGACTTGACGACGCGCGCCGACTTGCGGGCCACGTTCGAGTGCCGCATCTGCGGCAGGTACTCGGCAAAGAAGTAGATCAGGCTGCCGAGGAACGGCGCGATGATCAGGATGAACACCCAGTACATCGGCCGCCCGCTGCGCACGGCATGGACGGCAAAGAAGATCGCGATGGCGATGTCCAGCAAGCCAAGAATCGGCACGAATAATTCCTTCCGGGATCGAGGATGGAATTGTAGGTGCCGCGCGGCAACCCTTGCGCGCGACCGCGCGGGCGCGTCACGCGCCCGCGGGCGGCGGCGCGCTAGTCCTCGAGACCGAGTTCCTGGATCTTGCGCGTGATCGTGTTGCGCCCGATGCCCAGCTTCTGCGCGGCCTCGATGCGGCGGCCGCGGGTCAGCGCCAGCGCCGTGCGGATCAGCTGGCCCTCGAACTGGCGGCTGAGCTGATCCCAGACGTCGGGCGAGCCGGCGTCCAGCAGGCTGCGCGCAGCGAACTCGAGGTCGCCCAGCCAGCTGCTGCCGGCGGGCACGCCCGCCAAATGGGCGGCGGGCAACATGCTGGTGCCCGATGCCCCATCCGCGCTCGCGACCGGCGCGTAGCCGTGGCCCTCCGCACCGGGCAGGGGCAAGGCCTCGCCGACGCCCGTGCGCGCGAAGCTGCCGCGCGGGGCGGTCAGCTCGGGCGGGAGATCCTTGCTCTCGATCACCTGCGACGGCGCCATCACCGTGAGCCAGTGGCAGATGTTCTCGAGCTGGCGCACGTTGCCGGGGAACTCGAAGCCCTTCATCGCCTCGAGCGCATCGTCGGTGATGCGCTTGGGCTCGACGTCCAGCTCCTTGGCGCTCTTCTGCAGGAAGAAGCGCGCGAGCGCCGGCACGTCCTCGATGCGCTCGCGCAGCGGCGGCAGGCGCAGGCGGATGACGTTGAGGCGGTGGAACAGGTCTTCGCGGAATACCCCTTGGCGTACCCGCTCCTCGAGGTTCTGGTGCGTCGCCGCGATGACTCGCACGTTGGCCTTGATCGGCTGGTGCCCGCCGACGCGGTAGAACTGGCCGTCGCTGAGGACGCGCAACAGGCGCGTCTGCAGGTCGAACGGCATGTCGCCGATCTCGTCGAGGAACAGCGTGCCCCCGTCGGCCTGCTCGAAGCGGCCGCGGCGCATGGTCTGCGCGCCGGTGAACGCGCCGCGCTCGTGGCCGAACAGCTCGGACTCGAGCAGGTCCTTGGGGATCGCCGCCGTGTTGATCGCGACGAACGCGCCGTTGGTGCCGTGGTCGCCGCGCGGGCTGTGGCGGTGCAGCGCGCGCGCCACCAGCTCCTTGCCGGAGCCCGACTCGCCGGTGATCAGCACGGTCACGTTGCTCTGCGACAGCCGCCCGATCGCGCGGAACACGTCCTGCATCGCGGGCGCCTGGCCCAGGATCTCGGGCGCCGGCGTGTTGCGTTCGTCCAGCACTTCCTCGCGCAGGCTCTCGTCGAGCGCGCGGCGGATCAGTTCGACCGCCTTGGCGAGGTCGAACGGCTTGGGCATGTACTCGAAGGCGCCGCCCTGGAACGACGAGACGGCGCTGTCCAGGTCGGAGTACGCCGTCATGATGATCACGGGCAGGCCCGGCAGGCGCTCCTTGACCTTGGCCAGCAGGTCGAGCCCCGAGCCACCCGGCATGCGGATGTCGCTGACCAGCACCTGGGGTTCGTCCGTCTCCAGCGCGGCGAGCACGTCGCGCGTGGTGGCAAAGCTGCGCACGGGCAGCTGCTCGCGGGCCAGCGCCTTTTCCAGGACGAAGCGGATGGATGGGTCGTCGTCAACGATCCAGATGGGTTTCATGCGTCACGCCCCGACAGGTCAGTGCAGGGGAATCAGGATCTTGAAAACCGTGCGTCCTGGAACGCTGTCGCATTCGATCGTGCCCAGATGCTGCTGCACGAAGGTCTGCGCCAGCGTCAAGCCCAGGCCCGACCCGCCTTCCCGCCCCGACACCAGCGGATAGAAGATCTGATCGCGAATGGACTCGGGGACGCCCGGGCCGTTGTCCTGGATATGCAATTCCAATGCCAGTCGGTAGCGCTGCTTGCCGATGGTCTCCTGGCGCGCGATGCGCGTGCGCAGCACGATGCGCGCGCTGCCCTGCTCGATCTGCTCGGACAGCGCCTGGGTGGCGTTGTGCACGATGTTGAGCACCGCCTGGATCAGCTGCTCGCGGTCGCCGCGGAATTCGGGAATCGACGTGTCGTAGTCGCGCTCGACCACCAGCCCGCGCGGGTATTCGGCCAGCACCAGCGAACGGATGCGCTCGAGCACCTCGTGGATGTTCAGGTCGGCCACCACCTGGGCCTTGCGGTGCGGGGCCAGCAGGCGGTCGACCAGCACCTGCAGCCGGTCGGCCTCGTGGATGATGACCTGCGTGTACTCGCCGAGCTCGGCCTGGTCGATCTCGAGCTCCAGCAGCTGCGCCGCGCCGCGGATGCCGCCCAGCGGGTTCTTGATCTCGTGGGCCAGGTTGCGGATCAGTTCCTTGGTGACGTGCGCCTGCTCGAGCGCGCGCTCCTCGCGATCCTGGCGCGTCTGCTGCTCGATCTCGATCATCTCGACGAACACGCGGCCGCCGTGCAGGTCGTGCTGGCTGACGATCACGTGCACCGGCAGCGCCGCGCTGCTGGCCACCGACGAGCGCCGCAGCGAGCCGTCGAATCGGCGCGCCGAGAACTCGTTGCGCGACACGGCGGCGATGGCCTCGGACAACGCGGCCGTCTCGCGGAACCAGTCGTAGATGCTGCCGCGCACCAGCTTGCGCCGGGCGACGCCGACGACGTCCTCGAGCACGGAGTTGGCGAACACGCAATGGCCGTCGGGCTCGACGACGGCCACGAGCGTGGCCAGGTGGTCGAACGCGGTGTAGTCGATGCCGCCGACGCCGCCCCTGCCGGCCTCGCCCGCGTCGACGGACCCCGAGGCCTCGTCCGGCTGGGCGCTGCGCGGGGCCATCACTGGGTCTTCGCGAGTTCGCGCGTGATCGCGCTGATGTCGGACTCGGTGCGCGTGATCTGCGCCTTCAGGTCGGCCGTGCGATCGAGGTACTTCTGGTAGTTCTTCTCGTCACCCTTGCGCTCGGGCTGGCCGTTGTTGTATTCCTTCTGCAGCGCATCGAGCTGGGCCTGCGCCTTGATCAGCTCGTCCTGCAGGATCTTGCGCGCGTCGGAATCGCGCGCCTTCTGCTCCTGCGCGTCGACCTTGCTGCTGGCCGACGAGCCCGGCGACGGCGCCGCGCCGCCGCGCACCTTGGGCGCGGGGATGGTCGTGGGCTGCTGCGTGACCATGGCCTTGCACTGCTTGGCCTCGGCCTCCTTGGGCGTGATCGTGTTGGTGAACACGTTGCCCGGGCACTGGTAGTAGGTCGAGCCTTCGGCCGCGACGGCGCCACCGGCGGCCAGCGCCAGCACGGCCGCGGCGACCAGGGACGACGGCCGGCCGCCGCGGGCGGACGGGAGGCGGGAAGCGGATGCGATGGCCACGTTCATCATTTCATTGTGGCGCAAAACGCTGCGCCTGATGGTGACCCAACGTGTCAGGCGGCCTCGCGGAGGACAGCCCCGTGACAACCGCCGCGTAAAGGCCCGTCGCCGCGCCGGCCGGGCGAAAAAAAAGCGGCCCGTCGCCGGGCCGCTCCTCGTTGCCTGGCCTTCGCGATGGAAGGCCGGCGCTCCCGTCACAGGGAGTAGTACATGTCGAACTCGACCGGGTGGGTCGTCATGCGCATGCGCTGGACTTCCTGCATCTTCAGCTCGATGTAGGCATCCAGGTAGGCGTCGGTGAACACGCCGCCCTTGGTCAGGAAGCCGCGATCCTTGTCCAGGTTCTCGAGCGCCTGCTCGAGGCTCGAGCACACGGTCGGGATCTTCGCGTCTTCTTCCGGCGGCAGGTGGTACAGGTCCTTCGTGGCGGCTTCGCCCGGATGGATCTTGTTCTCCACGCCGTCCAGGCCGGCCATCAGCAGCGCCGAGAAGCCAAGGTACGGGTTCATCATCGGATCCGGGAAGCGCGCCTCGACGCGGCGGCCCTTCGGGTTCGCGACGAACGGGATGCGGATCGAGGCCGAGCGGTTGCGGGCCGAGTAGGCCAGCTTGACCGGAGCTTCGAAGCCGGGCACCAGGCGCTTGTAGCTGTTGGTGGTCGGGTTCGTGATGGCGTTCAGCGCGCGGGCATGCTTGATGATGCCGCCGATGTAGAACAGCGCGAACTCCGACAGGCCGGCATAG
>Ga0207427_100938_pt1 | contig 12410 bp, 9 predicted proteins | sample AraplaCL_Cvi_mMS_FD_184268 | JGI IMG/M metagenome (GOLD analysis project Ga0207427, IMG submission 184268) | Arabidopsis root microbial communities from the University of North Carolina, USA - plate scrape CL_Cvi_mMS (SPAdes) (version 2) | ecosystem: Host-associated > Plants > Roots > Endosphere ... | reverse complement strand
AGGCGAGGGCTCCTCTCGCGCGCCTCGAACAGATCCAGACTGCGATCCATCGCCGAGGTCTTGCTCCCGAGCCAGGGGAAATGGCCGTAGCGCAGAGCGAGTTGCGCATTGGCTTCCGCCTTCGGCGCGCCATGAGCGAAGAGCCACGCGGCCGAGATGAGCCCCGTGCGATCCGAGCCGCCGTTGCAGTGGATCAGCACGGGCTTGGGCGCACGCTCGATCATCGCGAGCACCTCGTCGATCCGGGCAGGAGAGAGCTCGTGCTGTGCAGACAGGGCGACGTCCAAATGCTGCAGCCCGAGCGCCCGCGAGGCCCGGACCTCCTCGTCATACCAGGGCTTGCCGTCGTTCTTGCCGCGCAGGTTGAGCACGGCGCGCACGCCGAAGCGACGCTGGATGTCTGCGAGCCGGTCGCTCGACGGCTCCGCCGAGCGGATCGCCACGCCCGGCACGAGAACGTGCACGTTCCCATCGCCCTCGATCGCCCACCACGCCGATCCCACGATCGCGAGCAGCGCGGCCGTGCCCGCCAGTGCGAGCTTCGCGCATCGCACGGCGATGGTCGCGGCTGAACGAGTTGCGCGCACGGGTCTGATGTGGAGTTTCGGATGCGACAGGCTAGGCGGCCGGACTTAGGCCAGCGTTAGCGTTCCGCGGACCGCGCGGCCGCCGGCTGGCTGTAGGCGAATCGCGTGCCTTCACGCCCATCCGGGCGCGCTTCGAGCGCGACGCGCCCACGCAGGGCCTGCGCGGCGCTGCGCACGATGGCCAGCCCGAGGCCCGTTCCCGGCTGCTGCGAGCCCAGGACGCGGAAGAACGGTTCGAACACGCGCTCGCGCTTGTCGGCTGGCACCCCGGGTCCCGAGTCGTCGACGGTGAGCAGGATCTGCGCGCCGCGAAGTTCGAGGCAGACATCGACCGTGCCGCCGTCGGGCGTGTAGCGCACGGCGTTGTCGATCGCATTGCGCGCGACCGCGAACGCATGGGCCGGCTGCCCGCTCGCCTCGGCGGGATCGAGCCTGGAAACGCCGAGGTCGATGCCCCGCTGGAGCGCCAGCGGCAGCGTCTCCTCGACGGCGCGACGGACTTCGGCGTCGAACGGGAAGACTTCGTCCTGCAGCAAGGTGGAACCCTGCACGCGGGCAAGATCAAGCAGCTTCTCGATCAGACGCGAGATCCGTCCCAGGCCGCCCTGAAGGATGTTCAGGCGTGCACGCGCGTCTTCGCCGAGGTCGGCATTGCCGAGGTTGTCGGCCTGCACGCGCACGACCGCCACCGGCGTGCGCAATTCGTGCGCCGCATCGGCGACCATCCGGCGCTGCTGCTCCAGGACGCTTCCAAGCCGCGCCAGCAGGCGGTTGACGGCGACGACGAGCGGCAGCGCCTCCGAGGGAACGCCCGACGGATCGAGCGGCGAGAGGTGATCGGCGTCGACCTGGTCGACCTCGGCCGACAGCTGCACCGTGCGGGAGAAGCCCTGCCTCAGGAGACGGTGCACGATGAGCAGCAACAGAGGCACCAGCACGACGATGGGCACCAGCGTCAGCAACGCGCTGCCTTCGGCGATCTCGTCGCGCACCGTCTGGCGCTGCGCGACGCCGAAGCGTTGCCCGCCGGCGCTCGTCGACACCATGACGCGCCAGCGCACACCGCGCTGGTCGATGGTGTGCAGACCGGACGAGAGGCTCTCGGGAATCAGCAGGTCGATGTGGGGATCGTCCTCCAGCGGCCGCGTGCCCAGGACGTGAACGGCCAAGTGCGTCTCCGCATCCTCGCTGTCTTTCGGCTGGAAGTGCGTCGCGGGCGTGATGGAGGATTGGCTCGCGAGCGTGTTGGTGAGCTGGACGAGCTGCGCGTCCTGCAACTCGTTGGCGTCCTCGAACGTGAGAGTGAACGACGCCGCGGTGGAGATCGCGCTGATGACGACGGTCGCGGCCGCGATCCAGACGAACAGACGTTTGCGCAGCGAGGCGTTGTTCATGCCGCGGCGCCGTTCTGCTTGACCATCCAGCCGAGACCGCGCACGTTGACGATCCGCCCCGCGCCGATCTTCTTGCGCAGGCCGTGGATGATCACGTCGATGGCGTTGCTCTCCACCTCCTCGCCCCACCCGTAGATGGCGTGCTCGATCTGTGCACGCGACAGGATTGCCCCGGGCCGCATCATGAGGGCCTGCAGCAGCGCGAACTCGCGACTCGAGAGCACGGTTTCCTGGCCATCGACCGTCACGCGCTTGGTCGCGAGTTCCAGCGCCAGGATGCCGTTGGACAAGGTCGGCGTCGGCGCCCCGGCGCGGCGACGGACGAGCGCGCGCAGCCGCGCCAGGAGTTCGCCGACGGCGAACGGCTTGCCGAGGTAGTCGTCCGCGCCGTGGTCGAGGCCCTCGATGCGCTGGTCGACGGTGTCCCTGGCCGTGATGACGAGGACGGGCGTCGTCACTTGTCGGCCGCGCAACGTCCTCAGGACGTCCAGGCCGTCGCGGCCCGGCAGGCCGAGATCGAGAACGACGAGGTCGAAGTCGTGGGTGGCCAGGGCCTCGGTGGCGGCGTCGCCGGTCTGCACCCAGTCCGCGGCATAGGAGGCATCGAGCAAGGCCTGCCGGACGGCCGAGCCGAGCATCGGGTCATCTTCAACGAGGAGGACACGCATGATCTTTGGGACGGACTCTCGACTTGGCCTGGTCCGTACGGTGACGAGCATGGTGCCATAGGCGGAAGCCGCCGAGGCCACGGGCGACGCGGACAGACCGGTCGCCGGATGGCGGCCACCCGCGGTCGCGAGGCCGCCAGGGGTTTCAGCGCTCGTTGTCGCGATCCTCGGACAGCGCGTGCGGCAGCACCTGCGTGCCTTCCTTGCGCACGGCCTCGAGCAGTCGCGGATTCAGGCCGAGGGCGCGCAGCGCGGTCGGCGCGACCTGTGTCGTCTGCACGCGGCGCTCGACGATGCGGGCCTCGAGCGACGGGTGCGAGACCAGCAGCGCGACGTGGCTGTCGTCGGGCGCGAAGCCGCCGTGTTCCTGATCCTTGGCCTGGCTGGTCGTGTAGATCACGCCGGGGTTCGGCTGCACCATGAAGTCGGGCGTACGGCCGTTGGCCGGGTCGCCGAACTTCCACGGCATCGCGGCCAGGTCGAGCACGCCACCGCCGTTGTCGGCGCAGATCTGCGGCGCCACGGCAGTCACGGTCCGGGTGGCGGGGTTCACGTTCGGGCAGGCCGTCGAGGCCTCCAGCAAGGCCTTGGCAGCCGCGCGCTGCGACTGGTCGTTCAGCCAGACGAACGCGACGTCGTCGTCGGTGACCTGGCCGTTGCCCAGATTGTTGCCGGTGATTGGATCGCTGCCGCCGCCGACGTAGGCCGACAGCGCCGTGCCCACGGCATGGCCGATCTTCATCAGGCGCGCATGGTCGGCCGGCGACTGGCCGTGCTTGGCGGTCAGGACGACCAGCGTGGAGTCCGCAAGGTGGCGCGACTTCAGCTCGGCGCCGATCCGGCCGACGGCGGCGTCCACCCACGCGATCGCGTCCTTGACGAACGAATTCGGGGTGAATGCCGCGTCGGCGTAGCCGCCGCCGCTCGCGTTGGTGGCCTTCTGCGCGACGCTCAGCGTCTGGAAGTTGGTGCCGAAGATCGTGGGCACCGGCGCGGCCTTCGTGCCGGTGGAGTCCTTGCCGTCGATCTGGTTCAGGACGTTGCGCACGTGGATCGCGTCGAAAGTCTCCGTGTGCAGGTAGGCCGGCGCGACGCCGTCGTACGAGCCGGTGAAGTCGTTGCCCGCCGGGCCGTCGATCGAGTTGATCTCGGTGCGCGCCATGTCGTCCACGCCCTTGCCGGACGGGCCGTTGACCCAGTCGGTGCCCCAGGCGTGCTTGTCCGACCACGCGGTGTGCGCGTGCGGCAGGTGCTGCTTGACGACCTCGAAGATCGTGTTTGTCTGGATGAAGTCGTGCGGATAGACCGGCACGCACTGGCCTCCGACCTTGCGATGCGGGATCTGCTGCGGGTTGAAGGCGCCGCCGCCATCCAGGTGCGACAGCGCGCCGCCGTTCAGCGCGTCGATGCCCACCTGCTCCTGCAGGAACACTTCCACGCCGGACTTGCCGGTGCACTGCGTGTCGGTGCCGGCGTACAGGTTGCGGTCGTAGATGTCGTCGTAGAACAGGCCGGTGGAGCGCGGGCCGCCGCCGGTCACGAGCGCGGCCAGGCCGGGCACGGAGTCCGACAGGCCGGGGGTATGCGCGTTCGTGTACGTCACGCCGTGGTGGGCCAGCGCCGCGATGTTGGGGCAGGTGTGGTCCGCGACGCAGCGGGCCAGGTCCTGCTGGTGCATGCCGTCGACGCTGATGATGAGCACGTGGTCGACGGCATGGTGGTGCTCGTCGGCCAGGGCGATGGTGGCGCTGGTCAGCAGCGCCGAGCCGAGAAGAAGAGTCTTCATGGTGTCTCGCAATGGTTGGTTGTCAGGAGTGGGGCGTGCGCGGGCGCGCCGCCCCGGGGTTCAGCCGATGCGGCGGCGGTGCGCGACGGCGCCGAGCAGGCCCAGGCCCGCCAGCAGCATCGCGACGTTTTCGGGCTCGGGAACCGGCGCCAGCGCGACGCCGCCCAGTCGCTCGCCGTAGCCCGCGGTCTCGAGCACGGTGAACGAATCGTTCAACGGCGTGGATCCCGCGCCGATCGTGATCGAGACGAGCTCGTTCGGATCCGCGCCCTGGTCGTGCGTGCCCTCGTTGCTGACCGTCGACGTCGTCGCGAACAGCGTGTACGAGCCATCGGCGTTGACCTGGCCGGTGAGGTTGCGCAGGCCGTCCGTGCTCACGAGCCAGGGCAGGCCGTCGCTGTAGGCGGCCTGGTCGAGCAGGCCCTTCTGGAACACCGCGACCTCGTTCCACTTGCCGCCGACGAAGGTGTACTCGTCCAGGCCCGCGTTGGAGGCGTCCTTGCCCGCGATGCCCGGCGCCTGGCCGTCGCCCTCGTCGGCGACGAACAGCGTCGTGGCGTTGGCGAACCACAGGCCGAACGGGTGCGTGGCGGTGCCCGACGTCGGGAAGCCGGCCAGCGGCGTGATGGCGGTCGTCGACGCGGTGGCAGCGGTGGGCAGTTGGCCCGCGGTGCCGACCTGGTCGACGGTGTTGACGCCGTTGCCGCCGCTGCCCTTGGTCACGTACAGCGTGTTGTCGAACAGCGTCTCGCCGCGGAAGTTGTCGTCCTTGCCGGTCTTGTCCGCCGTGCCGCCCGCGGAGACGGTGGAGAAGCCGTGCTGGTAGCCGGTGGTGCTGCCGAACGTGCCGAAGGCCTGGCCGACGACCGTGGTGTTGCCCGACTGGCCGGCGGCGATCATCTGCAGGCCGGTGTCGTCGCTCAGGTGGCCCAGCACCGTGCCGCTGACGCCCTTGCCCGAGTTGCCGGCGTTGCCCACGGTGTAGTAGTTGTCGCCGGCGAGCACGACGTTGCGGCCGTTGTTGCCGCTGTACGCGTTGATGCCGGTGACGCTCAGTGCGCCGGTGGACAGGTTGACCGTGGCGATGCCGCGCTGCGTCACCGACTTGACCGCGTTGGTCGGGTCGATCACGCCGGGCGTGTTGGAGTTGGACACGTCGAGCTGGTTGACCGGCGCGACGTAGCCCATGAAGGTCACCGACTTGCCGTCCTGCGAGATGTTCAGGCCCAGTTCCGACTTCGACGCGAAGCTCGTGCTGAGCTGGTTCGGATCGATCGCGATGCTGCCCGTGCGCGCGCCGGAGCGGGTCATCGTGTCGAGATAGATCGGCGCCGTGACGCCGAACGCCGCGTCGGCGCTCTCGTTCTTGAACACGTCGGGGAATGCGCCGTTGGCGACCGCGGTGCCGCCGCCGGGCAGCGCCTGGCCGACGCTGACGGTGTTCGCGTTGCCCGCGTACACGGTGCGCGAGACGATGAGATTGCCCGGCGCGATGCCGCCGGCGCTGGCGGTGCCGCACAGCGCTGCGAGTGCCGCGGCGCAGAGCAGGTGATGTCGATGCATGCTGACTTCCTCTGTGGGTTCTGGTTGGATGGAACGTGCACGTCGGTCGTCCGGCTCATGCCCGGGACACACGCGTGGCCCCGTCCGGCGCGCGATTCGAGCAACGGGGCCGCTGCACGTTAGGAAGTCCGCATGACCGATGCGTGACGAGTGGCTGAGGGCAAGTCGAACCTTGCGTGAAGTCGAACCCGGGCGCGCCGGGCGCAACGCGACGGCATCGATCTAATTCCTGCTTAAGTCTTCTTCGTTAGACGGCACTCGAAGCGCATGTCGCACCAGAGGACGCCTTCGGCGGGCGCCGCACTTGCCGCGACTTCCTGCGTCGCAGCGGGACGATCAAGGTCGTCGATGCGACGGCCCTGCAGGCCTGCGCGTCTCATCCTGATCTAAGACTCGCGGGCTAGCGTCCAGGTCGGATCAACAAGGAACAGCCCAATGAACATCGATCGACATTCCCTGGAGGACGCCGTTGCGAAGGTGCCCGCCGTCACGCTTGGCTTCTGGCTGATCAAGATCGCCGCCACGACGCTGGGCGAGACGGGCGGCGATTGGGTCACCATGTCGCTCAACCTCGGCTATCTGATTGGCACCGGCATCTTCGCGGCGTTGTTCGTCGTCCTCGTGTACGCGCAGGTCAAGTCGGCGCGCTTCCATGCGTTCGTCTACTGGGCGACCATCGTCGCGACGACCACGCTCGGAACGACGATGGCCGACTTCTTCGACCGCTCGATCGGCGTCGGCTATCCAGGGGGCACCAGCATCATCGCGCTGCTGCTGGTCGCCAGCCTGGTCGTGTGGCATCGCGTCGAGGGGACGGTGTCGATCGCGAGTGTCAACACGCCGCGCGCCGAATGGTTCTACTGGTGCACCATCCTGTTCTCGCAGACGCTGGGCACGGCGCTCGGCGACTGGACGGCGGGCGACGACCGCGGCGGCCTGGGAGTCGGCTACGAGAATGCCGCGCTGATCTTCGGCGGCGCGCTCGTCGTCGTCGCGGCGTTCTACTTCTTGACTCGTCTCTCGCGCACGCTGCTGTTCTGGATGGCGTTCGTCCTCACGCGGCCGTTGGGCGCGACGGTCGGCGACTTCCTCGACAAGCCGCATTCGGCGGGCGGGCTCGAGTTGAGCCGCCTGTATGCGTCGCTCGCGTTGCTGGCGGTCATGGCGGCCTGCGTACTGCTCTTGCCGCAACGGCCGGCTCGCGTGGGCGAAGGCGCCTGACGGCACGCCAGGCGCCGACGACATTCAGCGATGGCGACGCGGCACCCGGCCGGGAGCGGCCTGTGGTGGACTGCAGCTTTGGGCAAGCCGCGCTTGCAACGATGAAGCTTGAAACATCATGGCCTCGCAACCATTCACTGAAGTGCAAATCTGGGGCGAAATCAATTCCGCGGCGCAGCGAATGACCCCTGAGCAAGCACGCATGTGGGAGCGCACACAGATCCTTCCCGAGAAGTGGATCGCTCCGACGTACGGCACAGCGCCGAAGGGATTCTGGGTTGTCGCGGTAATAGGGCAGGCGGCTGTTTGGTACGACGACATCGAGGATGGCTTCGTCGTTACCGAGTGCGTACGCTTCGGCACCATCGGCGGAAATCCATCGGGTGAGACGAGTCTTGAAGGCGCGATTCAGGAGCTGATCAATAGGCTCGGCAGCGTCTCTACTTCGGTCTGACTTTGCGGCCCGAAGACGATGCGCGAACGTCCGCTCTCGGACGAGCAATTCGCTCTCGGCGGTTTCCGCTTTGGGTCGCGAGCCGCCCTCCGGACTAGACGGACCAGGCGAGCGCTTGGCATGAACGACAACGGCACGCCCAGCGTGCCGTCCGATCGACCCACGCGCGTGGCGCGCGCGAGCGCGCACCCGCAGGGCGCTTCAGTTCGTGCGGAACCGCCCCACCGCCTCCACCAAGCGCGAGGACTGGTCGCTCAGCGACGTGGCCGCGGCCGAGGCCTCTTCCACCAGGGCGGCGTTCTGCGAGGTCATCTGGTCGATCTGGTTCACGGCGTTGTTGACCTCGCCGATGCCGCCGGTCTGCTGCTGGGTGGCCTCGACGATGCGGGCCATCAGCGAGCTCACCGAGCGCACCGACTCGACGACCTGCGAGATCGTGCGGCCGGCGTCGTCGACGCGGGCGGCGCCGGTCTCGACGTCCTGGGTGGACTTCTGGATCAGCGTGCGGATGTCGCGCGCGGCCTCGCCGCTGCGCTGGGCCAGCGTGCGCACCTCGCTGGCCACGACGGCGAAGCCGCGGCCCTGCTCGCCGGCGCGCGCCGCCTCGACGGCCGCGTTCAGCGCGAGGATGTTGGTCTGGAACGCGATCGAGTCGATCACGCCGATGATCTCGCCGATGCGCTTGCTGGAGGCGGTGATGCCGCCCATGGTCTCGACGACCTCGTGCACCTTGTCGCCGCCCTCGGCCGCCAGCGTGGCGGCCTCCTGCGCGATGCGGTTGGCCTCGCGCGCCGCGTCGGCGTTGGTCACCGTGGACGAGTGCAACTGCGCGATCGAGCTGGCCGACTGCTGGATGGCGCTGGCCTGGCTCTCGGTGCGGGCCGACAGGTCGGCATTGCCGGTGGCGATCTCGTGCGCCGCGGTCTTGACCTCGGAGCTGGCCTGCTTGACCTCGTGGATGATGCCGCGCAGCGAGTCGGTGAAGTCGTTGAACGCGCGGGCGATCTGGCCGACCTCGTCGTTGTGCACGACGGCGATGCGCGCGGTGAGGTCGCCCCCGCCGCCCGCCACGGCCACCATCGCGCTGCGCACCTTGCGCAGCGGCTCGAACCAGCGGCGCAGCATGCTCGCGAAGATCAGGCCGGCGACGACGACCACCGCCAGCGCGGCGACCGCAATGGAGCTGACCAGCGTGCCCAGGCCTGCCATCGCGGCCGACTTGTCGTAGGCCACGGCCAGGCGCCAGTCGGTGCCGGGGATGGCCTCGGAGCGCACCTGGACGTCGCGCGTGCCGTCGTTGGCGTCGACGATCGTGTTGTCCGGCGCGGCGACCACGGCGGCCATGCCCGGCTGCGCCTCGCCCAGCGCCTTGAGCGCCAGGTCGGCGTTCGGGTGGATCAGGATCTTGCCCTGCTTGTCCAGCACGAACGCGTACGAGTTCTCGCTGGGCTTGATGCCGCCCACCATCTTGACGACCTCGGCCAGCGACTTGTCCGCGCCGATCACGCCCACCACCTTGCCGTCGGCCTTGACCGGCAGCGCGAAGGTGACGGTCATGTCGTTGAACGAGGCGTCCTTGTACGGCTCGGTGACGATGGGCTTGCCCGCGGCGAGCGCGGCCTTGTACCAGGGACGGCCCGTCGGGTCGTAGCCCTCGGGCAGCTTCTGCGGCGGCACCTGGACGAAGCGCTTGTCGGCGTCGTAGGCCATGTAGACGGTGCGGAAGTCGCCGCTGGCGACGGCCTGGCCGAGCGCCGTGCGCAGGGCCTGCTCGTCGGCAGCGGGGGCCGGCGCGGCGGCCGAGGCGGCATCGGCAGGCGCGGCGGCGGCTTCGGCGACGGGTGCGGGCGCCAGGGCGGCCGCGGCCATGGCTTCGGGCTTGGCAGCCTCGGCCTTGGCGGGCGCGGCCGCCGGGGCCTTGTTGATCGCCGCCATCGCGGCGGCGGCCGCGGCGGCGGCACCGGCGTAGTTGGCGGGCGCCGGCGACGGCGCGGCCTTGCCGGCGACCTCGACCTTCGCGGGCGCCGGGGCCGGCGCGGGCTTGGCGGCCTCGACCTTCGCGGCGGGCGCAGGCGCAGGCGCGGGCGCGGGGGCGGCCGCCGATTTGTTAAGCCCGGCGAGCGCCGCCATCGCGGCAGCGGCCGCCGCATCGGGCTTGGCGTCGTTGCCGGCGCGCGTGGGCTCCTTCAGGGCCAGCGCGATGAAATCCTGGGGTGCGCGGGCGGCGTGGCCGGCCGCGCGACGCTTCTTCGAGAAGCCGGCGCGCGTGGGCTCGCCCATCGCCTTGCTGACCGCGTCGGGCGCGGCGGCGGCGGTGACGCTGCCGCTCGTGCGCAGGTTGCCGGCCACCCATTCGCCGATGCGCAGCGACGCGGCGTCGCCGACGACCGTCAGCTTCTCCTGCGCCTGCGTGGCCAGCGACTGGCGCGCGAGCAGCGTGGCGACGGTGCCGAGCACCCCGGCGCTGGCGAGCACGGCGACGAGGCCGGTGACGGTGAGGCGGTTGACGAGGCTGGATTGCGGGGACTGCATTGGCGTTCTTTCGGCTGGGCAACGGCGGCGGCTCGGACGGGCGTCGAGTCGGGATATCTTGATCGGGTGGCGCGCCGGCCAAGCGCGGAAAAGAGGCCGATTTCCCGCGATTCCGCGCTCGGCAGTACCAATCCAGGCCGAAATCGGCCGATGGTCGCGAACCTGTCGGCGCGTTCAGCTCGGCGGTGTCAAATCGCCGGTCCGACTCCGCTCCGCTGCATCCCGCCATGGATCTCGATCCCCTCGAAATGGTCGCCGAGCCGTCCGGCTTCGGCGACGACGACGCCGACAAGACCTCGATCGCCCAGCACCGCAAGCACGCGCGCCTGAACGCCGCCGTCGCCATCACGGTGGCCCTGCTGGCCACCTTCATGGGCCTGTGCAAGATCAAGGACGACAACATCTGCCAGGCGATGCAGCAGGCGCAGGCCGACAAGATCGACCACTGGTCCTACTACCAGGCGCGCAACGTGCGCCAGGAAGTCGCCGAGGCCACGGCCACGCAGCTGCGGCTGCAGCAGGCGTCGCAGCCGGCGTCGGCGCAGGCCGCGTACGCCGAGGCCATCGCCAGGTACGACCAGGTCGCCAAGGACCAGGCGCTCAAGAAGCAGCAGGTCGCCGCACAGGCCGATGCCGACCAGAAGACCTACGACGCGCTCAACTACCGCGACGACCAGTTCGACCTGTCGGACGCGTTGCTGGCCATCGCCATCTCGATGCTGGCCGTCTCGTCGCTCACCCAGCTGCTGTGGCTGTACCTGCTGAGCCTGTTCCCCGCCGCGTGCGGCGTGATCATGGGCGTGGCGGGGCTGGCGGGCCTGCACCTCCACCCGGACCGGCTGACGGCCCTGCTGAGCTAGGGCCTGTTCACACCAACTGCGCGCCCGCGTGCATTTAGTGTGAACAGGCCCTAAGACCTCGAAGCCTGCGAGCCCGCGGGCCGGTGGCATCATCGTGCGCAGTTCGAAAGGATCCGCATGAAACTGCTCCGCCACGGCCCGCGCGGCCATGAACGGCCCGGCCTCGTCGACGCCCAGGGCGTCCTGCGCGACCTGAGCGCGCAGATCGGCGACATCGGCGCCGCCGACCTCGCGCCCGCCCGGCTCGACCGCCTGCGCTCGGTGGAGATCGACACCCTGCCCGTCATCGCGCCGGGCACGCGGCTGTCGGTGCCGTGGCACGGCATGTCCAAGTTCGTCTGCGTCGGCCTGAACTACAAGGATCACGCGGCCGAATCGAAGATGGCGCTGCCCACCGAGCCCATCGTCTTCCTGAAGGCCAACAGCGCCCTGACCGGCCCGAACGACCCGGTGGTGATGCCGCAGGGCTCGGAGAAGACGGACTGGGAGGTCGAGCTGGGCGTCGTCATCGGCACCCGGGCCCGCTGCGTGTCCGAGGCCGAGGCGCTGTCGCACGTGGCGGGCTACTGCGTGGTCAACGACGTCTCCGAGCGCGCGTTCCAGCTCGAGCGCGGCGGCACCTGGGACAAGGGCAAGGGCTGCGACACCTTCGGCCCGGTCGGCCCCTGGCTGGTGACGGCCGACGAGGTGCCCGACCCGCAGAAGCTCGCGCTGTGGCTGGACGTGGGCAGCCAGCGCATGCAGGACGGCACGACGGCCGACATGGTGTTCGGCGTCGCGCAGCTGGTCAGCTACATCAGCCGCTTCATGACGCTGGAGCCCGGCGACCTGATCGCCACCGGCACGCCGGCCGGCGTCGGCATGGGGCGCGGCCGCTTCCTGAAGGCCGGCGACACCCTGCGCCTGGGCATCGCCGGCCTCGGCGAGCAGTCGACCACCGTCCACGCGTGGGACGCGGCGCTGATCGACCGCCCGCACGGCGCCCATTGACCGCACGCGCGGCGGCCACTCCAGCGCATTGATAGACTGGCGACATGCGACGTTTCCTGCGCCTGCTGGCCCTCTGGCTCATCGCGCTCGCGCTGCCGTTCCACGGCGCGCAGGCGGCCACGGGCATGGGCGCGCCGGCGAGCGCGCCGTCGCACATGCAGATGACGATGCCGGACGGCACGACGATGGACGCCGCCGACATGCCCGGCGCTTCGGACAGCGGCGCCTGCCACGGCCACGCCCTGGACAAGTCCGGCTGCTGCGGCGACTGCTGCGGCCCGATCGCCGCGCAGCACGAGCTGCTGGACGTCGTGCCCGTCGCCGTGCGTTGGGCCACCCTGCCCCGCGATGCCGC
>Ga0207427_100935_pt1 | contig 12432 bp, 9 predicted proteins | sample AraplaCL_Cvi_mMS_FD_184268 | JGI IMG/M metagenome (GOLD analysis project Ga0207427, IMG submission 184268) | Arabidopsis root microbial communities from the University of North Carolina, USA - plate scrape CL_Cvi_mMS (SPAdes) (version 2) | ecosystem: Host-associated > Plants > Roots > Endosphere ... | reverse complement strand
GCTCGACGAGGTGCGCCAGCGCTTCGCCGACCGCGACGCGGGTGGCCGCGGCCTGCAGACCTTCGACCTGCGCACCACCATCCACGCGGTGACCGCGCTGGAATCGGCGCTGCTGGACCTGCTGGGCCAGCACCTGGGCGTGCCGGTGGCGGCACTGCTGGGCGAGGGCCAGCAGCGCGACGCCGTCGACGTGCTGGGCTACCTGTTCTACATCGGCGACCGCACGCGCACCGACCTGCCCTACGCCAGCGCGCCGGACGCGCCCGATGACTGGTCGCGCCTGCGCCACGAGAAGGCGCTGACGCCCAAGGCCATCGTGCGCCTGGCCGAGGCCGCGCACGAACGCTACGGCTTCCGCGACTTCAAGCTGAAGGGCGGCGTGCTGCGCGGCGACGACGAAGTGCAGGCGATCCGCGCGCTGCACGGGCGCTTCCCCGACGCGCGCATCACGCTCGACCCGAACGGCGCGTGGTCATTGAAGGAGTCGGTGCGCCTGCTGCGTGACCTGCGCGGCGTGCTCGCCTATGCCGAGGATCCGTGCGGCGCCGAAGGCGGCTTCTCGGGCCGGGAGGTGATGGCCGAGTTCCGGCGCGCGACCGGCCTGCCGACGGCCACCAACATGATCGCCACGGACTGGCGCCAGCTGGTGCACGCGCTGTCGCTGCAGTCGGTGGACATCCCGCTGGCCGACCCGCACTTCTGGACGATGGCCGGCTCCGTGCGCGTGGCCCAGACCTGCCGCGACTGGGGCCTGACCTGGGGCTCGCACTCGAACAACCACTTCGACGTCTCGCTGGCGATGTTCACGCACGTGGCCGCCGCCGCGCCGGGGCGTGTCACCGCGATCGACACGCACTGGATCTGGCAGGACGGCCAGCGCCTGACCAGGACGCCGCTGCGCATCGCCAACGGCCAGGTGCGCGTCCCGCAGGCGCCCGGCCTGGGCGTCGAGCTCGACATGACGGAGGTCGAGAAGGCGCACGCGCTGTACCGGCAGCACGGCCTGGGCGCGCGCGACGATGCGATCGCGATGCAGTACCTGGTCCCGGGCTGGACCTTCGACGCGAAGCGGCCGGCGCTGGAGCGGGACATCGCGCACTGAAACGAGCGCGTGTCTTGTAGCGCGACGTCAGCGCCGCGAGCGCGTGGCGATGGCGCCGATGCAGGCCAGTGCCAGGATCATGAGCGTGGCGACGCCGGGCTCGGGGACGGCGGTGAGGTGGCCGAGCGCGAAATCGGAGCCGGTGTGGGGCGCGTCGAAGTCTCGGCTGTAGCTCGCGTCCAGGCCGCCGAACCACCAATCGCCGGTATCGCCGGGGAACCGCGGGAAGTCCACCGAGGTGATGCGGCCGCCGGCCACGGTCACGCTGTTGCCGGGGAAGTACGGCAGCACGAGGTTGCCCAGGTTCGTGCGGACGTCGAACGAGAGCACGTCGCCGTCGGAGTACACGCCGTCGGCGCCCGAGTCGATCACGATGTCGACCGTGCCGGTCCAGGCCAGGTCCACGGTCTCGTTGCAGGGCCCCGGCACGGGCGCCGGCGTGCGGCACGGCGGGTAGTAGCGCTGGTCGGTGCCCTGGAGGGCCAGGTGGTAGGTCGCGTCGGCGCGCGCCCCGCCGACGGCGGCCAGCGACAGCACCAGGACGGCGAGCGCGAATCGGATCGACGGGATCATGGCGGGCTCCTGCCGCGGATCCGGGGCGCGGCGCGTCCCGTCCAGATCCGGCGAGCGCGCGGGGCAAGGCACGCGCCCGAATCGGCTTGCGACCGCCCTACGCCTTCGCGGCCGCCGGCTCCAGCAGCGCGCGGTGCTTCACGAGCGCTGCCGCGACGATCTCGTGCATCGCCGCGCCGGCCGCGGTGCCAACGGCCGCGAGCAGCTCGCTGCGCATGCGTGGCGTCCAGAACTTGCGGATGTGGTCGGCGATGCCCGCCAGCGCCTCGTCGCGATCGGGCTGCGCCGCGAAGAAGTCGCCGATGCGGTTGGCCATGACGATGAGGTTGTGCAGGTCCATGGTCGTCAGCTGAGCGCCAGAGGGCCGAAACGGTCGGCGTCCGAATAGAGCACGAGGTCGTCGCGCCGCGCGAAGCCGGCCAGCGCGAGGCCGGCGCGGCGGGCGGTGTCGACGGCGCGGGCGGTGGGAGCGGAGACCGCGACGAGCGCGGTGATGCCCGCGGCCACGGCCTTGCGCACCATCTCCACGCTGGCGCGGCTGGTGATGCAGCAGAAGCCGTCGCGCGGATCGAGTCCGGCGTCGACCATCGCGCCCACCAGCTTGTCGAGCGCGTTGTGGCGGCCGACGTCCTCGCGCACGAGCACGACGCGGCCATCGAGCGCGCACCAGGCCGCGGCGTGCGTGGCGCCGGTGCGCTGCTGCAGCGCCTGGTGCGACGGCATCTCGCGCAGCGCGGCGGCGATGGCCGGCGGCGACAGCGGCGGCGCGCCGGGCGCCAGTGCGCGCAGCGGCGGCTCGACCTGCTCCAGGCTCTCGGTGCCGCACAGGCCGCAGCCGGTGCGCCCGGCCATGGAGCGGCGCTTGTCCTTCAGGCGCGCGAAACAGGCACTGGACACCTCCATCTCCACGCGCAGCCCGGCCGGGTCGCCCGCCACCTCCACGTCGTAGAGCTCGTCGGGCCGCTCCAGCAAGCCTTCGGTCAGGCCGAAGCCGAGCGCGAAGTCCTCGAGATCCAGCGGCGTGGCCAGCATCACCGCGTGCGAGATGCCGTTGAAGATCAGCGCGACGGGCACCTCGTCGGCGAGCCAGTCGTCGGCCTGCGCGACCGTGCCCGCGCGACGCACGCGCACGTCCACGCGGCGCGCGCCCGCGTGCGCGGGGCTCGCGTGGTCGTCGACGGCGTGTCGCTCCGTGTCCACGTCACTTGCCCGTGACGGCCGCGGCGGCGCCCTGCCGCGCGTCGGCCAGGAAGCGCTGCTGGTCCTCGTCGAAGTCCTTGTACGCGCGCTGCCACGACGAGGGCTGCGCGACCGGCAGCACCTGCACCGCGGTCACCTTGTACTCGGGGCAGTTGGTGGCCCAGTCGGAGCTGTCGGTGGTGATGACGTTGGCGCCGGACTCGGGGAAGTGGAAGGTCGTGTAGACGACGCCCGGCTGCACGCGCTCGGTGATGTCCGCGCGCAGCACCGTCTCGCCGGCGCGGCTGGTGATGCCCACCCAGTCGCCATCCCGGATGCCGCGGTCCTGCGCGTCGTGCGGGTGGATCTCCAGCCGGTCCTCGTCGTGCCACAGCGAATTGGCGGTGCGCCGCGTCTGCGCACCCACGTTGTACTGCGACAGGATGCGCCCGGTCGTCAGCAGCAGCGGGAACTTGCGCGTGACCTTCTCGTCGCTGGGCACGTACTGCGTGATGATGAAGCGGCCCTTGCCGCGCACGAAATGGTCGACGTGCATGATGGCGGTGCCGGCTTCGTCCGTCGCGTCGTTGCACGGCCACTGCACGCTGCCCAGGCGGTCGATCTTCTCGTAGGTGACGCCCGCGAACGTGGGCGTCAGCGCCGCGATCTCCGCCATGATCTGCTCGGGATGCGTGTACGCCATGGGGTATCCGAGCGCGTTCGACAGCCGCACCGTCGCCTCCCAGTCGCCCACGCCCGACAGCGGCGGCATCACCTTGCGCACCCGCGAGATCCGGCGCTCCGCGTTGGTGAACGTGCCGTCTTTTTCAAGGAACGACGAACCCGGGAGGAACACGTGCGCGTACTTGGCCGTCTCGTTCAGGAAGATGTCCTGCACGACGACGCACTCCATCGCCTGCAGCGCGCTGGCCACGTGCTGGGTGTCGGGGTCGGACTGCACGATGTCCTCGCCCTGGCAGTACAGGCCCTTGAACTCGCCATGCAGCGCGGCGTCGAACATGTTGGGGATGCGCAGGCCCGGCTCGGACTGCAGCGTCACGCCCCAGGCCTGGTTGAACTGCGTGCGCACCGCCTCGCCGCCGATGTGGCGGTAGCCGGGCAGCTCGTGCGGGAACGAGCCCATGTCGCACGAGCCCTGCACGTTGTTCTGGCCGCGCAGCGGGTTAACGCCCACGCCTTCGCGGCCGACGTTGCCGGTGACCATCGCGAGGTTGGCGATGCCCATCACGGCGGTCGAGCCCTGCGAATGCTCGGTCACGCCCAGGCCGTAGTAGATCGCGCCGTTGGGGCGCCTGCCGGCGGCCAGCGTCTGCGCGTTGCCGTCCGCGCGGCCCGTCGCGTACAGGCGCGCGGCCCCGCGCACGAGCGCGGCGGGCACGCCCGTCTCGGCCTCGAAGGCCTCGGGCGAGTTCTCGGGGCGGGCGACGAACTCGCGCCATTGCAGGACGCTCCGGTCGTCGCAGCGCTCCGCGACGTAGGCCGCGTCGTCCAGCCCTTCCGTGACGACGACGTGCGCCAGCGCCGTGAGGATCGCGACGTTGGTGCCGGGCTTGAGCTGCAGGTGGAAGTCCGCCTTCAGGTGCGGGCCGTCGACCATCTCGGTGCGCCGCGGATCGATGACGATCAGCCGGGCGCCCTGGCGGATGCGCCGCTTCATGCGCGACGCGAACACCGGGTGCGCCGACGCCGGGTTGGCGCCGATGACGATGATGACGTCGGACTTGGCCACCGACTTGAACGTCTGCGTGCCGGCCGACGTGCCGTAGGTCTGGCCCAGGCCGTAGCCGGTGGGCGAGTGGCAGACGCGGGCGCAGGTGTCGACGTTGTTGTTGCCGAACGCCGCGCGCACCAGCTTCTGCACGAGGTAGGTCTCCTCGTTGGTGCAGCGCGAGGACGTGATGCCGCCGATCGAGTTGACGCCGTAGGCGCCCTGCAGGCGCTTGAACTCGGAGGCCGCGTAGGCGATTGCCTCGTCCCACGACACTTCGCGCCACGGGTCGGTGATCCTGGCGCGGATCATCGGCTTGGTGATGCGGTCGGGGTGCGTCGCGTAGCCCCAGGCGAAGCGGCCCTTGACGCACGAGTGGCCCTCGTTGGCCTTGCCGTCCTTCCACGGCGTCATGCGGATCACCTCGGTGCCGCGGACCTCGGCCTTGAAGCCGCAGCCCACGCCGCAGTAGGCGCAGGTGGTCGTCACGCTCTTGGTGGGCATGCCCAGCGCGATGACGGTGTTCTCCTGCAGCGTGGCCGTCGGGCAGGCGCTGACGCAGGCGCCGCAGCTCACGCACTCGCTCTGCATGAAGGGCTCGTCCATGCCGGCCGACACGTGCGACTCGAAGCCGCGGCCCGAGATCGTGAGCGCGAAGGTGCCCTGCGTCTCCTCGCAGGCGCGCACGCAGCGGTTGCAGACGATGCACTTGCTGGCATCGAACGTGAAGTACGGATTGGACTCGTCCTTCTTGGCGTCGAGGTGGTTCTTGCCGGCGTAGCCGTAGCGCACCTCGCGCAGGCCGACGGCGCCGGCCATGTCCTGCAGCTCGCAGTCGCCGTTGGCGCCGCAGGTCAGGCAGTCGAGCGGGTGGTCGGAGATGTAGAGTTCCATCACGCCCTTGCGCAGCTTGGCGAGCCGGGGGCTCTGCGTGCGCACCGCCATGCCGGCTTCCACCGGCGTGGTGCAGGACGCGGGCGTGCCGCGGCGGCCGTCGATCTCGACCAGGCATAGCCGGCACGAGCCGAAGGGTTCCAGCGAATCGGTGGCGCACAGCTTGGGCACGGGGATGCCGGCGTCGATGGCGGCACGCATCACCGAGGTGCCGGCCGGCGCGCTGACGGCCACGCCGTCGATCGTCAACGACACCCGCTGCGTGGACTCGCTCGCGGGGGTTCCGAGGTCGTGGTCAGGGTGGGTGTCGTTGAGGCTCAGCATCAGGATTCTCCCGTCGCGCCGGGGCGCGGCAAGCCGAAGTCTTCAGGGTAGTGGTCGAGGGCAGACAACACCGGGAACGGGGTCATGCCGCCCATGGCGCAGAGGCTGCCGGCCACCATGGTGTCGCACAGGTCGCGCAGCAGCGTTTCCTGCTCGGCCTTGCGCGAGGCCGGCGCCGCGACGAGTCGTTCGACGACCTCGACGCCGCGCGTCGAGCCGATGCGGCACGGCGTGCACTTGCCGCACGACTCGAGGGCGCAGAACTCCATGGCGTAGCGCGCGAGGCCGGCCAGGTTGGCCGTGTCGTCGTGCGCGACGATGCCGCCATGGCCCACGGTGGCGCCGACCGCCGCGTAGGCCTCGTAGTCGATCGGCACGTCCCACCTGGCCTCGGGCACGTACGGGCCCAGTGGGCCGCCGACCTGGACGGCCTTGATCGGTCGGCCCGTGCGCGAGCCGCCGCCGAAGTCGAACATCAGCTCGCGCAGCGTGACCCCGAACGGCAGCTCCACGAGCCCGCCCTGCTTGAGGTTGCCGGCCAGCTGGAACGGCAGCGTGCCGCGCGAGCGCCCGGCGCCGAACGCGGCGTAGGCCTGCGCGCCGTCCGCCAGGATGCGCGGCACGCTGGCCAGCGTGATGACGTTGTTGATGACGGTGGGCCAGCCGAACAGGCCCTGGATGGCCGGCAGCGGCGGCTTGGCGCGCACGATGCCGCGCCGGCCCTCGATGCTCTCGAGCAGCGCCGTCTCCTCGCCGCAGACGTACGACCCCGCGCCGCGACGCACGTCGAGCCGGAACGCCGGCCCCTGGCCGCGCAGCGCGGCGCCGATGTGGCCGGCGGCCGTGGCGCGCGCGATCGCCTCGCGCAGCGCGGCCTCGGCGTGCGGGTACTCGGAGCGGACGTAGATCACGCCGTAGGTGGCGCCGACGGCCAGTCCCGCGATCGCCATGCCCTCGACGAGCGCGTACGGGTCGCCCTCCATCAGCATGCGGTCCGAGAAGGTGCCGGAGTCGCCCTCGTCGGCGTTGCAGACGACGGCCTTGCGCGGGCCCGCGGCGGCGGCGACCGTCTTCCATTTGAGGCCGGCCGGGAACGCGGCGCCACCGCGACCGCGCAGGCCCGATTCGACGACCTCGCCGACGACGGCCGACGGCGCCATGGCCAGCGCCTTGTCCAGCCCGGCCCAGCCGCCGTGCGCGGCGTAGTCGTCCAGCGAGAGCGGGTCGGTCAAGCCGACGCGCGCGAAGGTGATGCGGCGCTGCCTGGCCAAGTACGGCAGCGCCTCGGTCAGGCCCTGGTGCAGCGCGTCGGCGGCCAGCGCCGCGGGCAGGCCCTGCTGCGCGATGCCCGGATCGAGCAGGCCGGCGGCGACGAGCCGGTCGACGTCGCCGGCCTGGACCGGCCCGAAGGCGACGCGGCCGGCCGGCGTGGCCACTTCGAGCAGCGGCTCCAGCCACAGCAGGCCGCGCGATCCGTTGCGCACGAGACCCGGCGCGAGGCCGCGCGCCGACGCGGCGACGGCGAGCGCGGCGGCGACGTCGTCCGCGCCGGCGGCCACGGCGGCCGCGTCGCGGGGCAGCCAGAGCTGGGCGGCGCTCATGGCGCTTCGCCTTCGATATGGACGGCCAGGGCGTCGACGGTGGCGGCGGACACCCGCGCGCGCAGCTGGCCGTCGATCAGCGCCGCCGGGCCCGTGGCGCACAGGCCCAGGCAATAGACGGGTTCGAGCGTGACGCCGCCGTCCGCGCGCGTCGCGCCGGGCGCGCACGCGAGACGCTCGCCCGCATGGGCCATCAGGGCCTCGGCGCCGTTGGCGCGGCAGGCCTCGGCCTGGCAGATCTGCACGACGTGCCGGCCCGCGGGCGCGCTGCGGAAGTGGTGGTAGTAGGTGAGGACGCCGTGCACCTCGGCTCGCGACAGGCTGAGCGCGACGGCGATCTCGGGGACGAGCGCCGCGGGCACGAAGCCGAGCGCGTCCTGGATGTGATGGAGGATGGGCAGCAGCGCGGAGGCGCTGCCGCCCGGAACCTCGGCCGGGATGTCCGGCAGGTGGAGCGCGACGGCCTGCTCGAGCAGCGCGCGCTCCGAGTCCGTCGCCGCGGGGCCTTGCGGCGCCCGCGGTGCGGACCCTCGGGGCATGCCCCTCAGGTCGTCAGCTGAAGAGCTTGGCCGCACTGATGAGCGTCTTGTAGACGCCCCACGCAAGCGGGATGCCGACGGCAGCCCAGGCCAGCACCACCGTCACCGGGCTGCTGGCGGCCGCACCGGCGGCTGCGCCGGTGCCCGTGACCTCGTTGGCCGCGGCGCGTTCGTGCGCCAGGCGCTTCTCCTCGGCCAGTTCCTCGTCCGTCATGAAGTACTTCTGGTCGACCGGCTTGATCAGCAGGTTGCAGATCAGGCCCACCGCGAGGAAGCCCACCAGGATGTACATCGTCTGGTTGTAGACCTGCTCGCGCGGCAGGCCCAGGCCCAGCTGGTAGTCGCGCATGTAGTTGACGACGACCGGGCCCAGGATGCCGGAGACGGACCACGCCGTCAGCAGGCGGCCGTGGATGGCGCCCACCATCTGCGTGCCGAACAGGTCGGACAGGTAGGCCGGCACCGTGGCGAAGCCGCCGCCGTACATCGACAGGATGATGCAGACCGCGCCGACGAATGCCAGCTTGGAGCCGGCGCCCGCGCTGCTGGGCAGGCTGGCGTACAGCGCCGCGCCCAGCAGGAAGAACACCACGTAGGTCGCCTTGCGGCCGAGCTTGTCGGAGATGCTGGCCCAGAAGAAGCGGCCGCCGATGTTGAACAGGCTGATCAGCGCGGCGAAGCCGGCCGCCACCGCGGCGATCTGCGCCAGCTCGGGCTTGGCGAGCTCGCCGAACTTCTTGTCCAGGCCGATCAGGTGGCCGCCGAAGATCTCCTGGAGCATCGGGCTCGCGAGCCCGATCACGCCGATGCCCGCCGAGACGTTCATGCACAGCACCAGCCACACGAGCCAGAACTGCGGGATGCCCCAGATGCGCTTGACGTGCACGTGGCCGCGGGTGACCAGCGCCTTGGTGTCGCTGGCCGCCGGCGGCGTCCAGCCCTCGGGCTTCCAGCCGCTGGCCGGGATGCGGTAGCCGAAGGCGCCGCCCAGCATGAACACGACGTAGATCGCGGCCATGATCAGCAGCGTGGTCTGCACGCCGTTGGTGCCGTCGGAACCGAAGCTGGTCATCAGCTGGTTGGCCAGCGGCGAACCGATCATCGCGCCGCCGCCGAAGCCCATGATGGCCATGCCGGTGGCCATGCCGCGGCGATCGGGGAACCACTTGATCAGCGTGGACACCGGCGAGATGTAGCCCAGGCCCAGGCCGATGCCGCCGATCACGCCCAGACCCAGCACCATGATCCAGAGCTGGTGCGTCGCGACGCCGATGGTGGACACGGCCATGCCGCCGCACCAGCACAGGGCCGACACCACCGCCGCCTTGCGCGGGCCGACGTGCTCGAGCCAGCCGCCCCACAGCGCGGCCGCCGATCCCAGGAACACGAAGAACAGCGTGTAGATCCAGCCCAGCGCCGAGACGTCCCAGTTGCAGGTGGACAGGGTCATCTCGCCGGCGCCGCCGAACACCGCCTTCATCACGACGTAGCGCACGCTGTGCGTGTCGGCACCCGTCAGGCCGTTGACCAGCTGCATCCAGAAGTTGTCCAGCGCGCCCGGGTCCTTCGAGCACAGCGGCGCGCCCGGCAGCAGCTTGGACAGCGGCAGCCAGAACACCGAGAAGCCATAGGCCATGCCGATGCACAGGTGGATGGCGAGCGCCGCCGGCGGAAGCAGCCACCGGTTGTAGCCGGGGCCGGCGATGGTGCGCTCCTTGGACAGCAGACCCCCGGAGGCTGGGGCGTGCTCAGAGCCGTTCATGACGGTTGACATCTTGTTCCTTTTGATGACCTGAGGGCATCGATCGCCGCTGTCCCAACATCGACGACTGCCCGACTGTAAGTATCCCGTGGCGATCGTTGCAATATGCGGTCAAGCTCTAAATACGAACCCTAGGATCGCCCCGCGTGCTGCCTGCTTCGTCAATCCCGACGTCCTGAATGAGCGTTCAAATGCTGCAATGCGGCACAAATGCCGATACCTCCCTCGGTACTTTTTGTTGCAAAGCGGGCGGGCTGCTCGACGGCAAAAAGCCACAACCCTGTGACCGTCCGGGGATTACCCCCATGGGCATGCCGCCGCGATGGTGCAACGGGCGCCCCGCGCGGGTGCCGGCTGGCGGCGACGCCTCTTGTCGGTGCCGCCCACCGATGCCGAACTCGCATCGATCCGCGGCGGGCGATAGCGCCAGCGTGGCCGGCACGCGCCGCCCAGCGCCGCAGCGGCAATCCGGGGACACTGGCGACTGCGCGCCCCGTCCGGCGCGGCGGCCAACGCGATGCACAAGATTTCCATCCGTCCCCATTGGACGATCTCCCACGACGGCGGCAACACCCTCGGGCCGCGGCTGATCGAGCTGCTCGTGCACGTCGCCGAGACGGGCAGCATCGCCGCGGCCTGCCAGCGCGCCGGGCTGTCGTACCGCCATGCCTGGGACACCCTGCGCGACGGCGAGGCCTGGTTCGGCGCGCCGCTGCTGCAGATGGAGCGCGGCCGCGGCTCGCGCCTGACCGCGCTGGGCGAGAAGCTGGTCTGGGCCGACCGCCGCATCGCCGCGCGCCTGGCGCCCGCGCTCGACACGCTCGCCTCCGAGCTCGAGGTGGAACTGCAGCGCGTCATCGCGCCGCCGCAGCGCCTGCTGCGCATCCACGCGAGCCATGGCTTCGCCATCGAGAAGCTGATGGCGATGCTGGTGGCCGCAGGCGTGGACGTCGAGCGCGTCTACACCGACAGCCTGGACGCCGCCGCCTCGCTGCACGACGGCGCCTGCGACATCGCCTGCTTCCACGTGCCGCACGGCGCGCTCGAGGGCCGCGGCTGGGAGTTCCACGCACGCTGGCTCGACCCGCGCGAGCACGTCGTCATCGACATCACCGACCGCACGCAGGGCCTGATGGTGGCCGCCGGCAACCCGCAGCACGTGACCGGGCTGGGCGATCTCGCGCGCCCTGGCCTGCGCTTCATCAACCGCCAGCGCGGCTCGGGTACGCGCTTCCTGCTCGACGCGCTGCTCGCGCAGGCCGGCGTCGACCCGGCGACCATCGTCGGCTACGAGCATGGCGAGTTCACGCACGCGGCGGTGGCCGCGTTCATCGGCAGCGGCATGGCCGACGTCGGCTTCGGCCTGGAGCGGCCGGCGCGGCACTTCAAGCTGGACTTCATCCCGCTGGCCACCGAGCGCTACTTCGCCGTCTGCCGGCGCGACGCGCTGGCGCGGCCCGAGATCGACCAGGTGCTGCAGATCCTGCGCAGCGAGGCCTTCGTCTCGGAGGTAGACGCCCTGCCCGGCTACCGGGCCCGCCACAGCGGCGTGGTCACCCCGCTGGGCGACATCCTCGCGGCCGCGGGCGTGGAGATCTAGGCGCCCGCTAGTCCGCTTCGGCCTGGAGCTTCAGGCCCCAGGCCTTGAGCGCCTTGAGCACCGGCCGCACCTCGCGGCCCCGGTCGGTCAGCACGTATTCCATGCGCGGCGGATGCTGCTCGTAGAGGCGGCGCTCGATCAGGCCGGCCTCCTCGAGCGACGACAGGCGCGCCGACAGCGTGTTGGGCGCGCAGCCCTTGAGCGACTCGATGAAGTCCTGGAAGCGGCGCGACGGGTGCAGCGTGAGGTCGCGCAGGATCAGCAGCGTCCACTTCTCGCCGATCCGGGCGAGGGCGCAGGCGACCGGGCAGGCAGGATCCGGGTTGGTGCGGGCCATGCGGCGATTGTATCAAGTCCGTCTCGTGCACGTAGTCACTACTTTTTGTATAGTGACTATCGAACAGCAACCGAAGCGCGGCCGCCTGCGCCGCCACCACTTCCGAAAGGCCTCCCATGGAACTCCAAGGCAAGACCGCCCTCATCACCGGCGGCAACAGCGGCATCGGCCTCGCGACGGCGCGCCTGCTGCTCGCGCAGGGCGCGCGCGTGGCCATCACCGGGCGCGACCGCGCCAAGCTCGACGAGGCCGCAACCGAGCTCGGGCCCGGCGTGCTGGCGATCCAGGCCGACGTCAACGCCGCCGACGGCCTCGCCGAGATCACGCGCGCCGTGACCGCGGCCTTCGGCTCGCTGGACATCGTCTTCGCCAACGCCGGCATCTCCGGGCCGACGCCGCTGGGCAGCACCACGTACGAGGCGTTCCAGGAGATCGTCAACACGAACCTGACCGCCGTGTTCTTCACGATCCAGTCGGTGCTGCCGCTGCTCAAGGACGGCAGCGCCATCGTGCTCAACGGCTCGGTGATGCGCGAGCTGGCTGTCACCGGCACGGCGGCGTATGCCGCGGCCAAGGCGGGCATCTCGGGCATGGCCAAGGTGCTCGCGACCGAGCTCGCGCCGCGCGGCATCCGCGTCAACACGGTGATCCCCGGCGCGACGCGCACCCCGATCTGGACGCGCGGCGCGCGCGCCGGCGTCACGCTGGACGCGACCGAGGCCTACCTGGCGCCGCGCATCCCGCTGGCGCGACTGTCGGACGCCGAGGAGGTGGCCGAGGCCGTGGTGTTCC
>Ga0207427_100933_pt1 | contig 12458 bp, 7 predicted proteins | sample AraplaCL_Cvi_mMS_FD_184268 | JGI IMG/M metagenome (GOLD analysis project Ga0207427, IMG submission 184268) | Arabidopsis root microbial communities from the University of North Carolina, USA - plate scrape CL_Cvi_mMS (SPAdes) (version 2) | ecosystem: Host-associated > Plants > Roots > Endosphere ... | reverse complement strand
CGCGCGCACGGTGGCGGTCGTCAACGACGCCGGCTCGCCGCTGGCCGAGGCCGCGCAATGGGTGCTGCCGCTGCACGCCGGCGCCGAGACCAGCGTGGCCGCCACCAAGAGCTACATCGCCCAGCTCGTGGCGGGCGCGCGCATCGTCGCGCACTGGCAGGACGACAAGCCGCTGCTGGCGGCGCTCGAGACGCTGCCCGAAGTGCTGGAGCGCGCCGCCTACGCCGACTGGTCGCCGCTGGTGGACGCGCTGGTCAACGCCGACAAGCTGTTCGTGATCGGCCGCGGCACCAGCCTGGCCATCGCGATGGAAGCGGCGCTCAAGTTCAAGGAAGTCTGCGGCATCCAGGCCGAGGCGTTCTCCGGCGCCGAGGTCAAGCACGGCCCGATGGCGCTGATCGACGAAGGCTACCCGCTGCTCGTGTTCGCGCCGCGCGGCCCGGCCCAGGCCGGCCTGCTGCAGCTGGCCGACGACATGCGCCGCCGCGGCGCGCGCGTGCTCGTCGCCGCCCCGGTGGGCACGCCGGGCGCCGAGCTGCCGCTGGTGGTCGCCGGCCACGAGGACCTCGATCCGGTCTCGGCGATCCAGAGCTACTACCTGGCCGTCGAGGCGCTGGCCCGCGCCAAGGGCCTCGATCCGGACAAGCCGCGGCACCTCAACAAGGTCACGCTGACGCACTGACGATGACGAGCGCCGCGCCCTTTCATCCTGGCCATCTCGTGATGGTCGACATCCCGGGCACGTCGCTCGACGCCGCGAGCGCGGAGTTCCTGCGCCGCCACCACGTCCGCGCGATCTGCCTGTTCCGCCGCAACCTGGGCACCGAGGACGAGATCCGCCAGCTCACCGCCGACCTGCGCGAGGTGATGGGCCCGAATGCGCTGATCGGCATCGACCAGGAAGGCGGCTCCACGATCCGCGCCACGTTCCTGCCGCAGGCGCCTGCCGCGATGGCGCTCGGCGCGATCGGCGACGAGGCGCTGTGCGAGGAAGTCGGCGCGGTCGTCGCGCGCGGGCTGCGCAGCCTGGGCATCAACTGGAACTTCGCGCCGGTCCTGGACGTCAACAACAACCCCGGCAACCCGGTGATCGCGGAGCGCAGCTTCAGCGAGGATCCGGAGGAAGTGGCGCGCCTGGCCGCGGCGTGGATGCGCGGCTCGCTGCGCGAGGGCGTGGCCTGCTGCGTCAAGCACTTCCCCGGCCATGGCGACACCGCCACCGATTCGCACCACGCGCTGCCGGTCGTCGACAAGTCGGTCGCGCAGCTCGAGGCGCTCGAGCTCAAGCCGTTCCGCGCGCTGGCGCATGCGCGCGGCGCCACGCCGGCCGCGCCGTCGGTGATGACGGCCCACATCGTCTATCCGCAGATCGACCCCGAGCATCCGGCCACGCTGTCGCGCCCGGTGCTCACCGGCCTGCTGCGCGAGAACCTCGGCTACGACGGTGTCGTCATCACCGACGCGCTGATGATGAAGGCCGTGCACGACAAGTACGGCCACGCCGTCGGTGCCGTGATGGCGCTGCAGGCCGGTGCCGACATGCCGCTCGCGCAGGGCACGCTCGAGGAACAGGGCGCCGCCGTCAAGGCGATCGAGCAGGCGCTGGCCGAAGGCCACCTGCTGCCCGCCGACGTGAAGAAGTCCGAGGCGCGCCTGGTCGCGCTCGCGCAGGCCTACCCCGTCTCGCCGCGGCCCTACGACGCCGCGCAGCGCGCCGCCGACGACGCCGCGATGCGCGCCGCGTGGGCGCGCGGGCTCACCGCGTTCGACGGCGCCAACAGGAAGCCGCAACCGCCCGCGGCCGGCACGCTGCTGCGCGTGGTCACGCAGGATTCGGTGGAGTGCGACGGCGTGTCCGAAGCGGGCCTGCCCGCCGAACGCGTGATGGAGATGTTCGCCGGCTTTGCCGACGTGCAGCTGGTCAAGGTGCCCGACCTGCGCACCATCGACGCCGCGAGCTTCCCGCGCGACGGCCGCGTCAACATCCTCGTGTCCAACCACCGCACGCGCTTCGGCGCCGCGGCCGGCGACGCCCGCCCCGACCTGCACGTCGCGCTGTGGAATCCGTTCCAGCTGTTCGACATCGCGGCGCCGTCGCTCGTCACCTGGGGTTACTGCGACGGCGCGATCGAGGCCGTGCGCGCGTGGCTCGAGGGCCGCGCGCAGGCCACCGCGAAGTCTCCGGTGAACCTCTCTCCTCGTCCTGTTTGAACGCGGGCACACTGCCGCACGACCCTCGAGTCGACCCGTGACCCATCGCGCGCCATCGCCGCCCGGAAAGAGAGCCCACGTGCAAAGCCAATCCGTCCTGCCCGCCGAAGCCGCACCACTGCCCGAGGTCGCGATGCCGTCGCTCAAGCGCTCGCCCATCACCTGGGTGCCGACGCTGTACTTCGCGCAGGGCGTGCCCTTCTTCGTCGTGATGGCGATCGCCGCGCTGCTGTTCAAGGATCTGGGCATCGAGAACAGCGTCATCACGAAGTGGACGAACGCACTGGGCCTGGCCTGGGCCGTCAAGCCGCTGTGGAGCCCGTTCCTGGAAGTGGTGCCCAGCAAGAAGCTGCTGGTGATCGTGTTCCAGCTGGTGGGCGCGGCAACGCTGGGATTGATCGCGCTGGCGCTGAACATCCCGCACAGCGTCTCGCTGGTGCTGGCGATCCTCGCGTTCACGGCGATCGGCTCGGCCACGCACGACATCTCGTCGGACGGGCTGTACATCGCAAGCCTCACCGACAAGCAGCAGGCCGAATACGCCGGCTGGCAGGGCGCGTTCTTCAACGCGGCGCGCCTGTTCGCGCGCGGCGGCGTGCTGGTGCTGGTGGGCTATCTCGAGAAGTCGATGGAAGCGGCGCACGCCTGGAGTTCGGTGTTCGTGCTGCTCGCCGCCGTGATGGGAGCGCTCGCGTTGTACCACGTGTGGGCGCTGCCGGACACGCGCACCGGCGGTACGGCGTCGCGCGACCTGGGTGCCATCGCGAAGACCACGGGCGAAGTCGTCGTCGAGTTCTTCCGCAAGCCGGGCATCTGGTTCGCGATCCTGTTCATCATCCTGTTCCGGGCCGGCGAGGGCCAGATCCAGTCGGTCGGGCCCTTGTTCCTGAAGGATGCGCGCACGGCCGGCGGCCTGGGCCTGACCACCGACCAGATCGGCGTGGTCTACGGCACGTGGGCGACGGTCGCGTTCGTCGGCGGCAGCATCGTCGGAGGCTACTTCACGTCGTGGCTGGGCCTGCGCCGCTCGATGGTGTGGCTGGTCATCGCGATGAACCTGCCCAATCTCGTGTATTGGTGGCTCGGCACCGCGCGGCCGACCGACATGAGCCTGATCGCGACCGGCCTGTCGATCGAGATGTTCGGCTACGGCTTCGGCTTCGTCGGCATCATCCTGTTCATCATGCAGGTGGTGGCCAAGGGCCGCTTCACGACGGCGCACTACGCACTGGGCACCGGCGTGATGCAGCTGGGCTTCATCCTCTCGGGCACATGGAGCGGCCAGATCCAGACGTGGCTCGGCTACAAGAACTTCTTCCTGTGGGTCCTGGCCTGCGCCGTGCCCGTGCTCGTACTGTCGTTCTTCCTGCCGCACCACGACGACGCTCCCAAGCGCGATTTCGCCTGAGATGGGCCGCGTCGCCTCCCCGTGCAAGTCGACGCTGCGTGCGCTCGCCGCGCTCGCCTGCGCCGCCGTCGCCGGATGCGCCTCTGTGGCGCCCGCGCCCGCGCAGCTGTTCTTCGACGACTTCTCCTACGCCACGCCGGCCGAGCTGGCTGCGGGCGGCTGGCAGCTGCGCGACGGCACGGGCCATCCCGGCCTGCCCGGCGGCCGCTTCGCCGCCGACGCGATCTCGCTGCAGGACGATCCGCTGCAGGCCGGCAACCGCGTGCTGCGCATGACGGCGCGCACCGACGGCACCGGCGCGCGCACCGTGCAGGCGCAGCTGTGCCACCAGCGCAAGTACCTGCAGGGCACGTACGCGGCGCGCATCCGCTTCACCGACACGCCGCGCTCCGGCCCGGACGGCGACTTCGCGGTCGAATCGTTCTACGCCGTCGCGCCGCTCAAGCACGCGTTCGACCCCGACTTCAGCGAGCTCGATTGGGAGTACCTGCCCAACGGCGGCTGGGGCAGCGAGAAGACGCGGCTGTACGGCGTGTCGTGGCAGACCGTGCAGATCGACCCGTGGGAGTCGCACAACTCCCCGCACGAGGAGCTCGGCTCGTTCGACGGCTGGCACGTGCTGCTGATGCAGGTCACCAGGAACGAGGTGCGCGAGTTCGTCGACGGCCGCCAGGTGGCGGTGCACGACGGCCGCAACGTGCCGGTCTCGTTCATGACGATCTCGTTCAACCTGTGGTTCGCCGTCGGTGGCCCGCTGCCCACGGGCGGCGCGCCGCGCGTCTACGACGAGGACATCGACTGGGTGTTCCATGCGAAGGACCAGGTGCTGAGCCCGGCCGACGTCGACGCCCAGGTGCGCGCGCTGCGTGCGCACCGCACCGGCCGCACGGACACCGTGCCGGCCCCCAACCCGCCGCTGCAGCAGCGCTGCGACATCTAGCGCCGCCATGGCCAGCCTCACGCTCAGGCAGATCCGCAAGACCTACGGCGGCGGGGCCGAGGTGATCAAGGGCGTGGACCTGGAGGTGCGCGACGGCGAGTTCATGGTGTTCGTCGGCCCGTCCGGCTGCGGCAAGTCGACGCTGCTGCGCATGATCGCGGGCCTGGAGGAGATCACCGACGGCGAGCTCGCGATCGGCGAGCGCTGCGTCAACGACGTCTCGCCGTCCGAGCGCGGCGTGGCGATGGTGTTCCAGAACTACGCGCTGTATCCGCACATGACGGTGGGCGAGAACATGGGCTTCGCGCTGAAGATGGCCGGCCACGGCAAGGCCGAGATCGCCGCCGCCGTGGGCCGCGCCGCGGAGATCCTGCAGATCGGCGCGCTGCTCGATCGCAAGCCCAAGGCCTTGTCGGGCGGGCAGCGCCAGCGGGTGGCGATCGGGCGCGCGATCGTGCGCCAGCCCAAGGTGTTCCTGTTCGACGAGCCGCTGTCCAATCTCGACGCCGCGCTGCGCGTGCAGATGCGCACCGAGCTCGCGCGCCTGCACCGCGAACTGGGCACGACGATGGTCTACGTCACGCACGACCAGGTCGAGGCCATGACGCTGGGCCAGCGCATCGCCGTCTTCAACGCCGGCCGCATCGCGCAGGTGGGCGAGCCGATAGCGCTGTACGACCAACCCGCCAACCTGTTCGTGGCCGGCTTCCTCGGCTCGCCCAAGATGAACCTGGTGCCGGTGACCGTCAGCGCCAACGACTCGGACGGCCTGCGCGTGCGCGCGCACGCGGGCGGCGAGTTCGCGCTCGGCGCGTCCGTGGCGGGCGTCGCGCCGGGCGCCGCCGCGACGCTGGGCTTTCGCCCCGACCAGGTGGCACTGGCCGACGCGGGCTCGGGGGCGCTCGAAGGCCAGGTCGATCTCGTCGAGCGCCTGGGCGACGCCACGCTGGTCCACGTGCGCTGCGCCGGCCAGGCCGCGCCGGTGATCGTGCGCCTGCCCGGCCACGTCGCGCCGCTGCCCGCGGGCAGCCGCGTGGCCCTGCGCCCCGACCTCGCGCGCAGCCGCCTGTTCGACAGCGCGGGCGAGGCGATGCAGCGCGGCGCCTGAGGCGGCGCGGCGCCGACGGCCGCGGTCAGACGACCCGCCCTACCGAGGGCGACGGACGCGGGTCGAACGACACGCCCCACCGCGGGGCGCGCGACCTGGCAGGGCGGGTCGTTCGACCCGCGCTCGCCCAATGAACAAGGCCCCGCTTCGCGGGGCCTCGGCGTTGCAGCGCGCCTGCGATCAGCGCGATGCGGCAGCGGCCGGTGCGGCGGCCGCGGCCTGCTTCGACTGCAGGTACAGCACCCACACATGCGCCATCTCGGTCAGGCCCCCGGGGCCCTTGACCGACTGGAAGGTCTTCATCGCGTCGGCGTCGCGGCCGGCACGCACTTGCGCGTAGCCCAGGTGCAGCTTGGCGTCCTCGGGCTGCTTCAGGCCGCCCTTGGCGATGCCCTGCTCGATCAGCGTGGCGCCCTTGCCCGGGTCGTTGGTGACAGCCTCGAGCAGGCCCTGCGACACCAGCGCATTGCCGTCCTTGGCGGCGCGCGCGCCGCTTTCGTTGGCGGCCTGCTGCGCGCTGTCGGCGGCGGCGGCCTTCGTGACTTCGGGGCGCAGGCGATTGGCGTCCGCCAGGTCGCTGCCGGTGAAGGGCTTGCCCGCGGCGGCGGCGTCCAGCACCTTCTTGGCCTCGCCCGGGTAGCCGGCGCGCGCCGCGAGGGCGGCGTAGTTCACGCGCTCGCGATCGTCGACCTGGCCGAACACCTGCGTCTTCAGGCGGTAGTAGTCCAGGGCCAGGCGCTCGGAGAAGTTGTCGACCTCGCGGATGCGCGTCACCAGTTCGCGCCAGTACTCGGGCTTCGAGTAGTTGACCGCCAGGTGCTCCATCGCGTGCACGATGCCGGCCTCGTCCTTCAGGCCCGAGTACGCGCTGTATTCGAAGCGCAGCAGCTTCTCGGTCGGCACGCGGCCGGCGGCGTAGGTGGCGTCGACCTCGGCGCGGAAGCCCTTGGCGGCGTTGGCGTAGTCCTTGGCGGCGTACTGGGCCTGCGGCAGCAGTTCCTTGAGCTGGGCGTCGTTGCCGCCCGCGTCGAAGTAGCGCTGCATGGCGACGGCGGCCTTGGCGTACTGCTCGCTGCCGTAGTAGATGCCGGCCAGCGAGCGCAGCATGACGGTGCGGTCGTCCGCCGGCAGGAAGCGGTTGGTCAGGACGGCCTCGTAGTCAGCGGCGGCGGCCGTGGCGTCGTTCATCGCGTAGTCGGCCGGCCCGCGCAGGCGCAGCAGCATGTACTTCTCGTAGGGCGACAGGTCGGGGATCGCCTCGACTTCCTTGAGCTTGGCCAGCGCGGCGGCGGAGTTGCCGGCCTTGAGGGCATCCTGCGCCGCGTTGAAGCCGGCGGCGAACGCGGGACGCACGAAGGTGTCGGGCTGCGAGGCGGCGGAGGCCGGGGCGTCGGCGGAAGTAGCGGCGGCGGCCGGCAGCGTGGCGCCCAGGCCGGCGGCGAGGGTCAGCGCCAGCACGGCGCGCGAGGTGGAGGCTCTCATGTCTGTCCCAGGGAAACGCTGCGCCGAACGCGAAAAGAGGTGATCACGGACTGCACGCGGGCGGCGCCCCGGGTGCGAGCAGAAAAGTCTGCCATTGTCCCCAAAACGCAGAACCGGGCGCAAACGCCGACTTGGGGGCGAAAAATCGCCCGCCCCAAGGGGGTGGCCCGGTTGCTGGAGGGCGCCAATCCGGGCACATCGCGTGCCCGGCAGCCTGCGTCAGGAGGCGTTCAGCTCAGCGACGAAGTCGTAGGTGTCGCCACGGTAGATCGACTGCGACAGCTCGATCGCGCGACCGTCGCGCAGGTAGCCCAGCCGCTCGACGAGCAAGCCGGCGTCGCCGACGTCGGCGTCGAGCAGGCGGGCCTGCTCCTCGTTGAGCAGCAGCGCGCGCAGGCGCTGCAGCGCGCGCACCGGCCGGTTGCCGGCCTTCTCGAGTGCGTCGTACAGCGAGTTGTCGACCGCCTCCAGCGAGGGCAGCGCGGACGCCGACAGCGTCGCGTACTCGAGCGCCATCGGCGCATCGTCGGCATAGCGCAGGCGGTGGAAGCGGTAGACCAGCGAGCCCGGGCTCAGCGCAAGCTTCATCGCCTCTTCCGGCGTGACGGTGCCGCTGGAGCGCTTGATCCACTCGCTGCGCGGCGTGCGGCCGCGGGCGCGCATGTCCTCGGAGAACGAGGTCAGCTTGGCGAAGTTCTTGTCGATGCGGGTGGACACGAAGTTGCCCGAGCCCTGGCGCTGGTCGAGGAAGCCTTCGTCGGCCAGGCCCTGGATGGCCTTGCGCACCGTGATGCGCGAGACGCCGAGGTCGGCGGCCAGCTGGCGTTCCGAGGGCAGCGCGTCGTCGGGGCCCAGGACGCGCTTCTCGATCGCTTCGCGCAGCGCGCGCTGCAGCTGCTGGTAAAGCGGTTGACTGCCGTCGGGGTCCAGCGTGTTCAGGAGTTGTGCCAGCGCGCTCATGTGCGTGCCCTTGTTCGTGTTGTCGGGGACTGCGGAGGGCTCCGCGCCCTCGGCAGGGTAAGCCGGGGCAGTCGCTGCCGCAGTCCCACTAGCATACCACTCGGGCACCAAAGAAGAGCGAACTCTCGCCGTGTCGCGAAGCACGGGGCCAAGCCCGTGCGGACCGTGAATTCATGTCCGTTCCCCGGGTAAAACTGATGTTGCCGAAACGCAATATGAGGGTAAACGCATAGAGGCCCGGTCTAGACTGGTTGTACAGTGGTACTACCTTGTCGCATACCAGGTTTCTAGCCCGAGGGTGCACCGTCTGAGCTCATGGAGAGACGGCACGACCCAAAACCCAACCGGCCGCGTTCCCGAAGAAATGCTGCCACCCGAAAAGAGGAGCCCCATGAAGACGAAACTCACGCCCATTGCTGCCGCCACTGCGGTTGCGCTTGCTGGAGCGTTCGCCGCGCCGGCGTACGCGCAGTCTGCTGCGGCTCCCGCCCCGGCCGCTTCCGCGGCCAAGGAAAAGGAAGCAGTGCAGACCGTCGAGGTCACCGGCATCCGGGCTTCGATGCAGCAGTCCCTGAACCAGAAGCGCAACGCCGAGACGCACGTCGAAGTGATCACCGCTGAAGACGTGGGCAAGCTGCCGGACAAGAACGTGGCCGACTCGCTGCAGCGCCTGCCCGGCGTGACGATCAGCTCGGCCGGCGCCAACGAAGGCGGCTTCGACGAAAGCGACCGCGTCTCGATGCGCGGCACGAACCCCAGCTACACGCAGACCCTGGTCAACGGCCACAACGTCGCCTCCGGCGACTGGTTCGCGCTCGACCAGACCTCGACCGGCTCGGTCGGCCGCAGCGTCTCGTACACCCTGCTGCCCTCGGAAGTCGTCGGCAGCGTGGTCGTCCACAAGGCCTCCGAGGCGGATCTCGTCGAAGGGGGCGTCGTCGGCTCCGTGGACATCATCACCCGCAAGCCGCTCGAGTTCAAGAAGCCGTTCTCGATGGCGCTGTCGCTGGGCGGCGTCTACGCGGACCTGCCCAAGAAGACCGATCCGCAGGCCAACGTGCTGATGAACTTCAAGAACGACGCGGGCACCTTCGGCGTGCTCGGTCAGGTGTTCTTCGAGAAGCGCCACCTGCGTCGCGACGGCGTGGAAGAGCTGGGCTACGAGCAGATCGCCGCCGGCAGCACGGTCGCCCTGGCGCACCCCGACCTGGCCAACGTGTGGTATCCCACGTCGGTCGGCGCCGCGCTGTTCACCCAGGAACGTACCCGCAAGGGCGGCCTGCTGGACTTCCAGTTCAAGCCGAACAACAACGTCAGCCTGGACCTGAACGGCTTCTACTCGAAGCTCGAGGCGTCCAACTTCAACCGCAACTTCCTGCTGTGGAACACGCACGCCCTGAACCAGGGCAACACGGTGTGCTCCGACAAGGACAACAACAACGTCGCGATTCCGAATGCGCAGCATCCGCCGGGCCCGCCGGTGAAGTGCGTCGGCGAATCGCCGGCGCCCGGCTACGTGGTGCAGAACGGCACGCTCGTGTCGGCCACCTTCGCCCCGTCGATGACCGATCCGACCACCGGCACGACCAACGTGCCCGTGCAGACCGGCATCTACGACCAGATCTCGCGTCCGGGCGAAGGCGCCACGACGCAGTACCTGGACCTGGACGGCGATTTCCGCATCAGCGACACCCTCAAGCTCTCGACCAAGGTCGGCGTGTCCAAGGGCCTGGGCGTGACTCCGCGCCAGGACGTGCTCGAAGCCGACGTGACGGGCACCAGCGGGTCGTACCAGCTCAACGGCGTCAACAACGCCCCCAGCTTCTCGTTCTCGCCGCTGAACGTGTCGGCCACCCCGACGGCCGCCCACTACGGCCTGGACTGGATCTTCGGCGCGAACAACGTCAAGGTGAAGGACAGCGAAGCCTGGCAGCAGATCGACGGCGAGTACACGGCCGATGCCGGCGTCCTCGCGTCGATCAAGTTCGGCGCTCGCACCAACCAGCACAAGCGCGACTCGCTGGGCACCGTCAACGCCGGCGCCAAGGGCGGCTGGGATCCGGCCACCTGGCCGACGCCGATCTCCAACTACCCGAACAACTTCGGTTCGAGCCTGGGCGGCAGCATCCCCGCCAACATCTGGTATTTCACGCCGGCGCAGCTGGCCGCGTTCGACGCGCAGTACCAGAACCTGGGCGACGGCACGTTCAACTCGCCGGGCAGCCGCAACTACCCGGGCTTCGACTACTCGGTGCATGAAACCACGACGGCTGGCTACGTGATGGCCAACCTCGAAGGCAACAAGTGGTCGGGCAACATCGGCCTGCGCCTGGTGCGCACGACCGAGGACGTGCTGTTCTACACCGCAGGCAGCGGCGATCCCAACTCGGCTCGTCCGAACCCCGGCGCGATCGACTCGGCCTGGGGCTGGTGGCTGCCGCAGAGCGTGACGCACGCGTACACGGATCCGCTGCCCAGCGCGAACTTCCGCTTCGAGCTGAGCAAGGACCTGATCGCCCGCGTGGCCGCGTCGCGCACGATGACCCGCGCCGACTACACCGCGCTGGCGGGCTCGGCCAGCCTGTCGCCGCCGTCCACCGATACCGGCATCGGCAGCGGCAGCGCCGGCAACCCGAACCTCAAGCCCATCACGTCGAACAACCTCGACGCGACGCTCGAGTGGTACTTCGCGGACCGCGCGCTGCTGTCGGCCTCGCTGTTCTACATGGACCTGACCAACTACGTCAGCCTGGGCCACACGACGGGCACGTACACGACGCAGACCCACGACCACCCGCTGGGCACGCCGATCACCTACACGCTGACCACGCCGATCAACAGCAGCGCGAAGGTGCACGGCATCGAGCTGGCCTACCAGCAGCCGATCTGGGGCGGCCTGGGCGTCGACACCAACCTGACCGCCCTGTCGTACAGCACGGCCGACGGCCAGGCGCTGGTGGGTGCCTCCAAGATGACGTACAACGTCAGCGGCTACTTCGAGAACGACCTGTTCAGCGCGCGCCTGGGCTGGAACCATCGTTCGAAGTTCTACAGCGGCCTGGATCGCCAGACGGCCTTCTCGCAAGCCGCCGTGGGTGCCCTGTCGGCCAGCCTGAACTTCAACGTCACCAAGCAGCTCGCCGTGCATTTCGATGCCCGCAACCTGAACAACCCGAAGCTGAAGTACTACGCCCTGAACGAGTCGCAGCCGCGCGCGATCTACGTGAACGGCCGCCAGTACTACGTCTCGGCCAGCTACGAGTTCAAGTGATCCATGTGCCGGCCCGCCGCATGGCGGGTCTGCGCAACGGGGACGACCTTCGGGTCGTCCTTTTTTTTGCCCGCGCGCAGCGCGAAGGCCGCGGCGCTGGCATGCTCGAGCCACGTCATGACGTCGACCCCACCCTCCCTTCCCGAATGGCACGGCATCACGCGCGAGCGCTTCGAGGCCGAGATCGTGCCGCGCGACGCGCCCGCGATCCTGCGGGGCGTGGCCGACGCCTGGCCTGCGGTGGCCAAGGGGCGCGAGTCGCCGCTGGCGATCGCGCAGTACCTGGCCGGCTTCGACGAGGGCCACCCGGGCACCGCGGTGATGACGCCCCCGGAGGAGGACGGCCGCCTGGGCTACGACGCCACGATGGCCGGCTTCAACTTCCTGCGCACGCCGCGCACGGTGACGCAGGTGCTCGAGCAGGTGCTGCGCTACGCCCGGTTCGAGCGCGCACCCGCCGTGGCGATGCAGAGCGCCTCCATCGCGCACTGCCTGCCCGGTTTCGCCGAGGAGAACCCGCTGCCGCTGCTGGACGCGTCGGTGCCGCCGCTACTGTGGTTCGGCACGGCCATCGTCACGCCGGCGCACTTCGACGAGTTGCACAACATCGCGGTGTGCGTCGCGGGCCGCCGGCGCTTCACGGTGTTCCCGCCCGAGCAGGTGGCCAACCTGCACGTCGGCCCGATCGACCATTCGCCCGCGGGCATGCCCACCTCGCTGGTGGACTTCGCCAAGCCCGATCTCGAACGCTTCCCGCGCTTTCGCCAGGCCTGGGCCGCGGCGCAGGTCGCGGAGCTCGCGCCGGGCGACGCCATCTACATGCCGCCGCTGTGGTGGCACCACGTGCAGTCGCTCGAGCGCTTCAACATGCTCGTGAACTGGTGGTGGCTCGCACCGGCCGTTGGCCACGCGGTGCCGCCGTTCGCGCTCGATGCGCTGATGCACGCGGCGGCCACGCTGCGCGCCCTGCCCGCGCAGCAGCGCGCGGCCTGGCGGCACCTGTTCGAGCACTACGTGTTCGATGCCGACCGCGACGTCGCCGGCCACATCCCGGCCGAACGGCGCGGCGTGCTCGGCG
>Ga0207427_100931_pt1 | contig 12483 bp, 12 predicted proteins | sample AraplaCL_Cvi_mMS_FD_184268 | JGI IMG/M metagenome (GOLD analysis project Ga0207427, IMG submission 184268) | Arabidopsis root microbial communities from the University of North Carolina, USA - plate scrape CL_Cvi_mMS (SPAdes) (version 2) | ecosystem: Host-associated > Plants > Roots > Endosphere ... | reverse complement strand
CGCGCGTCCCGCGCGAGGCGTGCCTGCCGGCGCGCGTAGGCGTCGCGCGCGGCGCCGGCCTGTTGCGGCGACCAGGCGTCCCACCCGGTGGCGCCGGCGCTGGCCTCCTCGAGCGCGATGCAGTCCATCGGGCACACGGGCAGGCACAGCTCGCAGCCGGTGCAGTCGGCCTCGATCACGGCGTGCATGCGCTTGGGCGCGCCGACGATGGCGTCGACCGGGCAGGCCTGGATGCACAGCGTGCAGCCGATGCAGGTTGCCTCCTCGATGTAGACGAGGCGCCGCGGCGCCTCGTCGCCGAAGGCCGGGTCCAGCGGCAGCGCGGGCTGGCCGAGCTCGCGCGCCAGCCGGGCGATGCCCTCGGCGCCGCCGGGCGGGCACTGGTTCAGCTGCGCCTGGCCGGCGGCCAGGGCCTCGGCGTAGGCGCGGCAATCCGGGTAGCCGCAGCGCGTGCACTGCGTCTGCGGGAGCAGGGCATCCAGGCGCTGCGCAAGCGACGCGACGCCTGCAGGAGGCGTCGCGTTCTGGGCGGTGATGGGGACGGTGGGACTCACCGCCCGGATTATCCCTTCGCGGCGGCCGTGACCTTGACGGTCGTGCGGGCCTTGGACGGTGCCTTCGCGGCGGCCGACGTCGCCGGGGCGCGCGTCTTGCGTGCTGCGGGCGCCGCAGCCTTGGCGGCGCGGCCGTTGCGCTCCTGCTCGAAGCGCGCGATGAAGTCGCGCACGTGCGGGTAGACGATGTCGCGCCAGCGGCGGCCCGAGAAGATGCCGTAGTGGCCCGCGCCTTCCACGTCGTAGTGGAACTGGCGCGTCTTGGGGATGCCGGTGCACAGGCCGTGCGCGGCGCGCGTCTGGCCGGCGCCGGAGATGTCGTCGAGCTCGCCCTCGATCGTCAGCAGCGCCGACGCGTGGATGTCCTGCGGGCGCACCGGGTGGCCGTCGACCTCCCAGCTGCCCTTGACCAGCGAGAAGTCCTGGAACACGGTCTTGATGGTGTCCAGGTAGTACTCGGCCGGCAGGTCCAGCACGGCGTTGTACTCGTCGTAGAACTTGCGGTGCGCCTCGGTCGAGTCGTCGTCGCCGCGCACCAGGTCCAGGAAGTAGTCGTAGTGGGCCGTCGCGTGGCGGTCCGGGTTCATCGCGACGAAGCCGGTGTGCTGCAGGAAGCCCGGGTAGACCTGGCGCTGCGCGCCGGGGTAGTTCGGCGGCACGCGGTGGATCACGTTGTTCTCGAACCACTCGTAGCTGCGGTTCATCGCCAGGTTGTTCACCGCGGTGGGCGACTTGCGGGCATCGATCGGGCCGCCCATCATCGTCAGGCTCAGCGGCGTCGTCTCGCCGGCGCTGGCCATCAGCGACACGGCGGCCAGCACGGGCACCGTCGGCTGGCACACGGAGATCACGTGGACGTCCGGGCCGATCAGGCGGATGAACTCCTGCACGTAGCGGATGTAGTCGTCCAGGTGGAACGGGCCGGCCGCGACCGGCACCATGCGGGCGTCGGTCCAGTCGGTGATCCAGACCTTGTGGTCCTGCAACAGGCTGCGCACCGTGTCGCGCAGCAGCGTGGAATGGTGGCCCGACAGCGGCGCCACGACGAGCACCGACGGCTGCGCCTTCATGCGCTCGAGCGTGGCGCTGTCGTCGCTGAAGCGCTTGAAGCGGATCAGGCGGCAGAAGGGCTTGTCCTGGGCCACTTGCTCCTGCACGGCGACGTCGACGCCGCCCGACCGGACGGTCTTGATGTCGAACTCGGGCTTCTCGTAGTCCATGCCCAGGCGGTGCATCAGCTCGAAGCCGGCCGACAGCCGTTGTGCCCCCGGGATGTGCGTGAACGGCGACAGCGGATGCTTGTAGAGCTTGGCGGTGGCGGCCGCGAAATCCGCGAAGGGCGCCATCAGGGCGCGCTGGGCTTCGTACAGTTGATAGAGCATGTCACCCTCAGCCTTTCAGGCTCGTCTTTGGCTTGCAACGCGACAGGAGTCGCGCCCGCGGATTCTCTTCGATTCCTGAACAAAGCCTTGTCGCCTTCGTTCAAGCGATTAATTGCTGCGCCGCAGCATCGGTCCAATACTACGCCTAATCCAGTTTGTGCGTGCAACTCTGCAACGCCCATGCCCGGCGGCCAGTCGGGCTCCCGGGCCTGTCACGATGATGCAACCTGCTGCGATGCACCAATCGGCTGAACAGGGCCGGGAAGGGCGGGCTGTCGTGACAGGGTTGGCGAAACGGTCGAGTCGTGGCGTCGCGCGGCGGTCGTGCGGAGGCTTGACACATTTCGATGTTTGGCTAATCATCGAATCATGAGCAACGTCTTCAAGGCCTTGTCCGACCCGACCCGCCGCCAGGTGCTGCAGCTCCTGCGCAAGGGGCCGCTCAGCGCGGGCGAGCTCAGCGCGCAGTTCGACGTCTCCAAGCCGACCATGTCGGCGCACTTCGCGGTGCTCAAGGAGGCCGACCTCGTGCATGCCGAGAAGTCCGGCAAGTCGGTGCTCTACCACCTGAAGCTCTCGGTGCTCGAGGAGGCGCTGCTGGGCTTCGTCCAATCGTTCGGGCCGGGCGACGAGGCCCCGGCCACCCCTGCCAAGGAGATTTCTCAATGAGCGAAGTTCGCAAGGATGTGATCGGGAACCTGGCCTGGGGCCTGGGGATCGCGGTGCTGGCGCTGCTGTCGGTGCAGGCGCGCAAGCTGGGCTGGCTCGAGGGCGACACGCCGACGCGGCTGGTCATCGGCGCCAACGGGCTGTTCGTGGCCTGGATGGGCAACCGCATGCCCAAGCTGTTCGTGCCCAGCGCGTGCGCGCGGCGCGTGCGGCGGGTGGCGGGGTGGTCGCTGGCGCTCAGCGGCGTGGTCTACGCGGCGCTGGCCGCGTTCGCGCCGATCCCCGTGGCCTGCTGGGGCGGGGCGACCGCGGTGCTCACCGGGATCGCGGTGACCTTCGGCTACTGCCTGTCGCTGCGCCACCAGGCCAGGGCGGGCTGACCGGCGCGCAATGAAAAAAGCCCCGGGGCGCTTGCCGCGGGGCTTCGTCGGGGCGCGGGACGATCAGGCGGCGACGGCCGCGATCGCCTTGGCCACGTAGGCCAGGTTGTGGTCGTTCAGCGCGGCCACGCAGATGCGCCCGGAGTCGACGCCGTACACGCCGAACTCGCTGCGCAGGCGCTGCATCTGGGCGGCCGACAGGCCCGAGTAGCTGAACATGCCGTTCTGCTTCGTGATGTAGCCCAGGTCGCCCTTGACGCCGGCGGTGGTCAGGTGGTCGACCAGCGCGCCGCGCATGTGCTTGATGCGGTCGCGCATGCCCGCCAGCTCGGTCTCCCACTGCGCGCGCAGCACCGGCGTGGTCAGCACGGTGGCCACGATCTGCGCGCCGTGCGTCGGCGGGTTGGAGTAGTTGGTGCGGATGACGATCTTGAGCTGAGACAGCACGCGCGCGGCTTCGTCCTTGCTCGCGCAGACGACGCTCAGCGCGCCCACGCGCTCGCCGTACAGCGAGAAGCTCTTGGAGAACGAGGTCGACACGAAGAAGTCCAGGCCCGCGGCCAGGAACTGGCGCACCGCGGCGCCGTCCTCGGCGATGCCGAAGCCGAAGCCCTGGTAGGCCATGTCGACGAAGGGCACCAGGCCCTTGTCCTTGATCGCGGCGATGACCTGGGTCCATTGCTCGGCCGACAGGTCCACGCCCGTCGGGTTGTGGCAGCAGGCGTGCAGCACGACGATGGTGCCGGCGGGCGAGGCGGCCAGCTTGGCGATCATCGCGTCGAAGGCGACGCCGCGCGTGGCCGCGTCGTAGTACGGGTACTGCTCGACGACGAAGCCGGCGTTGGTGAACAGCGCGCGGTGGTTCTCCCAGCTCGGGTCGCTGATCAGCACCTTGGCGTCGGGGCGCAGGCGCTTGAGGAAATCGGCGCCCACCTTCAGGCCGCCGGTGCCGCCGAGCGCCTGGATGGTGGCCACGCGGCCTTGCGTGACGACGTCGGAGTCGGCGCCGAAAACCAGGCCCTGCACGGCCTTGTCGTAGGCGGCGATGCCGTCGATGGGCAGGTAGCCGCGCGCCTTCTGCAGCTCGACCAGCTGCTTCTCGGCCGCGGACACGCAGCCCAGCAGCGGGAGCTTGCCGTTCTCGTCGGTGTACACGCCCACGCCGAGGTTCACTTTCGACGGGTTGGTGTCGGCGTTGAACTGCTCGTTCAGGCCGAGGATGGGGTCACGCGGGGCGAGTTCGACGGAGGCAAACAGCGACATGGAGTCTGGTTCCTGGAATGGGCTTGAAAAGCCCGGATGATGGCGGCAGATGGAGGGGTTGCGCGGCGTGTCAGGAGCTTTGTCTGCCACGTTGCGCTACGCTGTCGGATTGGCCGTCGCCGGATCGCGACTGGACGCACCACCACCGGCAGCGTCTCGATTTTAGGCCAAGAGCCAGGGATAACCCGATGCCGATTGATTCTGACGTGATGCCGGAGGAGCCTACCGCCGCCGGCTACTCGCACGCCGCCTCCGTGGCCAGCGCCGATGCCGAGCCGCCCCAGGGCGAGTTCGTGGCATTCCCCAATTCGCCGTTCCAGCTGTTCCAGCCGTACCCGCCCGCGGGCGACCAGCCCACCGCGATCGGCCAGCTGTGCGAGGGCCTGGACGACGGCCTGACCTTCCAGACGCTGCTGGGCGTGACGGGTTCGGGCAAGACGTACACCATGGCCAACGTCATCGCGCGCATGGGCCGCCCGGCCATCGTGTTCGCGCCCAACAAGACGCTGGCCGCCCAGCTGTACAGCGAATTCCGCGAGTTCTTCCCGAAGAACGCGGTGGAGTACTTCGTCAGCTACTACGACTACTACCAGCCCGAGGCCTACGTGCCCCAGCGCGACCTGTTCATCGAGAAGGACTCGTCGATCAACGAGCACATCGAGCAGATGCGTCTGTCGGCCACCAAGAGCGTGCTGGAGCGGCGCGACACCATCATCGTCGCCAGCGTGTCGGCCATCTACGGCATCGGCAAGCCCGAGGACTACACGCAGATGCGCTTCATCCTGCGCAGCGGCGACAAGCTCGGGCAGCGCGACGTCATCGCGCAGCTGATCCGCATGCAGTACACGCGCAACGAGACCGATTTCTCGCGCGGCACCTTCCGCGTGCGCGGCGACACCATCGACGTGTTCCCGGCGGAGCACTCCGAGCTGGCGGTGCGCATCGAGCTGTTCGACGACGAGGTCGAGACGCTGCAGCTGCTGGATCCGCTCACCGGCCAGATCCGCCAGAAGGTGCCGCGCTTCACGATCTATCCGTCCAGCCACTACGTGACGCCGCGCGAGCGCATCGTCACCGCCATCGACACGATCAAGGAGGAGCTGCGCTGGCGCCTGGACGAGCTCGTGAAGAACAACAAGCTCGTGGAGGCGCAGCGGCTGGAGCAGCGCACGCGCTTCGACCTGGAGATGCTGCAGGAGGTCGGCCACTGCAAGGGCATCGAGAACTACTCGCGCCACCTGTCGGGCGCCGCGCCGGGCGATCCGCCGCCCACGCTGGTGGACTACATGCCCAAGGACGCGATCATGTTCATCGACGAGAGCCACGTCATGATGGGCCAGATCGGCGCCATGTACAAAGGCGACCGCGGGCGCAAGGAGAACCTGGTCGAGTACGGCTTCCGGCTGCCGTCGGCGCTGGACAACCGGCCGCTCAAGTTCGAGGAGTTCGAACGCAAGATGCGCCAGTGCGTGTTCGTCACCGCCACGCCGGCCGACTACGAGAAGAACCACGCCGGCCAGGTGGTCGAGCAGCTGGTGCGGCCCACGGGCCTGATCGATCCGATCGTCGAAGTACGCCCGGCCACGACGCAGGTCGACGACGTGCTGCAGGAGATCCGCGAGCGCACGTCCGCCGGCGACCGCGTGCTGATCACCACGCTCACCAAGAAGATGGCCGAGCAGCTCACGGACTACCTGACCGAGAACGGCGTCAAGGTGCGCTACCTGCACTCGGACATCGACACCGTGGAGCGCGTCGAGATCCTGCGCGACCTGCGCATCGGCACCTTCGACGTGCTGGTGGGCATCAACCTGCTGCGCGAGGGCCTGGACATCCCCGAGGTGTCGCTGGTGGCCATCCTGGACGCCGACAAGGAAGGCTTCCTGCGCGCCGAGCGCAGCCTGATCCAGACCATCGGCCGCGCGGCGCGCAACGTCAACGGCCAGGCCATCCTCTACGCCGACCGGATGACCGACTCGATGCGCAAGGCCATCGACGAGACCGAGCGGCGTCGCGCCAAGCAGATCGCGCACAACACGGCGATGGGCATCGTGCCGCGCGGCATCCGCAAGACCATCCGCGACCTGATCGACGGCGTCGCCGCCGAGCGCTCGGGCAAGGACGACCTGAAGTTCGCGCAGCAGGCGGCCGAGGTCGAGGCGATGAGCGAGAAGGACCTGGGCAAGCGCATCAAGCTGCTTGAAAAGCAGATGCTCGAGCACGCCAAGAACCTCGAGTTCGAGAAGGCGGCGCGCGTGCGCGACCAGCTGGCGCTGCTGCGCGAGCAGGCGTTCGGCAGCGCGGGGCACGACACCGTCGTCGCCGCCACCGCTGCGCGCAAGTGAGCGGCTGGATACGCCGGTGCGCCGCCTCGGCGTGACGCGGGACAATCGCGCCATGTCCGAATCCCGCCAAGACAAGATCCGCGTGCTGATGGTGTGCCTGGGGAACATCTGCCGTTCCCCCACCGCCGAGGCGATGCTGTGCAAGAAGGCGCACGAGGCCGGCCTGGACGAGCGCGTCGAGGTCGACTCGGCCGGCACCGCCGACTACCACGTCGACTCCCCGCCCGACCGCCGCGCCGTCGCGCACGGCGAGCGCCGCGGCCTGCGGATGCAGCAGCTGCGCGGCCGCCAGGTCGAGCGCGCGGACTTCGAGCGCTTCGACTGGATCCTCGCGATGGACGAGGACAACCTTGCCGACCTCGAGCGCCTCCGGCCCGTGGGCGCGCGCGCCAAGGTGGCGCTGCTGCTGTCGTTCGCGCCGCAAGCGGGCGCGCGCGAGGTGCCCGATCCGTACTACGGCGGCGCCGCCGGCTTCGAACACGTGCTCGACCTGGTCGAGGCGGCGGCCGACGGATTCATCGGATCCGTGCGTTCGAATTGATCATTTTCGGGGGCGAAGACCGCTTTTCGCAGAGTGGGTTTTTCACCTGCTCTACCGGGCGTCAGCGGCAAAAGGCGCATCCTCTGCGGCGCCGCAACATTTCTGCGTCCCAAAGTCGACGGAATCGCTAGGCTTCTGGCATAATCGACTAAAACGCTCGGAATCAACCAAGGGTTATCACTCCTCTCCGACCTCCAGCCATGGGTCGCCCACTGACCCGCGGCACGGACCGAAGTCGATGCCCCGCACACCCCCAGGAGAGCACCCCATGCGTCTGACCACCAAAGGCCGTTTCGCGGTCACGGCAATGATCGATCTGGCCCTCCGCTCCAGCAATGGTCCGGTCGCCCTCGCTGCGATCTCGCAGCGACAGCAGATCTCGCTGTCGTACCTGGAACAGCTGTTCGGCAAGCTGCGCCGTCACGAGCTCGTCGAGAGCACGCGCGGCCCCGGCGGCGGCTACTCGCTCGGCCGCGGCGCCGAGTCGATCACCGTCGCCGACATCATCGTCGCCGTCGACGAGCCGATCGACGCGACCGGCTGCGCCGGCAAGGAGAACTGCATGGGGGACGACACGGGCCGCTGCATGACGCACGACCTGTGGGCCAGCCTCAACGTCAAGATGATCGAGTTCCTCGACTCGATCTCGCTCAAGAAGCTCGTCGACGAGCAGCTCGCCAAGGGCGTGTCCATCGAGGAAGTGCCGGTGCGCCGCGCGATCTCGTCGCAGCCCGTCGTCAAGCCGATCAAGGTCAACGCGCCGAACTCGGTGTTCGCGCTCGGCAACGCGTTCTCCAAGTAATCCTGCCTCTCGTTCCCATGACTCCGCATTTCCCGATCTACATGGACTACGGCGCGACGACGCCGGTCGACCCGCGCGTGGTCGATGCAATGATTCCCTGGCTGCGCGAGCACTTCGGCAACCCGTCCTCGCGCTCGCACGCGTGGGGCTGGGAGGCCGAGGAAGCGGTGGAGCGCGCACGCGGCCAGGTCGCCGCGCTGATCGGGGCCGATCCGCGCGAGATCGTGTGGACCTCGGGCGCGACGGAGTCCAACAACCTCGCCATCAAGGGCGCGGCCAATTTCTACAGCACCCGCGGCAAGCACCTGATCACGGTCAAGACCGAGCACAAGGCCGTGCTGGACGTGATGCGCGAGCTGGAGCGCCAGGGCTTCGAGTGCACCTACCTGGACGTCGAGCCGAACGGCCTGCTGGACATCGAGAAGTTCAAGGCGGCGATCCGCCCCGACACGATCCTGGCCTCGGTCATGTTCGTGAACAACGAGATCGGCGTGGTGCAGGACATCCCGGCGATCGGCGCGATCTGCCGCGAGCGCGGCATCGTCTTCCACGTCGACGCGGCGCAGGCCACCGGCAAGGTCGACATCGACGTGACCAAGCTGCCGGTCGACCTGATGAGCCTGGCGTCGCACAAGACCTACGGCCCCAAGGGCATCGGCGCGCTTTACGTGCGCCGCAAGCCGCGCGTGCGCCTGGAGGCGCAGATGCACGGCGGCGGCCACGAGCGCGGCATGCGCTCGGGCACGCTGCCCACGCACCAGTGCGTCGGCATGGGCGAGGCGTTCCGCATCGCCAAGGAAGAGATGCACGCCGAGCAGGCCCGCATCCGTGCGCTGCAGCAGCGCCTGTACACGGGCCTGAAGGACATCGAGCAGGTGTTCGTCAACGGCGACCTGGAACGCCGCGTGCCGCACAACCTGAACCTGTCGTTCAACTACGTCGAGGGCGAGTCCCTGATCATGGGCGTCAAGGGCCTGGCGGTGTCGTCGGGCTCGGCCTGCACGTCCGCCAGCCTCGAACCCAGCTACGTGCTGCGCGCGCTCGGCCGCAGCGACGAGCTGGCGCACTCGTCCCTGCGCATGACGATCGGTCGCTTCACCACCGAGGAGGAGATCGACTCCGCGGTGGCGATGCTCAAGGAGACCGTCGCGCGCCTGCGCGAGCTGTCCCCGCTGTGGGACATGTATCGCGACGGCATTGACATCAGCACGATCCAGTGGGCTGCCCACTGACATCGCTTCCCCAGATAACTATTCGTTGAGGGCAACATGGCATACAGCGACAAGGTCATCGACCACTACGAGAACCCGCGCAACGTGGGCGCGTTCGACAAGGGTGACGACACCGTGGGCACCGGCATGGTCGGCGCACCGGCGTGCGGCGACGTGATGAAGCTGCAGATCAAGGTCAACCCGGCCACGGGCCTGATCGAGGACGCGCGCTTCAAGACCTACGGCTGCGGCTCGGCCATCGCCTCGTCGTCGCTGGTCACCGAATGGGTCAAGGGCAAGTCGCTCGACGAGGCCATGGCCATCCGCAACACGCAGATCGCCGAGGAACTCGCGCTGCCGCCGGTCAAGATCCACTGCTCGATCCTGGCGGAAGACGCCATCAAGGCCGCCGTCAGCGACTACAAGGCCCGCCACGGCGCCGAGGCGCCGGTCGCCGAAGCCGCCTCGCTCAACGCCTGAGGCCGCGACGATGTCGGTGACCCTGACCGAACGCGCAGCCAAGCACGTCACGCGCTACATCACCAAGCGCGGCCGCGGCGTCGGCGTGCGACTCGGCGTGAAGACGACCGGCTGCTCGGGCCTGGCCTACAAGCTCGAGTACGCCGACGACGTCGCGCCGGAAGACCTCGTGTTCGAGGGCCATGGCGTCAAGGTGCTGGTCGACCCGAAGAGCCTGCCCTACATCGACGGCACGGAGCTGGACTTCGTGCGCGAGGGCCTCAACGAGGGCTTCAAGTTCCACAACCCGCGCGAGAAGGACAAGTGCGGCTGCGGCGAATCGTTCCGCGTCTGAGCCTGTTCCCCCTGGACGCCCACGAAGGCGCGGCAGCTGTCGCGCCTTTTTGTTGGCGAGAACCGTTTGCTTCCATGACCCTGGCCATCCGACCCACGCCGCCCGACCACCCGCAGGTGCAGGGGCTGCTCGCCGAGCTCGATGCCTACCTGGCGAGCCTGTACGACCCGCAGGACATCTACGCGCTGGACCTGGCGAGCCTGATGGAGCCCGAGGTGACGTTCCTCGGCGCCTGGCACGGCGAGACGCTGGTCGGCTGCGGCGCGGTGCGGCTGATGCCGGCCGAGCCCGGCACCGACGACCAGCCGTACGGCGAGATCAAGCGGATGTTCGTGTCGCCCGCACGCCGCGGCGAGCGCATCGGCGAGCAGCTGCTGGCGGCGCTCGAACGCGGCCTGCGCGAACGCGGCATCGACCGCGCGCTGCTCGAGACCGGGCCGACGATGCCGGCGGCGCTCAAGCTCTACACGCGCTGCGGCTACGCGCGGCGCGGGTCGTACAGCGACTATCCGGCCGATGCCCCGGCCTCCGTCTTCATGGAGAAGCGATGGACGGCAGCCTGAGCCTGCAGGCGACCGACTTCGCGCTGTTCGGCCTGCCCGAACGCTTCGAGCTCGACCTGGCCGCGCTCGACGCGAAGTGGAAGCAGTTGCAGGGTGCCGCGCACCCCGACCGCTTCGCGACCGAGACGGCCGCCGCGCAGCGCGTCGCCATGCAGTGGGCCGTGCGCATCAACGAGGCGTATCGCCGCCTGAAGAACCCGCTGGCCCGCGCCGCGTACCTCTGCTCGCTGCACGGCGTCGACCTGGAGGCCGAGAGCAACACCGCGATGCCGCCGGCCTTCCTGATGCAGCAGATGGAATGGCGCGACGCGCTGTCGGAGGCGGTCACGCTGGACGCCGTCGATGCGCTCGCCGCCGAGGTCGCGGCCTCGCGCAAGGCGACGCTGGCGTCCCTGCAGTCGCAGATCGACGGCGCCGCGGCGGCCGACTGGCGCGCCGTCGCCGGCACCGTGCGCGGCCTGATGTTCGTCGACAAGTTCATGAGCGACATCGACAAGCGCGTCGATGCGCTCTCGTAAGAAGAAAAACATGGCATTGCTCCAGATATCCGAACCCGGCCAGGCGCCCGATCCGCACCAGCGCTGCATCGCCGTGGGCATCGACCTCGGCACCACGCACTCGCTGGTGGCCGCCGTGCGCCATGGCCTGCCCGAGTGCCTGCCCGACGCGGACGGCCGCGTGATCCTGCCGTCGGCCGTGCGCTATCTCGAAGGCGGAGGCCGCCAGATCGGCCACGACGCACTGGAATCGCAGGGCGACGACGCCGAGAACACGGTCGTGTCGGCCAAGCGCTTCATGGGCCGTATGCTGGCCGACATCGGCGGCCACGAGCGCCTGCCGTACCGCTTCGTCGACCAGCCCGGCATGGTGGGCGTGGCCACGCGCGACGGCGTGAAGACGGCGGTGGAGGTGTCGGCCGAGATCCTGGCCACGCTGCGCTTCCGCGCCGAGGACACCTTCGACGACGACGTCTACGGCGCCGTCATCACCGTGCCCGCGTACTTCGACGACGCGCAGCGCCAGGCCACCAAGGATGCCGCGCAGCTGGCCGGCCTGAACGTGCTGCGCCTGATCAACGAGCCCACCGCCGCGGCGATCGCGTACGGCCTGGACCAGGGCGTCGAGGGCCTGTACGCCGTCTACGACCTGGGCGGCGGCACCTTCGACATCTCGCTGCTGCGCCTGGCGCGCGGCGTATTCGAGGTGGTGGCCACCGGCGGCGATTCGGCGCTCGGCGGCGACGACTACGACCAGCGCTTTGCCACCGCGCTGCTGCAGCGCGCCGGCCTGCAGGCGCTCGAGGCGCTGAGCCCGCGCGAGCGCCGCACGGTGCAGACGGCCGCGCGCCGCGCCAAGGAGGCCCTGAGCGACGCCACGACGACGACGGTGTCGTTCGAGATCGACGGCCGGGCGCATGCGCTGGAAGCCACGCGCGCGCAATTCGAGGCTGCCACGTCCGAGCTCACCGCGACCACGCTGCGCCTGCTCAAGCGCGTGCTGCGCGACGCCAAGGTGTCCACCGACGAGGTGCAGGGCGTCGTGATGGTGGGCGGCTCCACGCGCATGCCCGTCGTGCGCGAGGCGATGGCCACGCTGTTCGGCCGGCCGCCGCTGACCAACCTGAACCCGGACGAGGTCGTCGCGCTCGGCGCCGCGATCCAGGCCAACGCACTGGCCGGCAACGCCGCCGCGGGCGACCTGCTGCTGCTGGACGTCACGCCGCTGTCCCTGGGCCTGGAGACGATGGGCGGGCTGGTCGAGCGCATCATCGAGCGCAATTCCACGATCCCCACGGCCAAGGCGCAGGACTTCACCACCTTCAAGGACGGCCAGACCGCGATGGCCGTGCACGTGGTGCAGGGCGAACGCGAGCTGGTGTCCGAATGCCGCTCGCTGGCGCGCTTCGAGCTGCGCGGCATCCCGCCGATGGTGGCGGGCGCGGCGCGCGTCCGCGTGACG
>Ga0207427_100924_pt1 | contig 12568 bp, 15 predicted proteins | sample AraplaCL_Cvi_mMS_FD_184268 | JGI IMG/M metagenome (GOLD analysis project Ga0207427, IMG submission 184268) | Arabidopsis root microbial communities from the University of North Carolina, USA - plate scrape CL_Cvi_mMS (SPAdes) (version 2) | ecosystem: Host-associated > Plants > Roots > Endosphere ... | reverse complement strand
GGCCTTCCTGGCGGCGGGCGCGACCAGCGCGGCGTCGTTCCTGGTCAACGGCACGCTGGTGTTCGGCGTGGCGCCCGGCGCGCGCCCCCGCGCGCTGGCGTCACGCGCCGGCGCGCACCTGCGCGCGCGTTGCGGCTTGCGCGAGCCGATGTTCGTGCGCGCGGTCTCCGAGCTCGCGGCGCTGGTGGCCAGCGACCCGTTCGCCGGCCACCGGGCCGAGGGCCGCGACGCGTTCTGCATCACCTTCCTGGGCGCGCCGCGCCAGCTGCTGCCGGCGCTGCCGCTGGTCACGCCGCGCGGCGACCTGGAGCTGCTGCGCTCGGACGACACCCACGTGCTGAGCATCAGCCGCTGGGTCGGCAAGTCGGGCGGCTCGCCGAACGCCTGGCTCGAGCGGCACCTGGGCGAGGCGGCCACCACGCGCAACTGGCGCACCGTCGTCCGCCTGGTCGAGAAATTCCGTTGACCGTGCGGAACCTTTCGCAGGCCGCGGTTCCGACTCCGCCATGACGACATCGCCTTCCCGCAACCCGGGCCTGGACACCCTGCGCGCCGCCGCCATCGCGCTGGTATTCATGTACCACTACGAGATCTTCGTGAGCGGCGCGCCCACGTTCGGCTGGCTCAGCGACATCGGCTGGGCCGGCGTCGACCTGTTCTTCGTGCTGAGCGGCTACCTGATCGCCAACCAGCTGTTCGCGGGCCTGGCGCGCGGGCAGGCGCTGTCGCTGCCGCGCTTCTATGCCCGCCGCGCGTTCCGCACGCTGCCCGTGTTCTGGCTGGTGCTTGCCGCCTTCGTACTGTTTCCCGCCGCGCTCGGGGGCCGCACGCCGCCGCCGTGGTGGCGCTTCCTGACCTTCACGCAGAACATCGGCCTGCAGCCAGGGACGGCGTTCTCGCATGCCTGGTCGCTGTGCGTGGAGGAACAGTTCTACCTCGTGCTGCCGGCGATCCTGGCACTCGGGGCCTGGCTGGCGCGCGGGCGCGCCACGCTGGGTCGCGTGCACGGCTGGGCGCTGATGGGCGCGCTCGTGGCCGTCGGCGTCGTCGCGCGCTGCATCCTCTGGCAGGAATACGGCCGCCCGGCCGACGGGCGCGGCGACGGCTACATGGCCTGGATCTACTACGACACCCTGTGCCGCTTCGACGAGTTCATCCCCGGCGTGGCCGTGGCGATGCTCCGGAACTTCCATCGCCCGACCTGGGATCGCCTGCTGGCGCGCGGCAACCTGCTCAGCGCGATCGGCGCCGCCGCCGTCCTCCTGATGATGACGCTGGCCTACCGCGTGTACTACATCAAGGGGTATGGCTGGGGTTTCTTCATGACCGGCTTCGGCTACTCGCTGATCGCGGCGGCCTTCGCGATCCTGGTGATGGCCGCGCTCAGCCCCACGGCGCGCGTGCTGCGCTGGCGCATCCCGGGCGCGCAGCCCCTGGCGCTGTGGTCGTACTCGACCTACCTGTCGCACAAGCCGCTGGCATACTTCCTCGCGCGCAAGCTGGAACCGCTGGGGGTATCGGACGGCACGCGCCTGGCGGTCATCACGCTGGCCTGTGTCGCCGTGGGCGGGCTGCTGTACAAGGCGGTCGAGGCGCCGTTCATGGCGCTGCGCGACCGGCTCGTGCCGTCGAACTTCGATGCCGTCGTGCCGGCCGCGGCCGCCGTCGCGTCGCGCCCGCTCAGTCCGGAAGCCGGCTGAATTCCATCACCCAGTTGGTCTCCCACGGGCCGTCGGGCGCGCCGTCGCGGCCGGCGAGCGCGAAGTCCTGCGACCAGCGGGCGCGGTCCGGGCCCAGGCGTTCCCACAGGAAGCGCACGCGCACGGGGCGGCCGTCCTCCACGTCCTCGCCGGCGAAGCGGCCGATGTCGCCGTTCCAGCCGCCGATGACGGGCGGGCTGACGCGGCCGTCGCGGCTGCTCACCCAGTGGATGTGCCATTGCTGCGTGGTCAGGTCCAGCGCGCGGAAGCTCAGGCCACCGACGCCGCGGTCGACGAAGACGCTGTCGTCGACCGAGACGAGGCCGTCCAGGTGGCTCCAGGCCTGGTAGCTGGCGCCGAACTCGAGCCAGTCGGTGCAGCCGGCCAGGCGCTGGCGCAGGCAGCGGTTGACGATGTGCCAGCGGCCGACGAGGAAGTCGAAGTCGTGCGGGCGTCCGATGAAGTCGGTGGGTTCCATGGTCTTTCAGCCTTCGTGGGAATCGCGGCGGCGCAGCGCCGAACGGTCGGTGGGGACGAGGCGCAGCTGCGTCGGTGCGCCCGACAGGTGCCGGTACCACTCGGGCTGCGCCAGGCAGCCCGAGGCCTGCAGCAGCGTGGCGTGGCGGCGCTCGGCGGCCTCGTCGTCGAAGCGGGTCAGCCAGGCGAGCACGGGTTCGTTCTCGCGCACCGGCAGGCGCGTGAAGTTGTTGGGCGCGTCCTCGCTGACCCAGCACGCCAGCAGGTCGCCGCCCACGCCCACCCACCACGGGTGCACGTGCTGGTCGAACGCGTGGACGAGCGCGTCGTCGGCCGGCGCGCGGAGCGGGCAGACCGTGATGGTGAACACGCCGCCCGCGCCCTTAGAAGCGCCGACGGGCGCGCGCCGCTGCAGCGCGGCCTGCAGGCCCTGGTCGCAACCCAGCGGGCGCAGCAGGAAGACGTTGTCGCTGTCGATCATGGTGGCGTTGGCCGCGTCGCGGTGGGCCTTCCAGGCGGGGCCGCCGTAGAACGCGGCCAGCGACTCGGCACGCGACGGCATGTCCGGGAACGCCCGCATCCAGACGAAGCGGTCGGGGTCGTCCAGGTCGCGGAAGGTGGCGAGCACGCGGATGCCCGCGGCCTCCTGCGGCTCGACGAACTCGCGCTCGAACAGCGCGATCAGCGCGTCGCGCCGGCCGGGATGCAGCGTGTACTGACGCAGCTCGAGCACGGACAGCGCCGCGGCGACTTCGAGGGTGGTGGTGGACATGGCAAGGGCTCCTTTGCAAGACGACGGACGCATCCTCGCAATCAATGCATGCCACCGCATGTCATGTATTTGAGGCAGACTGTGCGCCATGCGCGCCAGCCGACTCCTCTCGCTCCTGATGCTGCTGCAGAGCCGCGGCCGGATGAGCGCGCAGGCGCTGTCCGAGGCGCTGGAGGTGTCGGTGCGCACCATCCACCGCGACGTCGACGAGCTGAGCGCCGCCGGCGTGCCGATATGGGCCGACCGCGGGCGCCTGGGCGGCTTCCAGCTGCAGGCGGGCTGGCGCACCAAGGTCGACGGGCTGACGGCACCCGAGGCGCAGGCGATGTTCCTGGGCGGCCTGCCGGGGCCGGCCTCGGAGCTGGGCCTGGGCGAGGCGATGGCCTCGGCGCAACTGAAGCTGCTGGCCGCGCTGCCCGATGGCTGGCGCGAGGACGCCCGCCGGGTCAGCGCGCGCTTCCACCTCGACCCGGTCGACTGGTACCGCGGCCCGTCCGCCACCGACCACCTGCCGGCGATCGCGCAGGCCGTGTGGAGCGAGCGCCGCGTGGCGATGCGCTACGAGAGCTGGAAGGGCGAGGTGTCGCGCCGCGTCGATCCGCTGGGGCTGGTGCTCAAGGCCGGCGTCTGGTATCTCGCCGCGCAGGTGGCGAAATCGGACAGGGCGGGCGTGCGCACCTACCGCCTGTCGAACATTCTCGACCTCGAGGTCACCGGGGAGGGCTTCGAGCGCCCCGCGGATTTCGACCTCGGCGCCTGGTGGCTGCAGTCGACCCGGCGCTTCGAGAAGGAGCTGGCCACGGACACCGCGCAGCTGCGCGTGACGGCCGCGGGGATGAAGGCGCTGCGCGATCTCGGCGCCGCAGTGGCGCAAGCCGCGGAAGCCACGGCCGGCGAGCCGGACGAGGAAGGGTGGCGGCGCGTGACGATCCCGATCGAATCGATCGCGCACGCCGCCGCCCAGGTGTTGCGCCTCGGCGCGCAGGCCGAGGTGCTTAAGCCCGCGGCGTTGCGCCGCGCGCTGTTGGAGCGCGTGAGCGCCGTCGCGGCGCTCTACGCCTGAAGAGTCAGTGGCCGGTCTTGCTGGTGACGTCGGTCATGATTCCTACTCCGCCACCGCCATTGCTGATGATGGGGGCGCCGACAACTTCGCGCAATTCGTCGGGCGTCAGTACACGCATCTCGCTCGGTGCTTGACTGGTTGCCTGATCATCGTGCGAGACGGACTGTTCGTTGCGAATCATCTGAGACTCCATGGATTGAGGATGTGAGCGAAGGCGCGCGGTTCAGCAATCACCCATGCCGATGCCTCCACCGCCGTTGTTGATCACGGGGTCGATGTTGTACGGCACTCCGGTCGAGTTGTTGATCACATTCACCGTGTAGGCGAAAGGCTGCGCGGTCCTGTTGGTGTCGAAGAGCGCCGCTTGCGAGTCGCTGATGGTCCACGAGGCGAAGGGAAAGTTGGTCTTCGCCTCAGCTGCGGCGGCCTGTTGCGGATCGATGATGATCGCGTGGTCGAGCGGGAACCGGAAGCCCGTCGTTTTCAGGGTGAATACGAGCAGCACATGGCTCGTGTCCTTGGCGACGTCCGCTTGCTCCGGCGTGCAGATGATGTCGACCTTGCCGTCCGGAGAGGCGACGACGTCGACTGCGATCTTGACAACGCGATTGAGGGTATGAGGCATGAAAGTTTCCCTTGATCAGGGCCTGGCCGCTCCCCCCGCCAGCTGCGTCGGCCCGAGTCGTTTTTGAAGATCGGCAAAGGCGGGGTGCCGATAAGTCGTGCCCAGCACCTTATCGGTCCAGGCTCGCGCATCTTGAATATTTCCCAACCTAAAGTCCAGTTGTCCGAGCTGCGTCATCGCCGCAGGGTTGAGGCGCTCGGCGATCGGACGAATGCGCTCCGCGGCGGACTCCCACGCCTCGCGCGCCTGGGCGGTGCGCCCTGCCGCTGCCAGAAGGTCGCCTTGCGTCACGCCGGCGTTGGCAATCGCGATGGCGTCCAGGCGCGGCACCACCCCGCCCTGCGCTTCGTAGAGACGCACGTCCGCCATGAATGCGGCCAGGGCGGTGGTCGCGGCGTGGCGTTCGTCCTCGCTGTCGGCCAGGCGTCCCTGCAGTTCGGCAAGGCGCGCGGTGTACGACAGCCGCCAGACGCGCTTGGGCACCGGGCGCGCCTTCAGCATGGCCAACTGCTTGCTTGCCTCCTGCAACTGTGTCCGTGCATGCTCCCGGTCGCCGATGTCCGCGAGCATCTCGGCCAGCAGTGCCTGCGAGCCGACGATCTCGCTGATGTCTTCGGCATTGGTCGGGTCGCGTGCGCTCAGCGCCTGAAGCTCGGTCAGTGCGCGTCGCACCAATGCCAATGCGTCGTTGCAGCGACCCAGATTGCACTCCAACGCGGCGATCTCATGGTGCGCGTTCGCGACGAGGAACTGCACGTCCCGATCCGTGTCGGCGTTCGGAGCGCGAAGCGCGGCGACGATCTTGTCGTCGTCGGCCCGGATCGCTTCCTCGTCTCGCCCCAGCGCGGCGTAGGCGATCACGCTCCAGCCGATGATGTTTCCCTCGCGTTCGGCGTCTTCGGGGTGGGTCCGTACGAGCTGCGCAATCTCGTTGCGCGCGTCGGTCAGCAGCGGCAGGGCCTCCTCGGCCCGCCCCAGGTCAGTCAGGACGATGCCGACGTTGGTCTTGGCGAACACGTCTTCGAGTTGCCAGTCGTGATCGCCTGGCTTGACCTTGTTCATCCGCTGGGCCATGTCCAGGTAGCGCCGGAACGCCGCTTCCGCCTCGTGCAGGTGCCCGCGATACCACTGCACGTACCCGACCCAGTACTCGCTCTGCGACTGGTCGAAGATGCGCTGCGGGTCGTCCGGATGCGACTTGAGCAGGCGAGCCGTGGTGTCGGCGGCCTCCTGGAAGTCGCGCACCGCTTCCTCCAACTTGCCGCGCTGCTGCGCCAGGTCGCCGATCATGTGAAAGGCGCGCGCCCGGCGGCCGAGCGAGTCGGCGTCGAGGCGGTCCAGGTTCTGCGTCGCGTAGTAGTCCAGCGCCTTCAGCCCGACGCCGTCCAGGACGTCCAGCCGGCCCACCGGCTGCAGCTTCTTGCGCAGGTCGCCGATCATGTATTCGATCAGGCCTTCGGCCTGCACGCGCTGCGCCTGCGCCTCGCGCGCCTGCCACATCGCCACCCCGATGCCCGCGGCCAGCGCGCCGATCGCCAGCGACGTGGCGGCCACGCCGGCGCTGTGCCGCTGCACGAACCTGACCGCGCGGTACAGCCGCGAGTCGGGTCGCGCGGTGATGGGCTGGTGGGACAGGTAGCGGCGGATGTCGTCGGCCAGCGCACCCGCGTTGGCGTAGCGCTCCGAGGGCGATTTCTTCAACGCCTTGGCGACGATGGTCTCGATGTCGCCGCGCACTTCGGCGGCCAGCCTGCGCGACTCCGGCGACCAGCGCTGCGTAGGCCCGCCCCGCTTGAGCACCGCCTCGGACAGCCGCCGGGGCACGGTCTCGATCACCGAGCGCATGCGGTCGAGCGGTGCCCCGGTGTTGTCGGCCGTCGGGTGGTCGCCGCCCAGGAGGATGTACATCAGCACGCCCAGCGCGTAGACGTCGGTGGCCGTGGTCACGTCGCCCGCCTGCACCTGCTCGGGCGCGGCGAATTCCGGCGTGAAGGCGTTGCCGGCGTGCGCGGTCAGCGCCGTCTGGCCTGCGCTGGCGTCGTCCAGCAGCTTGGCGATGCCGAAATCCAGCAGCTTGACCTCGCCGGCCTTGTTGACCAGGATGTTGGTGGGCTTGATGTCGCGGTGCAGGATCAGCCGGTTGTGCGCCTGCGCCACGGCGGCGAGCACGTCCAGCATCAGCCGCAGGCGGGCCTCGACGGACAGCGCCAGGCGCTGGCAGTACTCGTCGATCGGCTCGCCGTCGATGTATTCGAGCACCAGGTAGGGCTGCGTGCCGTCGCCCGTGACGCCGGCGTCCAGCAGGCGCGCGATGTTCGGGTGCGACAGGCGGGCAAGGATGCTGCCTTCGCGCTGGAAGCGGGCCGCGTCGCCGTGGCCGAACAGCCCCGAGCGCAGGAACTTGATCGCGACCTCGCCCTCGTAGCGGCCGTCGGTGCGCCGCGCCAGCCACACGGTGCCCATGCCGCCGTGGCCGATCTCGCGCTCGAGCGAGTACGGGCCGATCGTCTGGCCGGCCAGGCCCGAGGGCTTGGGCATGGCCGCGGACTGCATGAACTCGCCGCGCTCGATCGCCGGCAGGTGCTCCAGCATCGCGGTCACGGCCTGGGCGATCTTCGGATCCTCGGCGTGGAGCGCGGCCAGGCGCGCCCCGCGGTCGTCGTCCGGGAGATCCAGGAGTTCGTCCAGCAGTGGCGACAGGCGGCCCCAGGTCTGTTTTCCGACGCTCATGTTTTCAGGGACGAGGAAAGAAAGAGCCGCGCCTTGTGCCAGTCGCGCTGCACCGTGCGCTCCGTGACGCCGAGGATTGCGGCGATCTCGGCCTCCGACAATCCGCCGAAGTAGCGCAATTCCACCACGTCGTGGAGTCGTTTGTCCGCCACCGCGAGCTGCTGCATGGCTTCGTCGACGCGCAGGATCTCGTCGTCGTGGCGGGCGACGGAGTCGCCGATGGCGGTGTTGAGGGTCACGTGCTCGACGCCGCCGCCGTGGCGCTGCGCCCGGCGCGCGCGCACGAAGTCGACCACCACCGAGTGCATCACGCGCGCCGCATACCCCATGAAGTGTTGCTGGTCCGCGAACACGGCGTCGCCCGCGCGCTGGAAGCGCAGCCAGCTCTCGTGCACCAGCGCCGTGGTGTCCAGCATCGTGAGGTTGCCGGAACGGCTCATGCGGCTGTGCGCCAGGCGCTGCAGGTCGGCATAGAGCAGCGCGAATGCCTGGTCGGCCGCGTGGCGGTCGCCATCGGCCGCCGCCTTCAGCAGGGAGGTGATGTCGGACATGGGCTTTTACGTTTCGGGCGCTGGCACCCGCATACCCCCGGACTCTACCGCGTAGTTACACATTTTTTCATTTCTCCGTGTCGGGTTCGTGGCGCAGTGCTCGTTCTATTCAACGAGGGGCAGTGTTTTGGGAGGTAAGGGAGGCCGGAGGGCCTGTCGGGATGCCGCCCCTCACCGTGTCCCGGGTCGTACGCCAGCGGCGGCCCGGGATCAACGCAACGAGGAAACGCCCGTGATGTCGCCTACCCGACCCGAACGCGAAGACAACTGCGGCCAGGCCGGTCCGTCGAACCGGCCGGCCGACGTGCAGCGCACGACGGCGGTGTCGGGGCCGGCGGAGGTGCAGGCACGCGTGGACCTGCTGCTGGCCAAGTGCCGGCGCCGCGGGGGCGGGCTGGCGCTCGTGTGCGTGCGCGTCGACGCCGTCGGCCGTTCGGGCGCGCAGGTGAGCGCCGGCATGGAGCAGCGCGTACGGCACGAGGTATCGAACCGCATCGGCAACGCCGTGCGGGCCAGCGACGCCATCCTGCGCGAGAGCGACCGCGACACCTGCGTGGTGCTGCCCGGCGCGGACGCGGCCGTCGCCGCGCGCGTGGGCAAGCGGCTGGGCCAGCTCGTCAACGGCGACTACCGCGTCGGCGGCGAGCTGCTGCAGGTGCTGGTGCGCGTCGGCACCGCGACGCACCCGCAGAACGGATCGCGCGCCGCGGAACTCCTGCGCCGCGCGGGCGGCGAGGAAGGCGCCTGAGCGCCCGGGCCCGCGTTCCTCAGGGTGTCTCGAAAGCGACCACGCCGGGCAGCTCGTCGCGGTCGCCGTACGCGCGCATCACCTTCGAGATGACGACGCGGTAGCCCGCCAGCCAGTTGGCCTGCGCCGCCTTGGCCTGCAGGTGGGCCGGGTGCGACATCAACTGCTGCAGTGCGTCGAGCGACGACCAGTAGTAGACGTTGGACACCAGCCCCGTGGCCGGGTTCTCCCACGCCTCCTCGCCCAGATACCCCGGCAGGTTCTTCGCCGCGGCGGCGATCTGCTGGTCCAGGCGATGGAACTCGTCGTCGAACTGCCGCTTGGCGAAGATGAAGGTCGAGGAATAGATCACGGCGATGCGGGGGTGGCTCGAGGTCGGGCGCGGAGGATAACGCGTCGTGCGGCCTCAGCGCGGCGGACGGCTGATGATGCCGCGCAGCGAGCCTTCGAAGAACGGCTTGGTGCGCCACGCGCCGTGCTTGCGATCCCACTGGCCGGACGCGAGCTCGTCGCCCAGGCGCTGCACCAGGCGCGCCTGCACGTCGTCGGGCAGGAAGCTCCAGGCGGACTGCGAGCGCCGCACGGCCGGGTCCAGGAAGGCCTCGGGCCGTGCGTAGAACGCCTCCGAGAAGCCGTCGGTGCAGTCGTTGGGGATCCGCAGTGCATGCACCTCGCAGGCACCGCCCAGGCCTTCGACGACCGCCGCGATGCTCGGGAAGCGGCGGCGTTCGACGGCGAGCATCTCGGGCGCGTAGTCGGCCATCCAGTAGCGGTCCAGCGCGTCGGGATCGAAGGTCAGGATCACGATGGGGCCGCGCGTGACGCGCCGCAGCTCCGACAGGCCCTGGGCGACGTCGGGCCATTGATGCACCGTGACGATCGCCATGGCCGCGTCGAAGGACTGGTCGTCCAGCGGCAGCTGGCCGGCGACGCCGTCGACCGCGGGCGTGAGATGGCTCGGGCGCTGCGCGCGCATCGCGGCGGAGGGCTCGATCGCGAGCACGTGGCGGTCGGTGGGTTCGTAGGAGCCCGAACCGGCGCCGACGTTCAGGACGGTGCGGGCGTCGCCGAGAGCGGCGTGCACCCAGGCCTGCAGCCGTGGGTCGGTGCGGCGCTGGCGGGCGTAGCCCTGGCCGTGGGCGGCGTAGTCGACGTCGCCGGCGGTGGTGGTGGGGGTCATGTCGTCGGAGCGGAGTGGGAGATTCGGGGGAGCTTCAGCACGACAGGTCGGGGGTGAATCGGCTGTCGTCGGCGACGGCGAGCGACAGCGACCGGGCGCGCAGCCGCAGCGCCGTGCCGTTCGCGCATCGCAGCGCGAGCTCGATGTCGCCGGCGAGCGCGCCGGGCAGGGCGGGGCGCGCGACCGGCGCGCCGTCGCGGCGCAGCCCGCCTTCGACCAGCTTGCCGAAGGCGTGCGCCGTGTCGCCGTCCACCGTGGCGCCCGACAGGGTCAGCACGACGCCCCGCAGCCAGCCGCGCTCGCCGTCGGCGGCGATCACCGATGCGGCCGAGAAGCGCAGGCGCACGCTGTTCGACTCGACGACGACGTCGCGCAATTCCGAATCGGGGAATGCGAGGGTGAAGCTCATGCGATCGATTCTGCCGCAGGGGCGCGAGGGCGCCAGCAGAAGTGCCGTCATCCTGCGACTGCGCGCAGGATGACGCCTTGGCGGCACCCGGGAATAAATCGCCATCCCGCCCGATCTAGCAGGAACACCACCCACTTCCGAGGAGTTCCCATGCCCGCCGACTTCGATCGCCGCGACTTCCTGCGCCTGGCCGGCGTGGGGGCCGGCGTGGTGTTCGCATCCGGCCTGGCCGGCTGCGCCGCGCGCGCCGGTGCGCCGTCCACCGACTTCCACTTCGTGCAGCTGTCCGACACCCACTGGGGCTTCGAGGGCGCGGCCGTCAATCCCGAGGCGAAGACGACGCTGCGGCGCGCCGTCGCCGAGGTCAACGCGCTGCCGCTGCAGCCCGACTTCATCGTCTTCACCGGCGACCTCACCCACACCACCGACGACCCGCAGGAACGCCGCAAGCGCCTGCGCGAGTTCAAGGACATCGTGGCCGACCTGAAGGTGCGCGACATCCACTTCCTGCCCGGCGAGCACGACGCCTCGCTGGACAAGGGCGCGGCCTTCCAGGAATTCTTCGGCCCGACGCATTACAGCTTCGACCACCGCGGCGTGCACTTCATCGCGCTGGACAACGTGTCCGACCCCGCCGCGCGCGTCGGCGACGAGCAGCTCGCCTGGCTCGCCAAGGATCTGGCCACGCTGGACAAGGACGCGCCCATCGTCGTGCTGACGCACCGCCCGCTGTTCGACCTCGCACCGCAGTGGGACTGGGCCACGCGCGACGGCGAGCAGGTGGTGGCGCAGCTGATGCCGCACGCGAACGTCACGGTGTTCTACGGCCACATCCACCAGGAGCACCACCACGAGACGGGCCACATCGCGCACCACGCGGCCACGTCGCTCATCTTCCCGCTGCCCGCGCCGGGCTCGCAGCCGAACCGCACGCCCATCAAGTGGGACGCGTCGCAGCCGTTCCGCGGCCTCGGGTTCCGCGACGTCGAGCGCCACGGCGCGGCCGCGTACGCGATCGCGCAGCACGGCGTGACGGGAGCCTGAGCATGGACCGACGACTCCTCCTGACGGGCTTTGCCGCCACGCTGGTGGCCGCCGCCTCGCGCGCCGCGAGCGAGGCCGAGCCGCGCCGCATCCCGGTGGTGGCGCGCAAGTTCGTGTTCATCCCGAGCGAGATCACGGTCAGGCAGGGCGAATCGGTCGTGCTGGAGTTCACCGCGCCCGAGGTCGCGATGGGCTTCTTCGCGCCCGAGCTGGGCCTGCGCGCGCTGATCGTGCCGGGCGAGGTCGCCAAGGTGCCGTTCACGGCAGCCAAGGCGGGTCGCTTCGACTTCCTGTGCGATGTATTCTGCGGCGATGGACACGAAGGGATGAACGGTCACCTCGTCGTCCAGGCCTGAAGACACTTCCATGCAAGACGACGGCCAGGGACGCTTCGCGGCGTCCGTGCTGCCGCACCTGGATGCGGCCTACAACCTCGCGCGCTGGCTCGTGCGCGACGCGCACGACGCGCAGGACGTCGTGCAGGACGCGCTCGTGCGCGCGCTGCGGCACTTCGACGGCTTTCGCGGCGGCGACCCGCGGCCGTGGCTGCTGGCCATCGTGCGCAACGCCGCGTTCGCGTGGCTCGGCTCGCGCCGCACGGGCGAGGTGGACTTCGCCGACCACGAGCACGAGCTCGACGCCGTGCTCGCGCTGGACGCGCCGCCGGCCGATCCGGAGTCGCTCGCGATCCGCCGCGCCGAGCGGCAGCAGATCGACGCGGCCATCGCGGCGCTGCCGATCGCCTTTCGCGAGGCGCTGGTGCTGCGCGAGCTGGAGGAGCTGTCCTACCGCGACATCGCGCGCATCACCGACGTGCCGATCGGCACGGTGATGTCGCGCCTGTCGCGCGCCCGCCACCTGATGGCCGCCGCGCTGCGGCCCGACGCCGCGAGGAGCCTGGCATGAGCGCAAGCATCGCCCGCCTCGTGACGGAGGTTCAAGAATGAATGACGACGATCTCTGGCTGGACGCGCTGCTCGACGACGAGCTCGACGCGGCCGCGAGCCTCGCGCTGCAACGGCGCCTGGCCGCGGAACCGGCGCTGCAGCGGCGCCTGGACGAGCGCCGGGCGCTGCGCGAGGCGATCCGCGGACAGGCGACGCGCCACGCGGCGCCCGACGCGCTGCGGGCCCACCTGATGGCGATGCTGCCGCCGCGCACGGACACGGTCGCGAGCGCGGCCACGTTCGCGGGTGCGGGCGTGAGCGCGGACGCAGGTGCGGGTGCGCATGCGAACCCGCGCGCGTCGCTCGAGCGCCGTGGCTCGCG
>Ga0207427_100918_pt1 | contig 12630 bp, 11 predicted proteins | sample AraplaCL_Cvi_mMS_FD_184268 | JGI IMG/M metagenome (GOLD analysis project Ga0207427, IMG submission 184268) | Arabidopsis root microbial communities from the University of North Carolina, USA - plate scrape CL_Cvi_mMS (SPAdes) (version 2) | ecosystem: Host-associated > Plants > Roots > Endosphere ... | reverse complement strand
GGCAAGGCCAGGTAGATCGGTGTGTTGCCGGTGATCTTCACGTCGTCCGGGTTCTGGCCCAGGCCGGCGATCGATTCGTAGAACACGAGGTTGGCCGTCACGCCGTAGCTGCCCGGCTTGAACAGGAACGCGCGGTGCGTGCTGCCGAACTGCGCCGTGGGACTGAGCAGTTCCGCGTTGAACATCGCGTCGAGCGCCGACTGCACCGTGGCCGTGGGCGTGGACGGATCGAAGATCGTGACGTTGGGGCCGAAGTCGGGCGTGTCCGACGTGGGGGTCGGCGCCGGGGACGGCGTGGGCGTGGGGCTCGGCGCGGGGGTGGGGCTCGGCGTCGGTGCGGGGGTCGGGGCCGGCGTCGGCGCGGGGGTCGGTGCAGGCGTCGGGGCCGGCGTGGGCGCGGGCGTCGGGGCCGGTGTTGGCGCGGGCGTCGGGGCCGGTGTCGGCGCAGGCGTCGGCGCCGGCGACGGGGTCGGCGTCGGTGCGGGCGACGGGGTCGGCGTGGGCGTCGGGGCCGGCGACGGCGAGTCGCCGCTGCCGCCGCAGGCGGCCAGCGCGAACAGCAGCGGCAGGGTCGTGGCGGCGAGGCGCGCCCGCGTGGTGAGGTCTTGGGTCATCGGGGACGGCGCCGGCGCCAGGATTGGAAACGATTCCATCCTAGTGCAGCTCGACCGTGGCACGGCTTCAAGACGTAACACGCCCGTCGCGGGCGCGGCGCGCGTCGGCGCTCAGGGGCGCGGCGCGCTGGCGGGCACCGGCGCCGCGGCGGCGCGGGCCGCCGCGCGCTCCTCGCGCTCCTTCTTGGCGGCCAGGTGATGGCCCACCGCGCAGCCGACCACGGCCCCGGCCACCGCATGCTTTCCGGCGACGTGGCCTGCGACGCCGCCGACGACGGCGCCCTTGATGCAGCCCTTGGCCTGCGCGGGCAAGGCTGCGATGGCGAGCGCGGCGGCGGCGAGGGTGGCGACGAGCGGGTGGCGCAGGGCAGGCATGGCAGTTCCTTTCGTGTGGCGTGACCGAGGCGACAGCCTCGCGATGGCAGGACTGTCGTCGCCCGCGCCGCAACGCGCCAGCGCCGTGCGACATGCGCCCGCGGCGGCGCGACGGGCTGCACCCTGGACGGACAGGCGGCGCGCGACCCGGCCGCGGCAGCAATCGAGGGATTCCACGCCGCTTGGCGCGCCCGCCAGCGCGTACATTGCGCATCAGTTTTTTGACAACCCGGCCGCGCGCTCGATGCGGCCCACGGGAGGAGACACGATGAACGCGTCGCGACACGATCCGGCCCCAGGCCGGACGGCCCTGCCCCTGGTCGGGCTGGCGATCGGCCTGGGCGCGCTGGGCGTCCTGTCCCTGGGCAGCGGCGACTTCGCCTTCCAGTGGCAGCCGGTGCCGCCGGACGTGCCTTCGCGCGGCGCGCTCGCGATGGCCACCGGCGCGCTCGAGGTGGCCGCCGCCGTGCTGCTCCTGCTGTCGGGCCGCCTGCGCGCGGTCGGCGCGTGGCTGGCGGCCGTCCTGCTGCTGGGGTGGGTCGCGCTGCACGTGCCGTCCGTCGTGCAGCGGCCGACGTCGATCGCCGACTGGCTGGGCATCGCCGAGACCGCCGCCATGGCCAGCGCGGCGCTGATGTTCGCGGCGGCCTGGTCGGGCATCGCCGCCGCGGGCGCGGTGCGGCGCGCGGCGTTCGTCGCGTTCGGGCTGAGCGCGCTCGTCTTCGGCCTGTCGCACTTCAAGTACGCCGAGTTCACGGCCTCGATGATCCCGCCGTGGCTGCCGGCGCGCGTCCCGCTCGCGATCGTCACCGGCGCGGCGCACGCGCTGGCAGGCGTGGCGATCCTCACGGGCATCCGGCGCACGCTCGCCGCGTGGCTGGAGGCGGCGATGATGGCCAGCTTCGTCGTGCTGGTGCACCTGCCGCGCGTGCTGGCGCATCCTGACATCCGCATGGAGTGGACGATGCTGTTCGTCGCCGTGACGCTCAGCGCCTCGGCGGCCATGGTCGCGGCGATGTCCGGCCGCGACTAGGGCAACGCGGCAGGAATTCTCACTCGACAGCAAAACTTTCCGCCCGCGCCCGCCCACCGGGCCGCGCGACGCACGTACAGTGCGCGTGGACCCCCACCGAGCAGCCCCGTGACCGAGCCCCTGCCGCCCAACGCCTTCGAGCCCGCCCCGCTTCGCCGCGGCACGTTCCACAACGCGAGCGGCCGCGAGAAGCATGGCCTTGCCAATGTGCTGCGCTGGCTGATGACGCGCTCGCCCGGCCCCTGGCCCACGCATGTCGAGGACGTGCAGGTGGCCCCGCCCATCGCCTGCGTCGACGACGGCTCCATCCGCGCCACTGTCATCGGCCACGCCACCGTGCTGCTCCAGGTGGCCGGCCTGAACCTGCTCACCGACCCGGTGATGTCCATGCGCATCGGCCCCACGCCGTGGACGGGCCCCAAGCGCGTGCGCCCGCCCGCCGTGCCGTTCGACGCGATCCCGAAGATCGACGTCGTGCTGCTGAGCCACGACCACTACGACCACCTCGACCGCCCCACCCTGCGCCAGCTCGCCCGGCGCGACGACCCGCTCGTGCTCACCGGCAAGCGCGTGGGCCGCAAGGTGCCCTCCAGGAACGTCGTCGAGCTCGACTGGTGGGAGCGGCACTCCCTGCGCGACGGCATCAGCGCCACGTACGTGCCGGCCGAGCACTTCTCCGGCCGCGGCCTGTTCGACCGCGACAAGTCGCTGTGGGGCGGCTTCGTGCTCGAGACCCCGCACGGCAAGATCTATTTCGCGGGCGATACGGCCCGGGGGTCCCACTTCCGCGCGATCCGCGAGCGCTTCGGCCCGATGACGCTGTCGCTGCTGCCGATCGGCGCCTACGCCCCGCGCTGGTTCATGGAGCGCGTGCACATGGATCCCGACGAGGCGCTGCAGGCCAGCCTGACGCTGGAATCGCAGACCTCGCTGGCGATCCACTTCGCCACCTTCAACCTCGCCGACGATTCCTACGACGCGCCCACGCGCGCCCTGGCCCGCGCCGTCTCGCAACTGCCCGAATCGCAGGTCGGCAGCGACTTCCGCGTGATGCCGTTCGGCGAGGCGACGATCGTGCGGCCGGGCGAAGCGCTCGAGGCGGCCGCGCGTCGGCGTTACGCCTGAAGTCGCGGCTGACGCCTGACGGCTGACCCGCGCTACCGGTCCATCCACCCTCGGTAGGGCGGGTTGGCCGCAGGCGTCACCCGCGTCTGTCGGCCGTGGGAAGGTCCGCGACCCCGATGCCGACTACCCCTGCGTCCCGCCCAGCCGTTCCCAATCGAGGTAGTCGCGCATCGCCTGCGCGTCGCGGCGCGCCGGCAGCAGCAGCCCGTCGTCGTCCTGCAGCGGCGCCGACGCCGTCTCCAGCGTGCGCCCGCCGGCGGCCCAGGCGCGCGTGCCGCCCTGCAGCCAGGCGACGCTGGCGTAGCCGCGCTGGCGCAGCGTGGCCGCGGCGTAGGCCGACTGGGCGCCGTCGACGCAGGTGACCAGCAACGGTTCGTCGAGCGCCGGCGCGACGGCGGCGATGCGCGCCTCCAGCCAGCCGCGCGGCAGCCACGCGGCGCCGGGCAGGTGCCCGCGGCGGAACGACGCCGCCGTGTCCACGTGCAGCACGCGCGCGGGCGCCCACGCGGCCAGCCAGCGCGCTGCGTCGTCGGCGCCCAGCCCCGGCGCCGCGGCGCTCGCCTCGCGCCAGCCCAGCGGCAGCTCGGCCGCCGTGCGCGCGGCGCGGCCGCCGTGGATCCAGGCCGCCACGCCGCCCTCGAGCGTGCGCACGCGCGACTGCCCGAGCCGGCGCAGCCAGACGCCCGCCAGGTGCGCGCGCATGCCGTCGTCATCGATCAGCACGGTCGGCGCGTCCTGCAGCGCGAGCAGCTCGTTGCGCCGCACCAGCAGCACGTCGCAGGCGACCGAGACGCTGCGCGGCACGTGCGCCACGCCGTGCTGGCGCAGGTTGCGCAGGTCGAAGGCGCTGAAGTTGACGTCGGTCGCCTCGACCAGCGGGGCGAACTCCGCCGCCTCGATGCCCTCGACGCCATGGTGCTTGGCGAGCCGCGCCGCACCGAGCTCGGCGAACTGGCGGCTCACGTTCGACGGCTGCACGCGTCGGCGGCGCGAACCGCGCTCCAGCGGCAGGCCGGCCAGGCGCCACGCCAGCTGGCCGCCGTCGAGCGCGACGACGTCGCTCAGGCCCAGGTCGATCAGCGTACGCGCCACCAGCAGGCTGCGCGTGCGGGCACTCGAGCACAGCACCACCACGTCCGATTCGGCGGCCATGTCCAGCGCATGCGACACCGCCTCGAAGCCGGGCAGCGAGACCGAACCGGGGATGCAGTCCTCGACGTGCTCCTCGGCGCTGCGCACGTCGCACAGCGCGATGCGCCGCCCCGCCTGCTGCCACTGGCGCAGCGTGGCGACGTCGACCATCGGCACGCGCTCGATGTCGGCGACGCGGCGGCCGAAGGCCTTGCTCGAGACCTGCGTGCCCGAGACGACGGGCAACCCGGCCTGGCGCCACGCGGCGACGCCACCTTCGAGCACCGCGACCTCGCGCCAGCCGGCCGCGACCAGCGTGTCGGCGGCCAGCGCGGCACGCGGATCGCGCACGCCTGGCGCGATCTCGGCGCCGCTGTCGACGGCCACGAGCGGCGTCAGGCGGTCGCGCACCAGGGCGTCGATGCGGAACTCGAGCCGGCGGCGCGGCATGATGGTGGCGCCGGGCAGGTGACCGGTCTCGGACTCGACGAGGTCGCGCACGTCCAGCAGCACCGGCGGGCGCGTACCGGCGAGCGCGGCGACGAGCTGGTCGATCGCAAGCAGGCCGACGCTCATGGCCGGCCCTGGCTGGTCGGCTGCAGCGACGCGCCCGGGCAAGCGGGGGCCCTGTCGGACGGTCGCGGCGCAGTCATGGGCGACGCTCTCGGAACGCGGGGCGCAAGGGGGCACGGCGTGTCCGCGGCGACCGCGACACGTCCGGGTGAGCGGCGTCCGGAACCGGACGGCCAGCGAGACGATGCGATCGAACCATGCGCAAACCTCGAAGGACACTGTGGCAGCCCGCGGCGTCATCGCAACGATGGACGCAGGCTGTCGAAGCAGTCTAGGAGTCGCGTATCGCAGGGTCAATCGGCCAGGCGCATCGGAATCCGTCCTCCGACAGCCCTCGACACGCTTTCCCTACACGCCGGCCGTGTCGGGCGACGGCCGGCCCGCGGTGGCGGCTCCGCCCGCCGATGCGGCGATGATCAGCGCGATGGCCAGCCACTGCAGCGCAGAGAGCCGCTCGCCCAGCACGAGCGCGCCACAGGCCGCGCCGACGGCGGGCGTCGCGCTCACGAGGATGCCGAAGACGTGGCGTGGCAAGCGGCGCAGCGCGGCCATCTCCAGCGAGTACGGCACGGCGCTGGAAAGCAGCGCGACGCCCAGGCCGGCCGCCAGCGCCAGGGGCTGCGCCATCGCGGCGCCGGCATCGGCCACGCCCAGCGGCACTGCGAACGCGGCCGCCACCAGCATGCCCAGCGACACGGCCTGCCCGCTCGCGAGCGTCGACACGCGCTTGCCGAACACGATGTACAGCGCCCACGACAATGCGGCCCCGAACGAGAACACGAGGCCCAGCAGGTCGAGCGCGCGATCGCTCGCGAGCGGCAGCAGCAGCGCGAGTCCGGCGAGCGCGAGCGCGACCCACGCGACGTCGAGCGCGCGGCGCGACGCGGCCAGCACGACCACCAGCGGCCCGGTCGTCTCGATCGCGGTGGCGATGCCGATCGGCACGCGGCCGAACGCGTGGTAGATGCACAGGTTCATGCCGCCCAGCATCGCGCCATAGGCCACGAGGTTGCCCCAGTCGCGCCGCGCGAGCGGGCGGCGCCACGGCCGCCAGAACGCCAGCAGCAGCAACGCCGACAGCCCGATGCGCAGCGCCGCCATGCCTGCCACGCCCACCACCGGGAACAGGCTCTTGGCGATCGCCGCGCCCAGGTTCTGCGACACCAGCGACGCCAGCAGCGCCAGCAACGACAGCGCGCCGCCGGCGCGCGGCGACGTGTCACCCAAAGCGGTAGCTCGACACGGTGATGCCGCCGAAGAAATCGCGCTCGTGATACACGCGCGTCGCGGCTTCGTGCTCCGCGGCGCCGAGCGCCACCATCAGCGGCAGCAGGTGCTCCTCTCGCGGGTGCGCGAGACGCGCGGCGGGCGCGCGCTCCCACGCGGCGAGCGCCGGCGTGCGCGCGGACGCGTCGGGGATCGCCAGCGTGGCCTCCAGCCAGCCGTCGAACGCGGCGGACGGCGCGCGCGCCGCCGGGCCGAACGCGTGCAGGTTGTGATAGCTCAGCCCGCTGCCCACGATGAGGATGCCTTCGTCGCGCAGCGGCGCCAGCGCGCGCCCGAGCGCGAGGTGCTCGGCCGGATCGAGGCCCTGGCGCAGCGACAGCTGCAACGTGGGCACGTCGGCCTGCGGCCAGATGACGGCCATCGGCGCGAACATGCCGTGGTCGAAGCCGCGCGCCGCGTCCTCGCCGGACGCGATGCCCGCGCCGGCCAGCAGCGTGCGCACGCGCGCCGCGACGTCGGGTGCGCCCGGCGCCGGATACCGGATGTGGTACGTGAACTCCGGAAAGCCGCTGTAGTCGTACAGCATCGGCGGGTTCGCGTGCGCCTGCACCGTGAAGCGCGACGCCTCCCAGTGCGCGGACAGCATCAGCACGGCGCGCGGCGTGGCGCCGATCTCGGCGGGCATGCGCGCGAGCGCGGCCTCCAGGCGGTCGTACGCGCCGCCCATCTGCTCCTTCATCCACGGCCAGGGGCCGCCGCCGTGCGAGATGAAGTACGTGGGCAGGCGGGTGGCGGTCATGGCGGTGCGGATCCGGATTCGAAGCCGGCAGGATATCGCCAGGGCAAAGACCGCGCTGTCCCGTCGTCATCCTGAAACACACAGCCCGGGCTATCGTCCTGAAACACACCCCGGGCTGTCATCCTGCGCGCAGTCGCAGGATCCACTTCTCCCGGAGTCAGCGCCTGGCCAAGCGTGGATCCTGCGACTGCGCGCAGGATGACGGCGTGGGGTGTGTCGCACCGCCAAGAGGCCGCCCCGGGGTCACAGTCAGGCCGCCAGCCGCCGCAGTGTCAGCAAGGCATGCCCATCGTCGCGGCCTCGGTTCATGCCCCGGCTTCGTCCGACGACGGCGCAGGGACTTGGGGGGTGCGCGTGCCACGCCGGGCATTCGCGGGCACCATGTCGGCCTGCCAAGTGGAGACTCCCATGCTGCTGCGTTCCCTGTCCGCCCTCACCCTCGTCGCGCTCGCCGCCACGGCCGCGCACGCGCAGGACGCCGCGGCCGGCGGCATGGCCTTCCAGCAATGCGCCGAATGCCACAGCCCGACCACCGCCGACAACGCGGGTCCGGGCCTGAAGGGCATCGTCGGACGCAAGGCCGGCGCCAAGGACGGCTTCATCTACAGCCCAGCGATGAAGAAGTCCACGGTCGTGTGGGACGACAAGACGCTGGACGCCTTCCTCAAGGATCCGCGCGCCGTCGTGCCCGGCACGTCGATGGCCTACGGCGGCGACGACGACGCGAAGGAACGCGCGGACCTGGTCGCGTACCTCAAGACGCTCAAGTAGCCGGTTCGCCGTCGCCCTCCAGGCGCGGCACCTCGCTGTCGTCCTTCAACCCGATGCCGGTCACGCGCCGGCGCCGCGCCTCGCGCACCAGCCAGGCGATGCGCGCGGCCGCGTGGGCCACGGGCAGGCCTTCGGGACGGATGTTGCTGACGCAGTTGCGCTCGCTGTCGACGCGGCCGGTCGCCGGCTGCCAGGTGAGGTAGGCGCCGAGGCTGTCGGGCGAGCTCAGGCCCGGGCGTTCGCCCAGCAGCACGAGCACCAGCGCGGCGCCCGTGCGTTCGCCGATCGCGTCGCCGAGCGCGACGCGTGCCTGGGTCGCGATGACCAGGCGGTCCGCGACGACGTCCAGGTCGCGCAAGGCCGCCAGCAGCGGCGGCGCGTGGCGCTGCGCGGCGATCGCGGACAAGCCGTCGGCGACGACGATGCACAGGCCGCCGTCGGCGCCACCCTGCAGCGCCTGCGCCGCGTCCGGCGCGAGCTGGCGGCCGAGGTCGGGGCGGGTCAGGTACTCGGTGCGCGAGGCCGCACGGCTCGTCGCGGTCGCCGCCTCGAAGCCGTGCGCATGCAGGTCGGCCCGCAACGCGTCGACGTCCAGCGGCAGGTGCACCGCGTCGCGCGCGGCCGCGTGCGCGGCGGCAAAGCGCAGCACCTCCTGCGTCGGCAGGCTGGTGCCGGCGCGGCCGAGCGATATGCGGGCGGGGGTATGGCGACGCAGTGCGGACCACGGGTCGGCCGGGGTCGCGGCCGCGTGCGCGGGCGGCTCGCCCGTGTCCCAGTGCACGGGCTGGTCGGGCAGCGTGCGGCTCATGGCGCGTTCTCCAGCAGGCGCGCCGACATCGCCCGCGCCAGCGCCGGCATCGTCGGCACCGGGCGCAACGCGCCATCGGCGTCGGTGATGCCCATCGCGTGCAGCCAGGCCTCGAACTCCGGCGCACGCCGGCGCCCGAGCAGCTTGCGCGCGAACAGCGCGTCGTGGAACGAGGTGCTCTGGTAGTTGAGCATCACGTCGTCGGCGCCGGGCACGCCCATCATGAAGTTCAGGCCGGCGGCGGCCAGCAGCACCAGCAGCGTGTCCATGTCGTCCTGGTCGGCCTCGGCGTGGTTCGTGTAGCAGATGTCGCAGCCCATGGGCAGGCCCAGCAGCTTGCCGCAGAAGTGATCCTCGAGGCCGGCGCGCACGATCTGCTTGCCGTCGTACAGGTACTCGGGCCCGATGAAGCCGACCACCGTGTTGACCAGCAGCGGCCGGTAGCGCCGCGCGACGGCGTAGGCGCGCGCCTCGAGCGTCTGCTGGTCGACGCCATGGTGCGCGCCGGCCGACAGCGCGCTGCCCTGCCCCGTCTCGAAGTACATGACGTTGTCGCCGAGCGGGCCGCGCTCGAGGGCGAGCGCCGCGGCATGCGCCTCGTCCAGCAGCGCCAGCGACACCCCGAAGCCGCGGTTGGCCTGCTCGGTGCCGGCGACGGACTGGAACACGAGGTCGACCGGCGCGCGCTGCTCGATCGCGCGCAGCGTGTTGGTGACGTGCGTGAGCACGCAGGCCTGCGTCGGGATGCGCTGGCCCGCGATCAGGTCGTCGAGCAGGTGCAGCAGGCGCACCAGCTGCGGAACGCTGTCGGCCGCGGGGTTGATGCCGATCACCGCGTCGCCGGCGCCGTACATCAGGCCGTCGACGATGCTCGCGAGGATGCCGGCGGGGCTGTCGGTGGGATGGTTGGGCTGCAGCCGCACCGCCAGCGAGCCGGGCAGCCCGAGCGTGTTGCGAAAGCGCGTGACGACGTGGCAGCGGTTGGCGACGAGCACCAGGTCCTGGTTGCGCATGATCTTGCTGGTCGCGGCCACCATCTCCGGCGTGAGGCCGGGTGCGAGCGCGGCCAGCACCGGCGGCGTCGCCGCATCGGACAGCAGCCAGTCGCGCAGCCCGCCCACCGTCAGGTGGCGCACCGGCGCGAAGGCGGCGGCATCGTGCGTGTCGACGACCAGCCGCGTGACCTCGTCGTGCTCGTACGGCACCACGGCGTCGGACAGGAATGCCTTCAGCGGCACGTCGGCCAGCGCGGCCTGCGCGGCGACGCGTTCCTGCGCGCTCGCCGCGGCCACGCCGGCCAGCGCGTCGCCCGAGCGCGCCGGGCTGGCCTTGCCCATCAGCTCGCGCAGATCGGCGAACCCGAAGACCTGGTGACCGACGGTGGCGCGAAAGCTCATGCCCCCACGATACGCCGGCCACGCGCTTCAGCGCGCGTTCCTGAGCGCGGCGACTTCCTTTTCCAGCTCGGCGATGCGGCGGTCGCGCTCGGCGATCGCCGGGATCACCTCGTCGACGGGCACCAGCTGCGGGATGTGCTGCGGGCAGTTGGCATCCCAGGCCTTGACCGTGAAGACGATGGCCTGCTCGGCGCGCGCCTTGTAGTCCGGCGGCATCAGGCGCTCGATCAGCGCCGGGTCGGTCTCGACGCGCGCCTCGCCCCAGATCTTGAGCCGTTGGCGGTGCGCGTAGTCCATCAGGAACAGCTGCGCCTTCGGGTTGTCGGCCAGGTTTCCCGTCGTGACGAACTGGCGGTTGCCGCTGAAGTCGGCGAACGCGATGGTGTGCTCGTCCAGCACGTGCAGGAAGCCGGCCGGGCCGCCGCGGTGCTGGATGTAGGGCTGGCCGTCGCGGTTGGCGGTGGCCAGGAAGGCCGTAGTCTGCGCCTCGATGAAGCCGCGCACGTCGTCCGTGATGCCCGTCTGCCAACCGCGGCCTTCCTCCATGCGCGCGTACGCGTGACGCGAGCCGCGCGCCTGCTGCACCGCCTTGACGGTGGGCGTGAAGACGATGTCGCTGGGATAGCTGGTGGCGGTCATGGCGGATCCTCGTGAAGGGCCTGGTTCACACTGTGGATCCTTCCAATCCGGTTTACCAGACCGCAGAATGTGGAATCACTCTTCCACTTCCCGGGAATATCGATGGATCGGCTCGACGCAATGAAGGTGTTCCTGGCCATCGTGGACGCGGGCAGCCTGTCGGCCGCGGGCCGCCGGCTGGGCGTGCCGCTGGCCACGGTCAGCCGCAACCTGGCCGAGCTGGAGGCGCACCTGGGCGCCCGCCTGCTCAACCGCTCCACGCGCCGGCTCGAGCTGACGGAGCCCGGGCGCGGCTACGAGCAGGCCTGCCGCCGCATCATCGACGAGGTGGCCGGCGCCGAGGCCGCGGTGGCCGGCGAGTACGACGCGCCGCGCGGCGAACTGGCCGTCACGGCACCGCTGGTGTTCGGGCGGCTGCACGTGCTGCCGGTCGTCAACGAGTTCCTGCGCGCGAACGCGGAGGTCGACGTGCGGCTGTCGCTCGGCGACCGCATCGCACACCTGATCGACGAGCACGTCGACATCGCCGTGCGCATCGGCGCCCTGCCCGACAGCCGCCTGAACGCGGCGCCGCTGGGCCACCTGCGCTCGGTCGTCTGCGCGAGCCCGGCGTGGCTGAAGGCGCACGGCACGCCCAAGTCGCCCGCGGATCTCGCGGCGCACCGCTGCATCACGTTCGAGGCGACGTTCCCCACGCCCTGGCGCTTTGCGGACGGCGCGAGCTTCACGCCCGCGCGTCCGCGGCTGGTCGTCAACACGGCCGAAGCCGCGGTGGACGCCGCCGTCGCCGGGCTCGGCGTCACCCGCCTGCTGTCGTACCAGGCCGACGCCGCGCTGCGCGACAAGCGCCTGCGCCTGTTGCTGCGCGCGTTCGAACCGGAGCCGGTGCCGGTGCACCTGGTCTGGGACGGCCAGCAGCGCGTGACGTCCAAGCTGCGAACCTTCATCGACTTCGCCACCCCGCGCCTGCGCGCCAGCCTGGCGGCGCTGCGCGCAGAATGAGGCGATGAGCGCCACCCCCGACCCGCGCACGCTGCTGCGCCAGATGTTCGACGCCGCGATCGCGTCCGCGCAGCCCGCGCTGTGCGTGCCGCCGCACCTGCCCGAGCCGCCCAGGGGGCGCACCATCGTGATCGGCGCGGGCAAGGCCTCGGCCGCGATGGCGCAGGCGCTCGAGCGCCACTGGCGCGGGCAGCTGGAGGGCCTGGTCGTCACGCGCTACGGCTACGAGCAGCCGTGCGAGCGCATCGAGATCGTGCAGGCCGCGCACCCCGTGCCCGACGAGGCCGGGCTCCTCGCCTCGCGCCGCATCGCCGCGAAGGTGGCGGGCCTGACGGCCGACGATCTCGTCGTCGCGCTGATCTCGGGCGGCGGCTCGGCGCTGCTGGTCGCGCCCGCGCCCGGCCTCACGCTGGACGACAAGCGCGCCGTCAACGCCGCGCTGCTGGCCAGCGGGGCCACGATCTCCGAGATGAACTGCGTGCGCCGCCACCTGTCCGCGCTCAAGGGCGGGCGGCTCGGCGCGCTGTGCCACCCGGCGCGCGTGGTCACGCTCGCGATCTCCGACGTGCCCGGCGACGATCCGCGCGACATCGCCTCCGGCCCCACGGTGGCCGACCCCACCACCTGCGCCGACGCGCTGGCCATCATCGACCGCTACCGCATGGAGGTGCCGGCGCCGGTGCGCCGCGTGCTCGAATCGGGCGACGGCGAGTCCGTCAAGCCGGGCGATCCGCGGCTGGCGCGCAGCGAGCTGTGCATGGTCACGGCGCCGCAGCTCGCGCTGGAGGCCGCGGCGCGCGTGGCGCGCGCGGCTGGCGTCGCGGCGCACATCCTCGGCGACAGCCTCGAGGGCGAGGCACGCGACCTGGGCAAGGCGATGGCGGGCATCGCGCGCCAGGTCGCCGTGCGCGGGCAGCCGTTCGCGCCGCCGTGCGTGCTGCTGTCCGGCGGCGAGACCACCGTCACGCTGCGCGGCAACGGGCGCGGCGGCCGCAACGTCGAGTTCCTGTTGTCGCTGGCCGTCGCGCTCGACGGCCTGCCCGGCGTGCACGCCATCGCGGGCGATACCGACGGCGTCGACGGTGCCGAGGAGATCGCGGGCGCGCACGTCACGCCCGACACGCTCGCGCGCGCGT
>Ga0207427_100917_pt1 | contig 12650 bp, 7 predicted proteins | sample AraplaCL_Cvi_mMS_FD_184268 | JGI IMG/M metagenome (GOLD analysis project Ga0207427, IMG submission 184268) | Arabidopsis root microbial communities from the University of North Carolina, USA - plate scrape CL_Cvi_mMS (SPAdes) (version 2) | ecosystem: Host-associated > Plants > Roots > Endosphere ... | reverse complement strand
CGCGGTGGCGCCCGCCTGGACGCGTCCGCAGGGCAACGGCGAGGCCGTCGCGGCGGTCGCCCGGGCCGACGCCACCGACTGGCCGCTGGGCCGCGCCATCGCGCAGGTGCAGGGCGTGTACGTGCTGGCCGAGAACGCACACGGGCTGGTCGTGGTCGACATGCACGCCGCGCACGAGCGCATCGTCTACGAGCGCCTGAAGGCCGGCGCCGCCACGCACGACATGCCCACGCAGGCGCTGCTGATCCCCGCCACCTTCGCGGCCACGCCGGCCGAGCACGCGCTGGTCGAGACGCACGCCGAGACGCTGCGCACGCTCGGCCTGGACGTCTCGCCCATGGGCCCGCAGACGCTGGCCGTGCGCAGCCTGCCCGCGGCGCTTCTGCAGGCCGACCCGGTCGACCTCGTGCGCTCGGTGCTGGCCGACCTGGCCGAGGTGGACGCCAGCACGATGGTGCAGCGCGCCCGCGACGACGTGCTCGCGTCCATGGCCTGCCACGGCGCCGTGCGCGCCAACCGCCGGCTCACGCTGGAGGAGATGAACGCGCTGCTGCGCCAGATGGAGGCCACCGAGCGCTCCGACCAATGCAACCATGGCCGCCCCACGTGGCGCCAGGTGACGATGAAGGAACTCGACGCGCTGTTCCTGCGCGGACGTTGACGTCCGCCCCGCGCGTCCTTTTGCCAGCCTTTCCGGCCGACCCCGACATGACCGATTCCAACGCCAAGCCGCCCAAGCCGCCGGAAGATCCGACGCCGGCGCCCACGCCCACCACCGCGGGCGCGCCCGCCGCGCCGCGCCGCATCCCGCGTGACCAGGCCCCGCGCCCCGAGCAGGAAGACCATCGCAAGGTCGGCCAGCGCGTGATGGAGCAGCGCCCGCACGAGCGCAAGCCCACCGAGCACGCCGCCACGCGCGGCAACAAGCCCGACCTGCGCGACCTGCCGCGCCCGCGGCGCGACGTGCCGTCCAACGTCTGGCGCGCCGACCCGCCGCGCTCGTCGCCGGGTTCGCCGTCGCCCGACATGCCGCCCCACGACCGCCGCGACGGCCCGCGCCGCGCGCACGGGGACGCGCCGCGTCCCGACCGCCCGGGCGAGCGCCGTACCAGCCCCGGCCCGTGGCAGGAGCGCGGCCCGCGCTACGAGTTCCGCGACCGTCCCGACGACCGCCGCTCCGGCCCGCCGCCGCAGGGCGAGCGCCGCCGCGACGCGCCGCCGCCCGGGGAGCGCGACGGCGAGCGTCCGCGCGCCGACGAGCGCGACCGCCCGCGCTTCGGCGACCGCGATCGCCCCCGCTTCGACGACCGCGACCGCGGCCAGTACGGCGAGCGCGGCCGCGGCCCGAGCTATCCGCAAGGCCCCAACGAACGGCCGCGCCAGGTGAACTCGCGCGGCGACGAGCGCGCGCCGCAGGGCTACGCCGCCGAACGCGGCCGCACCGAGCGCGGCGACCGCCGCCCGCCCGGCGCCGACGACCGCCCGCCGCGCCGCCGCGACGACGTCGCGCCCGAATCCTTCGCGCCGCGCCCGCCGCAGGCCGAACGGGCGCCGCGTCCCGCGGTCGATCCGGACGCGCCCAGGCGCGAGGACCAGCGCCTCTCGAAGGTGCTGGCCGAGCGCGGCATCGCGTCGCGCCGCGAGGCCGACGAGTGGATCGAGGCCGGCTGGGTCAAGGTCGACGGCGAGGTCGCGACGCTGGGCGCGCGCATCTTCCCGCACCAGGTCATCGAGGTCGACGAGGCCGCCAAGACCCAGCAGGCCCGCCGCGTCACCATCCTGCTGCACAAGCCCGTGGGCTACGTCAGCGGCCAGGCCGAGGACGGCTACGAGCCGGCGTCGGTGCTGGTCACACCCGACAACCACTGGCCCGAGGATCCGTCGCGCGAACGCTGGAACGCGGGCCACGGCCGCCACCTCGCGCCGGCCGGGCGCCTGGACATCGACTCCACCGGCCTGCTGGTGCTGACGCAGGACGGCCGCATCGCGCGCCACCTGATCGGCGACGAGTCCGATGTCGAGAAGGAGTACCTGGTGCGCGTCGAGTACCCCGGCGGCGACCAGTTCCCCGACGCGGACCTGCAGCGCCTGCGCCACGGCCTCTGGCTGGACGGCCACGAACTGCGGCCGGCCAAGGTCAGCTGGGCCAACGAGGACCAGCTGCGCTTCGTGCTGCGCGAGGGCCGCAAGCGCCAGATCCGCCGCATGTGCGAGGCCGTCGGCCTGGTCGTCACCGGCCTGAAGCGCGTGCGCATCGGCAGCGTGGTGCTGGGCAAGCTGCCGCCCGGCCAGTGGCGCTACCTGCGCGACGACGAACGCTTCTGATGGCGCCTGCGTTGCCCCGGTGGCTGGGCCTGGCTGGTCCCACCGCGTCCGGCAAGACCGCGCTGGCGCTGGCGCTGGCGCGGCGCTGGCCGGTGGAGATCGTCAGCGTCGATTCGGCGCTGGTCTACCGCGGCATGGACATCGGCACCGCCAAGCCGAGCGCCGCGGAACAGGCCGCGGCGCCGCACCACCTGCTCGATCTCATCGCCCCCACCCAGTCGTACTCCGCCGCGCAGTTCGTGGCCGACGCGCGCCGGCTGGTGGACGAGATCCGCGCCCGCGGCCGCTGGCCGCTGCTGGTGGGCGGCACGATGATGTACTTCAAGGCGCTCGTCGACGGCATCGACGAGATGCCGGCCGCCGATCCCGCGATCCGCGCCGCCATCGACGCCGAGGCCGCGCAGCACGGCTGGCCCGCGCTGCACGCGCGCCTGGCCGAGGTCGACCCGATCACGGCCGCGCGCCTGGAGCCCAACGACTCGCAGCGCATCCAGCGCGCGCTCGAGGTGTGGCGCGCGAGCGGCACGCCGCTGTCCGCGCTGCACCAGCGCGCGCGGCGCGCGGCGCCGGCGATGGACGGCGCCCTGCTCGCGCTCGAGCCCGCGTCCCGCGCGTGGCTGCACGCGCGCATCGCGCAGCGCTTCGACGCGATGCTGGACGCCGGCTTCCTCGACGAGGTGCGCCGCCTGCGCGCAGACCCGTCGCTGAACCTGGACCTGCCGTCGATGCGCTGCGTCGGCTATCGCCAGGCGTGGGAGGCGCTGGACGCGTCGGACCCGCCCGACATCGCCGACCTGCGCGAACGCGGCATCGCGGCCACGCGCCAGCTCGCCAAGCGCCAGATCACGTGGCTGCGGAGCATGGGGCATCGGCATGTCGTGGAGGCGGATGCCGCGGACGCGGAGGCGCGGCTCGTCGCGCGCGTCGAATCGTTGATCGGGCCGGCGGGCACGACACCGGTGGCAGACGGGGCTCGCCCCGGGCACTGAGGCGCGCCTGAGCGCAGCGCCAACCTGCGATGTGCTCCCGGGACCGGCCTAGCCAAGACCGATGTGCCACGAGCCCAGGATCAGGACGTCGCTGGCATCGAGGTCGAGTGGCAGTCCATGCCGGTCCAGGGCCAGGAGGATTTGCGGAATGACCCGACCGACGATGATCGACCTTGGCAGTTCGTCCGCCGCCCGCCAACCCGCGCCGAATGCCAGGTCGTGCCGGGACTGGAAGCCAAAGCCCGTCAACACCCGATCCAGTTCCTCGTCCGAGAGTCGAATGGGGGCGAAGATCTCGGGCGCATCCGTCCGCCAGACATCGATCTTCGTTCCGCCCTCGATGCCCCCTGCCCCGACGATCCTGAAAATTTCGCGCGCCGCCGTCGAGAGTTCCGGCACGCCACTCAGCCAGAGCCCCCAGCCCTCGCGGATCGACGATGAAAACATCCGCTCCAGCGCCTTTGAGATCCGCTGCGCCCGCGCTGCCCAGGCGACGACATACGATTCCTTCGCGATGGGGTCGTCCAGCACGCCGTCGAGGTACTCGCGAAGCCCGACATGCGACACCTCGATGGGCAGGCGTTTCCCGGCGACCGCCGCCACGCCGACGCGCGTCAGGATCTTCTCGAAATCGGACTCGGCCGTTCGCAGCGAATGATCCGGGTTCAATTCGATCTTGACGACGGGATGCAGATTGGACGGGACCGCCGGGCGTTCGCCGGATGACGCGCCGGAATGCGGAGAGCGACGTGCCAGATCCTGGCGCGCGGCGTCCTCTGCCAGGTATTTCCATTCCAGGAGCGTTTCGACCGGAAACCGCTGCGCGTCATTGTCGATGAGCTTCGCGCAGGTCTGGCACAGCCAGAGGCCGTTCGTTTCGTGCGAGCGCTGTTCCGACGTCATGTGCGGGTCGTAACGGCAGCCCCCCGGCGAGGCCGCATGGATATGTGCGGCGACCCCGATGCTTACGGTCAAGTCGCTTTCCGTCCGCGGGCCGGACGTGGCACGACCGCAGTCGGGATTCGAGCATCGCATGGCGACGCGAGCCGCGATGTTGCGCCGGGTGTTCTCTGAAAAATCGTCGCGCATGTCTTCCTCCATTAAAAAGCCGCCGGCACCCAGGAAGTGGCGGCGGCTCTCGCGCGGTACGTCGTCCGTCAGGTCGACACCCGCTCCCCGTTCTTGCGCGGCTTGATCGGGCCGGTGCGCACGCAGTTGCGGCCGGCTTCCTTGGCAGCCTCGAGCGCCTGTTCGGCCTCGTGCACCATCGTGTCGACGCTCAGCTGGCCCTGGTGGACGGTCGCCACGCCGATGCTGACGGTGGCCACGACGTGGGTCTGGTTCCAGGTGTACGGCGCGGACGCCACCTGCTGGCGGATGCGCTCGGCGGCGTCGAGGGCGCCCAGCGGATCGGTATTGGGCAGGAAGACGGCGAGCTCGGCGCCGCCGAAGCGGGCCAGCAGGTCGGGCTGGCGCAGCGTGGTGCCCACGCGCTTGGTGACCTCCAGCAGCAGCGCGTCGCCGCACAGGTGGCCCAGGTGTTCGTTGATGCGGCGCAGGTGGTCGGCGTCGATCAGCAACAGCGCGCCGTCGTCGCCGTAGCGGCGGCAGCGGGCGAACTCGCGCTCGACCAGCTCGAGGAAGTGGCGGCGGTTGGACAAGCCGGTGAGGTCGTCGTCGACGGCCTGCAGCGCCTGGCGCGCGCGGGTGTCGGCCACGATGCGGGCCAGGCGGATCACGATGCCCGCCAGCACCAGCGCCGCAAGCGCGAAGAAGACGGCCACGCTCAGCGCGACCAGCCCGCCCGTGCCGCCCACCAGCATGCCCAGCCCGGTGGCCGCGGCGATGCCGGCCAGGGCGATGGCGATGGCCGTGCCGGCCCAGAAGCGCGTGCTCCGCCGTTCGAGCACCTTCACGAGCCCGCTCAACGTCGAGGAATCGATTTCAGCCGTCACCCTTCCACCTCAGGAGATGTCATGCCCGCCGAGCAAGCCCGCCGGCAATTCGAGCGCCCGGCTCTGCGGGCCAGGCTTTCCAGTGCGCGCCCCGGGGTGGGGCGACGGCACTCTGACACTATCGGCCGCCGCGGCCAGCCCCTGAGAGGAAACTTTGACCGATTGTGCGGCAGAGGCCGCGTTCGCGACAGCATCCCGCGGGCCAATGTCACGTAAATGGTGAGTCTGTTCGGCGTGCCGCCGGCGGCCGTGTGCGAAGTTCGGCAGGCAGCGCTGTCGAGCATGCCGCATCCCGTATGCTCGTGCCGGATGAACACGCCTTCGACGCCTGCCTCCGGCAACCCCTTGCTCGATGTCTCCGGCCTGGCCAAGCGCTACGGCGACGCCTTCGTCTTCAGCGACGTCGCGCTCGTGATGCAGCGCGGCGAGCTGGTGGCCCTGCTGGGCGAGTCGGGCGTGGGCAAGTCGACGCTGCTGAACTGCGTGGCCGGCCTGGACACCGCCGACGCCGGCCGCATCGTGCTGGCCGGCCGCGACGTGCTGGGCTTGTCCGAACCGGACGCCGCTCGCCTGCGCCGCGAGGACCTGGGCTTCGTGTTCCAGGCCTTCCACGTCCTGCCGCACCTGAACGTGGCCGACAACGTGGGCCTGCCGCTGCAACTGCTCGGTCGCCCGCGGGGCGATCGCGTGGCCCGCATGCTCGCCGCAGTCGGCTTGGACGGCCTGGGCGAACGCGCCCCGCGCCAGCTCTCGGGCGGCCAGCTGCAGCGCGTGGCCATCGCCCGCGCGCTGGTGCACGAGCCCGCCCTGGTGCTCGCCGACGAGCCCACCGGCAACCTCGACCCGCGCAGCGCCGGCCTGGTGATGGACGTGCTGGTCGACGCCGCCCGCCGCACCGGCGCCGGCGTGCTGATGGTCACGCACTCGCCGCCGGCCGCGGCGCGTTGCGACCGCGTGCTGGAACTGACGGCACAGGGCGTGCGGCTGCCGGTGCACGTGGCGGCCTGACATTCGGGCCGGGCGCGGGTGCGTCGAGGGATGTTGGCCAGGGCGATGCGCGGCCGTCAGGGCGCCAGGTCGCCAGGCCGCCAGGTCGCCAGGTCACCAGATCGCCAAGTGGGCCAAGTCGCCAAGTCGCGGGTCGCGGGTCGCCAAGTCGCGGGTCGGCAAGTCGGCGAGCCGCCAGCCAAGGCGTCATCCTGCGCGCAGTCGCAGGATCCACCTCTGCCAGAAGGCCTCATGGCCACCGTGGCTCCTGCGGCTGCGCGCAGGAGGACGCCCGTGTCGAGGCCCGTCATCGCTTCCAGCGCCACGCGGTCTCGCGTCCACCGTGGATCCTGCGACTGCGCGCAGGATGACAATGGTGTCGAGGCCCGTCATCGCTTGCCGTCGACACTGCCTCCTTGCTACGCGCAGCGGCTCAACGTCACTGGGATGCCATTGAGCACCGACGTCCCCGACAACGGATCGCGCAGTCGGTCGTCCAGCAGGTCGTTGAGGTTGGCGCCCGGCCGCTGCGCCGCCACGCCCAGGCGCGCGCCGGCCTGATCGTGACCCCAGCCGTGCGGGACGCTGACGACCCCCGGCATCATCTCGTCGGTGAGCAGCGCCGGCAGCTCGATGGCGCGGCCCGCTGCCCCTTGCAGCCGCACGCGGTCGCCGGCCACGACGCCGTGGCGCGCGGCGTCCTGCGGATGCAGCAGCGCCGTGCAGCGCTCGGGGCCCTTGGCCAAGGTCGGCAGGTTGTGCATCCAGCTGTTGTTGGAGCGCACGTCGCGGCGCCCGACCACCACCAGCGCCGGCGGCGCGTCCGCCAGCGCCGCATCGACCGCGGCCAGTTCGGCTGCCACCGGGGCGGGCCAGAGCTCGATCCTGCCACTGGGCGTGCGCAGGATGTCCGGCAGGCGCGGCGCGAGCGCGCCCAGGTCGACGCCGTGCGGCGCCTGCTTCAGCGCGGCCAGGCTCAGGCCGCCGGGCTTCTGCCCGAACCGGTCGCCATACGGCCCCGCCCGCAGCGCGAGATCGAGCATGCGCTCCGGCCCCGGCATCGGCCCGAGCGCGGACAGCATCGCGTCCTGCAGCGCCTCGGGCAGGCCCGCAGCCAGGCGGCGCACGTCGTCGTCCAGCAGGCGGTCGTCGAAGGCCGCCAGGTCGAACGCCGGCTCGCCGGCCCCCGGCTCGCTGCGCAACATCGCCGCGATGCGCAGCAGTGCCTGCCACTCCGACTGCGCCTGCGGCCGCGGCGTGAACACCGGCGGGCTGTAGCGCGCATGGTTGCGGCATGACAGCTGCGGGAAGCTGACGTCGTAGTGCGGCTCTTCGAAGGAGGACAGGCCCGGCAGGATGACGTCGGCGTGCTGCGTGGTCTCGTTCAGGTAGATGTCGATGCTCACCATGAAGTCGAGCTGGCCCAGCGCCCGCGCGATGCGCGCGCCGTTGGGCGCCGACAGCACCGGATTGCTGGCCACGGAGACCAGCGCCCTCACCTGCCCGGCGCCGGGCGTCTCGATCTCCTCGGCCAGGCAGCTTGTCGGGTACTCGCCCAGCACCTCGGGCGCGCCCGAGACGCGGCTGCGCGTGCGCCCCGTCACCATGCCGCGTCCGATGCCCGGCTTGCCCTGCGTGTTGGCGGCGAACGCCGCGGCCTGCGGGAACATCGCGCCGCCCTCGGCATCGAGGTGGCCCGTCAGGATGTTGAGCGCGTCGATCAGCACCGAGTTGAGCGTGCCGAAGCGCTGCGTGCTCGACCCGATGCGCGAATACACCGCGCCGCGCGGCGCCGCCGCGAGCTGACGCACCAGCGCGCGCTGCGCCTCGGCCGGCACGCCGCAACGCTCGGCCATGCGCTCGGGGGGATAGGGTTCGACCGCCTTCTGCAGGGCCTCGACGCCCGCCTCGCCGCCGGCCAGGAACGCCTCGAGCCGGCCCGGCCGCACCAGGCCTTCGTCGAACACCGCATTGACCAGGCCCAGCAGCAGGAAGACGTCGGCGCCGGGGCGGATGAAATGGTGCTCGTCGGCGATGGCGGCCGTCTCGGTGCGGCGCGGGTCCACGACGACCAGCCGGCCGCCGCGCGCGCGCATCGCCTTGGCACGGCCGCGGAAGTCGGGCACCGTCCACATGCTGCCGTTGCTGGCCATCGGGTTGGCGCCCAGCATCAGCAGGAAGTCGCAGCGGTCGATGTCGGGCACCGGCACCGTCAGCGGGTGGCCGTACAGCCAGCCGCTGGCGACCTGGCGCGGCATCTGGTCGAGCGTGGACGCGCTGAAGATGTTGCGCGTGCCGGCCGCGCGCAGCAGGCGCTGCACGTACAGGCCCAGCCCCAGGCGGTGCACGTTCGGGTTGCCGAGCGTGAACGCGAGCGCATCCTTGCCGTGCTGGGCCACCAGGGGCGGCAGGCGGCGCGCGATCTCGGCATAGGCCTCGTCCCAGGTGGTCTCGACGAAGCGGCCGTCGCGCTTGACGAGCGGGCGCCGCAGGCGGTCGGGATCGTCCTCGAGGTCCTTCAGCGCGATGGCCTTCGGGCAGATGTAGCCGTGGCTGAAGACGTCCTCGTCGTCGCCGCGGATCGCGATCACGCGCGCCTGCTCGCCGGTGCCCGACACCGTCAGGCTCAGGCCGCAGCAGGCCTCGCACAGCGGGCAGATGCGCTGCACGGTGCGGGTGGGCGCGGCAGCAGCGGAAGAGGAAGCGGTTGTCATGGCGTTGTCTCGTCGTGGTCGTGCAGGTCTGGCGCAAAGCATACGGCGCCGCGGACGATGATGGGGACACCGCGTGGCCGTGGCTGCCACTTCGGCGACAAACCCCGGGATTTGGCGCGCACGGCGCCGATCGCGCGGTTTCGGCCTCGATTGCCCGCCACGCGCGCAACGGGATATTGACCGCCGATCGGCGCACCAGGCGCCAAATGGACGTCTATCGACCGATCGGCGCGCCCGGCGCCGATCGGTCGGTTAACCGGGCCAGGCGCGCCCGCGACCTTGCGGATTGATGGCAGGATGCCGGTGTCCCTTCGATCATCCCGCGCCCTTGAACCCCACCGTGTCCTCCCCGCCGCCGTCGGCTTCGCCGACGTCCCCACGCCGCTGGGCCATGGCTGCGCTGCATCTGCGCCTGTTGTGGGCGGAGTGGCGCCACCACCCCTGGCGCCAGGGCGCCGCCGTCCTGGCCGTGGCGCTGGGCGTGGCGCTCGCGTTCGCGGTGCAGTTGATCAACGCGTCCGCTCTGTCGGAGTTCTCGGCGGCGGTGCACGCCGCCAGCGGTGCGCCCGATTTCAGTGTGCGCCCGCGCGACGGCATGCTGGCCGAGGAGCTCTATCCGCGGGTCGCGATGGCGCCCGGCGTGGCGCAGGCGAGCCCGGTGATCGACCTGTCGGTGAGCCTGCACGGCGCCGACGGCCAAGTCCATCCCGCCCACCTCCTCGGTCTGGACGCGTTCGTCGCGCCCTGGATCTCGCCGGGCTGGCTGGTGCAGCCCGAGGCGGCTTCGGGCGCAGCCGCGCCGGGCACGCCGCTGAGCGCCCTCGACCCTGACCTTATCTATCTCAACGCCGCGGCACGCGCGCTGGTCGGCCACGCCGATCGGGTCACGCTGCAGGTGGACGGCAAGCCGCACGCCTTCGCGATCGGCGGGCACATCGCCGCCGACGGACCGCCGATGCTGGTGATGGACATCGCGGGTGCGCAGACGCACTTCGATCGCGTGGGCTCGCTGTCGCGCATCGATGTCCGGCTGGCGCCGGGCGCGCGGCAGGACGCCGTGATGGCGGCACTCGACGCCGGCCCGGACGTCCGCGCGGCGGCGCCCGACGAGGCCGCGCTGCGCATGGCCAAGCTGTCGCAGTCCTACCGCGTCAACCTCAGCGTGCTGTCGCTGGTCGCGCTGTTCACCGGCGGCTTCCTCGTGTTCTCCGTGCAGTCGCTGGCCGTGGCCAAGCGCATCCCGCAGCTCGCGCTGCTGGGGGTCCTGGGCATGGACGGCCGCCAGCGCCGCACGCTGGTGTGGACGGACAGCCTGGCGGTGGGCGTGCTCGGCGGCGTGGCCGGCCTCGCGCTCGGCACGGCATTGGCGGCCGCGGCCTTGCGCGCCCTTGGTGGCGACCTCGGCAGCGGCACGCTGGGTGGCAGCGCGCCGCGCCTGCAGTGGAGCGTGCTCGCCGCGCTCGCGTACGGTGCGCTGGGCATCGCCTCCGCGTTCGCGGGCGGCTGGTGGCCCGCGCGGGCCGCGCAGGGCATCGCACCGGCGCAAAGCCTCAAGGGCCTGAGCAGTGCCGCGGGCGGCAACTGGCCCGCGTGGGCCGGGCTGGCGCTGATCGCCGTGTCGGGCCTGCTCGCACTGGTGCCGCCGTGGCACGCCATCCCGTGGGGCGCGTATGCGTGCGTCGGCGTCCTGCTGCTGGGCGGCATCAGCCTGGTGCCCCAGGTCGTCGCGCTGCTGCTCAAGGGATTCCGCGGCGCACGCAACCCGGTCGCCGCGCTCGCGGTGGCGCGCGCCGTCGACCAGCGCCACACCGCCACCGCGGCCGTCGCGGGCGTCGTCGCGAGCCTCAGCCTGGTCGTCGCGCTGACGGTGATGGTCACGAGCTTCCGCGACTCGCTGATCGCCTGGCTGGACGACGTCCTGCCCGCCGACCTCTACATCCGCCAGGTGCCCGGCGCCAGCGACACGCCCGTGTTCCTGCCACCGGCGGTCGTCGCGGCGGCCGCGGGGCCGGGTGTGCGGCAGGTCCGCGCCGAGCGTCTCGTGCCCGTCACGCTGGCGCCCGACCAGCCCGAAGTCTCCCTGCTGGTGCGCGACATGTTGCCCGGCGAGACGCAGCCGCGCTTGCCCTGGGTGGTCGCGCCCGACGACGCCCCTTCCGCCTCACCCGACCTGATGTCGGTCTGGCCCACCGAGGTCCTCGCCGCGTTGCAGCACCTGAAGAAGGGCGACGTCATCACCGTACCTTTGCCGCCGCCGCGCAGCGCGAATGGCACGACCTCGACACGCGGCACCAGCGTGCGCGCGGTCGTGCGCGGCATCTGGCGCGACTACGCCCGCCAACAGGGCGCCTTGCTGATGTCGCGTGCTGATTGGCTCCGGCTCACCGGCGACGATCGCATCAGCGGGCTGGCCGTCTGGCTGAGCGACACCGGACCCGCGCACGACACTGGGAACGGGACGCGCATGGATACGCAGGCGGATGCGCAGGTGGGCACGGGCACGACCACGAGCGCGCACGCAAGCACGAGCACGAGCACGAGCACGAGCACGAGCACGAGCACGAGCACGAGCACGGGCACGGGCACCAGTTCGCACGCGGGCGCAGGCACCGATACGAACCCGAGTTCCGACCGGTTCGCCCTCCCCAGCCCAGGCTCGACCGCGCACGACGCCGCCGTCGCCCGCATCAAGGCCGCCATCCCGCCCGATGCTCCCACCGAGGTCGCCACCGCGGGCGAACTGCGCCGCTACTCGTTGCGCATCTTCGACCGCAGCTTCGCCGTCACGCGATGGCTGCAAGGCGTGGCCCTGGCGATCGGGCTGGCGGGCATCGCCGCCAGCTTCTCGGCGCAGGTGCTGGCGCGCCGGCGCGAGTTCGGCACCCTGCAGCACCTGGGCTTCACGCGACGCCAGGTCCTGACCCTGGTGGCGTCGGAGGGTGCGTTGTGGAGCGCGGTGGGCGCGGTGCTGGGCCTCGCGCTGGGGCTGGCGGTGAGCGTCGTGCTCGTGAAGGTGGTCAACCCGCAGAGCTTCCACTGGACGATGCAGATGTCCGTGCCGCCCGGCTCGCTGTTGGCGCTGGGGCTGGGCGTCGTGCTGGCCGGCGCGTTCACGGCCTGGGGCAGCGGTCACGCCGCGGCCAGCCGCGACGTGGTGCGCGCCGTGAAGGAGGACTGGTAGCCGTCGCGCGCAGCGCCACTGGCCGCGCTCGACGACATCCACGTGCGAGTCGCTGAACCGGTGCGGCACCGAAGCGGCGCGATGACGCGGAACACGGCGTCTTTCCAATCCTCACGCGAGCTCGCCAAGGCGCCGCCGATCGGATCGGTGCGGCATGGAAGTGCCTGGACGACGACCGAGGATCAGCGCCGCAGTCCCGTCCTCACGGCTGGCTTGCCGGCGCCGCGCCCGGGACGACGGCGGAGGCCGGTGGCGCCAGCGGCTCGCCGCGCAGCAGCGCGTCCTGCACGGCCTGCATGTGGCGGATCTTGTCCTCGGCGCGGTCGATGTCCGACTGGGCGGCGCCGCGGGCGCGCATGTCGTCGACGGCCGCGCGCAGTTGCGGCAGGCGCGCGGCCGTGGCCTGCACGAAGCGGTCGTCGACCTCGCGTTGCAGGCGTTGCTCGCGTGCCCGGTACAGCGCCGGGTCGGCGACCTCCCACGGCTGCGCCGGCGGGGG
>Ga0207427_100915_pt1 | contig 12708 bp, 10 predicted proteins | sample AraplaCL_Cvi_mMS_FD_184268 | JGI IMG/M metagenome (GOLD analysis project Ga0207427, IMG submission 184268) | Arabidopsis root microbial communities from the University of North Carolina, USA - plate scrape CL_Cvi_mMS (SPAdes) (version 2) | ecosystem: Host-associated > Plants > Roots > Endosphere ... | reverse complement strand
AGCGGCTTGAGAACGCCGTACTCGAGCACCACCATCAGCACGACCATAGTGAGTGTCCATGCGAACACCTGATCGGTCTGAACAAGATCCGCCGCCTGACGCAGCCGGTAGCCGACGCCGTTCGAAGACCCGATCGTCTCCGCCACCAGCGACACCCGCCAGCCGAAACCAAACGCGAGGCGCGCACCGGAGAAGAAATACGGCAGCACGGTGGGCAGATAGATTTTGGTCATCACCTTGCTGCGCGACATCTGAAAGCTGCGGGCAAGCTCCACATATTCGGCGTTGACGCTTTGCGCGCCCTGCCACACGTTCGTGAGAATCAGCGGCATCGCTTCCATGAACACGACGAAGATGGTCGTACCGTTTGAGATGCCGAACCAGATCAACGCGAAGATGGCCCAGATCGCGGCGGATACCGTGTTGACGACCGACAGCACCGGCTCGCAGAAACTGCCGAGGCGCCGGTTCGCGCCGAGCAGGATGCCGAGCGGCGTGCCGACCAGCGCGGCCAGCAGGAAACCTGCGACGACGCGGTACAGCGTAATGCCGAGATCTTCGGCAAAGGTACCGGTGGCGATCAGGTCAAGCAGCGCATTCCACGTTTTTCCCGGACCGGGCAGAATGAAGGCCGGCACGCGTTGCGCCGCCACCCACCACAGGATCAGGAAAATGGCGAGCAGCGAAAGACGCTGACCGGCGACTCTTGCGAAACGCGTCAGTCGGCCGAACCGTGCGGGAAAAACAGAACTGGCGGTCGAAACAGAAGACATCGCAACGTCCTTAAATGAGGGCGCGCACGCGGCGCACCGTTTCCGCGACTTCGGCGGCGAGCGGGTCACGCGGTCGCGGCAGGTCGATCATCAGCGCATCGCGCACGCGTCCCGGCCGTGGACGCAGGACAACCACCTTATCCGCGAGCACGATGGCTTCTTCCACGTCGTGTGTGACGAATACGACGGTCATCTTCAGCTGCTCGCGGATTCGCAGCAGTTCCGCGTGCATCTGCGAGCGCATCTGCGGGTCGAGCTTGGAAAACGGTTCGTCCATCAACAGGATGTACGGCTTCACGACCAGGCTGCGCGCAAGCGCCACCCGGCTGCGCATGCCGCCCGAGAGTTCGTGCGGGTAGGCGTGCTCGAATCCTTCAAGGCCGGTCATCTTCAGTGCGGCCAGCGCGCGTTCGCGCCGCCGTTCGGCGTTGAGCGAACCCGCTTCGAGACCGAATTCCGTGTTCGCCACGATCGTGCGCCAGGGCAGCAGCCGGTCCTCCTGGAACATGTATCTGACGACGCGGGTATCGTGAGTCGGCTCGCCGGCCACTCCGTCGATCCGCACGTCGCCCTGATCCGCCTGTGCCAATCCTGCGATGATGTTGAGCAAAGTGCTCTTGCCGCATCCGGACGCGCCGACGATCGCCAGCACCGAACCCGAAGGCGCGGTCAGACTGATGTCTTCGAGCACCGCCAGCTTGCCGTAGTGCTTCGAAACGTGCTCCACTTCCACCGCGTTGCGTACCGTGGTTGCCTTCTCGAACATGGCTTGAGTAGTTACAGCGTTCATCGTGCGCCTCGCAGTGGGACGATCGGTGCACCTGCATGCGTGTCGCGCAGGCTCGCCATTACCTTTTCCATCGTCATGTCGCGGAACGTCGCCACATGCCGGTGCGCGATCTGCTCGGCGCGCTTGCAGTCGCCGCTCGCGAGGGCGCTGATCATCGCGGTGTGGTCATGGCGGATCTCCGGCTTCGTGTTCTGCACGCCGAAGCCGAGCGACACGAGCCGCGCCATATCGTTGAGCAGGCCACCGAGCATGCGAACCAGCCGGCTGTTGCCCGAACATTCGGCGATCGCCATGTGGAAAGCGGCATTCGCATCCATGAAGATGCCAATCCGGCTGCCGATGCCAAGCGACGTATCGTCGTTGCGGCACGCGCGCTCCAGCCGGTTCAACAGGTCGATATCCGCCTTGCCCGCAGCGAGGCGCGCCGATAGCGGCTCAAGCTCAAGGCGCAGCGCAAACACTTCTTCGACATCCTTCAACGTAATCGGCGTTACCACGTAGCCCTGACGCGGCACGATGCGCACAAAGCCTTCCTGCGCGAGACGCTGCAGCGCCACCCTGCAGGTTGCCTTGCCGATGCCGTAGCGTGCGGTTAGTGCGCTCTCCGTCAGCGTGGCGGCCGGTTCGATTACGCAGGACAGAATGTCCTGACGGATCGCCGAACACGCCCGCTCACTGAGTAGTTTTGCTTCGTTCGAACAGTCGATCAATTCCATCGTCGGAGCTGCAGGATCTTCCACGACACCTCTCCTTCATCTCGTAGGCTGCTCACAAGGACCCACGTGGGCAGGTGATGAGTTAACTTAGAACAGCCATTAAAAAAATGCACGTAAAAAAAACGTGACTTCTGAGCTGTTCAGCGATATGTCACGGCGCTTCCGGGCCTCTCCCGCATGACATATCTGCATGGCGTTCACTGCGCCTTCGTGCCGTCAGAACGAATGCAGGATGCCGAGCTGCGCGCCCGTCACGCCTTCTCCGCGCGTCGGCGTATTCGGCGTGATGGGCCCGTTGGCGATCAGCGCATAGGTCGCGCCGTGGCGGTTCACGAGCCGTTCAAACGTTCCATAGACCAGCGTCCGCTTGCTGAAACTGTAGAACGTGCCAACGCTCACTTCTCCCGCGTTGTTATCCTGGCCTGAACTATCCTTCGCGTAGCCGACGCCGGCCGCGAGCCGTAGCGCCGGTGTGACGCTGTAGGTCGCCGATAGCGAATAGACGCTGTGATATTTGCCTTGGACATTGGTTGAAATATTCGAGCCGAGGTTGTTGCCGCGGTAATAGCCGAAGTAGGCCGTCACACTGCCGAACTGATAACTGCCGCCGGCGAACGTCGTCTTCGTATTGACTGTTCCGTTCGCGCCATTCTGTTCCGCGTGGCTGACGCCGAGATACAGCGGGCCACGCTGATAATCGATCGATCCCACGTAGGCATTCAACGCGTCATGCGGCGACGTCTGACCACCCAGGCTCGCACCCGCGGAGAACGTGAATCCCGCAATGTTCGGCGACCAGTACGTGATCATGTTGTCGTAGCGAAACACGAACGTCGACGCGTTGTGAAGAAACGAGCCATACGTACCGCCGGAGAATGCGTCGAACTTGCTGTGCATCAGCAGCAGCACCGAGTTCTGACGGCCGAAACGGAATTCACCATACGGCGTGCCGAGACCCACCCACGCACTGCGGCTGAAAGCGAGCGTGGAATCCGTCGCCGCGCCGGAGTTCGTGAGGATGCCGTTCTCGAGATCGAAGGTTGCACGCAGGCCGCCGCCGAGATCTTCGCTTCCTCTGATCCCTACGCGGCTTGCCGACAGACCGCCGCTCTGCATCGCGGTCTGCGCGCCCTTCCCGCCTGCGTTCGTATAACCCAGGTACGTATCGAGAATGCCGTACAGCGTGACCTCGGCCCGGGCCGGCGTCACTGTCACGGTGCCAAGTGCAACGAGTGCTGCAGAACAAGCCAAAGCCATCTTGCGCATTTCAGGTTCCCGTTTCGGTAAATGGTTTATGTCGGATTACTAAGAAGTTCAGTGTGAACCGCTTTGTCGAATTATTTCCTCGACGAGGTGTGCAACAAATATTGCTGTGAGGTGCTCACGAACAATCAGTAAGCGTTCGACGGTTGACTTTAGATCGACAAAAAAGAGAAGCACAACAAATATTTCTGGGCATCTCAGGCGTGAGGTGCTTACGCGCGGGTCTCACATGTGTCTTCCAAAGTCCGTTTTTTGCGCGGTGTCGGGAGCGCAGGTTGCTGCTGGAAGTTGAGCGACATGAGAAGAGCGCCTCGTGGAATTGGTACCGGGCGATCTCTGGCGTGTCGCAGTAAGAGATGGACGCTAGAATCCGCCGATACGGGTCACCGATGAAAGAATCGAAAAGACGCGGAACCGCGCGCTGGCAAAGGCAGAGAACGTCTCGCAATACCCGCTGATGGAAACTGCGTGCTGCACTGGAAGTTGCGTTGCGATGAGGTCGGGCGAGTCGACAAAAATCGCGGGCGGGAAGGAATCCTTATGCCACCAACGAATTGAACTCGCGACAAAAAGTTCGTCGAAGCCTCAGGCGTTCTAGGTCTATTTGATAGGATGCGCTGGTGAAGCCGGTTCAGCCGACGAGCCGACGATAAGCGCTGAGATGCCGGACGAGGCCTTGCTTGTCGCCACGAATCTCACTCAACCTTGCGAGGTTGAAATGAGCATCGGCATGCGTCGGGTCGAGTTCTATGCATCGCTGATAGGCCGCTTCGGCCGCATCGTAGCGTTTAAGCTCTTCGAGTACGACCGCCCGATTGAAGTGCAGCAACGCGTCCTCGGGAAAGTGCTCAAGCGCATCTTCAAAAATGGACAATGCTTCATCGCAGCGCGTCTCTGCCTCGCATAGCAAAACGCCCAGGTTGGTGTATGCGTCGTAGTGCGGTGATGGCGAGAGCTCGAGCACTTTCCGGTAGGCCTGCTCTGCACCGACAGCGTCGGTTTCGGTCAACTGTTCGGCCAGTGCGAACCATTCTTCCGCCTGTTCTTCACGGCTCTCCTGGTTTCGTGGCACCGAGTCGAGGAATGCTACGTCCCCCCGGATAGGTGCGACCTCGAAGTCAAGCAGATGCTGGCCCGAATCAGCGTCCCACTGCGCCTGTCCCGACCTCACGGCCACGGTCTCACCGACAGACGTGATTCGAATCCCGGACAAGGGAAGCTCGTCAGGGAGTTCGGCTTTCAGCTTGGCAAGCGCCCTCAGAATTTTTCGTGCGGAGACTTTGGCCGATTGCAGCTGGAACGCAGTGCGCAGCAGCACAACGTCCTGGAAGGAGAATCGAAGCTCGTTGCGTCGGCCACGCGACGGGTGGACGAATCCGGCGTCAATCAGCCCGGAGAGGACCCGACGCGACACGCCCAGCAGCGATTGCAGGCTGCGCAACGAGTAATCGTTAGACTGGCTCCGTCTTGTCACTTGCGTGCCCGGACCTTTGCTGGTGGCGCCTCTTTGACGTCCGGTTTCGGTGTCGCGCGCTTGACAGGCCGGCGCGGTTTGGCGGCGAGTACCTCGACCTCAGCGGGCGGAGTCTTTTTCGTGGCCGGCGTCTTCGTCGCCGCCGTCCTCACCGGCGCCTCACGTTTTTCCTTGCTGGCGCTAAGACTCGCGCGAAGTGCTTCCATCAGGTCAATCACCTGACCGCCTGACTCTTCGGCCGGTGCCTCAGGCGAAACAATCTGTTTGCCTGCTATCTTCCGGTCAATGGCTTCGAGTATCCGCTTCTTCTCTTCGTCCTCGTAAGCCGTCGGGTCATAGGCGTCTTCCGACACCTGGTCGATGATTTGCAGCGCAAGTTTGAGCTCGGTATCGCTGACAGTCACCTGTTCGATATGCAGATCGCTCAGCGCGCGCACCTCATCGGCGAACAGCAACTGCTGGAATACCATGCCGTCTTCGGCAGGCCGTATCTGAACGATTCGGGTCTTGCCCTTGTACGACCATTTTGCCAGCGCGCAGCGTCCGCTTTTCCGCATCGCAAGCTGAAGCAGGCTGTACGGTTTGCCACCGCGTTTGTCAGGCGCGATGAAGTACGCCTTGTCGTAGTACAAGGGGTCCACTGACTTCTCAAGAACGAACGACACAATCTCCACGACGTGACTCGCGCCTTCTTCCAGCGCTTTCAGTTCTTCCGGAGCGAAGACGACGAACTGCCCCTTCTCGAACTCGTATCCCTTCTTCATGTCCGCTCGCGCCACCACCGCGCCCGTGGCCTCAGAGATGTACTGCTGCTTTACGCGGCCGCCCTCCGGCGTCAGAAGATTGAAGCCCACACCCGCGGCGCTATCCGTCGCCGAATACAGTTTCACCGGAATGGACACAAGACCGAAGGACAGTGTCAGCGATGCGATGGAACGAGCCGCCATGTGAGCCTCCTGTGAGCGGACGCGGTAATTTATCGGCGCTGCAATGATTCAAAGTCCGCAGGCCCGATTGCACGCGACAGAGCACGTCTTGTGCCGGTGAGTGACAGGTCCGCATCGGAAGACTGACTCGCGGGCACGTCAGCGCCCTGCCGCGCTGGAACGAATCTCTCGCCTGTAGCCCCTATTCCTGCCAGCGCCAGCCGTTTGCATCCCAGGCAATTCATCGCAGGCGCTTTATCGCCGACGCCAGCGACTGTTTCGCTGCCCAGTAAGCTTCCCACGGGTCTCGCGTCTGAAAGCTAAGATACTCCCTCGCCGTTTGCACCGTCCACTGCGCACCGCTTTTGAGGTCAGACAGTTGTTCCCATGACACGGGCATCGAAACGCCCATTCCTGGCCGCGCCCGCGCGGAGAAGGCTGCAGCAGTGGTTTGCGCCTTGCCATTGCGCAGGTAATCGACATAGATTTTGCCGATTCGGTTGGCTGCCCCTGATGTTGCGGAAAAGCGGTCGGGAATCGTTTTGGCCAGATGTCTGACGAACGCCTGCGAGAACGACTTGACGGATTTGTAGTCGAGTCTGGGCGCAAGTGGAACGACGACGTGCAGCCCTTTACCGCCGCTCGTCTTCAACCACGCCTGCAGGCCAAGCTCCTCAAGGAACGCCCGCGTAAGAAGCGCGGCCTCCTGAACCTGCTTCCACTTCACTCCCTCGCCAGGGTCGAGGTCGAAGATGACCCTGTCCGGTGTATCAATGTGCTGGGTCGTTGAATTCCACGTGTGGAACTCAACGACATTCATCTGCGCGGCCGACAGGAGCGCGTCTGCAGTGTCGACCGTGAGCACGGGCGGATGATTCATCCACAGATTGCGGTCGTGCGTCTTCAGACCGGGCATTGCCGTCTTCTCCGCGTGCTTCTGGAAAAACATCTGACCGGCTATACCCGCCGGCGCGCGAACCATTGCAATCGGCCGGTCTACAAGGTGCGGCAGCATCCACTCGGCGACGCTTTCGTAGTACCTGACGAGTTCGAGTTTGCTGACGCCACTCGCAGGGTCAACGACCCGCTCGGGATGCGTGACCTTTACCTGCGAGAGAGGAGCAGGCTTCAGCGGTTCGCCGGTTTCACGCACTACGCAGTGCGCGGGCTTATCAACACGCAAGCCCTTGAAGGAAGCCTGCCGGACAACGCCTTCGCCTGTCCACTCCGCAAACTCGACTTCGGCAACCAGCTCTGGATGTACCCAACGTTCAGCGCCGGCGGCACGCCTGGACCAGCGGCCTGGCTTTGATACGGCGACGTCGAACGGGCTCGTCTCCCGTTCCAGAGGAAGCAGTCGCTGCCAGAGGTCCCGGCCTGTTCGAGCGTTCCAGCCAGTGCCCACGCTACCCGCGTCGTGAAGCTTTTTGCCTGCGTAATAGCCGAGCAACAAACTGCCGACTTCGCCTTCCTTGCCGCCCCTGGCGGTGAAGCCACACACAACGAACTCCTGCCTCAACCGGCATTTCGCCTTCAGCCAGGCTTCGGTCCGTCCGGACTCATATCGGGCGTCGCGACGCTTCAGCATCAAGCCCTCGAGTCCGAGTCCCGCTGCGGCTTCAAACATCTGCACGATTGGTGCGTCAAAATCCTGGCTGAAGCGTATGCGGTCGCTATCCTTCTTAAGAAGCTGTGCCAGTCGCGCGCGCCTCGCCCATAACGGGACGCCCGTCAGGTCATTCCCGTCACAGTACGGCAGGTCGAACAGGAAATAGACGATTTCGTCATTCGCTGCGCCATCTATCGCAGTCTGTAAAGCGCCGAAATCCGGCAGCCCGTCCCTGAGCACGACTATCTCCCCGTCCAGCCAGCCACTGGAGAGGGGGAGCTTCGCGACTCCAGTCGCCAGCGTCGCGAGTTTCTTCGTCCAGTCGTGGCCGCCGCTTGTGAATAACCGTACGCGCCCCTTGTCGACCCGGGCGAGCATCCGGTAACCATCCAGCTTGGATTCGATTATCCAGTCGCCGGTTGCAGGTAGCGACGAGGCCAGGGTCGCGCGCTGCGGTTCGAGTTTTGCGGGTAGCGGCGCGCGGACTGCGGCCGACAGGTCTATCGCCGGCGGAGTGACCGGCGTGGGCCGGGATACTTTCGGCTCGCGCTCTTCGATGAGGCCTAGCGGTTTTGTCGTGACGCTATCGGGCAGCGCCTTAATGACGTCATACTCAGCTAACGGTTGAGCCCATTCGTCGCGCTTCTTAAAAAGCATCCACTGGTCCTGGCTGTCCTCCGGCTTGGATATGCGGACAAGCTCCCATAGGCCGGCCAGCTTTTCGCCATGGAGGCGGAAGACCAGCTTGCCGGCCTTCATTGCCTTTCGAGGGTCCCCGACAGGCTCCCACGTCCCACGGTCCCACACAATCACCGTACCGGCTCCGTACTGCCTGGGCGGGATTGTCCCTTCGAATGTTGCATATTCGACCGGATGGTCCTCCACGTGGACGGCCATTCTCTTTTCTTTCGGGTCGTAGCAGGGCCCCTTGGGTACCGCCCAGGATAGCAGCACACCGTCAAGCTCGAGACGGAAGTCATAGTGAAGGCGGCTAGCCCAATGCTTCTGCACGACGAAGCTTAGACGCGCTGGCTGGCGCGTTGCCCGCTTCGCAGGCGCCGGTTCGGGCGTATGCCCGAAGTCTCGCATCTTCCTGTAACGGCTTAGGGCCGGAGATTGCGAACCGCGTGCTGTAGCCATTGAGCAGTGTAATCAGGAGCCGCGTTATGGACGATGCCCGACTACCCTGTCGGGCGCACACTGCATCTCGCGCGGGCATGTACCCGACGCGAAAGCCCGCGACTGACCGCATGTTCGACGTCGGGTTGCCTGGGTGAGCGCAGCTAACTTCGAGCTTCTGTGCTCTGGAGCTCTCCATGCTTGTGGGAATGCGTTGCCGCGTACTTCAGTTCGAAGTGCGCGCCCTTGCCGCTACGTGTTGGTAGAAAGTGTTCACCCTCGACGCACGTCATCTCGAACGTGTGTTTGCCATCGTCATGCACCACTGAGTAGACGCCTGAGATTTTCACTATTTTGCCCGGCTTGTAGGAATTGTCGCCTGCCATCGTGACTGCTTACGTGGTGGTAGAGACACTATGGGCAGCAAACGACGTTCCGAGCTCCTTGCCACTGGATGTCGCAACGCATGGCAGACGTCATTGCGCGAAAACCTGTATGGATGTACAGTATCGGGCGGGTATTTCATGACGGCCAACCGCCAAGTTTTCCGGAGCAAAGAAGCAGTCGTTGGGTGTGGACCAAGCGGCGAGCCTTTCCATGCTGGAAATTGCGACGTTTGAGGCGAAGGGTTAGCGGCGCTGGGCGAGCTCGCGTCGTTGGGCCAGTGAGTCCGCTGCCTTCGAATGCTTGGGGCGCGTTAGCGAAACCATTCTGGAGGCCACTAGGCAAGGGGGAAAGCGTGCGAAGACTTGGACTTGCGTTGTTGACGGCGGCGCTCGCGCCGACTGCTTTCGGAGCCGGCACATATTCGGAAGTCTGGAATCCGCCGGAGGCGCGCGCGACTGCGCCACATAGGGCGACTGCCCTGCACAAGCTCGCCGTGCGGCGGCACGTGGCTCTGCATCCGAAGAAGGTGAATTCAAGGCCCACATCGGCGCCTGCATCAAAGCTCGTCGCGAAACAGGGCAATGTGCAAAGGACTTTGCCTAAAGACGCACCGGACATGTCTGAAATTCCGCGGCAGGTCACACCGGAAGGCAACGTCCTTCGCGTACGCGGCCACGCACTATCCGCTCGCGTCGTCCGCTAATGCAGTCGCAGAGCTACCACGGGTATCAAGTGTGGGGACACTCGATCGTCGAGCTCGAGGGCCAGTTGCAGACGGAACGTTATGCGGCGAGCGGAACCATCACCCTTCGCGGCAAGCTTGTCCATGCTTCAGGTGTCCTTGGCCACTTTGAAAGTGAGGTGGACGCTGAGCTCGCAGGGTTGGATTGGGCTCGCGCATGGGTCGATGCTCATAGCTAGAGCCATCGACTGTGCAGCAAGACAGCCCGCAATACTGCTATCGCGGGGTTGCCGTTGAATATGTGAACCTCTGGTGGGACAACAACCTGAAGGTGACCTACCTCTTCCAGCACCACATACAACCGCAGCGAGAATCACCGTCTTCGTTGCCCCGCAAAGCCATCGCTCGTTCTTCTAACGTGCGCGAAGTCGACGGCGCGCCTCACGCCGACTTACCCTTCGACGTGCGCGCGCAGGATTGGACCAAGGTTGTCCTTTACCACCAGAGTTCGCGCACTGCGCGGCGATCCGGGTGCTGTAACCATCGCTCCCGAACAGCAGTTCGCGACTCGTTAAGCACTCTCGTGTAACGGATGGTCACCTTCGACGCATTTTTCTGCAGACGCTACAGCTATCGCGGCCAATAGCGTTACGATTTTTTTGATCGGCGTGCCTGCCGGAAAGCAGGCCGCCACTCCGGAGCGTCGAAGGACCAGTTGACTCGCCTGGTCGATGATCCCGCCCACCACAATGGGTATCCGCAGACCGCGTACAGTCAGTTGATCACGCAAGGCGGTAATCAGATCGTTTCGTGCGCCCGCGAGAGAGGACACGCCGATAACGTCAGCCCGCTCGCCTTCAGCCAATTGGACGGTATCGGAAGGTGATGCGAACATCGATCCCGTGGAAACCGCGAAGCCCGCATCGCTTAATGCCGCTGCGATAATGCGCGCGCCCCGGTCATGCCCGTCTTGTCCCAGCTTCGCAATCAACACACGTGGCGCACGACCCAGGCGCTTCGTTGCGTCGGCCACCGCGTGGCATGTGTCCTGCCAGTCCTTGTCGCTTTCGAGGTTTGCGCCGTAGTGGTCGCGCAGTAGCGGCAAGCCGATTTGATATCGGGGCCATACGGCTTCCAGTGCCTGCGTGCACTCGCCGACGGTTGCGCGCGCTCGCATGCATGCCACCGTCAGTTCAAGAAGATTTCCGTCTCTGCCCCGGGCGGCCCGCGTCAGCGCATCCAGCGTGTCGCGTACTCTCGTTGGATCACGCCTCGCCTTGATGTGAGCAAGCCTTTGCGTTTGCAGCACGCGCACCCGCCGGCCATCGACAGACTGTGGCTCTCCAAGGTCTTCATCGCATCCCGTCATGAAATCGTTGACGCCCACAACTGTGCGCTTTCCCGACTCGATTTCCGCTTGGATATTCAAAGCCGACCTGTGGATCTGGTCCCGAACCCACCCCGATTCGACGACATCAACCACGCCACCACGGCGCTCGATTTCTGCCATCACCGTTAGCGCCTTTTTACAGATCTCCGCCGTAAGGTTCTCCATCATGTAAGAACCCGCCCACGGATCGACGACATCGCATACGCCGGTTTCGTGCTGCAGCACCAGTTGTGTGTCGCGAGCAAGCCTCGACGCTTCTGCACAGGGAAGCGAAAGCGCTTCGTCGTAGCCGTTAGTGTGCAGCGATTGCGTTCCGCCGAACACGGCAGCCAACGCCTCGACTGTCGTGCGCACGACGTTGTTCATCGGTTTCTGCGCCGTTAGCGACCATCCCGATGTCTGACAGTGCATCCGCAGTGCGCGCGCCCTATCCGACGTTGCGCCGCTTGCCGAGGCAATATCCGCCCACAGAATTCGTGCCGCTCTCAGCTTCGCGATTTCGACGTAGAAGTCCATACCGACGCCGAAGAAGAAGCTCATCCGCTGACAGACATCATCGGCCTGCATCCCGCGACCTGCGAGGGCCGTTATGTACTTGCGTGCATTCGCCATGGTCAGCGCAAGTTCAAGCACAGGGTCCGCACCCGCTTCCTGAAAGTGATATCCCGACACCGAGAGTGCATTGAACTGCGGCACGTTTTTGCCGAGATACTCGACAACGTCGGCGGCGATGCGCAATGAAGGCTCAGGTGCGAAGATGCTCGTATTCCGCACCATAAACTCTTTCAGGATGTCGTTCTGAATCGTTCCCCTCAGTTGCGAGGCGCCAACGCCGCTTTCCTCCGCCGCGACGATGAAAGCAGCCAGCACAGGAAGGACCGCCCCGTTCATTGTCATCGATACAGACACGCGGTCGAGTGCAATGTCTTCGAAGAGGCGAGTCATGTCCTCCACTGTATCGATTGCGACACCCGTCATGCCGACGTCCGCGCTCACAGCCGGGTCGTCTGAATCGTAGCCGCGCTGGGTCGGCAGATCAAAGGCGACGGAGAGCCCCTGTGCGCCTTCCGCCAGCGCGGTGCGAAACGCGAGGTTCGTATCGGAGGCCTGCGCGTACCCCGCGTATTGGCGTATCGTCCACGGTTTTTGCGTATACATCGACGCGAATGGACCGCGCACGAACGGCGCCTCGCCGGGCATGCTGTCGATATGCGCGATGCCTTCAATATCCGCGCGCGTATAGACGCGCTTGAGCTTCACGCGATCTGACCGATGCCGCCGTTGCGTGTTCATCGATGCCTCCAGCGTTTTTCCGTCGTGACGTCGGCGATCTTCGCGCCGTCGCTGCTGCGCCGCACTTCCGTCCAGTGCCGGATGCCCTGCCCGTCTTCCGCCTGTCCGACCATATGCACGGTCAACGTATCGCCCACGTCGACGTTGCCGTAATAGAACAGCGAACGGCTCGAGACGACAGGCGGCTCGCCAAAGCGCCCCCATTGCCACTCGGCGCGATCGATAAAGGCCTGAAAGCTCGCGAAGTACAGGAAGTCGGCGCCGTTGAAATCGCTATTCGGGCACG
>Ga0207427_100912_pt1 | contig 12733 bp, 14 predicted proteins | sample AraplaCL_Cvi_mMS_FD_184268 | JGI IMG/M metagenome (GOLD analysis project Ga0207427, IMG submission 184268) | Arabidopsis root microbial communities from the University of North Carolina, USA - plate scrape CL_Cvi_mMS (SPAdes) (version 2) | ecosystem: Host-associated > Plants > Roots > Endosphere ... | reverse complement strand
CGCGGCGTCCACGGGCAACGCGAGGTCGATGGCGCGCGTGCACTGGATCTTGTCGGCCACCTCGACCCGCCGCAACGCGGCGAGGGCGGCCTCGCGGAGAGTCGTCATGGGGGCATTGTCGCCCCGCTGGCCGCCGATCTAGCCGTTGGCGACCTTGCGCGTCTGCGCGGCCTTGGCCTGCATCTCGGCGAGCTGGGCGCGCTTCATCTCCAGGTCGATGGCGAACAGCGCGCTGTCGCGGCGCTCGCGGCGCACGCTCATCACGGAGGTGATCAGGAAGCCGAACAGGGCGATCACGGCGGTGCTCAGCGAGGCATACGCGCTCAGGCTGGACAGCAGGGGCGCGGGGGCCGGCGCCGTGGCGGCCGCGGGCGGGATCGTCGCCTCCGGCTTGGGCGGCAGCGCCTTGCCGTGCTCATGCCCGGGGCGCGGCGCGATGGCGGTCGGCGGCGGCGGCCGCGGCACGCCCCGGTCGGGCGGCGACGCGGACGGCGCCGCCTGGAGCAAGAAGAGGGCGCCCGCGGCCAGGAACGCGAGGATCGCCACGACCAGGAACGACGCCCGGGTCCGCCGCAAAGTCGATGCCGAGGCCATCTGGACCCCTTGCGATGAGGATCCCGCAGTCTGCGGCGTGCGGGCCGGCGGCCGGAAGACCTAGGTTGAGACCGCCGGGTTCGTCCCCATGTGCCGCTGTCGGGCCGACGGCACAAAGCCCCGTGCGCGGCCGGAACGCCCCGCCTCCTTAAAATCGACCCTTTGCTCCCGGAGATCCCCATGGCCCTGTACCGAATCGGCGACGACGCACCCCGCGTGGCGCCCGACGCCTGGGTGGCCGAGTCGGCCACCGTGGTGGGCCGTGTCGCGCTGGGCGCCGGTGCCAACGTCTGGTACGGCGCCGTCCTGCGCGGCGACAACGAATGGATCACCATCGGCGAGCGCAGCAACATCCAGGACGGCAGCGTCCTGCACACCGACATGGGCTCGCCGCTCACGCTCGGCGCCGACGTCACCGTGGGCCACCAGGTGATGCTGCACGGCTGCACGGTGGGCGACAACTCGCTGATCGGCATCCAGTCCGTCGTCATGAACGGCGCCCGGATCGGCCGCAACTGCATCGTCGGCGCCGGCTCGCTGGTGACCGAGGGCAAGGAATTTCCCGACAACTCGCTCATCATGGGCAGCCCGGCCAAGGCCGTGCGCACGCTCACCGACGAGCAGGCCGACAAGCTGCGCCTGAGCGCTGCCCACTACGTGGCCAATGCCGCCCGCCACCGCGACACGGTGGTGCGCATCGACGAACCCGCCGGCAAGAGCGCGTGAGCGCGCCGCACCAGGTCCTTTCCATGAGCGAACTCCAGAAATTCATCTTCGACGGCCTGCCGGTGCGCGGCATGATCGTGCGCCTGACCGACAGCTGGCAGCAGGTGCTCGAGCGCCGCGCCGACAGCGGCGCCTGGGCGCCGATCGTGCGCGACACGCTGGGCCAGATGGCCGCCGCGTCCGTGCTGATGCAGGCCAACCTCAAGTTCAACGGCGCGCTGATCCTGCAGGTGCACGGCGACGGCCCGGTCAAGCTGGCCGTGGCCGAGGCGATGTCCGACCTGCGCTTTCGCGTCACCGCCAAGGTGCAGGGCGAGGTGGCGGACGACGCCCGCTTCGGCGACCTGGTCAACCAGCACGGCCACGGCCGCTGCGCGATCACGCTCGACCCGCTCGACCGCCAGCCCGGCCAGCAGCCCTACCAGGGCGTGGTGCCGCTCGAATCGCCCGACGGCGGCCCGGTGGGAGACGTCGCGACGATGCTGGAGCACTACATGCGCCAGTCCGAGCAGCTGGACACGCGCATCGTGCTGGCCGCCGACGGCAACGCCGCCTGCGGCCTGCTGATCCAGCGCCTGCCGGTCGAAGGGCAGGGCAACCTGGCCGGCGAGACCTCCCTGGCCAAGCAGGCCGAGATCGACGACGAGGCGTTCACGCGCATCGCGCACTTCGCCTCCACGCTGACCGCCACCGAGCTGCTGACGCTGGACGTGCCCACGATCCTGCACCGCCTGTTCTGGGAGGAGCCGCTGCGCGTGTTCGAGCCGCAGGCGCCCAAGTTCGCCTGCAGCTGCTCGGCCGACCGCGTGCGCACCATGCTGCGCAACCTGGGGCGGGACGAGGCCGAATCCATCCTGGAGGAGCGCGGCGGCATCGAGATCGGCTGCGACTTCTGCGGCACCCAGTACCGCTTCGACGCGGTGGACGTCGGCGCCCTGTTCGCGCCGCCCACGGTCCAGACGGGCGCCACCCCCAGCGTCCACTGACGAGCAGGCCGGCCCGGCGCAGCCCGGGCCCCCGAACGGCACGAGCGTGATTGCGGTCACGAATCGTGCCGTTCGTCCATTGCGGCCCGCCGTTTGTCCCAGCCCGGGCGCCGGGCGGCGGCGGCCTGGGCTTCAATAGTGTCCAGGCAAGCTCCCGCATGGTGCATGCCGTCCCGATCCCCTAGCCGCCCACGCGCCCATGAACAGACCATCCCGACCGTCCCGCCGGACCGCGCCGCCTCCGCGCCGGACGCATGGCTTCTCGCTGATCGAGCTGATGGTGGTGATCGCCATCGCCGCGATCATCAGTGGCCTGGCGGCCCCGTCGTTCACCCGCATGCTCAACGCCAACCGCATCCAGACGTCGGCCAGCGCGTTGCAGAGCGACATGTCGTACGCCCGCACCGAGGCGGTCCGGCGCGGTGCGTGGGTCAGCATCTGCCCCAGCAGCAACCAGACCAGCTGCGACACCACCAACACGTGGCAGAACGGCTGGATCGTGTTCTACGACGCCATCGGCAACGGCGTCTTCGACTCGAGCGCCGATTCCATCGTCAAGGTGCGCGCCAAGCTGCCGGGCGGCAACACCATCGTCGCCGCGCCCGCGCCGGCGCAGAACGCGATCATCTTCAATCGCGAAGGCTTCACCACCAACCTGGGCACGTCCCAGGTGGCCTTCCAGCTGCACACCTCCACGAACGACGCCCAGGCCACCCGCTGCGTGCTGGTCACCTTCGGCGGGAGCCTGTCCACCGTGGAAAAGGGATCGACATGCTCGTGACCCGCAGCCTCACGCGCCGTCGCCAGGACGGCTTCACGATGGTCGAGCTGCTGGTGACCATCCTGATCGTCACGGTCGGCATCCTCGGCCTGGCCAAGATGCAGGCCACGGCCGTGTCCAACACCGCCGTCTCGCGCACCCGCGCCCTGATGACCTACCAGGCCGAGTCGCTGGCCGGCATGATCCGCTCGAACCGCAAGTTCTGGGTGACGTCGGGCACCACCGCCGTCTACCCCAAGTTCGCGCTGAACACCTCAGGGGTCGTGACCGACACCACCGGCATGCTGTCGACCGCGCCCACCTGCACCGGCGTGGGCATCACCTGCACGCCGGCCCAGCTGGCGTACGACGACGTCGTCCGCGTCTGGGTGCCGCAGTTCGTCGCGGCATTCCCCAATGCCTCGGCCACCATCACCTGCGTCCCGGCCACCGGCTCGACCTGCGGCGCCAGCCCGGCCACGCCGCACAGCTACGACATCGCGCTGTCCTGGACCCAGAAGCTGGTCGCGATGAACAAGAGCACTGCCAATTCGCAGACGCAGAACATCTCGATCGTCATGCACGTCCAGCCATGAAGAAGCACACCCCCTTCGCGAGGCGCGCGCGCCAGGCCGGCTTCACGCTGGTCGAGATGATGGTCGCCGTCACGGTCGGCCTGGTCGTGGTCTTCGGCATGACGGCCACGTTCGTCAGCCTCAAGAACACGTTCAAGTCGCAGGACAAGCTGGGCCGGCTGCAGGACAACGAGCGCGTCGCGCTCACCTTCCTGACCACGACCGTCAACAACGCCGGCTACTACCCCGACCCGAAGAGCCCGTCGCCGCTGGTGGGCGGCACGCCGCCGGTGTCGTCGCCGGCCAGCCCCGGCGGCGCGATGGGCAACGGCTCGTTCATCTTCGGCACCGACGTCAGCGGCAACTTCTCGCAGTCGCTGCAGACGGCCTTCGCCACGATCAGCACGGACAACCTGATCAGCTGCATCGGCACCACCTACGCCGGCGCCGGCACGGTCACCGTGCGCAACATCTACTACGTCGACACGAGCACCAACTCGCTGATGTGCCGCGTGCTGGTCAACAACAGCACGACGGACACCATGGCCAACGGCGGCACGCCGCAGGTCCTCGTGACGGGCGTCACGGGCATGACGGTGCTGTTCGGAGCCGCTGACAGCAGCTCGCAGGTGACCAACTACCTGACCTCGGCCCAGGTCACCGACTGGAACGCGGTCAAGGCGGTGCGCGTCACGCTGAACTTCCAGAACCCGTTCGGAGGCGCGGACATCTCGCGCATCCACACCATCAACCTGATGAACTGATCATGCGTCACTCCGCATTTCGCCGCACCCGCCCGGGCGCCCGACGCGAGCAGGGCTTCATCCTGGTCACCGGGCTGCTGTTCCTCGTCGTGATGACGCTCATCGGCCTGGCGCTGTTCCGCAGCACCGGCTTGCTCGACCGCCTGACCGCCAACACGCGCGACAAGCAGCGCGCGTTCGAGGCGGCCGAATCGGCGGTCGAATACGGCGTCTGGTGGCTGCAGCAGCCCAGCGGCGGCACCGTCGGCTCGTGCGCCGGCAACTCGAACGCCCAGGTCGCGGCGCTCAAGGTCTGCTCGGAGGCGCTGTCGACCTCGCTGAGCGCCATCGCCGTGACCGACGGGTCGGGCAGCTGGGTCAACAAGGCGTTCGCCTACACGCCCCCGAACATGTCGCTCATCTCCGGGTCGACCACCGGCGGCATGAACAGCTCGGGCACCGACGTCCTCTACTACAAGCCGCCCGGCCTCTACATCGAAAGCCTGGGCCTGGCCAACAGCGGCAAGACGCAGTACCAGTACTACCAGATCACCGCCTACGGCTACGGCGGCGACAGCAACACGGTCACCGTCGTCCGTGGCACGTTCAAGCAGGCGGCCGCCACCAAGACTCGAGGAAACCAGAACCCATGAACTCCAAGCTTCTTGGCTCGCGCCTCGCGCAGCTCGCCGCCGGCGGCCTGCTGCTGTCCGGGATCGGCGCGCACGCGCAGGTCGTCATCAGCGACAACCTGACGGGCGCCTCGTCGTCCTACCAATGGGTGCCGCTGAACGGGGCCTGCCTGACCGCGGGCAACAACACCGGCTCCATCCCGGCCTGCGCCGGCCTGGCCTACTACAACGGCCAGACCCAGGTCGGCGGCACCTCGGGGCGCCTGCCGGACGCGGTCACCCACGGTGCGCTGCGCCTGACCAACGGCGCGGTCGACAACGGCAGCGGCGGCACGAACCAGACGGGTGCGGTCGTCTCGCAGTTCACGTTCCCGAACACGCAGGGCCTGCAGGTCACCTGGACCAGCGTGTCCTACGGCGGCAACAACTACAACGGCACCGGCGCCGACGGCATCAGTTTCTTCCTGGCCGATGCGGGTGTGGTCAACGCCGCCAATCCCAACGGATCGAACCCGCCGACCGTCGGCGCGCTGGGCGGCTCGCTGGGCTACAGCTGCTCCAACGGCAACGGCACCTATGACGGCGTCGTCTTCGGCTACCTGGGCGTGGGCATCGACGAGTTCGGCAACTTCGCCAACCCCGGCGACAACACCAACACCGGTCCCGGCGACAACGGCACTCCGAACGGCGTCGACTTCCTGGCCGGCCGCATCGCCGTGCGCGGCTACGGGTACACCTCGTGGGCGGGCCTGAGCAGCACCTACCTGGCCGACGGCGTGACCGCCAACCCGTACGCCAAGTACTACAAGTCCGGCAACCACGCCGACGCCATCCACAAGACCTGCAAGGACGGCTACGCCTACAACTACAGCGGCGCCACGATCAAGGACTCGACGAACACCAACGTCTCGAACGGCAACAAGACGGCCGACAAGATCTCGTTCAACTATCCGCTGCTGGCTTGGCAGAACGTCGTGCTGCCCACCGGCCAGACGTCGATGGCGAACCAGGAAGCCACCAACATGCCCACGCGCGATGCCGCGCAGCCGATCATCTTCTCGCTGAAGATCACCTCGGCCGGCCTGATGGACTTCTCGTACAGCGTCTGCACCGCGGGCGGCACCAGCTGCGGCGCCACCCAGACGGTGGTCTCGGGCTTCAACATCAAGAACTCGAACGGCCCGTGGCCCGCCAACTTCCGCTTCGGCTTCTCGGCCGGTACCGGCGGCGGTTCCAACGTCCACGAGATCACGTGCTTCAAGGCCCAGCAGGACAACCTGGCCGGCACCTCGGCCGGCGGCAACACGCAGCAGAGCGCGCAGGTCGTGGGCGGCAGCCAGGTCTTCCTGGCCTTCTACCATCCGGTCAACTGGTGGGGAACGATGCTGGCCAAGTCGCTGGTGTTCGACCCCGCGACCAACAGCCTGGGCACGGCGACCAACGCCAACTGGGACGGCAGCTGCGTCCTGACCGGCGGCGCCTGCTCGACCATGGGTTCGACCGCGACGGTCACGGTGCAGGCGCCTTCGTCGCGCAAGATCCTCACGTGGAACAACAGCGCCACGTCGCCCGCCGGCATCCCGTTCCAGTGGTCCAGCCTCACGACGGCCCAGCAGACGGTGATCGGCAGCGCCGACCGCGTCAACTTCCTGCGCGGCGACCGTACCAAGGAAATCGCCAACACCGGCGGCAGCTTCCGCAACCGCACCAGCGTGCTGGGCGACATCGTCGATTCCAGCCCGACCTGGGTCGGCGCGCCGACGTTCAACTACGCCGACGCCTGGGACGACAAGCTCAGCGCCACGACGCCCCCGGAAGGCACGTCGTACGCGACGTACGCCAGCAACAACGCCAGCCGCATGAGCGTGGTCTACGTGGGCGCCAACGACGGCCTGCTCCATGGCTTCCGCGCGGGCCTGCTGTCCTCGGACGGCACGACCAACGCCAACAACGACGGCGCGGAACTGATCGCCTACATGCCGGGCCAGGTGTTCAACGCGATCCACCCGTCGTCGCCGTCGCTGGACTTCACCGACCCGTCCTACCTGCACAACTTCCAGGTGGATGCCACCCCGGGCGTCGGCGACCTGTACTACGGCACCGGCACCAACAAGTGGCACACCTGGCTGGTGGGCGGCTACGGCCCGGGCGCGCATCCGGGCGGCGCCGTCAACTCCAATGCGGCCACGATCGCAGATCCGGTGGGGGGCATCTATGCCCTGGACATCAGCGACCCGACGGCCTTCAGCGAATCCAATGCCGCGTCGCTCGTGATCGGCGAATGGAACTCGCAGACCATCGCCTGCACGGGCAACGCGACCTGCGGCACGAACCTGGGCCAGGTCAGCGGCACGCCGCTGATCCGGCGCCTGCATGACGGCGGCTGGGGCGTGATCTGGGGCAACGGCCTGAACAGCAAGACCGGCCGCGCCGGGCTGTTCATCATGCACATCGACAACAACGGCGCCAAGACGTTCCAGTACATCGACGCCGGCGCCGGCCCGGCCAACGGCATCGTGGACGTGGCCGCCGCCGACCTCGACGGCGACCACATCACCGATTTCGTCTACGCCGGCGACGTGCTGGGCAACCTCTGGCGCTTCGACCTGACCAACGCCACCAGCTCGAACTGGGGCACGGCGGTCACGAAGATGTTCACGACGGCGTCGGGCCAGCCGATCACGACGGCGCCGGTCGTCGCGGAAGTCCCTGCCGTGACTGCATCGAGCTTCCCCAAGCTGATCATCGCGTTCGGCACCGGCCAGAAGCTGCCGCTGACGGCCACGGCCTCTGAGGTCTATGCCACGGGCACGCAGTCGATCTACGGCGTCTGGGACGCCAACCTGTCGGCCTGGAACGCGACGAGCACGGACGAGAAGTACGACACCGCCACCGTGACGCTGCCGCTGACGCCCAGCAACCTGACGGCCCAGACCATCACGGCCGTGACGGGCGCGGACGGCACGAACTTCCGCGACGTGTCGACCAACACGCTGTGCTGGAACGGTGCCGGCCTGTGCCCCAGCGGCAACACGTCGATGGGCTACAAGATCGACCTGCCCGGCACCAACGAGCAGATCATCTTCAACCCGAGCCAGCTCGAGGACAGTTTCGTCGTCAACACGCTGAGCCCCGGCAGCGTGCAGGCGATCACCTGCGGCAAGATCGACCCGGTCGGCTACACCATGGCCATCGACGTTGCCAACGGCAGCGGCGACAATTCGCCGTACACCGATGGCTCCAGCTACCATGCCGGCATCGCGATGAACGGCATCGGTACCGTCTCCACGGTGAGCAAGGACGGGCATACCTACGACACGACCCAGACGAACAATGCGGGCGACCCGCCCACCCCGAAGTGCACCGACCCGAAGTACTGCGGGATCGAGCACGTTCGTCGCGGCGGCCCGATTACGCGCCTGACCTGGACCAAGGTGCGCTGAGCACAGGACTTCTCCCATGACCATGCCCTTCCAAGCTCCCCGTCGCGGCCAAGGCGGCTTCACGCTGATCGAGCTGATGATCGCCGTCGCCATCATCGGCATCCTGCTGCGACTCGCCTTTCCGGCGTACCAGAACTCGGTGATGAAGTCGCGCCGGGCCGACGCCAAGACGGCCCTGCTGGATCTCGCGCAGCGCGAGGAGCGGTTCCTGGCCACGCAGAACCAGTACACGACGTCGGCGCCGGCCCTGGGCTACGCGCCCACGGCCACCGTCACCAGCGCGGCGCCGATGACGATCCAGAACGGTTCGGCGTCGTTCTACACGCTGGAGGTCACCACGTCCGGGTCGACCTCGTTCACGGCCACCGCGCGCCCCACCGGTCCGCAGCTGGCCAAGGACACGCAGTGCAAGAACTTCACCATCGACAACACCGGCGCGCAGGGCGTCAACGGCGGTACGGGCACGGCCATCGACTGCTGGTGATCCCGCGGGCATGCTGCCCGTCTCCGGTCTTGCACGGCCCGATCGCCTCCCGGCATCGGGCCGTTGTCTTTGGGGGCGTGCAGCCGTTGGCCGGCGGCCGGCGCCAGGGCCCGCGGCGGTCGAGACCGGAGGCGCCGATCGCGCGGCGGCGGGCCCGCTCAGCCCGGTCGGCGCAGGTGCTCGCAGTCGGGGTCGTCGCAGCGCTCGCAGACCCAGCGCGGGCCGGGCGGGCCGGCGAGGGCGCCCTCGAGGCGGCTGAACAGGCCGGTGGCGCGACCCGAGCGCGCGCGCTGGCGCAGCAGCGGGCGCAGCGCGTCGAGCGCGCAGTCCACCCGCGACGGGCCGGTGCCGCTGACCAGCGACCACGCCGTGCCCCAGTCGACCAGGCGGGCGCGCACGCGGGCGTCCACGGGCTCGCGCACGTGCGGGCCGTCGCGCATGTGGCCGTCGGCCACCCACGGCAGGTCCAGGCAGGTCAGCAGCGTGGCGTCCATCGTGCGCTGGCAGGCCTGCGCGACGGGTTCCAGCGCGCGGTCGTCGAACAGCAGGTCGCTGTAGACCGCCACCATCAGCGGCGTGGTGTCGCACACGAGCACGTCGACGCCGGGCTGCGCGGCGGCCGCCTCGATGCGGCGGGCATGCTCCTGCGCGAGCGCCATCTGTTCGTCGGCGCGCGGCGTGCGGCCGTGGATCTCGCACCACTGGCGCAGCCATTCGTCCACGACGTGGGCCCGCAGGCCGAACTGGCGCGCCAGGGCGTCCGCGAGTCCGCGCGCGAGGACGCTCTTGCCGGTGCTCTCGGCGCCGACGATGGCCACGCGCAGCGGCGCGGGCTCGCCGGCGGCGCCGGCCGGCGGCGTGCCGTCCTCAGTGCCGCGCATCGACATGCCCCCGCAGCCCGCGCCACGAGCGCAGGCCCGCGACGGACAGCCCCGTGAACAGCACGTACAGGATCACCGTGAGCCACAGCTGCTTGTAGCCGAACAGCGCGACGCTGAACGCGTTGACGGCGATCCAGGTCCACCAGCTCTCGATGAACTTGCGGCCCATCAGCCAGGTTCCCAGGATGCTGCCGACGGTGGGCAGGGCGTCGAGCCAGGGCACGGTGGAATCGGTGAAGCGGATCAGCAGCCAGGCCACCAGCGGCCACGCGAGCAGGGTGGCGGCGACCGCGAGGGCGGCCTTGCGCGGCGTGAGCGCATGCACCACCAGCGCGGCGCCGTCGTCGCCGCGCCCGCGCAGCCACTGCCACCAGCCCCAGACCGACATCGCGACGAAGAACAGCTGCAGCGAACCTTCCGCGTAGAGCTTGCTGTCGGCGAAGACGAGCGCGTAGGCGAGCGAGGAGAGCATCGCCAGCGGCCATGCCAGCGGGTGCACGCGCATCTCGCAGCCCACCATCCACAGCGAGACGACGAAGGCGACGACCTCGATCCAGGTCACGGGCGCGCCCCAGGCCGTGAAGGCGGGCAGCAGCACCGGGTGCAGGAAGGTCAGGAGCGTCTGCAGCATCGGGGAGTCAGCGGGTGGATTTCTGCTGGTTCGCGGGGCGGGACGCGGGGAGCCTGTCTCTGCGGGTTGCGGAGCCGGGCGCGTGGATCCTGATTCTGTTGGAGGCGGAGCACGACGCGTGGATGCTGCGACTGCGCACAGGATGACATTCGCCGGGGGCGAATGTCACTTGCCGGGGGTGAGGACGACCAGCAACTCGTCCGGCCGGGTCATGCCCAGCTCGGAGCGCGCCTTCTCCTCGACCATCTCCAGGCCTTCCTTGAGGTCGGAGACCTCGGCCTGGAGCTGGTCGTTGCGCTGCTTGGCGCCGTCGTTGGCGGATTTGAGCTGGGCCAGTTCCTGGCTCATCTCGTGCACGTGCGCGACACCCGCCTTGCCGAACCACAGCTCCGCCTGCACCCAGGCGATGAGCACCATCAACGCGATCGTGACGAGGCGCATGGCTTGGTTTCGGAGCAGGGCGGACGCATGGGACGGAGTCTACCGTCCCCGGGGACTCAACGCAGGTTGTAGAACGCCGCGCGGCCCGGGTAGGTGGCGATGTCGCCCAGGTCTTCCTCGATGCGCAGCAGCTGGTTGTACTTGGCGATGCGGTCCGAACGGCTCATCGAGCCGGTCTTGATCTGGCCGGCGTTGGTGCCGACGGCGATGTCCGCGATCGTCGAGTCTTCCGTCTCGCCCGAGCGGTGGCTGATGACGGCCGTGTAGCCGGCGCGCTTGGCCATCTCGATGGCTTCGAACGTCTCGGTCAGCGTGCCGATCTGGTTGACCTTGATCAGGATCGAGTTGGCGATGCCCTTGTCGATGCCTTCCTTGAGGATCTTCGGGTTGGTGACGTACAGGTCGTCGCCCACCAGCTGCACCTTCTTGCCCAGCACATCGGTCAGGTGCTTCCAGCCGGCCCAGTCGCCTTCGTGCATGCCGTCCTCGATCGAGATGATCGGGTACTTGTCGACCCAGCTGGCCAGCATCGACGTCCATTCTTCCGACGTCAGCTTCAGGCCTTCGCAGTCCAGGTGGTACTTGCCGTCCTTGTAGAACTCGCTGGCGGCGCAATCGAGGCCGATGGCGATCTGCTCGCCGGCGGTGTAGCCGGCCTTCTCGATGGCCTGCAGCAGCAGCTGGATGGCTTCCTCGTGGCTCGCGACGCTGGGTGCGAAGCCGCCTTCGTCGCCGACGGCCGTGGAGATGCCGCGCTCGCCCAGGATCTTCTTGAGGGCGTGGAACACCTCGGCGCCGTAGCGCACCGCCTCGCGGAACGTGGGCGCGCCCACCGGCAGGATCATGAATTCCTGGATGTCCAGGTTGTTGTTGGCGTGCTCGCCGCCGTTGATCACGTTGATCATCGGGACGGGCATCTGCATCTTGCCCATGCCGCCGAAGTAGCGGTACAGCGGCAGGCCGGACTCTTCCGCGGCGGCGCGCGCCACGGCCATCGAAACGGCCAGCGTCGCGTTGGCGCCCAGGCGGCCCTTGTTGTCGGTGCCGTCCAGGTCGATCAGCGTCTTGTCCAGGAAGGCCTGCTCGGAGGCGTCCAGGCCCAGCACGGCTTCCGAGATCTCGGTGTTGATGTGCTCGACGGCCTTGAGCACGCCCTTGCCCAGGTAGCGGGCTTTGTCGCCGTCGCGCAGCTCGATGGCTTCGCGCGAGCCGGTGGACGCGCCCGACGGCACGGCCGCGCGGCCCATCACGCCGCTCTCCAGCAGCACGTCGCATTCGACGGTGGGGTTGCCGCGGCTGTCGAGGATCTCGCGGCCGACGATGTCAACGATGGCACTCATTTGTCTGCTCCAGTTTTGTGAAATTCTTGGGGCCCGGGGACGAACCGGGCGCGCGTCCGGCGGCGAAAGGCCGGTGGGATAGCGTTCGAGGCTACGGGCTGCACTCTGCCACAGCCGGGGGCCCGCGGAGTTACAGCCGTGCGTCAATCGGGGGCGACGGCGCGCGGCCGCCGGCCCCCGGCCGGTCAGGCCGCGGCCTTGTGCGTGGCGTCGGCGGCGGCGTGGTGCGCGAGCGCGGCCTTGATGAAGCTGATGAACAGCGGATGGCCGTCCCACGGCGTCGACTTGAATTCCGGGTGGAACTGCACGCCGATGAACCACGGGTGGACGTCCTGCGGCAGCTCGACCATCTCGGTCAGCTTCTCGCGCTGCGTCAGCGCGGAGATGACCAGGCCCGCTTCGCGCAGGCGGTCCAGGTAGTGCTCGTTGGCCTCGTAGCGGTGGCGGTGGCGTTCCGTCACGACCTTGCCGTAGATCTGGCTGGCCAGCGTGCCCTG
>Ga0207427_100910_pt1 | contig 12750 bp, 10 predicted proteins | sample AraplaCL_Cvi_mMS_FD_184268 | JGI IMG/M metagenome (GOLD analysis project Ga0207427, IMG submission 184268) | Arabidopsis root microbial communities from the University of North Carolina, USA - plate scrape CL_Cvi_mMS (SPAdes) (version 2) | ecosystem: Host-associated > Plants > Roots > Endosphere ... | reverse complement strand
AATCTCGCGGCATGCGCGAAGCGCAATGTCGCAAATCTCGCGGCATGCGCGAAGCGCAATGTCGCAAATCTCGCGGCATGCGCGAAGCGCAATGTCGCAAATCTCGCGGCATGCGGGCAGCGCCAGGGGTGCTCTCGTGAGCCCGGCCCCGCGCGTGTACGCGCACGACGGCGGCGACAAGGTCGGCGTCCTGCTCGTCAACCTCGGCACGCCCGACGCGCCGACCGCCCCTGCCCTGCGCCGCTACCTGGCCCAGTTCCTGTCCGACCCGCGCGTCGTCGAGATCCCGCGTGCCCTGTGGTGGCTGATCCTGCACGGCGTGATCCTGCGCGTGCGGCCGCGTGCCTCGGCCGCCAAGTACCGCAAGGTCTGGCTGCGCGAGGGCTCGCCGCTGGCCGTGTGGACGGCGCGCCAGGCCAACATGCTCAAGAGCTACGTCGGCGAACGCGGCGCGCTGGTCCAGGTGCGCTGGGCGATGCGCTACGGCCAGCCGGCGATCGCCGCCGAGCTCGACGCCCTGTGCGCCGAAGGCTGCACCCGCATCCTGGTGCTGCCGGCCTACCCGCAGTACTCGGCCGCGACCACGGCCAGCGTGCTGGACGACGTCGGCGCCTGGATGCGCCGCACGCGCCGCCTGCCCGAGCTGCGCTTCGTCAACCACTACCACGACGACCCCGCCTACATCGAGGCGCTGGCCGCCCAGGTGCGCAAGCACTGGCAGCGCGAGGGCCCCGGCCGCAAGCTGGTGATGAGCTTCCACGGCATGCCCGCGCGCACGCTCAAGCTGGGCGACCCCTACCACTGCGAATGCCTGAAGACGGCGCGCCTGCTGGCCGAGAAGCTCAAGCTGCCCGACGACGCCTGGCGCGTCACCTTCCAGAGCCGCTTCGGCCGCGCCGAATGGCTGCAGCCCTACACCGAGCCGACGCTGCGCGCGCTCGCCAAGGCCGGCGCCGAGGGCGTGGACGTCATCTGCCCGGGCTTTGCCGCCGACTGCCTCGAGACGCTCGAGGAGATCGCGATCGAGGCCAAGGCCGCCTTCCTGGCCGCCGGCGGCAAGACCTTCCACTACATCCCCTGCCTGAACAACAGCCCGGAGGGCATGAAGGCGCTGGCCGGGGTCGCGCTGCGGCACTTGCAGGGATGGGACACCACCCCCATGTCCAGGGAAGCCCTGCAGCAACGCCGCGCCCGCGCGATCGCGCACGGCGCCACTGAATAGACAATGTCCCGCCACGCCCCTGCCCCGTCAGCCGCCCCTGCAGCCGCCGCCGACATGCGGCTGGACAAGTGGCTGTGGGTCGCGCGCTTCTACAAGACGCGCGGCGTGGCCGCCGAGGAAGTCGAGAAAGGCCGCGTGCAGGTCAATGGCCAGGCCGCCAAGCCGGCGCGCTCGGTGCGGGTCAACGACCGCATCGAGATCCGCCAGCCCGGCACGGTCCGTGAATTGCTGGTCCTGGGCCTGGGCGCGATGCGGGGGCCGGCGACGGTGGCCCGCACGCTGTACCAGGAGACCGAAGCCAGCATCCGGGCCGCGCAGCAGGCCGCGGAGGCGCGCAAGTTCGGCGTCGAACCGGCCCAGGCACAGGAAACCGGTCGCCCGACCAAGCGCGATCGCCGCGACCTCGTCGACTGGCAGCGCTGGAGCGCCTCGGTCGACGACGACCAGTAATTCCACGACTCGCCGGCCCGCGGGATTCCCCGGGCCGAAAAAAGTTTCGCACGGCCTCTTGAAACCCTGGAAGCCGTCCCCATGTCACCGCGCAATGCGACCGTAAAACCCTGACGACAACATGAATACGGAAGACCAGACCCCGCAAAACCCGCTGCAACCGCCGGTGGACGACGGCGCCGCCAACCTGGACATCGGCCTGGGCGGCGACGCCGCCCGCATCGCCGAACTGGAAGCCAAGGTGGCCGAGCTGACCGACGCCAGCCTGCGCGCGCAGGCCGAGGCCCAGAACGCCCGCCGCCGCGCCGACGAGGAAGTCGCCAAGGCGCGCAAGTTCGCCGTCGAGGGCTTCGCCGACAGCCTGCTGCCGGTCAAGGACAGCCTCGAGGCCGCCATCGCCACCCCCGGCGCCGCCGTCGAACAGGTGCTCGAGGGCGTGCACGCCACGCTGCGCCAGCTGTCGGCCGCACTCGAGCGCAACAAGGTCGCCCAGATCAACCCGCCGGCGGGCACCAAGTTCGACCCGCACCAGCACCAGGCCATCTCGATGGTGCCGGCCGAGCAGGAAGCCAACACGGTCGTGACGGTGCTGCAGAAGGGCTACCTGATCGCCGACCGCGTGCTGCGCCCGGCGCTCGTCACCGTCTCGGCGCCCAAGTGACGCCAAACGCGGCGCCGCACGCCCTTTTCGAGCTCGAAATGCCCCGGATCGCGCATTTCGCCCTTGAATAAGACCGTCTCAGCCGCATCTCGAAAACAACACGAATTTCAGCTTCAACCGCTTCGCAGGAGAAACCAACATGGGACGAATCATCGGCATTGACCTGGGCACCACGAACTCGTGCGTGTCGGTCATGGAAGGCAACTCGACCAAGGTGATCGAGAACTCGGAAGGCGCCCGCACGACGCCGTCCATCATCGCCTACCAGGAAGACGGCGAGGTGCTGGTCGGCGCGTCCGCCAAGCGCCAGGCCGTCACCAACCCGAAGAACACCCTGTACGCGGTCAAGCGCCTGATCGGTCGCAAGTTCACCGAGAAGGAAGTCCAGAAGGACATCGACCTGATGCCCTACAAGATCAGCGCGGCCGAGAACGGCGACGCGTGGGTCGAGGTGCGCGGCAAGAAGCTCGCGCCGCAGCAGGTCAGCGCCGAAGTCCTGCGCAAGATGAAGAAGACGGCCGAGGACTACCTCGGCGAGGAAGTGACCGAGGCCGTCATCACGGTGCCGGCCTACTTCAACGACAGCCAGCGCCAGGCCACCAAGGACGCCGGCCGCATTGCCGGCCTGGACGTCAAGCGCATCATCAACGAGCCCACCGCCGCGGCGCTCGCGTTCGGCCTGGACAAGCACGGCAAGGGCGACCGCAAGATCGCCGTCTATGACCTGGGCGGCGGCACGTTCGACATCTCGATCATCGAGATCGCCGACGTCGACGGCGAGATGCAGTTCGAAGTGCTGTCCACCAACGGCGACACGTTCCTGGGCGGCGAGGACTTCGACCAGCGCATCATCGACTTCATCGTCTCCGAGTTCAAGAAGGAACAAGGCGTCGACCTGACCAAGGACGTCCTGGCGCTGCAACGCCTGAAGGAAGCCGCGGAAAAGGCCAAGATCGAGCTGTCGAACCAGACGCAGACCGACGTCAACCTGCCCTACATCACGGCGGACGCCTCGGGCCCGAAGCACCTGAACATCAAGCTGACGCGCGCCAAGCTCGAGTCGCTGGTGGAAGACCTGATCGAACGCACGATCGCCCCCTGCCGCACCGCCATCAACGACGCGGGCGTGAAGACGGCCGACATCAACGACGTCATCCTGGTCGGCGGCATGACCCGCATGCCCAAGGTGCAGGACAAGGTCAAGGAGTTCTTCGGCAAGGATCCGCGCAAGGACGTGAACCCGGACGAAGCCGTGGCCGTCGGCGCCGCCATCCAGGGCCAGGTGCTCTCGGGCGACCGCAAGGACGTGCTGCTGCTGGACGTCACCCCGCTGTCGCTCGGCATCGAGACGCTCGGCGGCGTGATGACCAAGATGATCAAGAAGAACACCACGATCCCGACCAAGTTCAGCCAGGTGTTCTCGACCGCCGACGACAACCAGCCGGCCGTCACGATCAAGGTCTACCAGGGCGAGCGCGAGCTGGCTTCGGGCAACAAGAGCCTGGGCGAGTTCAACCTCGAAGGCATCCCGCCGGCGGCGCGCGGCACGCCGCAGATCGAGGTGACCTTCGACATCGACGCCAACGGCATCCTGCACGTGGGCGCCAAGGACAAGGCCACCGGCAAGGAAAACAAGATCACCATCAAGGCGAACTCGGGCCTCTCCGAGGACGAGATCCAGAAGATGGTGCGCGACGCGGAAGTCAACGCCGCAGAGGACGCCAAGAAGGTCGAACTCGTCTCGGCGCGCAACCAGGGCGACGCGATGGTGCACTCGGTTCGCAAGAGCCTGGGCGAGCACGGCGACAAGCTCGAGGCGGCCGAGAAGGAAGCCATCGAGACCGCGCTCAAGGACGTCGAGGAAGCCATCAAGGGCGACGACAAGGCCGCGATCGAGGCCAAGACGGAAGCCCTGATGACGGCCAGCCAGAAGCTGGGCGAGAAGATGTACGCCGACCAGCAGGCCGCGCAGGCGGCCGCCGGTGCCGCGGGTGCGGGCGCGCAGGCGCAAGCCGAACCGCAGGCGGCGCACGCGGCCGACGACAACGTGGTCGACGCCGACTTCAAGGAAGTCAAGAAGAGCTGAAGCTTCGCTTCGGCAGACGGCCGGTGACTTGCGGGGACGTGACGTCCCGCAGGCCGCCGGCCTTTCTCGCTGTCAGATCGATGCGATCCGGATGCGATCCTGCACGCTTCCGACGCTGCCCCTGCGCGGAATCCCGACGCGCTGAACAGACAATTGCCCCATGAGCAAACGCGATTACTACGAAGTCCTTGGCCTGACGAAGGGTGCGTCCGACGACGACATCAAGAAGGCCTATCGCAAGCTCGCGATGAAGCACCACCCGGACCGCAACCAGGGTGACGGCGCCAAGGCGGCCGAGGAGAAGTTCAAGGAGGCCAAGGAGGCCTACGAGATGCTCTCGGACCCGCAGAAGAAGGCCGCGTACGATCAATACGGCCACGCGGGCGTGGACCCCAACATGGGCCACGGCGCCGGCGGCGAAGGCTTCGGCGGCTTCGCCGAGGCGTTCGGCGACATCTTCGGCGACATCTTCGGCGGCGGCCGTCGCCCGGGCGGCGGCGGCGGCGGCAAGCAGGTCTATCGCGGCAACGACCTGAGCTACGCGATGGAGATCACGCTGGAGGAAGCGGCCGCCGGCAAGGACACGCAGATCCGCGTGCCCAGCTGGGAGAACTGCGAGACCTGCAAGGGCTCGGGCGCCAAGCCCGGCACCTCGCCCAAGACCTGCCCGACCTGCTCGGGCCAGGGCACGGTGCACATGCGCCAGGGCTTCTTCTCGATCCAGCAGACCTGCCCGAACTGCCACGGCACCGGCAAGATCATCCCCGAGCCCTGCCCCAGTTGCTCGGGCCAGGGCCGCATCAAGAAGACCAAGACGCTGGAAGTCAAGATCCCGGCCGGCATCAACGAAGGCATGCGCATCCGCTCGTCGGGCAACGGCGAGCCGGGTCCCAACGGCGGCCCGCCGGGCGACCTGTACATCGAGATCCGCATCAAGCAGCACGACATCTTCGAGCGCGACGGCGACGACCTGCACTGCACGGTGCCGGTGCCGATGACGCAGGCCGCCCTGGGCGGCACGATCGAGGTGCCCACGCTCAGCGGCAAGGTCGAGATCGAGCTGCCCGAAGGCACCCAGCACGGCAAGACCTTCCGCCTGCGCGGCAAGGGGATCAAGGGCATCCGCTCGAGCTACCCGGGCGACCTGTACTGCCACGTCACGATCGAGACGCCGATCAAGCTCACCGAGCACCAGCGCAAGCTGCTCAAGGAGCTCGACGAGTCCCTGCGCAAGGGCGGCGACAAGCACTCGCCCAATTCCAAGTCGTGGACGGACCGGGTCAAGGACCTGTTCAAGTAACGCGCGCAATCTGCCCGAAACGAAAGCCGCCCGCGAGGCGGCTTTTTCACGTCCGGGTTTGCCCCGGCGGCCGGTCCATCAAGTTCTCCCGGCGCGCGGCCGATACCCAATGGACGGACGTGCATTCCTGCGTCCGGCGAGGGTATGCGTGTGAAGAGTGTCCAGTCGGAGATGAAGCAAGGCCTGCCGGCCGCCCTCGGGGGCGGTGCGGGCCGTTTCGATCCGGACATCGTCACCTGCCGTGCGCTGGTGATCGACGCCAACCCGACCGCCCGCAGCATCCAGGCCGCGCAGCTGCGCGACCTGGGCGTGGGCACCATCGTGCAGTGCGGCCGCGTGCAGGACGCCCGCCGCCAGCTCGAGGCGCGCGAGTTCGACATCGTCCTGTGCGAGCAGGACTTCCACGGCGGCAACTACTCCGGCCAGGACCTGCTCAACGACCTGCGCCGCGCCCAGCTGCTGCCCTTCTCCACCGTCTTCGTGATGGTGACCTCGGAGGCGAGCTACGCCGCCGTCGCCGAGGCCGCCGAATCCGCGCTGGACAGCTACCTGCTCAAGCCGCACACCGCGCACGCGCTGGCCGAGCGCATCCAGCAGGCGCGGCACCGCAAGAAGGTCCTCAAGGACATCTTCATCGCCATCGACGAGGGCCAGTTCGACCTGGCCGCGCAGCTGTGCGTGCGGCGCTTCGAGGTCAAGGGCGCCTACTGGCTCTACGCCGCGCGCATCGGCGCCGAGCTGCTTCTGCGCGTGAACAAGCACGACGAGGCCCGCGTGCTCTACGAGGCCGTGATCGCCACGCAGGCCCTGCCCTGGGCGCGCCTGGGCGTGGCGCGCGCGCAGATCGAATCGGGCGCGGCGCCGGCCGGCCGCCGCACGCTGGAAAGCCTGATCGCCGACCAGCCCGGCTTCGCCGACGCCTACGACGTGATGGGCCGCGTGCAGGTCGACCAGGGCCAGTTCGCCGAGGCGCTGGCCACCTACCGCACCGCCACGCAGCTGACCCCCGGCTCGATCAGCCGCCTGCAGCGCCAGGGCATGCTGGCGTTCTACCTGGGCGAGAACGACGAGGCCACCAAGGCGCTGGAGCGCGCGACGCTGCTGGGCATCAGCTCCCGGATGTTCGATTTCCAGACCGTGGTGCTGCTGGCCGTCACCCGCTTCACCGCACGCGACACCAAGGGCCTGCAGCGCTGCCTGGACAACATGCGGCATGCGCTGGAGAAGGCCCCCAGGAGCTTGCGGCTGCAGCGCTTCATGAGCGTCATCTCGATCTTCAACCTGATGCTGCAACGCCAGGTGGCGCAGGTGGTGGCCGAGATCCGCGCGATGGCCAAGGAGATCCCGCAGAGCGACTTCGACTTCGAGGCCGCGTCCAACATGGTGGCGATGCTGTCGCACCTGACCGCGGCCGAACTGCAGCTCGATTCGGCCGAGGGCTGGATCGACACGCTCGCCCTGCGCTTCTGCACGACGCGCAGCCTGTCGGAACTGCTGGCCCGCGCCGGGCAGGCCCACGCGCCCTTCGCCGCGCGCATCCGCGAGCAGCACAACGCCGTCACGGCCCTGGCCGAACAGGCGGTCTCGCACAGCCTGGCCGGCGAGCCGCGCGCGGCGGCCAAGTCGCTGCTCAGCGCCGGGGCGCGCACGATGAACGCCAAGCTGATCGACATGGCCCGCATGGTGCTCGCGCGCCACGCCGACAAGATCGCCGATGCCCACGACCTGATGGGCATGGCCGACGAACTCAAGCAGCGCTACGGCGCGAGCAACGGCGTGGCGCCACTCGCGGCGGACAACGGACGGCAGTCGGGCGGCCTGGTGCTGCGGGCGCGCGACAAGGACGGCGCCGGCGACGCCGGGGACGCCGAGGGCCCCGGCGTCGCCGCGGGCGCCGCGCCGCCAGGCAACGCCGCATAGAACGGCCAGGGCCGGCGGACCGCCGCCGGTCGGGTGTCGTCGAATCGGTTCATGACAGGCTTCCTCGTCGGTTGTCGCAAGCGCTGGCTGCATTGACTGTTGTTTCATACAGTATAGACTGCGCCGATGAAGTCATCGGACGTCAAGCGCACCATCGAGATCGTTCCGGCCCGGGGACGAGGCGCCCTGTCAAACCGCGAATCGCGCTTCCTGGCGGCCGGCCGGGAAGTGGATCTCGACTACCTCGAATCGATCCGGGGTGAACTTCCGGAGGCCGCCGTCCGGACCGAGACGACCTTCGTCGAGGCCCGGTCGATCATCAGCAGGAACGACTCGCCCGACGTCGGCTTCGACCGGTCGATCAATCCCTACCTGGGCTGCGAGCACGGCTGCGTCTACTGCTACGCCCGCCCGACCCACGCCTACCTGGGTCTGTCACCGGGCCTGGACTTCGAGACCAGGCTCACGGCCAAGACCAACGCCGCCGCCCTCCTGCGCAAGGAGTTGTCGTCGCGCGCCTACACGCCTGAACTCATCGCGCTGGGCGCCAACACGGACCCGTACCAGCCCATCGAGAAGGACACCCGGATCACGCGCGGCGTCCTCGAGGTCCTGTCCGAGTTCAATCACCCGGTCGCCATCACGACGAAGTCCGCGACGGTCGTGCGCGACATCGACATCCTGGGCCCCATGGCCGCCAGGGGGCTGGCACGCGTGGCCATCTCGATCGGCACGACCGACGCCGCGATCGCGCGCGCGATGGAGCCGCGGGCGAACACCCCCGCACGGCGGTTCCAGGCGATCGAGAAGCTCACGCGCGCAGGCATCCCCACGTCGGTGATCGTGGCGCCCATCGTGCCCGCATTGACGGACGCGCATTTGGAGCAGGTCATCGAGAGCGCCGCGCAGGCCGGCGCCGATTCCGCGCACTACGTGCTGCTCAGGCTGCCCCTGGAGGTGCGCGACCTGTTCGTCGAATGGCTGGAGACGCACTTTCCCCTGCGTGCGAAACATGTGATGAGCCTGGTGAACCAGATGCGCGGAGGCAAGGACTACGACTCCGATTTCAGCACGCGCATGAAAGGCACCGGCCTGTTCGCCGAACTGGTCGCGAAACGCTTTCGGCTGGCCTGCGCCCGGCACGGCCTGAACCGCGTTCGCGCGCCGTTGACCACCGACCTGTTCGCCGTGCCGGACGCCAGCGGGCAAGGCAGCCTGTTCTGACGACGGCAGCGTCAGGCCGACGCCGTCACCAGTTCGCCGACATCATCTGCATGCGCCACATCTCCCGCTCGACCTTGTAGACAGCGATGTTCGGATAGACCTGCTCGCCGGTGGGCGCGAAGCGCATCTGCTGGTTGACCTGCGTCACCGGTTCGATGCGCTTGAGCGTCGCCGCCAGTTGCGCCGGCTCGACGCTGCGCCCCTGGCGCGCCGCATCCGCGAGGGCATAGATCGCGTCGTACGAAATCTGGGCGCCCCACACCGGGTCCGCGTGGAATCGGCGGTGGAAGCGCTCGAGGAAGGCCTTGCCCTCCGGGAATTCGACCGCATCGATCGCCGTGGCGGTGGCGTACAGCGCCTTGATGCGCAACGGCCGCTGGGCGACCGACTTGTTGCGCACGACGTTGGTCCCCAGCACGGTGACATCGTTCAGGCCGGCCGACTCCATGGCATCGAGCAAGGCCTTGAGCTGCGGCTCGCGTGCGAACAAGGCGATCAGGTCGACCTTGGCCTCCTTCAGTCGCGCGACCAGGTCCGCCGGCAGCGGGCCGTCGCCCAGTTCGACTTCGAGCGCGGGCGCGACCTGCTTGTCCTTGAGCGCGTCATCGAACGTGTGCAGCAGGCCCCGGCCGTAGTCGGACTTCTCCGTGATCGTGGCGATGCGCTTGCTGGTCGAGGTCTCGAGCGCGAACGACGCCATCGCGCGGCCTTGCTTGTCGTCATTGGCCAGGAGCCGAAGCACGTTGCCGTTGCCCAGGCCGACCAGGGAGGCGCCGGTGGCCGTGATCAATTCGGGGACGCCCTTGGCCGCGACGACGGGAATCACGGCGGCCGCCTGCGGCGTGTTGACCGGGCCGATGATGGCGTTGACGCCGGAATCCACGAACGCCTGCGCCTGCTGCCTGGACAGGTCGACCTCGCCCTTGTCGTCGCTGGCTTCGATCTTCACGGTCAGGCGGCCGTCTCCGATCCGGTAGTCGGCCGCATTGATCTCCTCGGCGGCCAGCGTGGCGCCATCGAGCAGGTCCTTGCCGCGCGCGCCGGAGGGCCCGGTCTGGGCCACCAGGATGCCGACCCGGAGTTCGCGCGGGCCACTGCTGTCGCAGCCGGCAGCCATCGCGGCAGCGAGCAGCATCCAGATCCATGAGCGGGTCGTTGCGATCATGCCTCTTGCATCCAGTGGGTTGTTGCCGGGACCACGAACTCTGGAATCACGCGCGGACAATCACAAGGCCCGTGCGCTCGAACGCGATTCAAGCGCGTGAATATGTCATGTTCCAGCCGCTTGCGGAACGCCCGTTGTCGATGACAGCGCTTGCCACGTCGCGCGGCCGATCGGGCAACGAGCTTGCCGGGCCTGGCGTTCTGGGACAATGGGACAGCAGGCAGCGCGGGTGCTCGACGCACGGAGGCGCGCGCCCGGAGCGGTGCCCGATCCGATGGGACGTCCGATGTCCACGCGGCGCCGCAAGGTGGCGTCGAACAGGAGAATCAATGAGACCTGGCTCTGTCGTTCTTGCCGCCCTGTTGGCGGCGCCGTCCTTCGGTCACGCCCAGGCGCCGGCCATCCTGTTCATCGGCAACAGCTTCACCTACGCCCAGGGCTCCGCCGTGCACTACTACCGCGCGAGCACCGTCACCGACCTGAACAAGCAAGGCGTCGGCGGGCTGCCGGCGCTGTTCAAGTCGTTCACCACCGAGGCCGGCTTGAACTTCGACGTCTACCTGGAGACGCAAGGGGGCGTGGGGCTGGATTGGCACCTCGATCACAAGTCCACCGTGCTGGGCGAGCGCGCGTGGGACAGCGTCGTGATGCACGGCCTGAGCACCCTGGACCAGGCCAAGGCCGGCGACCCGGCACTGCTGGTGGACACGGTGCATCGCATGTCCGAGCTGCTGCGCAAGCGCAACCCGGCCGTCGAGCTTCGCGTGATGGAGACCTGGCCGCGCGCCGACCAGACCTACGATCCCAAGGGTCACTGGTACGGCAAGCCCATCGAGGCGATGGCAACCGACCTGCACGATGCCTACGGCAAGGCGCAGGCGGCCACGGCCGGGCTCAAGCCAGTGATTCCGGTGGGCGACGCCTGGATACGCGCCATGCGCACCGGCGTGGCCGACCCGAACCCGTACGACGGCATCGAGGCCGGCAAGCTCGACCTGTGGACGTACGACCACTACCACGCCAGCACCTACGGCTACTATCTGGAGGCGATGGTCGTCTTCGGCAGCATCACGGGGCTCGACCCGCGCTCCTTGGGCGACGGAGAGTGCTCGGGCTACGAACTTGGCCTGTCACGCGCCCAGGTGGCCGCGCTGGAGCAGGTCGCCTTCGACCAACTGGCCGCCACGACGCCCATCAAGCCGGCCCCGGCCAAGCCGGGTAACGCGGGTCATCCGGACCGCTGCCCCGACGCGCGCTAGATTTGGCGATTCCTCCGCCGCACCGGCGCCTGGGGCATACTGTAGATACATACAGTCACCCATTTTGATGCAATCAGAACTCGACAGGCGCGCGATCATTGCCCCGGAACATCGATTGCTGCAACTGGCCCACTTGTCCACCTCCATCCCTCCCTCTCCGTCCGGCGACCTGCCAACGCCTGGGCGTGTCTTTCGCGACCGCCGCGCGATGCCGCGCCCGGAACCCGGGGCCGCGCACGGCGCCGAGGCCGACTTGTCGGCGGGCGCCGCGCTGCGTCGCCACTGGCCCGAATACGCCATCGAAGGCGGCTTCCTGTTCGTGTTCGTGCTGCTGGCGGGCCTGGTGTCGGCCTGGCTGCAGCCGGCCGGCGCGGGAAGCGAGATCGCCCATCGCGTGCTCACGGGCCTGGTGCTGGGCGGCCTCGTGATCGCCATGATCTATTCGCCCTGGGGACGCCGCTCGGGCTCGCACATGAACCCGGCCATCACCCTGGCTTACCTGCGGCTGGGCAAGGTCGGGCGCTGGGATGGCGTGTTCTACATCGCGGCCCAGGTCGCGGGCGCGTTCGCGGCCGTCCTGCTGCTGCGAAACGGCAGCCTGCTGCCGGCGACCGCGGCGCCGGCAGCGCTCGCGGCCACGATCGGCCCGAGCAACGTGTGGCTTGCCTACGCGACGCAGTTCGTGCTGGCCACCGTGGCCATGCTGCTGATCCTGTTCACCAGCAACCACGCCAGCTTCTTCCGCTGGACGGGCATCGTCTACGGGCTGCTCGTGATGCTCGTGGTGGCCTGCGCCGCGCCGCTGGCGGGCTTCGGCATGAACGCGGCGCGCCTGCTTGCCGTCGACGCCTCGAGCGACCTGGGCATGCTGCGCTGGCTCAACCTGCTGCCGCCGCTGCTGGGCATGCAGCTGGCCATCGACGTCTACCGCCTGTTCACCGGGCGCTCGCAGGTGCTGTGCGCCAAGCTGGCCCACAACACGCACGGGCGCTGCATCTTCCGCTGCATGCACCCGTACCAGACGCGCGCGCTGGCCATCGAGGCCATCAAGCGACGAACCGGACAGGATTGACCGCCGCAGCCGCGGCGCTGGAGAACCGATGACCCACCCGCACCGCCCCGCCCGCCCTGCCCTGGCCGCCCTCCTTGCTGTCGCGCTGGCCCTGCCCGCCGCGGCGCAACGCGTGTCGGCGCCGGACCTTCCCGTCTCGCCCGACCGCCTCTACGGCGACCTGTTCGTGGCGGTGCAGACGAGCAAGCTCTACCCCGACCAGAAGGCCTTCGTCGACGCGACGCCCAGGGTCGAGCCCGCCGCCATCCTCGCCGACTGGCGCGCGCAGCGCGACCAGCCCGGCTTCTCGCTGAAGGCATTCGTCGACGCGCACTTCGCGCCGCCGACCGAGACGCCCGTCGACCCGCCCACCGGGCAGTCGCTGCGCGAGCACATCGACTGGCTGTGGCCC
>Ga0207427_100907_pt1 | contig 12779 bp, 16 predicted proteins | sample AraplaCL_Cvi_mMS_FD_184268 | JGI IMG/M metagenome (GOLD analysis project Ga0207427, IMG submission 184268) | Arabidopsis root microbial communities from the University of North Carolina, USA - plate scrape CL_Cvi_mMS (SPAdes) (version 2) | ecosystem: Host-associated > Plants > Roots > Endosphere ... | reverse complement strand
GCCAAGGAAATCAAGACCTTGATCGATGAATCGGTCGAACGTGTAGCGTCAGGCTCGCAGCTCGTCAGCGTCGCCGGCGAAACGATGCACGAGATCAGCGACTCGATCACGCGTGTCACCACAATCATGCGGGAGATCGCGAGCGCGTCCGACGAGCAGCGAGATGGTATCGAACAGGTGAGCCTCGCCGTATCGCAGATGGACGAGGTCTCGCAGCAGAACGCCGCTCTGGTCGAACAGGCAGCGGCCGCGGCCACCTCGCTCGACGATCAGGCGAGGCTGTTGCGCGACGCAGTGGCGGTCTTCCGGTTGAGTTAGTCCGTGTTCGCATGCGGTACGGTGAGCGCAGCTGTTGTGGCCGCTAAATGCGGCCTACGACGTCCCGATGTATAATCTGTATACATAGTATTCAGGCGACGGACTAACGTCGATGCGACGCACGTCGCTTGGCACTGGATGTGTTGAACGAGGCAAACGAATCATCGAGGAAACCGGCATGCTCAATACCCAAACCGCTCGCATTCTTTCCCGTTATAAAACCTGGGCCGACACCGTACTGTTCGACGCTACCGCCGCATTGCCGCCAGATGAAGTCGTCAAGATCCGGCAGACGCTGTTCAAGACAATGATCGGCACGCTTAACCACAACTACGTGGTCGATCTGATCTGGAAGGCGCATCTCGAACGCAAGGAACACGGCTTCACCTCGCGCAACGTGATTTTGCACGCCGACCTGGAGAGCTTGCGCGTCGCGCAACAGCAACTCAACGCATGGTTCGAAAGCTGGGCCGATGCCCAGACCGACGCCTCGCTAGACGAAGAGCTTTCGTTCGCGTTCATCTCGGGCGAGCGTTCGATCATGTCGCACGGCGCCATGTTCATGCATCTCGTGAACCACGCTTCGTATCACCGCGGCTGGGTGTGCGAAATGTTCTTCGACGTACCCGCGAAACCTCCGACCACCGACCTGCCGGTCTTTCTCGCGCGCCACCCGGAGTCTGGGTTCAAGGCGTGATCTGCTTTTGTCGATTCTTGCCCTCCCCGCATTCAGTGACGACACCGCAGCGTGCATGGTGTTCTCCGAGACGATTTCTGCGATGCTTCTCACGCACGACAAGTGGCGCCAGTTCACCGGCAAGCGAATCGTCGACGCACACACGGACGCGCAGGTGCTGTTGTGTCTTTCGGCCGATAGTCGGGAGGAAGTTTCCAGCCTGGTCCATAAGGCGAGCGGTGCCGGCGGCAGGGCCGACCCCACGCCTGTGCAGGACTTCGGCGTCATGTACGGCCGCAGCTTCGAGGTTCCGGACGGTCATATCTGGGAGGGTCTCCGGTTGATCGTTTCGACCCGGGCTTGCGCTCGCCCATTGAACTCTTCACACGTAGCGATGTACTGACAACGTTCACCGCCCGCTTTGATAACCCGCCTTTAGCGCGTCGACTACAAGCTGGACCGCCCGCGAAGATTTTCTTCCGGTCGAATAGTAGGCGTGATGTCCGACGAAGGTCGGACACCAATCTTCAAGCACCCATGCAAGCTTCCCAGCGCGGACGTAGTGCTCGACCAGATCCTTCGGCACGTATGCAAGGCCAAATCCGGCAAGGGCTGCATCGACCATCTGATAGGCGTTGTTAAACGTAAGTTGTCCTTCGACTCGCACCTGCAACTCGCGTCGGCCTTTCGACAACTCCCAGGGCAGTAAAGAGTCCCGCGTCGGTAAGCGCAGATTAATGCAGCTATGAAGAGTGAGGTCTTGCGGCCTTTTTGCGTGCGGCCTCGACTGCAGGTATTTCGGTGAACCCACGATGCACATCGTCATGTCAGGCGCGATACGCACTGCGACCATGTCTTTCTCTATCTGATCGCCCAACCTCACGCCAATGTCGAAGCGATCGGCAACGATGTCAGCTAGCCCGTAGTCATTCACCAGTTCGATCTTGAGCTCGGGATATCGACGCAGCAAAGGCTGCAACCGCGGCCACACAAAGGTGTTGGCGGCGTAGTCCGTAGTGGTAATCCGGACGGTGCCGCTCGGTCGATTTGTCATCCCTCGTAACGAGGCAACTTCAGCCTCGATTTCCTCGAAGCGTGGCCTGATCGCAGACAGAAGCCGCTCCCCCGCCTCAGTTAGCGAGACGCTGCGGGTCGTTCGCGTCAGGAGTTGCAGACCAATGCGTCGCTCGAGACCCGCCACGGTGCGACTCAGCGCCGACTGCGAAACACCCAGTTGCGCCGCCGCGCGAGTGAAATTGCGCTCCCGGGCAACGGTGATGAAACCGGCGAGATCGTTGAAGTCTTCGTTCATTAATGCTCCAGCGCATAAGGGCATCCCGATTTTGCCATCTAGTCCATTAGCCGGCCAAGGCTTACATTGTGGTCATGTGCATTACGTTAATCGGACATCGGTGAAGAAATCATGGAACTGAAACGCGCTGGCTCGCAGCCATCAATGAAAGGTCCCGAACAATGGTTCACCGGGACTGTCCGGATCGACCCGCTCAACGCCCCGCCGCCGCCCGCGCGAGTGTCTTGCGCCGCCGTGACGTTTGAGCCTGGCGCGCGCACGGCGTGGCACACGCATCCGCTCGGTCAAACGCTACTCGTCACCGCCGGATGCGGCTGGACTCAATGCGAAGGCGAAAAGCGTGTCGAGATCCGCGCAGGCGACGTGATCTGGTGCCCGCCGGGCCACAAACACTGGCATGGCGCGACCGAGACCACGGCGATGACTCACATCGCGATTCAGGAAGCACTCGACGGCAAGAACGTCGAATGGCTAGAGAAAGTCACCGATGAGCAATATCGCACACCGTAATCGGCAAGCACGCCCGCAAGCACGCCCCATATCGCGCCCCATATCGCGCCTGGTCGCAGTAGCTTGCGTGGCCGTTTTGCTGGCCGCCTGTACGAATCTGGAAAGGACGAGAAACATGCAAGATTCGCTGACAACCGTTGATTTGAAGTCGGCTTCTCCGGCGTTCGAGCGGTACACCAACCAAACAGTGCTCGACGGATTGTGGAGACGGCCGCAGCTCTCCGCACGCGACCGGAGCATTGTGACCCTGTCCGTGCTCATCGCCCGAAACCAGACCATTGAGATGCCTTTTCACTTTGGTTTAGCGCTCGATAACGGCGTGACGCCCGCGGAGATCTCTGAAATGATCGCGCATCTGGCTTTCTATTCCGGGTGGGCCAATGCAACGGCTGCTTCGGCGATTGTCAAACGCGTCTTTGATGACCGTGGCATTGGCCCCGACCAACTCTCCCCGGCCGATGTTAAACCTCTGCCGTTAAACGAATCGGCCGAGAAACAGCGTGCAGAGATGGTTCAGGAGAACTTCGGCGCGGTTGCTCCCGGCGTCGTTCAGTACACGACGGATGCGCTCTTTCGCGATCTTTGGCTGCGTCCCGGACTCGTCCCTCGCGACCGAAGCCTCGTGACCGTAAGCGCTCTCGTTGCCAATGGTCAGGTGGCGCAGATTCCGTATCACCTGAATCGCGCGATGGACAATGGGCTGACAAACGCTGAGGCGTCTGAAATGCTGACACAACTCGCGTTCTACGCGGGTTGGCCGAATGTTTTTTCAGCGATGCCCGTATTCAAAGAGGTGTTGTTGAAGCGGTCGAGCTAAGCGTTCGGCCAAAACGAAGAACGATCAGGCACGACCTGCAATCTGAACCGGCGCATCCGCGCGAGACCTTTCGCCGCGCGGTTGTACCGCCAATCAGAGCGCACCATCCTGCCGACGTTGGCTCGCTCGCTCGATAAACTCGAACACGGCCATGCCGGCGAGCATCGCGGCCACGAAACCCCACGCCTTTGGGAGGCCAGCGCCCAGCGCGACAAGTGCCGGTCCGGGGCAAAACCCCGCGAGCCCCCAACCAACGCCGAACACCGCGCTTCCCAGTACAAGTCTTAACGTCACGTTCGCGCTGGCCGGAATCTGCATGGGCAGACCCAGCAGCGACTTCTTGCGACGCTTTGCAAACAGGAACGCTACAGCGCCGACAGCTATCGCTCCTGCCATCACCAATGCAAGTGAAGGGTCCCATCGTCCCGCGAGATCGAGAAATCCCAGCACCTTCGCAGGATTGGCCATGCCAGACACCATCAGGCCCACTCCAAACAGCAGGCCGGACAACATGGCCACGAGCAAACTCATCTCAGCCTCCCAGCAGATGTCTGGACACGAATACGGTCAGAAAACCGGTTGCCATGAATATTGCCGTCGCGACAAGCGAACGAACGGAGCCCCGCGAGATGCCGCAGACGCCGTGGCCGCTCGTGCAACCGCTTGCGTAGCGCGTGCCGATGCCAACCATAAATCCTGCGAGAAGTATCTGGACCCACCCTGCTTCGATATCAGGCGCTATCGGGTCTCCAAGCAGGTTCGCCAGCGCAGGTGCACCGATCAACCCTGCAAGAAAAGCGATCCGCCATCCCAGCATCTTGTGTGACCCGCTCAGCAGGCCGCCGAGAATTCCGCTGATGCCCGCAATGCGTCCGTTGAAGAGAACCAGCATCGCCGCTGCGGCGCCAATCATTAGACCTCCCGTCAGGGACAGGCCTGGCGTAAAACTCGCAGTATCAATCGACATGGTCAGTCCTCATCTTCAAGGGGCGCAAAACTGGTCGTAGAGCACGTTCATGACCGCAATCGCCTCCTTGCTCGCGATGGAATAGAAGATGCTCTTGCCCTCGCGGCGTGTTTCGACGAGTTCGTTGTCGCGAAGTACGCCGAGCTGTTGGGAAAGCGTAGGCTGACGTATACCCAGTTGCTCTTCGAGGTCGCTCACGCACAACTCGCCTTGCGACAACTGACACATCAGCAGCAACCTGTCGGGATTAGCCAGCACCTTCAACAGCGCGCAGGCTTTTTCTGCCGAGGCCTGCATCGCCGAAAAGTCGATCGGGACGGACTTCTTCCTCATGTCATCATCCTCTGATTCACACACCTACATTATATTGAACAATATATTGTTCGTGAATAGAATGAAGAATCTCTGAGGAACTCAGCATGCAGCCCATGGTTCAGCCTTTCTTCGACCCGGTCACAGGCATGGTCAGTTACGTGGTTTTCCAGTCCGGGCAACCGGAATGCGCGATCGTTGACCCGGTTCTCGACTATGACCCAAAGTCAGGACGCACTGCAACGACGAATGCGGACCGGATGATCGAGTTCGTGCGCCAGAAAGGCATGCACGTTAAGTGGATACTTGAAACGCACGCCCACATTGGCGACGTCCGTCCTCATCGTGCCTTCCGTGCAGGTCGATATGCGGGCTGGCGATCTACCTCCTGCCGAAGAAAACGGCACCCGCTACCTTAAGATTCCCTTAAGCGTGCTTTGATTCGAACGTCAGGTTGGGAAGAGCGCACTGGGTCGGCACGTTCACGATGGGCTACCGTCCTCAGAAAGCGCTTGCTGCAGACAGCGATAACGGCCCGCACTCAGAGCGAGTTGGCCTTCATGCTCGGCCTGCCTCCGCAATCTCGCTTAACGCCAGATGCTGCAACAGCATGATCGTCTTGCCGTCGACGATCTCGCCACTTCTCACGAGTTGCAAAGCGGTCCCGAGCGGCATTTCGAGTACTTCGAGATCCTCGCCCTCGTCTTCGATGCCCCCGCCATCGTTCACGCGTGTGGACGCGTCGTATTCGCCCAGATAGAAGTAGAGCTTCTCGGTCACTGACCCTGGGCTCATGTAGGCCTCGAAGACCTTGCGAATATTGCTCACGCGATATCCGGTCTCCTCCTCTGCTTCGAGGCGTATGCGCTCCTCCGGCGTGGCCATGTCGAGCAGACCGGCGGCCGCCTCGATCAACATGCCGTCGTGCCCGTTCACGAACACGGGCATTCGAAACTGGCGCGTGAGCACGACATTTCCTGTGCGCCGGTTATGCAACAGGATAGTTGCCCCGTTGCCGCGGTCGTACGTTTCGCGGCTTTGACGTTGCCATGTACCGTCGCGGCGGAGAAAGTCGAACGTCACCTTTTTCAGCGTGTACCAATCGTCGGAGAGTGTGGTTGACTCGACGATGCGAACCCGGTCTTTCGTTGCGCTCATGGCGTCTCCAGTCGACAGCGAATGGCGCTCATGGTATCGTGCAGTTTCGTGCAACATCAAGATATTTCGTGCACATTAATGTTAACTACGCAACGTAAGAAAGCTATCCTGGATGCGCTCGCTCGCGATGGCCAGGTGCTCGCGGGAGAGTTGAGCGTGGAATTCGGCGTGTCGGAAGACACCGTTCGCCGGGATCTGCGCGAACTGGCTGCGGAGGGACTTTTACAACGCGTTCATGGTGGCGCGTTGCCCGTTTCTCCGGCGCTCGCACCGTTCGAGGCGCGCCGCGACATTGAATCAGCGGCCAAGCAGCGGATCGCACGGCAAGCGGCCATGATGATTGCGCCCGGACAGACAGCGATCATTGACGGCGGAACCACGTCCGCATTGCTGGTCAAGTCGCTGCCCGCTGATCTGCGTGCGACGATTGTCACGCACAGCCCGAGCGTCGCGACGGCGCTCGCTGAGCATCCCTGCGTCGAGGTCATTCTGATCGGCGGCCGGCTGTACAAGCATTCGATCGTTGCCGTTGGCGCCGCTGCCATGGAGGGCATCTCGCGCATCCATGCAGACTGGTACTTCATGGGAGTGACCGGCGTTCATCCACAGGCGGGCCTGAGTACCGGCGATTTCGAGGAAGCCGCGATCAAGCGCGCGCTTGCTGCGCGTGCGGCAGAAACAGTCGTGCTCGCGTCGTCGTCCAAACTCAACGCGGCGTCGCGGTTCGTCATCGGTGAGATCTCGCTCGCACAGACCATCGTGGTCGAGAAGGACGCCGACCGTGAAGTGATTAAACAGATCAAATCTGCGGGGGTCACAGTCGTGCGTGCGTAGTGGTGTCAGTCAATGCAGTCGCACAAGCCTAACGCCGCCTCTCGGCCTTCAAAACAAGCTCGTTTGCGGGCTCGTCGGCCAGGCTCCCGGTCGCCCGGGACTGTCAGGCGCTTCCCGCCGGATTGGTGTTGGCGGATGCCGCAACCGCCCACCTAAGCTGCCGCTCCCTGATGCGCAGGTTGATACGGTCAGACGCGAGGCGACCCAACGTGGCCAGCGCGTCACGGTGAGAGTGCGGCAGCCTTCTTGGCGCCCGATCGATCACGCACAGCGAACCAAGCGCGTAACCCTGGATGTCGCGGATGTTGACGCCCGCATAGAACCGGATGTGCGGCTCGCCTGTCACCAGCGGGTTCTCGGCGAACCGCCGGTCGGCTGTTGCATCTTCGACGACGAACACGTCGTCCTGCAGGACAGTGAAGTTGCAAAACGCCCACGAACGGGGCGTCTCTTGCCGGTCGAGGCCCCAATGAGATTTGAACCATTGGCGGTCAGGTGTGAGCAACGTCAGCAGCGCAATGGGTACCTCGAGGATCGTTGCGGCCAGCCGCGTGATCTCGTCGAACGCTTCTTCTTCAGGTGTATCGACGACGCCAGCGGCGGCGACGGCCAGCAGACGCTGCGACTCGTTAGTGGCAGGCTCCCCGCTGACCGGTCCAGTTGCAGTCCGAGCAAGCGCGCCCTTGTCGCTCAGCAACTGGCGCACTTTGCTCTGCAGCGCTTCCGCGGTCCAGCTAGCAGGAAGAATGTGCACGCGGCTGCGTGAAGCCCCCAGGTTAATCAGATCCTCACCTGTTGCATCACCTGTCACGACGATACTGGTATGGCCCAGCCCCGGATGACTGAGAATCTGTTGAACAAGGCGCTGACCGTCGCTGTCGCCGCCATCCAGTTCAAGGACGACGATCATGGGTAAGAGATAGCCGGCAGTGAGCAACGTTCTGAAAGTGTCGGCCTCCGCGTGCACCGTGCATTCGGGCGAAAGGCTGAGGGTATCGACGTACCGCTGAAGTTTATGCTGTGGCGCATGCACAAGAACCAGTGCGGGTCCCTGAATCCTCTCGCGCGCCAGTCGGGCCATGAGATCCATCACAGCGCTGCGGCGCACCCTCCGGTGCCCGCCTGGCGTCTTCCACGAGTCGAGAGCATTTTCTTCAATCCACGTCTGCGCTGTGCGGATTGATACGCCCAGAAGTTCGGCCGCTGCGCGGGTGGTGATGATGGGGTCTTCCATGTCTATTCGTGTTTTGGCCGCGTTGTGGCCGCGTTGTGGCCTTGTTGTGGCCGTAGTGACGTTGGCAAGAGGATATGTCATGTGAGCGGTTGACGGGTAGAAGCGCCAGTCACCCATTCGGAAAACCGCGAAGGCATCTATTGCGATGCATCTTCTGCACACTCGAGGTCCGCTTCCTGAGAGTCCAGAATCGGGCGCCCTTTGAGCCAGAGGCCGAACTCGCGCATGACTTCGATGACTGGCTTTAGCCGTTCACCGTCACTCGTGAGTCGATACTCGACTTTCACGGGGACCTCTGCAAAGACCGTCCGCTGAATCAGCCCCGCTTGCTCCAGTGCCCGCAAGTCGAGCGTCAACATGCGCTGCGATATTCCCGGCACATCGCGGCGAAGCTCATTGAAGCGCTTCGGCCCATCTACCAGATAGGACACCAGCAGCAAACGCCAGCGCCCACCTAGTAGACGCATCGCCTCTTCGATCGAACATCCCGTTGCACTCTGCCTCATTGCATTTCTGTCCGGTATAGTTTTTGTACCTATATCACAAACTTCTGCCTTCTTCTTTTTTTAGCCTTTGCGCGGGATACTTCTCGCAACATGACGATTAAAGGAAGACCGATGAAGCTGTATCACGCACCCGGAAGCTGTTCGCAAGCAATCTGCATCGTATTGCAGGAGACGGGACTCAATGCCGATGTCGTCACGGTCGACGCGCGGCGCCATTTGCTGCCGGACGGGACCAGCTATTACGATGTCTCCGAGCTTGGCTACGTGCCGCTGCTGGAACTGCAGGACGGCACATTTCTGCGTGAGGGTACCGTCATCGCCCAGTACCTTGCTGACCAGTCGCCCGAATCGAAACTCGCGCCCGCTCATGGTTCGATTGAACGCTACAGGCTGCTCGAATGGCTCAACTTCCTGAGCACCGAAATCCATAAGGGCTTCATTCCGCTGCTTTATGCGGTGGCTGCAGGAAAGTGGGTCGATACGGCGAGGCCAAAGCTCGAAAGCAGATTCGGCTGGATCGACGGTCAATTAAACGGTAAGCGGTTTTTGATGGGCGACAGCTTTACGATAGCCGACGCTTACCTTTTCGCATTGACGGGATGGGGCACCGCCTCGTGGATGAAATCGGTGTACCACGCGAATATCGACCTCGGTCCGTATCGCCACCTGCAGGCGTGGTATCAGCGAATCAGGGATAGACCGGCCGTCCAGCGCGTGCTGCGGGAAGACGGGTTGCTGGCAGACTGAGCGACCCAAATCGACGTATGCCACGCGTGGCGCTCCTGAACTGGCCGGGACCGAAGCCCATAGTGTTCAGCCGTACTTTTGTTGCTCGAACTCCGGCAGCCGGGCCGAAGCTGGACAGGCTGGCGTGACCCGCTACAAATTTTCTTCGGAGAATGTCGATTTTCGATCATCAGGTTCGTCGTAGGTGTATGTCCCACCCAAAGGAACTCCCATGAAATACCTCGGCCTGGCCTACTTCACCCCCGAAAAATTCGCCGCCATGACACCAGAAGCCGTCAAGGCTCTGGTGAGCCAATGCCCCCCATTAGACGAGAAGATGCGGGCTACCGGCAAGGTTCTGATCTCCGCGTCGCTTGGCGATCTGGACAAATGGAGCACGCTTCGCCCGCGCAGCGGCAAGACGCACGTCACGGACGGGCCCTACACGGAATCGAAGGAAGTCGTGGGCGGCCTGTTCATCATCGAGGCGGATAGCCGTGACGAGGCGTTGCGCATCGCGTCCATGCACCCGGCCGCCACGCTTGGCGAAGAAAGCGGATGGGCGGTCGAGCTTATTCCGTTTGATTTCTACCTGGGTCCTTGACGGGCTTACCAACACGCGTGAAAGCAGCAAGGGGCGTCGCGGGTGGAAAGCCGGACGCCCCACCCTGTTGGCGCACTGGCACTCACCAAGGTATAGCCTTGTTGTAGCGGTCCGTGAAGCGCAGACCCGGAACCCCGAAGTTTGCCTCGATCATGTCCACGACAAGCGGAATGCTTTCAGAAATATCCAGCGTCGCATTGCTGCCGCCCATGTCGGTTCGAACCCAGCCCGGCGCCACAAGAAGGAGCGCGCGGCTGTCTTGAGGATGACGTTGCGAGAAGGCTTTCATCAGCATGTTCAAGGCTGCCTTGCTCGAACTGTACAGTTCCCAGAACCCGGCGGAGTTCTCGATGCTTCCGATTTCGGACGACATCACAGCGATTACACCGTTTTCCGCGACGAGGTTGTGGAACATTTCGACAATCCGCATCGGACTGAGCACATTGGTGAGCATCATGTCGAGAAAGTCGCTTTCGTCCACCTGCAACGGTGTGAGTTCGTTTGCCTTACAAACGCCCGCGTTGACAAATAACACGTCAAGCTTGTGATCATTGAGGCGTTCATAAAGGGCCCTTACCGATTCCAGGTCCACTACGTCTACGGTTTCGGTCGTCACTCTCCCCGAGCATTGCGCGTCCAGTTCTGCCAGCTTTGGAGACGATCCTCGCGACGTGGCGATTACGTTGTACTGGCGTCCACTGAACTCCGACGCAAGTGCCAGGCCGAGTCCGCGGGAAGCACCAATGATCAGTGCTGTTTTGTCAGTTGCCATCGTATGTGCGCTCCTTGAAGAAAAGACTAGCCATGTGTCGCCTCATGGAGACACCGAGCGCGAGTTTTGCGCGTTTGAAGAAGCTACCGCTCACGTGATGTGGAGTCCAGCACGTTGCCGTCATTGCAGAAATGACTGGCTGACATGCTTCAGTTGGACGCGAAGCGCCACTCACATCCGGGAGCGCCGTTGCCCAGCAGCTACGCGGTCCGGAAGAAAAGGCGAGATCAACCGTTGACAAGTGCCTGCGCCCAGTTGGGCGCGCGGAACTTTACATATCCAGTGGATGCGCTGATTAGCGGGACGGAAACGTCGGCGACACGCGCTTCCGCGACAAAGCGGCAACTCGCTACAAGCGGACTAAAACCCACGCCTGCCGATATCTCTGCGTTTTACGCCTTTTGCCGATGCGGTTGTGGCCGCATTTTCTGTGGCGGCCCTGCCGGCGACTTAATCGGTGTCACGCCAATCGCTCATCGCGAGCATTGAAACGATTCCGCCCGATTGACGTCGCCACCTACGTACCGCGGCCACTCCGGGTAATCGCACAGCGGCCGCGTACGGCCCGGCACGCCAGCGGTATCGGTCGTTACCTGAGCGACAGGGGCCTTGCCTCTCTCGACCCACTGCTCCAGCGCGGACAGTGAATCCCAGGTCGCGTTGAAGGTACTGCTCACCGCATGGCCCATTCCTGGGATTTCATAGAAGCGTACGAAGGAATCGACTTGACGGATGCCGAACTGCTCTTGTAGCCGCCGATAGTATTCCTCGGTCGCGCGCGTACTGACCAGAACATCGGCTAATCCATGCACCAGTAGCAACTTCCCGCCGTGCCTCCTGAAAGCCGAGATGTCCGTGCTTGCATCGAGCTGCGAACTCAGTTCGCTAATACGATTCGCCCACACGCCGGGCTGCTCGGGGTCGATCGAGAGTGAATTGAAGTCAGGGTCGCGCGTCACGGCGTACTTGAACCACTGGTCGGTTAGAACGCTGATGTATGGCGCCGTTGCAGGCATGGGGTTCGCCGGCTGGGACGTTCCGAAAGCGAGAAACGTGACCACGGGCTCGACTGGCGAACTCCGTGTGGTGATGCCCAGGTCCGCTCCCCAGACGTTGTATCCGGGATATTGAGTTTCACCGCTCACGAGCCGGAAGCGAAAATGCGTTGTGGAGTTTATTGTTTTCAAAGCCTCGATTTGTGGGTCCGAAAGGCAATTGTCGCCGGTGTCCGCGCCGTTCCGGCAACGCAGCGGAGCGCCGTTCAACGTAGCGGTAACCGGATCGAACCGGGCGTTACACTGCTGCTGGTCGCTGATGAGCCCGTCGGCAACGCCGTCGACCGAGTCGCATGCCTGCATCGCCGCGTCGTACAGCGCTTTGCGCTTGCCAACGGAAAGGTAGGCACCGGGTTTCGCGAGCGCACGGTTCATGCGTTGACCGCCGAGCAGCGCGGCAGCGTCGTCCCATGCGGGATACCATGCAATCGCACCGTCCCAATCGGACGGCCAGCGCTGAATCGCTGTCACGGCTTCGCGGCCGCCCGTCGATCCGCCGGCGAAATAGGCCTTATGCGGCCAATGCCCATACCGCGCCTTGATGATGGCGAGCGCCGCGTCGTGCGTTTTCTTCAACGCGTCACCGCCAAAATTTCTCACTGCCTCGTCGTTCAAGCCGAAGCGTCCGTCCTGTGAGCCGAGCGCATTAGCCTGATGGCCCGAGTCGCTCGCAACGGTTGCGTAGCCGCGGCCAAGCGGCTCCAGTTCATCGACCGGGCCATTCGGTACGTTCCCGGTTATGTCGGGGATGGTGCCGTCGAAACCACCACCGCCGAACATGACGATCTTGCCGTTCCACTGCGCAGGCAGTCCGACCTTGAACTGGATGTCGGGCGCGGATCTGTCGAGCGGAGATATCTTGCCTATGACCTCGCAGTAATCCGGTAAAGCTTTTGCGCCAGTCCCGCTCGCAGCAACCGGCTTGACGGAAACCACAGTCGCGCCGGAAGTGGACAAGCCGATTTCGAATGGAGGGAC
>Ga0207427_100901_pt1 | contig 12863 bp, 11 predicted proteins | sample AraplaCL_Cvi_mMS_FD_184268 | JGI IMG/M metagenome (GOLD analysis project Ga0207427, IMG submission 184268) | Arabidopsis root microbial communities from the University of North Carolina, USA - plate scrape CL_Cvi_mMS (SPAdes) (version 2) | ecosystem: Host-associated > Plants > Roots > Endosphere ... | reverse complement strand
CAGGACGGCGCCCTCGCCGCGATGGACGCCGGCCTGCACGCCCGCTTCGGCACGGCCGTCGCCGGCGTGAAGACCGACGGCGACGGCGTGGTCGTCACGCCCGAGGGCGGCGTCGGCGAGCGCTTCGACCTGGCGGTGATCGCCGAAGGCGGCGTGTTCGCGGAGCAGCCGCGCAAGGCCGTCACGCACGACTACCGGCAGACCGCCTGGGTCGGCAGCGTCACGCTGCAGGGCGCCACGCCCGGCCTGGCGATGGAGCGCTTCACGCGCGACGGCCCGCTGGCCCTGCTGCCGTTGCCCTCGCCGCCGGGCAGCGACCCGAAGACGTCCCGCGCCGCGCTCGTGTGGTGCGTGGATTCGGCCGACGACCCGGTCGCGCCGCTGGCCGACGCGCAGCGCCTCGCGGTGCTCGCCACGCGCCTGCCCGAGGCCGTCGGCACGCCGGTGGCGATCTCGCCGCTCAAGTCGTTCGCGCTCGGCCTGAACGCCGAGGCCAGCCTGGTCGACGGCCGCGTCGTGCGCATCGGCAACGCGGCGCAGACGCTGCATCCCGTCGCGGGCCAGGGGCTGAACCTCGGGTTGCGCGACGCGTTCCTGCTGGTCGACCGCCTCGCCGCGGGCGCCCGCGCGAGCGATGCGGGCGTCGCGCAGGCGCTGCGCGGGCTGGCTGTCGCGCGCGCGCCCGACCGCTGGAGCGTCATCGGCGCCACTGATTTCCTCGCGCGCAGCTTCACGTGGCATGCGCCAGGGCTGGCCGCGGCGCGCGGCCTGGGCCTGGCCGCGCTGCAGGCCTTTCCACCGGCCAAGCGCGCGTTCGCGCGGCAGATGATGTTCGGCTGGCGCTGAACGTTCCCGTTATCCCAAGAGAAAGACAACCATGTTCGTGGTCGCGGGCGAAGCCCTGATGGATGTGTTCACCGGCGCGACGACGCCCACCGGCATCGCGCTGGACGCGCGCATCGGCGGCTCGCCGCTGAACGTCGCATTCGGGCTGGCGCGCATGGGCCAGTCCGTCGCCTTCCTGGGCGGCGTGTCGAGCGGCGAGCTGGGCAACCGCCTCGTCGACGCGCTGCGCGCCGAAGGGGTCTCGCTGGACGCACTGCACCGCAGCGACGCGCCCACCACGATCAGCCTGATCGGCGTCGACGCCAGGGGCGTGCCCGAGTACGCGTTCTACGGCACCGGCGCCGCCGATCGCACGCTGCCGCTGTCCGCGCTCGAGCGCATGCCAGCCGACGCACGGCTGCTTCATGTCGGCTCGTACACGATGGTGGTCGGCGAGACCGCCGCCACGCAGCGCGCGCTGGTCGAGCGCGTGCACGGCAAGATGGTGGTCAGCTACGACCCGAACCTGCGCCTGAACGTCGAGCCGGACCTGCAGGTGTGGCGCGACACGCTCGAGTGGATGCTGCCGCGCACCGACGTGCTCAAGCTCAGCGACGAGGACCTGGGCCTGCTGTATCCGGGCATCGACCCCGCGGCCTTCGCCGCCGACTGCCTGGGCAAGGGCGCCGGCCTGGTGGCGCTCACGCGCGGCGGCAAGGGCGCGTTCGCGTGGCACGCGAGCGGCATCGTCGAGGTGCCGCCGGTGCACGTCGACGTGATCGACACCGTCGGCGCCGGCGACACCTTCCAGTCGGCGCTCATCACGCGCCTGGACGAGCTCGGCGCGCTGACGCCCGAAGGCGTGCGCGGCATGGGCGCCGAGACGCTGCTCGACGCGATGCGCTTCGCGGCCCAGGCCGCGGCCATCACCTGCTCGCGGCGCGGCGCGGACCTGCCGCGGCGCGCGGAGATGGGCATCCGCTGACGCCGCGGCCGCCCGGGCCGCCGCCTCATTGGCCCCGGGCCGCGTCCTCGAAGAACCGGATGCGTTCCTCGTCGGCCGGATGCGAGGCCAGGGCGATCGGCAGGTGCGGCAGGCGCGGTGCCGACGCGGACTGCGCGCTCGCCACCGCCTTGCGCACCTTGACGAAGAAGCGCGCCATCACGGCCGGCGAGACGCCGTCCGCCCGCATCAGGCGCACGGCATCGACGTCGGCCTCGTGCTCGAACGCGCGCGAATAGCTGGCCTGGCCCAGCAGCACGGGGATCTGCGAGAACAGCGTGCTGAAGTCGCCGTAGATGGCGCCGGCCGCCGCGCCGAGCACGCCGGCTTGCACCAGCATGCGCATGCCGTGGCGGTGGCGCAGGTGGCCCAGTTCGTGGCCCAGCACGCCCACCAGGATGTCGCCGTCGCCGTCCACCGCCTTGTACAGCTCGTCGGTGAGCACGATGGTGCCGCCCGGGAGCGCGAACGCGTTCGGGCCGATGGCGGACTGGCGGAACTGAAGCTCGTAGGGCGGCACGTCGGCGGCGGGCAGGCGTGCGACGGCCCGCGCGAAGGCATCGCGCACGGACTGCTGCTGCGCGTACGACAGCGTCGTCGGCTTCATCAGGCCGTTCTCGTCGATCGATTGCAGCGCCGTCTCGCCGATGGCCTGGTCCGCGCTGTCCGGGATCATCGCCACGACCCCGCGCGCGGCCAGCGGCAGCAGGTGCCGGTAGCCGAGGAACACGAGCACCAGCAGCACCAGCGTGCTGGCCATCACCCACTTCCAGCGCTGCTGCACGCGCACGACGACCGAGTCGCGCCGGCCGGCGTGGTCGGCCGACCAGGTGTCCCAGGCCAGGCTGTCGCGGCAATGCAGCGACGCGCCGTCGGGCAGGTGCATCAGGCGTGCGCCGTGGCGCGTGCGTTCGGGCCATTGCAGGGCGGCCAGCGGCACGCGCTGGCGCACGCCGTCTGCGTCGGCGATCACCAGCGCGCGGTCGGCCACGTGCACGCGCACGGGGTGGGCGCGCGCGGTGCGGCCGTCGAAGTAGTCCGCCGCGACGCCTTCCGGCTCGAGGGCGGAAGGCGTCGGGTCGGAGGGCGCCCCGGTCACAGCCCGATGTCGATGCCGAACAGGTCGCCCGCGGCGTCGCCGCTGGCGTCGCCGACGCCGGCGCCCTGGGCCTGCAGCAGGTCGAGGTTGCCGCTCAGCTGCGGCGCGATCGCCTCGACGCGCAGCCGGTAGAACGAGACCGCGGCGAACGGGTAGTACAGGCCGAGCGTGAGCAGCATCAGCGCCCAGTTCTTGACGGTCAGCTTGAACATCGATTCGAAGCGCAGGCTGCTCTTGAACGAGACCTCGTCGCAACGCGTGTGGTTCCAGACCAGGTTCTGCCCGCTCGCCATCGCGTAGGGCACCGGCACCAGCAGCGCCAGCATGTAGCCCAGCAGCACCAGCACCATGATCACGATGAAGAACAGGACCTTGTTGGCGCCCAGCCCCGACAGCATGCCCACGCCGCCCGCCACCGCCCCGACGATCGCGACGATCACCACGACCACGACGCCCGACAGCAGCGAGACGCCGAAGATGCGCAAGGCCAGCCCGTAGGCGCTGCCCGGCCCGATGTCGAGCCGGGTCTGCCATTGGCCCAGCGCGTAGTGGTCGTGCTGGTAGCGCTTGAACATCCACCACATCAGCGGCGCCACGAGCAGCGTCAGCCCCATCACGGCGTAGATGTGCTTGATGTAGGCCATCGTCGGGTGCTGCGGATCGACGAGCTCGAAGCGCATCGCCGCCATGGCCAGCGCCGGGACGAAGAGCGGCAGCATGCCGCGATAGGCGCCGCCCAGCGTGCCGTTGAAGCGGAAGCGCAGGCCGCGCCAGCTGGTGTTGGCCAGCCGGAACTGCATCGACGCGCGCAGCAGCGCGGGCCACAGCACCGCCAGGATCAGGATCGCGACCATCGCCGCCGTCGCCGAGAACTGGCCGGCCACCGAGTAGCAGACCAGCATCGCGCCCACGAGCAGGTAGCCGCGCAGCATCTTCCAGGGGTTGCCGTGGAAATCGAACGCGTGGCCGTCGACCAGCGTGTTGGCGTAGAAATAGCGCAGCCGGCGCACCTTGGCCCACGGCCGGTACAGGCTCAGCGTCACGATGGACAGCAGCAGGTTGACGATCCAGATGCGGAAATACTCGCTGCCCGACCCGGTGAAGCGGATCTCCAGCGACCGCTCGCGCGGTTCCATGACGCTGGGCACGGTATCGGACGCCCAGGACGGCGTGTTGGTTTCCATGTTCTCTCCCTTCGCCCGTGGACGGGCGCTCCTTCGTTCTTCGACGCACGATTGTCGCCCGCCGCGGGCGCGCCCGGCATCGCCGGCAACCCGGAGCCGGCGCCGCGGCGCGAAGAAGACCTGTCGTCAGGGGCGGTCGCGGCCCTCGTGCGCGGGCGCGTACGCGGCGTGCACGAGGCGCTGCTCCTCCACCGGCGTGCGGCCGAACAGGCGCTTGAACTCGCGGCTGAACTGCGAGGCGCTCTCGTAGCCGACGCGGCTGGACGCGCGGCTGGCGCTCACGCCGTCCTGGATCATCAGCAGCCGCGCCTTGTGCAGGCGCGTGGCCTTCAGGTACTGGATCGGCGACGTGGCCGTCACCGTCTTGAAGTGCGCATGGAACGAGGCCGCGCTGAGGTTGACCTCCTGCGCCAGCGTCTCGACGTCGAGCCGCTGGTGGTAGTCCATGTGGATGCGGTGCAGCGCCTTGGCGATCTGGCCGAAGTGGCCGCGCTGCGCGAGCGCCGCCCGCAGGGCCGGGCCCTTGGGGCCGGTCAGCACGCGGTAGCAGACCTCGCGCATGAGGCTGGCGCCGAACAGCCTGGTCTCCACGGGCGAGCGCAGCACGCGCAGCAGGCGGATCACCGAGTCGGCCAGTGGCGCGTCGACCGGCGCGGTGGCCACGCTCTCGGCGCCGGGCACGGGCTCGAACGTCGGGTCGATGGCGAGCGCGAGGTCGGCGATGACGGCCAGGTCGAGCTTGACCTTGATGACCAGCAGCGGGTCGTCCGGCGTGGCGAACGTCTCGCCCTCGAAGGGCATCGGCACCGAGGCCACCATGAACTGGTGCGCGCCGTACTCGATCACCTGGTCGCCGAAGTAGCCGCGCTTGCGGCCCGAGCAGACGATGACGACGCAGGCGTCGTGCAGCACCGGGGTGCGCGGCAGCGACTTGTGGGAGCGCCCGAAGGCCACGCCGTCCAGCAGCGAGTGCGTCATGCCCTCGGCCGGCGCCAGCTCGGCCACCAGGGCCGTCATCTCCGCGCGCAGCGCGGCGTCGTCGTGCGCCATGGCGCCTCCTCCGGGGTCATCGATCGATGACGAGACTCTAAAGGAACAGGCCAGGAATCGGAAACCAAATGCTCACAGATCGACCGTTTTTGGAGTTTTAGGCAATAAGTCTGGAGCTTCAGGACTTCATTTCCGCACCGCGATTTCCTAAACTGCGTCTCACCCGGCCTCGACAGGGACCGGCGCGAGCGGCCTCTCCGGCCGCCTGCGGAACGGGCCTCGTGCAAGGCCCGCGCAGCGAGACGACGCGCCATTCCCGCCCGCGACGAGCCCGGGTCACGGCAAGCACCGCGGGCGCCCGTCCTCCACGGGCCTTGACGACACCGACGCGTCACGCCGGCACCTCATATCGACAACCGACGCCTCCGGCGTGCGCTGCCATTCCAGCGCGGCCGGCGGCATGACCACCCCTCGAGGAGAAGATGATGAATCGACAGACTTGGTTCGTGACCGGCGCGGCGTCGCTCCTGGGCGCCGACATCGTCCGCCACGCGCTCGCCGCGGGCCATCGCGTGGTCGCGGTGGACGCCGACCCGCTCGCCGCGCTGACGCGCCTGGCCGCGGTCGCCGGCGAGCACCTGCTCCTGCTGCCGCTGGACGAGATCGATGCGCAGGAAGTCGGCGTCGTCGTGCAGGCCGTCGTCGACCGCTTCGGCGGCATCGACGTGCTGGTGCACGGCGCCGCCGCCTGCAGCCCGCGCAGCCCCGTCGACGCGCCCACGCCGGCGCACGACTTCAGCGCCTCGGTGCGCTCGCTGTTCAACATCACGCGCGGCGTGCTGGAGGCGATGCGCGAGCAGGGCGCCGGCCGCATCCACCACCTCGTGCCGCCGCCCGAACTGCGCCGCGGGCCGACGCTGTTCTCGATCGCCGGCTTCTGCGAGGCGGTGGCCGCGGACGTCGCGCCGTTCGGCATCGAGGTGAGCGCCGTCCCGTCGCATGAGGCGATGGCGCTGCTGCGCGCGGCCTCGGGGCGCGATCGCGGGGAGCTGCTCGAGGAGGCATGACGCTGGCGTCGTCGCGCCGACGTCGCGCCGCCCTGCGTTGCGACCGCCCTGCCATGCATCCCACCCCGGTGACACAATGATTCAACGGCTGCAGGCGGCCGCAAGCGGCCAGTGGGCGGCCATCGCATGACAGACAAGTTGGTACCGATCTCGATGCTCGCGGGCTGCGTCGTCACGTCGTGGCAAGGATGCGAAATGGCCTTTGCGGGAGACGAAGACCGCCTCCCGATCCGCTGGGACGATCCGGGTGTCCCCTTCCTGCAGTTCACGCATCTTGAACTTCAACTCGCGGATGGTCGCGCGTTGTGTCTGCTCAGCGAGATCGAGACGGGGTTCTACCTCGTCGAGTTGGATGAACTGCCGGAGCTTCGGGCGTTCGATCAACCAGCATCGATCTTCAGGGAGCGGGCGCTCACGGAACTTCCCGTCGGTGAGATCCGGATCGCTCAGATTCGGCACGCAGGCGCGAAGCCGGTCGCCGAATTGCGACTCCTCGTGTCTGGCGAGGAAATCCGGCTCGTCGCGGCCGAGGTGCGAGAAGAGCACGACGGCAGCCTGACGATCGTCGAACTGGATGAGTCCATCCTGATCCAAGTCAACGGTGCACGCCCCACCCCGGGTTAGCGCGCTCGCCCGGCGCGCGGGGAGCGCGCAAGATCGCGGGCACGCCGGCCAGGATGGAGGATCCGCGCCATGCCCGTGCTTCCCGACTTCGCCCTGCGCGATGCCACCGACATCGCGCGCTTCGAGTCCGACCTGGCGCTGGACCAGCGCCTGCCCGAACGCAGCATCTTCGACGTGCTCGCAAGCGCCGCCGAGACCTGGCCCGAGCGCCCCGCGCTCACGATGATCATGTCGGGCGCGCCCGACGAACAACCGCGGCGCGTCAGCTACGCCGAGCTGCTCAAGCTCGTGCGGCGCGCGGCCAACCTGTTCGCATCGCTGGCCGGCCCGCGGCCCGGCGTCGCCTACATGCTGCCCAGCCTGGTCGAGACCCACGCCACGCTGTGGGGCGCCGAGAGCGCCGGCTTCGCCGTCCCGATCAACTTCCTGCTGCAGCCCGAGCATATCGCCGCGCTGCTGGAGGCCTCGGGCGCGCGCATCCTCGTCGCCCTCGGCCCGCACCCTTCGCTCGACATCTGGAGCAAGGCGCTCGCCCTCAAGCAGCGGCTGCCCGACCTGGTCGTGCTGCGCGTGGCCGCGCCCGGCACGCCGCTCGAGGACGGCGTGCTCGACTTTCACGCCGCGCTCGCCGCGCAACCCGACGACCGCCTCGCGTTCGGCGCGCCCGGCCGCGACGACGACATCGCCGCGTACTTCCACACCGGCGGCACCACCGGCGCGCCGCGCCTGGTGGCGCACACGCATCGCGGCCAGCTCGTGACCGCGCTCGGCGGCGCCGTGCTGGGCGACTTCCGCCCCACCGATACGCTCACCGCCACGCTGCCGCTGTTCCACGTCGGCGGCACGATCTTCTGCGGGCTCAGCGCGTTCATGGCGGGCGTCAGCCTGCTCGTGATGTCGCCCGGCGGCCTGCGCAACCCGGCGATGGTGCAGGGCTTCTGGCGCCTGGTCGGCCGGTACGGCGCCACGCTGGTCGGCGCCGTGCCCACGTCGGTCGGCGCGGTGCTGGAGGTGCCCGCCGACCCGGCCGACCTGCGCACCGTGCGCGCCGGCTTCTGCGGCGCCGCCTCGCTGCCCACGGCCGTGCGCGAGCGCTTCCTGCAGGTCACCGGACGCGCGCTGCACGAGGTCTACGGCATGACCGAGGCCTCGGGCCTCATCGCGATCGACGCCGTGGGCGGCACGGGCGGACCGGGCTCCGTCGGCTGGGCCCTGCCCTACACTCGGGTGCAGGTATGCCGGCTGCAGGCCGACGGCACGCCCGGCGCGCCGTGCGAGAACGGCCAGATCGGGGTCGTCGTCGTGCGCGGGCCGCACGTGTCGCCCGGCTACCGCGACCCGGCGCACGACGCCGGCGTGCTCGTGGCCGGCCAGCTCGTGAGCGGCGACCTCGGCTTCCTCGACGCCGACGGCCGCATCCACATCGCCGGCCGCACCAAGGACCTGATCATCCGCAGCGGCCACAACATCGACCCGCTGATGATCGAGAACGCGATGGCCGCGCACCCGGCCGTCGCGCTGGCGGCCGCGGTGGGCGCGCCGTGCGCATACGCGGGCGAGCTGCCGGTCTGCTACGTCATGCTGCGGCCCGGCGCGCAGGCCAGCGAGGACGAGCTGCGCGACCACGCCCAGCGCAGCATCGCCGAGCGACCGGCCTGGCCCAAGCGCATCCACGTCGTCGACGCGATCCCGCTCACCACGGTGGGCAAGATCTACAAGCCGCGCCTGCGCTGCGACGCCGCGACGCGCGAGGTCACGCGCTTGGTGCACGAGGAGCTCGGCCACCCGGCCGCGCGCGTCGAGGCGATCGAAGGCGGGCGCCGCGGGCTGCGGGTGCAGGTCACGCTGCCCGCCGACGCCGCCGCCGCGGTGCCGGCCGTGCAGGCGGCGCTGGCCGCCTACCTGTTCGAGGCGCAGGTCGAGGCACACTGAGACGCCACGCCGACCTGCCACCGCGACCCGCCCATGACCCCCGACGAACAAGCCATCCGCGACGTCCACGCCACCTGGATCGCCGCCGTCAATGCCGGCGACCTCGCCGAGCTGCAGGACCTGATGACGGCCGACGCCGTCTTCATGAACCCGGGCAGCGCGGCCATCGGCCCCGCCGAGTTTCCGGCCGGCTTCGGGCGCGCGCAGCGCCAGTTCCAGGTGCGCTGCGTCAGCGATCCCAGGGACGTCGCCGTCTCGGGCGACCTGGCCGTCGTCTGCAGCCGCGATGCGCTGTCGCTGATGCCGCGCGAGGGCGGCGCACCGCTCGAGATGGTCGGCGACCGGCTCACGGTCTATCGGCGCGACGCCGACGGCCGCTGGCGCCTGGCGCGCGATGCGCACACGCTGTCGCCGGTGGTCAGCCGCGGCGAGGCGGCGGGGCGCCACGAATGAACGTCGTCGGGCGGATCGCCCCAACCGGCCATCACGGGCAGCACCGCGCGCGGCGGCTCGGGACGACCCGCCCTACGCGGCGGCGCCGACGTCGGCGAGGAACGCCTCGATCGCCGCGTTGACCGCGGCCGGCTGTTCCACCGTCGAACTGTGGCCCGCCTGCGGGATCACCACCAGGCGGGCGTTCGCGATGCTCGCGGCGATGCGCTGCGCCTTGGCGGGCACGGTGGCCACGTCCTCGTCGCCCACCAGCACCAGCGTCGGCGCCGCGATCTTCGGCAGCTCCGGCAGGATGGGATCGCGGTACAGCACGCCGTTGACGGCGCGCCAGATGCTGCGGCGGTTGCCGTTCAGCGCCTCCTGCCACTGGCGGCGGTCGGCGGCGCGGGCCGGATCGGCCAGCACGGACTTGCCGAACAGGATGGGCATCACCTTGGGGATGACGACGCGCGGGCCGATCCAGCGGGCCGCCATGTTCATGCGCTTGTACCTGGGCACGTTCTGCGGCGGCTCGGGCTCGGCGGAGGTGTCGCACAGCATCAGCGAGCGCAGCAGCTGCGGATGGCGCGCGCCGAGCCGCATGCCGACGAAGCCGCCCATGCTCAGGCCGCAGAAGTGGACGCGCCCCAGGCCCAGCGCCGCGATGAGTGCGACGGCGTCGGCCGTGAGCAGGTCGATGTCGATGGTGTGGCGCCTGTCGTCGGCGCTGCGGCCCTGGCCGCGGTGGTCGTAGGCGACGCAGCGGTAGCGGTCGCGCAGGGCCGCCACCTGCGGCGCGAACAGCGTGGTGTTCCAGAGCAGGCCGTGGCTGAAGACGATGGTCTCGCCCGGGCCGCCGCTGTCCTCGTAGTGCAGTTCGGTGTCGTTGACGCGAATCGTCGGCATCGGGTCGGTCTTCCTGCCAGGGCCTCAGTGACGTCGGGCGAGCAGCAGCCAGGCGATCACGGCGAGCGCCGGGTCGACCACCGCGAACATCAGCAGCGTGTGCGGGATGACGCCGGCCATCGCCATCGGCACCAGCACGAGCGGCACCAGCACGATGCGGTCGATCACCGTCGCGGCGACGAACTGCCGGCCACCGGAGCGGCCGCCGAAGAAGTACAGCCAGCCGATCACCAGCACGCACAGGCCCAGCACGCGCACGAGGCCGGCCTCGTGGCCGACGTAGGCCGGGTCGCCCATCAACGCCTGCGCCATGCCGGGCCAGGCCAGCACCAGCGCGCCGGTGGCCATGTAGAACGCGCCACACATCCACGTGAAGCGCGAGGCCTGGTTCAGCGGGGCCGGGGATTCCTTCAATGCCGAGAGCAGCGACACCACGCACCTCCGTTCGTTCAAATTCCGGACGCCTGCCCGAGGGCAGGTCGAACGCGACCATACACAAGGCAGGCGCTCGCGAGTAGAGGGCAAGCCTGGGCGTTGCGGCGGGCGTCGATGCGGGGCCGGTCGGGCGGGGGCGGGGGCGACGATCAGCAGGTCGTCGGTGCCGGGGAGGTTCTCCTGCCCGGCGGCCGCGTCCCGGTCACAGCTTGCGATGCTTCAACGCCGGCAGCTGCATGCGCACCTGCTGGATGCGCTCGCGCGAGAGCTCGGCGATCGCCAAGCCCTCGCCCTCGGCGCCGTCCAGTGCCAGCGACAGCACCTCGCCCCACGGGTCGATCACGACGCTGTGGCCGAAGGTGCGACGGCCGTTCTCGTGCAGGCCGCCCTGGGCCGGGGCGACGACGTAGCACTGGTTCTCGACGGCACGGGCGCGCAGCAGCAGCAGCCAGTGCGCCAGGCCCGTGGTGTGGGTGAAGGCGGCGGGCACGAACAGCACGTCGCACGGCGGGCGCATCAGCGCGCGGTACAGCTCGGGAAAGCGCAGGTCGTAGCAGACGGACAGGCCGGCGCGCCAGCCGCCCTGCTCGAAGGCCACGGGCGTGTCGCCGGCCTCGAGCACGCGCGCCTCGTCGTAGGACTCCTTGCCGTTGTCGAACGCGAACAGGTGGATCTTGTCGTAGCGCGCCAGGCGCTTGCCGTCGGGGCCGTACACGCAGCAGGCATTGCGCACGTGGCCCGGCTTCCTGGCCAGGATGGGGAGGGTGCCGCCCACCAGCGTGACCTGGTGCTGGCGCGCCGCGTCGGCCAGGAAGCGCTGGATGGGGCCGTCGCCGTCGGCCTCGGCGATGGACAGCTTGGCGTCGTCGCGCAGGCCCATCAGGCAGAAGTACTCGGGCAGCGAAACCCACTGCGCGCCGGCCTGGGCCGCCTGCGCGATCAGCCGGCCGGCGGCCTCGAGGTTGCGGGCCACGTCGGGCGTGGAGACGGTCTGGATGGCGGCGAACTTCGTCATGGGGCTTCCTTGCGCGATGCCCCGAGTATCCGCCGTCGCGGCAAGACCACCCGGTGCGAACAGGGGGATTTCGGGCGTCCGGAGCGCCGCCGATCAGGGCGCCTGCAGCGCCGCCGAGGCCGCCGCGGCCGCCTCGTTGGCGCGCGCCGCGGAGGCCGCCGCGGCCGCGGCGGCGACGGCGGCCTTGTGCTCCACCTCGTCGACCTTGGGCGCCGACCACGTGCCCGTGACGTGCACCTCCCGCGTGCCGGCCTCGGTGAGCGGGTTGCGCAGGAACAGCTGCGCGAGGAAGGTGCTGATGCCGATCACCGGGTTGATGGCGGCGTACGCGAGCGAGGCCGCGCCGGCGTTGATCTCGGGCACGATGATCACGTCGATGTCCTGCGTCTCGGCCTTCAAGTCGGTGCGGCCCGCCATCAGCACCGCCGCCGTGGCGCTGCGCATGCGCAGGTCCTTCGTGCTGGCCACGCCACGCTCGATCACGACGTCGCCGGTCACGTTATCGAACGCGAAGCCCTCGGAGAACAGGTCGCGGAAGTCGAGCATGAAGCGGCGCGGCAGCGACTGCAGGCTCAGCACGCCCAGCAGGCGGCCGGCGCCGGCGTCGGCCTTGAGGAACTGGCCCTCGTCGATCTCGACGCGCAGCTTGCCCTGCAGGCTCGGGTAGTCGAGCGCGAGCGGCGAGCCCGTCCAGGTGACCGAGCCGGCGAGCTTGCCCTTGCCCTTCTTGAGCACCTGGCCCATGCCCAGGCGGCCGAGGAACGCGCCCGAATCGGCGAGCTCGAGGTCGAAGTCCAGCCAGACGTGGCGCGACGGCGCGCCGCTCCAGCGGCCGGTGCCCGAGAGCCTGGCCTCCGGCGTCGTCAGCGCCAGCTTGGTCAGGCGCCAGTCGTGCCCGCCGGTCTGCGTCGTGGCCGCCACCTCGAGCTTGCCGAGGTTCCTGGCGTTGAGCTCGAAGTTGTCGACGACGATGTCGAGCGCCGGCACGGTGCTGGCCTGCGAGGTCTCGGGCGCGGGCGGGCTGGCCGGCGTGCCGGGCGGCTCGGGCTCGGCGTCGTGCGAATCGAGCGCGAGGCGGTCCAGGCGCGCGAACAACTGCGCGCCGCGCGTGGGCGTCTCGGGCCGGTATTCGACGACGCCCTTGGTCTGGTCGGACGAGATGCTGGAGCGCCAGACGTCGTCGCCCGCGGCGACCACCTGCGCGAGCAGCACGTCGACGCTGGTCAGGTGGTGGCCGCCGATGACGAAGTCGGGCGTCTTGAGCGCGGCGGCGGACGGGACGTAGCTGATGCCCATGTCGTCCGCGGCGGCGGGCGCCGCGCCGGCAGCGGGCGGCGGCGCGGCCGGGCCG
>Ga0207427_100898_pt1 | contig 12901 bp, 12 predicted proteins | sample AraplaCL_Cvi_mMS_FD_184268 | JGI IMG/M metagenome (GOLD analysis project Ga0207427, IMG submission 184268) | Arabidopsis root microbial communities from the University of North Carolina, USA - plate scrape CL_Cvi_mMS (SPAdes) (version 2) | ecosystem: Host-associated > Plants > Roots > Endosphere ... | reverse complement strand
GTGTTCCTTGAGCCACTTGCGCGCCACGGCGCCGGCCGCCACCATCGGCGCGGTCAGGCGGGCCGAGGACCGGCCGCCGCCGCGCGGGTCGCGCAGGCCGTACTTGCGCCAGTAGGTGTAGTCGGCGTGGCCCGGGCGGAAGGTGTCCAGGATGTTGCCGTAGTCCTTGCTGCGCTGGTCGGTGTTGCGAATGAGCAGGGCGATGGGGGTGCCCGTGGTCACGCCCTCGTATACCCCAGACAGTATCTCCACGGCATCCGGCTCGTTGCGCTGGGTGACGTGGCGGGACGTCCCGGGGCGGCGGCGGTCGAGCTCGACCCGGATGTCGGCCTCCGACAGGGCCAGGCCCGGCGGGCAGCCGTCGATGACGCAGCCGATGGCCACGCCATGCGACTCGCCGAAGTTGGTGACGCGGAACAGTTCGCCGAAGGTGCTGCCAGACATGCCTCGATTCTAAGGGGCGGCACGACGGCCGCCTTCGCGATGCGCGGCGCGCCGCTTCGCGGGCGCTGCGCGCTGGCCCGCGCGCGACGCCGGCTGGCCTGGACGCGACATTCGAGCGCCGCCAATGCCGAGCGGCGTGAAAAAGGGCACGCTGGCGGGGCTTATCCGCCCGTCCTCGCGCGCGTTTCCGGGGCAAAGTGCAAGGATGCTGTCATCCGGCCCTCGTTCACGCGTCAGGGGAGGCGCGATCGGCGAGCCGCGGGCAGGGGTTCCGACGCGCCCGCCGATCGTCGCCCGCGCACGCCCTGCCCGTCCCGTTCTCGTCGCCCTCGCCGGCGCCGGCGCCATCGCGCCCGCCTGGGCCGCCGCGTCCGATGCGGGCGCCCTCGTCGCCCTGCCGCTGTGGCTGTTCTGGCTGGCCGCCGTCGCGCTCCTGGGCCTGGGCGTCGCCCTGCTGGCCCAGACCGTGCGCACCCGGCGCTCGCTGCAGCGCGAGCGCCTGGCCAACCGCCTGATCGACCGCAGCCCGCACCTGGTGTGCGTGCTGGATCCCCGCGGCGCCCTGCGCCACATGAACGGCACCGGCCGCCAGTGGCTGCGCGTCAGCCACGCGCAGATCGCCGGCCGCCGGCTCGACGAGATCCCCGAGCTCGGCCTGGACGCCGGCCCGGCGCGCGCGCTGCAGGCGGCCGTCGAGCGGGCCGCGAGCGTCACCCTCCTCACCCACGAGCTGACGGTGCGGCGCCCCGACGGGGTCGCGATGACGCTCGAGCTGTCGATCCGCGCCATCCCGCGCGCGGGCGACGCGCCGCCCAACCTGCTGGTCGAGGGCCGCGACATCACCCAGCGCAAGTCCGTCGAGGACAAGCTGCAGCTGGCCGCCGCCGTGTTCGACCAGGCCCGCGAGGGCTTCGTCATCGCCGACCGCGACGGCCGCGTCGTCACCGTCAACCAGGCCTTCTGCGACATCAGCGGCTACGACGCCCACGAGCTGCAGGGCCAGCAGGTGGCCGCGCTCGGCTTCGGCATCGGCCGGCGCGAGGTGCGCCGCCAGGTGCGCAGCGCGCTGCAGACCGCCGGCCACTGGCAGGGCGAGGTGCGCACCTCGCGCAAGGACGGCAGCCTCTACACCTGCTGGGCCTCGGTGACGCAGCAGCGCGACGCCGCCGGCGCCGTGACCCACTACATCGGCATCCTCAACGACATCACGCAGTTCCGCGAGGTCGAGAGCAACCTCGTGCGCCTTGCGCACGTCGACACCCTGACCGACCTGCCCAACCGCAGCCTGCTGGCCGACCGCGTCGGGCAGTTGACCAGCGTGTCGCGCCGCGACCATCGGCCGTTCGCGCTGATGTTCATGGACCTGGACCAGTTCAAGAACATCAACGACACCCTGGGCCACAGCGTCGGCGACGCGCTGCTCAGCGAGGTCGCGCGCCGCCTGCAGGGCACGCTGCGCGAGGTCGACACCGTCGCCCGCCTGGGCGGCGACGAATTCGCCGTGCTGCTGCCGGGCGCGGACGCCGCCGGCGCCGAGCTGGTGGCCTCCAAGCTGCTGGAACGCCTGGCCGAGCCGTGCATGGTGCAGGGCCACGAGCTGAGCATGACGATGTCGATCGGCGTGGCCTGCTACCCGTCGGATGGCGACGACTACGAGATCCTGTCGCGCAACGCCGACACCGCGATGTACCGCGCCAAGCACGAGGGCAAGGCCACGTGGCGCTTCTTCGCCGCCGGCATGCAGCAGCGCTCGGCGCGCCAGCTGCAGCTGGAGTCGGCGCTGCGCCGCGCCCTGGAACGCAACGAGCTGCTGCTGCACTACCAGCCGCAGCTGGACGGCAACGGCGAGCACCTGGTGGGCGTCGAGGCGCTGCTGCGCTGGAAGCATCCCGAGTTCGGCTTCGTCTCGCCGGCCGAGTTCATCCCGCTGGCCGAGACCAGCGGCCAGATCGTGGCGATCGGCGAATGGGTGCTGCGCACCGCCGTCGCCCAGCTCAAGGCCTGGATGGACGCGGGCGTGCCGCCGATGGCGGTGGCCGTGAACCTGTCGGCCGTGCAGTTTCGCCACGCCGGCCTGCCCGACGCCGTGGCGCGCGCGCTGAGCGACGCCGGGCTGCCGGCGCAGTACCTCGAGCTGGAGCTGACCGAGAGCGTCACCGCCAACCCGTCGGCGGCCATCTCGATGATGGATGCGCTGCACGCGCTGGGCGTGCGACTGTCGCTGGACGACTTCGGCACCGGCTACTCGTCGCTGAGCTACCTCAAGCGCTTCCCGCTGCACACGCTCAAGATCGACCAGTCCTTCGTGCGCGACATCGACACCGACCCCGACGACCGCGCCATCGTGCAGGCCATCATCCAGATGGCGCGCGCGCTGAACCTCAAGACCATCGCCGAGGGCGTGGAGACCGACGCCCAGCACCAGTTCCTGCGCCGCGAGGGCTGCGACATGATGCAGGGCTACCGCTTCTGCCGGCCGATGGACGCCGCGGCGCTGGAGATGTGGATCGCCGGGCGGGAAGCCGCCTCGACCGAGAACGTCGTGCCGATGATCGCCGCCTGAACACGCCGGTCTAGACGCCAACGGCCCGATCGCTCACGCGTCGGGCCGTCATTGTCTGCGCGTCGCGACGTCGGGCGGGTCGAACGACCCGCCCTGCCGGAATTCAAAGCTCTGTTTGGACCTTGGCATCCTCTTCGGACGGCCAGTCGCGGATGTAGGCCTTGAGCATGCGGTTCTCGAAGTCCTGCGCCTCGACGACCGTGCGGGCCACGTCGTAGAACGAGATCACGCCCATCAGCGTCTGGCCGTTGAGCACGGGCATGTAGCGCGCGTGCCGGCCGAGCATCATGCGGCGCACTTCGTCGATCTCGGTCTCGGGGGTGCAGGTCAGCGGCGCGTCGTCCATCACGGTGCGGATGGTGACGCTGCCCAGCGTGCCGCCCTGTCGGACGGTGGCGCGGATGACCTCTCGGAAAGTGAGCATGCCGGTCAGCTCGCCGTGATCCATGACGACGAGCGAACCGATGTCGTGCTCGGCCATCGTGACGACGGCTTCGTGAAGCGGCTGGTCGGGCGAAACGGTGAACAAGGTATTGCCCTTGACACGCAGGATGTCGCTGACTTTCATGGCAACGCCTCCTCGGGGAATCAGTGGGAACAGGGCTTCAACATAGCACACAATCGTGGCGTTGGTGTCGTGGTTCATCCCTGCATTCGGTGATGCTCGGCACCCTTGCAACAGTTCCCTCGAAAGCGTCCATGCCCGGCCCGTCCGACCCGTCCTTCGACACCCTCGCCCTGCACGCCGGCGCCGCGCCCGACCCGGCCACCGGCGCGCGCGCCACGCCCCTGCACCTGACCACGTCGTTCGTCTTCGAGTCGAGCGAGCACGCGGCCTCGCTGTTCAACATGGAGCGCGCGGGCCACGTCTACAGCCGCATCTCCAACCCGACGACCGCGGTGTTCGAGGAACGCGTGGCCGCGCTGGAAGGCGGCATCGGCGCGATCGCCACCGCCAGCGGCCAGGCGGCCCTGCACCTGGCCATCGCGACGATCGCCGGCGCCGGCGCGCACATCGTCGCGAGCACCGCGCTGTACGGCGGCTCGCACAACCTGCTGGCCTATACGCTGGCGCGCTTCGGCATCGAGACCACGTTCGTCAAGCCGCGCGACATCGACGCCTGGCGCGCCGCCATCCGCCCGAACACCCGCCTCGTGTTCGGCGAGGCGCTGGGCAACCCGGGGCTGGACGTGCTGGACATCCCGCGCATTGCGGCCATCGCGCACGAGGCCGGCCTGCCGCTGCTGGTCGACTCGACGTTCACGACCCCCTGGCTGCAGCAGCCGTTCAAGCTCGGCGCCGACCTCGTGTTCCATTCGGCCACCAAGTTCCTGTCCGGCCACGGCACCGTCGTGGGCGGCGTGCTGGTCGATTCCGGCCGCTTCGACTGGGAGCGCAGCGGGCGCTTTCCCGAGCTGAGCGAGCCCTACGCGGGCTTCCACGACATGGTGTTCACCGAGGAGAGCACCGTCGGCGCCTTCCTGCTGCGCGCCCGCCGCGAAGGCCTGCGCGACTTCGGCGCCTGCATGAGCCCGCACACCGCCTGGCTGATCCTGCAGGGGCTCGAGACGCTGCCGCTGCGCATGGAACGCCATGTCGCCAACGCGCGCAAGGTCGCGCACTTCCTGGCGGCGCATCCGCTGGTGGCCCAGGTCGGCTACCCGGAGCTCGAGTCGCATCCCGACTACGCGCTCGCCCGGACGCTGCTGCCGCGCGGCTGCGGCTCCGTCTTCAGCTTCGACCTGCGCGGCTCGCGCGCGCAAGGCGTCGCGTTCATCGAGGCCCTGCAGCTGTTCTCGCACCTGGCCAACGTGGGCGACTGCCGCTCGCTGGTGATCCATCCGGCCTCCACCACGCACTTCCGCATGGACGACGCCGCGCTCGCGGCCGCCGGCATCGGACCGGGCACGATCCGGCTGTCGATCGGCCTGGAGGACGCCGACGACCTGATCGTCGACCTGAAGGCTGCGCTCAAGGCCGCCGAGAGGGCCGTCGCATGAAGCTCGCCGTCCAGGGCCGCACGGCCTACGCGTACACGGGCGGCAAGCCGTTCGCCGCCGACGGCCCGTGCGTCGTCTTCATCCATGGCGCGCTCAACGACCACTCGGTATGGACGCTGCTGGCGCGCTGGTACGCGCACCACGGCCACCGCGTGCTGGCCGTGGACCAGCCGGGCCACGGGCGCTCCGACGGCCCGGCGCTGGCCAGCGTCGAGGCCCTGGCCGACTGGGTGCTCGCGCTGCTGGACGCCGCCGGCGTCGAACGCGCCTGCCTGGTGGGGCACAGCATGGGCTCGCTGGTCGCGCTGGAGGCCGCCGGGCGGGCACCCGCGCGGGCCGCCGGACTCGTGATGGTGGGAACGGCCTATCCGATGAAGGTCAGCGACGCCCTGCTCGCCACCGCCCGCGACGATCCGTCCCGCGCGATCGCGATGGTCAACGCGTTCTCGCATTCGGGCCTGGCCAGCAAGCCGTCGTACCCCGGCCCCGGCGCCTGGCTGCGCGGAGGCAGCAGCGCCTTGATGCACCGGATACAAGGTGATGCCGACGGCAACCTGTTCGAGCATGACTTCCGCGTCTGCGACGCCTACGCTAACGGCATCGAGGCCGCCAGGCGCGTCACGTGTCCAGCCCACTTGATCGTGGGATCCCGTGACGTCATGACGCCGATCAAGGCCACGAAGGAACTCGCGGGCATGCTGAATGCCGGGGTCTCGCGCATCGCTTCAGGGCATGCACTGATGCAGGAAGCTCCCGATGCGGTGTTGAATGCGATGCGTCAAGCCATCACGGCCTGAGGTCGCACAACGGACGGGGGAAAGATCATGGCCAACGCAGCCACCGACATCGAATCGCTGCACAGCTTCGCCGAGTTCTATCCGTTCTATCTGAACGAGCACAGCAACGCCACCTGCCGCCGGCTGCACTTCATCGGTTCGACGCTGGCGCTGATCTGCCTGTGGTCGCTGATCTGGACGCGCCAGCCCCTGTTCTTCGTCGCCGGCGTGCTGTTCGGCTACGGCTTCGCCTGGGTCGGGCACTTCGTGTTCGAGAAGAACAAGCCGGCCTCGTTCAAGCGGCCGTTGTGGAGCTTCATGGGCGACTGGCGGATGTATTTCGACATCTGGACGGGGAAGGTGCCGGTCTGAGCGTTCGGCGCAAAATCGCGGGTTACGCCTTCGGCCAACCCGCCCTACCCCGCGCTACCCCACCCTGACCGGGCGTCGGATTGCCTCTTGGGGATCGACCGCATCGGCGTCAATGGCCTGACGCCCTGGTTGGCCGTCTTGACCAGGTCGAGCCGCTCGATCACGGCCGGGGCGATCTCGACGTAGTCGGCCACGAACAGCGCGATGGGCGCCACGCCCTTGCGGCGCGAATGCAGCGTCAGCTTGCGGCCCTCGACCTCCTCGTCGGTGTCCTTGCCCTGCACGTGCATCACCAGCCACCAGTCGGCGAGGTCCGCGTACGGCATGCGCTCGCTGCCGAACAGGCGCGGCACCACGATGCCGCGGTCGTCGAGCTTGAACAGCACCTGGTTGCGCCGCAGCCAGAGCACGCCCAGGCCGATCAGCGGCGTCACGTCGACCCACAGGTGGCCGAGGCCGTTGCCGTGCGTCAGGACGGCCAAGGCCAGGACGACCATGGCCAGCAGCAGGCCGCACACGACGACGTCCTGCAGCGCGAAGCCCCACAGGCCGGCCGGTGCGCAGCGCCGGACCACCAGCGTCGTGGAGAAGTGCGGCGCGTGGCCAGCGGCGCGAAGCGCCAGCAACTGGTCGTCCGGCGCCAGGGGTGGCGGCACCGGCTCGTCGCGCCAGCGCACGATCACGTCCGCCGGCACGGCCAGCAGCTGCGACACGGATGCCGTGCTGTTGCCGGCCTCCAGCAGGTCGAGCGCGGCGTGCCGCAGGTGGTCGAAGGGCTCCCGGAGCGTCATGCTCGCATTATCGAGCGGGTCGCCGGCCTCCGCGGCGGCGTGCACCACGCGCGTCACGCACCGCGCGCGCGGGTGCCCGCCGCGCGGGAAGATCAGGCCGTCGCCTTGGCCTTCACGAGGGGCGCGAGCTGCGTGAGCATCTCGTCGACCATCTCGTCCAGGCCGAACCGGGCCTTCCAGCCCCAGTCCCTGGCGGCTTCGCTGTCGTCGATCGAGCGCGGCCAGTTGGCGGCGATCGCCTGGCGGAAGTCGGGCACGCAGTCCATCGTGAAGCCCGGGAGGCGCCTGGCGATCGCATCGGCGATCTGGCGCGGCGTGAAGCTGATGGCCGACAGGTTGTAGCTGCCGCGCTGGCGGATCGAGTCCGCCGGGGCTTCCATCAGCTCGATGGTGGCCCGCAGCGCGTCGTCCATCAGCATCATCGGCAGCGCCTGGTCCTCCTGGAGGAAGCAGGTGTAGCGGCCATCGCGCAGCGCGGCGTGGAAGATCTCCACGGCGTAGTCGGTGGTGCCGCCGCCCGGGGGCGTCTTCCAGCTGATCAGGCCCGGGTAGCGCAGGCTGCGCACATCGACGCCGTGGTTCCTGTGATACCAGGCGCACCAGCGCTCGCCGGCCAGCTTGCTGATGCCGTAGATCGTGGTCGGGTCCATCACCGTGTCCTGCGGCGTGCCGTCGGCGGGCGTGGACGGGCCGAAGGCCGCGATCGAGCTGGGCCAGAACACCTTGTCCAGCTTGTGCGTGCGCGCCAGTTCGAGCACGTTCAGCAGGCCCACCATGTTCAGGTTCCAGGCCCACTGCGGATGCTTCTCGCCGTTGGCCGACAGCGCGGCCGCCAGCAGGTAGACCTGCGTGACGTGATGGCGTTCGACCACGGCCGTCAGGGCCGCGGCGTCGGTGACGTCCAGCTGCTCGTGCACCAGGCCCGGCGTGCGGCCGGTGGGCGCGACGTCGCTGGTGATGACGGCGTCGACACCCGCGCGCTTGCTCAGCGCACCGGCCAGCTCCGAGCCGATCTGGCCGTTGGCGCCGATGATCAGGATGCGGGCGCCGCTCATTGCTGCGCCCCGATCAGGCCGAGTTCCTTGCCGGCCTGCGTGAAGGCCTCGACGGCCTTCTCCAGGTGGTGCCGGTCGTGCACCGCCGACATCTGCACGCGGATGCGCGCCTGGCCCTTGGGCACGACGGGGAAGAAGAAGCCGACGGCGTACAGCCCCAGCTCCAGGATGCGCTGCGACAGCTGCTGCGCCTTGACCGCGTCGCCGATCATGATCGGCACGATCGGGTGCTCGCCCGGCTTGATCTCGAAGCCCGCGGCGGTGATGGCCTGGCGGAACCAGGTAGTGTTGTCGGCCAGCTTGTCGCGCAGCTCGGTGCTGGATTCCAGCAGGTCGAGCACGGCCAGCGAGCCCGCGACGATCGCCGGCATCACGGTGTTGGAGAACAGGTACGGGCGCGAGCGCTGGCGCAGCAGCTCGATCACTTCCTTCTTGCCGGTGGTGAAGCCGCCCGACGCGCCGCCGAGCGCCTTGCCCAGCGTGCCGGTGATGATGTCGATCTTGCCGAACACGCCGCGGTGCTCGTGCGTGCCGCGGCCGCGCGCGCCCAGGAAGCCGGTGGCGTGGCATTCGTCGATGCCCAGCAGCGCGCCGTACTGGTCGCACAGCGCGCGGATCTTGTCCAGTTGCGCGATGGTGCCGTCCATCGAGAATGCGCCGTCGGTGAAGACGAGCTTGAAGCGCGCGCCGGCCGCGTCGGCGGCCTGCAGTTGCGTCTCGAGGTCCGCCAGGTCGTTGTGGGCGTAACGGAAGCGCTTGGCCTTGCACAGGCGGATGCCGTCGATGATGGAGGCGTGGTTCAGCGCGTCCGAGATGATGGCGTCGTCCTCGCCCAGCAGCGGCTCGAACAGGCCGCCGTTGGCGTCGAACGCGGCGGCGTAGAGGATGGTGTCCTCGGTGCCCAGGAAGCGCGCCAGGCGCTGCTCGAGCTCCTTGTGGATGTCCTGCGTGCCGCAGATGAAGCGCACCGAGCTCATGCCGTAGCCGTGCGTGCGCAGGCCTTCGTGCGCCGCCTCGATCACCTCCGGGTGCGAGGACAGCCCGAGGTAGTTGTTCGCGCACAGGTTGATCAGCTCGCGGCCGTCGGCCAGCTTGACCAGCGCGCCCTGCGGCGTGGCGATGATGCGCTCGGACTTGAACAGCCCCGCGGCGCGGATGCCGTCCAGTTCGGCCTGGATGTGTTGGTTGAATGCGGCGACGTCGGCCATGTTCATTGTCCTTCAGGCACAATAATGTTCAATGCAAAATCTGTTGTTCGATATATCGAACGCGAATGCAGTATCGTGAACATCAGCCGATCCGTCAAGCGAGCGGGCATCGGCCAGGACGAAAACCATCATGACGCGCAACCCTGCAGTCGAGCCACCGAAGGTGGGCATTACCCTGGCGGAACTGCGCCAATTGCGCGCGCTGTCGCTGGACGAGCTCTCGCGGCTGGCGGGGGTGTCCAAGTCGATGCTGTCGCAGATCGAGCGCAACCAGGCCAACCCGACCGTGGCGGTCGTCTGGCGCCTGGCCAACGCCCTGGGCGTGCCACTCGGCCAGCTGCTGGACGGCGAACGCCCCGCCCTGCCCGCCATCACCACGGTGGCCGGCCACGCCACGCCGTCGCTGCGCAGCCCGGACGGCAAGTGCGAGCTGCGCATCCTGGGCCCGATCGAGCTGGCCGGCCAGTTCGAGTGGTACGAGCTGACGGTGCAGCCCGGCGGCCGCCTCGAGTCGCAGGCGCACGAGCCGGGATCGCGCGAGCACCTCACCGTGCTCGGCGAAGGCCCGCTCGAGGTGCGCTCCGGCACCGACGTGACGACGCTGCAGGCCAACGAGACGGCGCGCTACGTCGTCGACGTGCCGCATGCGATCTCCAACCCCGGCGAGCGCGTGGTGCGCGCCCTGATGGTCGTCGTGCACACGGCCTGACGCGCAGCGGTTCCTAGTCCGGCTGGCACAGCAGCGGCGCGCAGATCGGGTCGAGCGACACGTCGACCGGCCCGTCGCGGCGCGCATACGCCAGCATCTGCTCGCGCACGGCCGCCGGCAGGCTCACCTTCAGCGACCCCGCCGCGCCCCAGGCCGGCAGGCCCTGGCCGGCCGACATGAAGTGCAGGCAGACGGCGCTGCCCGCCTGCGCCAGTTCGCCGTCGCGGCCGCGCGCGGGCAGCAGCACGGCGTAGACGAAGCGCCCCGCCTCGGCATTGCGTTCGATCGGCAGCGGATCACGCCAGGCGCCGACGCGCCGGCCCGAGTCGCACAGCGTCGCCTTCACTTCGGGATAGGCGTTGTCGTCGTGCGTCTGGCGGAAGATGTCGACGCTGCTCTCGACGCGCACCAGCACATACCCCGTGACGTTCAGCGCCGCGCCGCCCCCCGAGACTTTCTCGCGGTGGTCGACGAAGCGCAGGTCGACGAGCCGGAAGGCCCAGCGTTCGTGCACCAGCGCGATTCCCGCGGCGACGACGGCCGCCAGCAGCAGGCCGGCGAGCAGCCAGTGGCGGCGGCCCGTCGATGCGGTCGCGGGGTGGGTGTCCATCGCCGTCGAGTCCGGCAAGGCGCGTGCTCAGGCAGGCAGCACGTCGGCCAGCTGCAGGCCGTCCACGCCCAGCTTGCTGCGCGCGGGCGCCAGCGCCTCGATCGGCGCGAGCAGCAGCGCGTCGACCAGCGGGGCCAGGCGCGTGTGCACGGGATCGCACAGCAGCACGTAGCGCGGCTGGTTCTCCTCGTCCAGGCGGCCGACCCAGTCGAGCGTCATCAGCGCCTCCAGCACCGACTCGATCTGCAGCGGATCCATGCGCAGGCTGTCGGCGAGCGCGAGGCCGTTCATGCCGTGCTCGCCGGCCTCGCGGCTGCGCTGCAGGCGGCGCACGATGTCCAGCGCCAGCGCGAAGCGCTGGCCCGGCACTCGACCATGCTGCACGAGGTTGAGCTTGAGGCTGGGCGCGTACGCCGCGATCACCGCCCCGAGCAGCACGATGACCCAGCCCAGGTAGATCCAGAGCAGGAAGATCGGCACGGTCGCGAACGCGCCGTAGATGCTGGAGTACGACGTCATGTGCGTCAGCCACCAGCCCAGCGAGCGGCGCGCCACCTCGAAGCCCACCGCCACGAACAGCCCGCCCGCGACCGCATGCCGCCACGCCACGGGGGCGTGCGGCACGTAGTGGTAAAGCGCGCTCATCGCGGTGGCCAGCGCCACGAACTCCAGCAGCGACAGCGAGAAGCTCACGCCGCCCGACATCTGCGTCACCATGCCGCTGGACGCCGAGATCGCATACGACATCAGCGTCAGGCTCGCGCCCAGGATCAGCGGCCCGAGCGTGACGGCGGCCCAGTAGATCAGCACGCGCTGCGCGATCGGCCGCGGCTTGCGCACCCGCCAGATCGCGTTGAGCGTGCGGTCGATCGTCAGGATCAGCGCCATCGCGGTGAACCCGAGCGCGATCAGGCCGAACGCGCCCAGCCGGCTCGCCTTCGTCGCGAACATCGTCAGCGCGCCCAGCACCGGCTTGGCGATGTTGGGCGGCACCAGCGTCTGCAGGAAGTACTTCTCCAGGCCGGCCTGGAAGTTCGAGAACATCGGGAACGCCGTGAAGACGGCCAGCATCACCGTCAGCAGCGGCACCAGCGAGATCAGCGTCGTGAACGTCAGGCTGCTCGCGGTCAGGCCCAGCCGGTCGTCGCGAAAGCGCGCACGCAGCGTGCGCAGCGTCTCGAACCAGGGCCAGTTGCGCAGGGTCTGCATGGGGCCGGCGAGCAGCGAGCCCATCGGCGTGGTCAGCGTCTTGGAAACCGTCATGGCGACTATCATGCCAAACATGGCCGAGCATTCGTCGTCCTCCCCCACGACGCCCGACCGCGTCGTCGCCGCCACGCGCATCGTCGCCGTCGGATCCGCCCTCGCGTTGATCCTGCTCGCGCTCGCCTGGGAGCTCGCGCTCGCGCGCACCGGCCGCGGCACGCTGGCCTTCAAGGCGGTGCCGCTCGTGTTCGCGCTGCCGGGGCTGCTGCGGCACCGCATGTACACCTACCGCTGGGTCAGCCTGCTGGTCTGGCTCTACGTCGCGGAGGCGGCCCTGCGCATCGGCGACCGCTGGCCGTCGAACGCTTGCGCGTGGGCCGAGCTGGTGCTGGCCCTGGCCCTGTTCACGGCCTGCGCGACGCAGGTGCGCTGGCGCCATGCGGTGGCCCGGCGCCTGTCGCCGGCCGAGGACCCGCGTGCGGCCGCCGGCATCGAACACTGACATGCGTACGCTGCTGGACGACCTGCGCGCCCTCGTCGGCGCGGCCCACGTGCTGGTGGACGACGGCAGCGACGCGCTCGTCGGCTACGAGCGCGACTGGCGCAAGCGCTACCGCGGCCGCGCCCTGTGCGTCGTGCTGCCCGGCTCGGCCGACGAGGCCGCCGCCGTCGTGCGCCGCTGCGCGCGCGAGGACGGCGTCAGCATCGTCCCGCAGGGCGGCAACACGGGGCTGGTGGGCGGCGGCGTGCCCGACGATTCGCGGCGCCAGGTCGTGCTCAGCACGCGCCGCCTGCGCGCGGTGCGCCGCATCGACGCCGACAACCAGACGATCACCGTCGAGGCCGGCCTCGCGCTGCAGGAGGTGCAGGCCGCCGCCGCCGCGGCGGGCCTGCTGTTCCCGCTGAGCCTGGCGTCCGAAGGCAGTTGCACGATCGGCGGCAACCTGGCGACCAACGCCGGCGGCACGCAGGTGCTGCGCTTCGGCAACGCGCGCGAGCTGTGCCTGGGGCTCGAGGTCGTCACCGCAAAGGGCGAGCTCTGGAGCAGCCTGCACGGCCTGCGCAAGGACAACACCGGCTACGACCTGCGCGACCTGTTCATCGGCAGCGAGGGCACGCTGGGCGTGGTCACGGCCGCCACGCTGCGGCTGTTCCCGCGGCCGCGC